>Ga0222716_10000321_pt1 | contig 40324 bp, 49 predicted proteins | sample C33_13DmetaG_FD_165044 | JGI IMG/M metagenome (GOLD analysis project Ga0222716, IMG submission 165044) | Estuarine water microbial communities from San Francisco Bay, California, United States - C33_13D | ecosystem: Environmental > Aquatic > Marine > Unclassified | place: USA: California... | reverse complement strand
TGCGCACCTTGTCGGTCAACCTGAAATCAGCTTTTTCCGCTCAACCTACAAGCGACACACAAACTTCTCCCAAACTGTGGAACGCCAAGTGATCCAGGGGAATGTCTCTAACGGGGGTATGTCCACTGTTCGCTTTGAACGCAAGGGGGATCTCCTCAGCTACGTGTACCTTGTCCCAAATGACGGATCTGCCACCCAAGGGTACAGCGCTGCAGATTGGCGCACCAAGATTGCCAAGGTTGAACTCCTCGTCGGTGGTCAGGTCATTGATGACCAAGATTCCACCTACTCAACCCTCATCGCCCCAGTGCTCTCAGCCACAAACTCATCCAAGTCCGTCTCAGGTGACCTCTTCGGTGGTGCCAACGATTCCCGTTTCTACCCACTCCGGTTTGCTTTCTGCGAAAACCTCCAAACAGCCCTTCCCCTCGTTGCTCTCCAGTACCACGATGTGGAACTCCGCATCACTTGGGGCTCGGCGGCTGCCGCCGATAAGTGGGATGTCTATGCCAACTATGTGTACCTGGATACCCAAGAGCGTGAGCACTTTGCCTCCACTCCACAAAACATGATCATCACCCAAGTCCAAAAGGCGACCGCCTCCCTCACCAAGATCCAAGAGCTCAACTTCAACCACCCAGTGAAGTACCTCGCGGCTGGTAAGGCGACTGCCCTTGAAATTCTCAACGATGACAACAAGCTCAAGCTTCAAATCAACGGGACTGATGTGGCCGACTTCAAGTTTGCGGATCCAAACTTCTCCCATGTCCCACTCTACTTTAACACAACCAATTCCGCCAAGCCAGCGACTGTCAAGACCCTCTTCTTGTATCCATTCTGCTTGGAAACTGGTAAGCTCCAACCCACAGGTACCCTCAACTTCTCTCGCCTTGATTCAGCTCGCATCGTCAACGACACCCGAGATTGTGATGACGACATCTACGCCGTGAACTACAACATCCTCCGTGTTGAGAACGGTATGGGTGGCCTTTTATATTCTAACTAATTAATAAACACCATGTGGAACTTAGTTTTCCTCCTCGCCATCGTTTTTGTATTGACGTACGATCCCAAATCCAGGACACTTGAAAAGTTTGTGGGCCAACCTACACCACCAACTCAAAAGTCTTGTGAACCTACGCATTACGAAGCCGTGCAATTTGCCCAAAGTCCCTATGAATGTCCTCCACCAGGACGAACCCATATGGGTGCTCTTACTTAAAAAGAAGGCACACAAATAATACATAATGATTCCAATGGACCGTGAAACCCTCATGATGATCGCCACAATTGTGGCGATTGCTGGTGTTGTCTTCTTATTCAAGGAGATGAACAAGGCTAAAACTGATGTTGAAAATCTTAAGAATTTCTCAGCCCATCTCGTGCACCGTCTCAGTGCACCCGAAGGGAAACCCGTACCCCAAACCGAACCTGAAATTGAAAAGGAAGATGCCGAAGAAAAAGAGGAGGAATAAACATATCCGTTTATTATAACTTGCGAATGCGCAATGAAAAAATACAAAGCTATAGCGATACCGGTCAGTTTTGCTGACGAAAAGCCTAAATTCCTCACAGTGAGGGATCGGCGCTTTAAGGATTGGATTTTTGTCACAGGGGGGTGTAGACGACGGGAGATTTTCAATCCCCTTCGTTGTGCCCTCCGTGAACTTGAGGAAGAGACTCGTGGTGTGGTTGCCCTCAAAAATGGTGAGTATACAGAATTTAAATTTACAGTCAAAGAGAGTCCAACGGTGGATTTGGAATATAATGTTTTCATCTTTTTTGTAGACTATACCAAACCCCAACAACAAACACTCGTAAGAAAGTTCTACGAGGAGAAACAAAAAACGAATCTCAAAAAAATTAACAAACAACCAATAAAGAAGACTTTTGATGAAAATGACTACATGAGTTTTGATACTCTTGAGGAGTTCAATACCCGAAAGAGGTGGAAACTCATTGTAGACAATGTCCTCAGAAATCCAGAGTTTTATTCGTGTGTAAGTTCTCTTAATAGAAAAACATTCTCTATAAAGTAGAATGAAGTCAAAGTCTTACATTTTAATGCAGATTGGAGAGCTCCTCAAAACAAATAGAGGCCTCTGCCCAGAAGAGGTGGAAGAGTGGATAAAGGAAAATGAAGATAAGAAAGTCTACGAACTCCTCGTCATCAAGAAGGATCTCGCAGAATCACCTAAAGAGTATGCCGATGTTTCTTTTATGAGGTGGTTTAGAGGTTAGACGCGATACAAAGGTATGTTTAAACGGTGGTGTACACAACAAAAATTTAACAATGCAACCAATCTATCACATGTGCTCATGGACGGTGGTGTCCTTTCCGTGCCATTTGATAAATTGAACGAGTTCCACGAAAAGTACATAGAGGCTGTGAAGTCTGGTGAGAAACTGTTTGTCGTTGAACAGAAGAGTCCCAGGTACAACTTTTTCGTGGACATTGATTACAAAGATACCAGGTCCCTCACAATTGAAGAGATTCAGGATATTTGTAAGATCATATGTGACAAAGTAAAGCGCCATGGTGGTAAGGATTGTCTAATCTCTGTATCACCTCCCAAAACAGTTGGGCAGTATACAAAGACTGGCGTCCACCTCAACTGGCCAGAGTTTGTTGTAGATCAACCATCGGCTATTGCTCTCAGGGAGCACATTCTCGTGGCACTCTCAAGAGCTAAAGGTGCTACGGATTGGAATGAAATTATAGACGCCGCCGTGTACGGTGATGTTCGTAGGAAATCCAAGGGGAGTGGTTTTCGCATGCCATGGTCCCACAAGATGGCAAAACATATGCCATGCGGTGGCCAGGGGTGTGAGGAGTGTGAAGGAAAGGGAAAAGTTGTACAAGTTGCCTACCTCCCTCTATTCATCTATAATCATGGACCTCTCAGCAAATTGACAAAAATTGATCCACAACCAAATTTGGATATTCTGAAAATGTCCTCCATTCGGACGGAACAACCGCAACACATTACAGTGGAGCCACCCTCTTCTGTCATAAAGGAGGGGTCATTCACCGATGCTCAAACAAAAGATGAAATTGAGAATGATGAGCTCAAGGGTCTCATTGAGGATTTCATTCAGAGGAATATGGAAGGTCAGTCTACTTCTGTGGTGACAAAACTTTTCAAACACAAGGAGACCTATCTCGTTTCAACCAACTCCAAGTATTGTGAGAACCTCAAGAGGGCTCATAGCTCCAATCATATATGGTTTCATGTTAGTGGTTCGTGTATAGCACAAAAGTGTTTCTGTAGGTGTGAAACGATAAGGGGGCGACGCGATGGTTTTTGTAAAGATTTCTATGGTCGCAAACATACCCTCACACCCAAGATTGTTGAAAAGTTGTATCCCAAAAAGGAGGATCTCAAAAAGTGTCCAGAAATCAAAAAGTTTGAGGAGAAGCCCCAAATCAAACAAAGTGATGTGAAAGGCCCCCTTGAATCTTTCATGCGCAGATGTATGAAATGTCCAGATGACACTCGCGTTGTAAGCATCACACAACAGAGGGGTGGTTTCATCGCTCTCACAACTTCAACATATTGTGAAACAATTGGGGGCGATCACCAAGATTGTACAATGTCCTATGTCATTAAGGGTAGTAAAATAACACAAAAGTGTCCCGTGTGTACAAAGAGTAGATCCAGAACACACGAACTTAGTGGGAGTGTTAAGGAAGCACTCAAACCACCCCCAAAAAAATAAAACACAACAGTAGAAGAATGGCTCTCATTCTCGTTGGTGTCACCGTATTTCTTGCGGCAAAACTCATCAACGATATTGAAATACCACAACCCATCCCCCAAATAGATGAATTTCATATGTATTCAGGGATTCACCCACAACTCTATAAAGATTATCTAAAATACAAGAGTGAGGGTCGTCATATAGATGCCCAAAACGCCCTTGAAGAGCTCGCACTGTATGCCGATTTTGATTTTAGGGAAGAAATACAAGAAAAGATACTTAAAAGGCAGGAGTCTTTATTTATTTAAATGGTTCAGACCAGGACACGATCAGGGCGACAGATAAAGAAGCCAGAACTCTATCAACCAGAAGAAGCTATTCTTGAAGACGATTACGCCCCCGAAGATCACGATTCCGATTTGGGATCTGATATTGACACTGAAGATGAATATTATTCCGACGATGAGAGTGATGATGACGATGATGAAGGTAGTTTGAAGGATTTTTTGGTAGATGACGATGAAGAAGAAAGTGAGGAAGAAGATGCTTAAAAAAAACAGAATCTATATTAGAAAATGGAAACTGATATAGGAAATCCAATTGATTACAATCCAGTAGAGGATCCATTTAAAGAAAAGGAAGAGAAGCATGAAGATAGTACACCTATAAACGAAGAGGAATACTATTTTCAACCTTCTGAAATGATGTATCCACCACAACAACAACAATTTCACGCATACCCAACAGACAGAAATGATTTTTTCTCAAATGTTGATAAGTCGGTATGGATCATAGCATTTGCTGTGTTTTTACTCGGCTTTTTCATGGGGAAAACCATGCAACCAGTGATCCTCAGGTACGCTTGAGTATCCGGTAAAGTTGCCTGTGTCTCCATAAATTGGAATGATCTTTCCTGTGATATCACGATTCATAACTTGAGTTGGATACATAGGTATGATGAACGCGTCGCGTGTATCCTCAATGAATCCGTGTGCTGTATCCACCTTAACTCTCCTACTTTTGTTTTTTGAAGTCACAATGTTACTTGGTTCAAAAAACAAAATAAAGAACGCACTAGTCAAAATAATGGTCAAAATTATTTTCCACATTTTGTTCTAAAATTAACGAATATTTAATTTAGGCTGAAGAGACTTCTGGTTCACCCTCATCCTTAGTTTCTTCAATCTTGGCTTCGGTAGAGGCTTCAGCGTCTCGTGCTTCACGCCACTTGCGTCGCTCTTCAATCTCCGCCGCAACAATGGCATCAGCTTCCTTCACGAGGTCTTCCATCTGAGCATCTGGCTTTTCCTTCTTGAGCTTCTCAATAACATCAGCTGGGTGGCTCACTGGTGGCTCGTCTGGTCTGGTGTAAAACATAGAGTTCTCGTCACCTGGCTTGACATATGACTTAGCTTCCATCATATCACGCTTACGCTCGTTGAACATACGCGCAGCTTCAGCTTGATTTTCCTTGTAACCGCTCATGATCTCTTCCAACTTTTCGTTTTGATAGTGAACATCTTCAATCTTGAGGGGATCTGGTGGAATGAGGAGCCACTTGTACATGTCAACAACATAGATGTCAAAGGTGCTATCTTCCTTTTGGAGACGCTTCGCATGCGTCGCAGCCTCGTCGCGGGAGGCAAAGGTGCCACGAATCTTGATACCAAACTTATCATTCTTCTGTGGAGCCTCTGGTCCGACAACAGAGAGGCACGCATACAATTGACCTGGAACGGTAGTGTAATCTTGCTCAAGAGACATGTTTATATCTTACACAATACTTAAAACTTTAAGCTATTTGTATTGTAAATGAGGACATTTTGGGATAAACAACCTGTGCCTCAAGAAGGTGCTGTATATGAAAGTGGCAAGGAAATTGAAAAGGAGAAGAATGTTGTAAATGAACCAATCAAACTTCCCGATGGTTTTTCATGGGATAAACCCAAACTTGAAGAAGCACATAAACTTCTGAATGCTCATTATGTCTGTGATGAAACTTTTAGATTGACATACTCCCTTGAAACCCTCAAATGGGCAGCTGAGATGTGTGGATACGAAAATAAAGGTATCCGCCACAATGATACGGGTGAACTCATTGGATACATTTCAAGTGTTCCAACAAAAGTGAGAGTGTGTGAGGATGTTCTCAATATGGTTCAAATCAATTTTCTTTGTGTTCATCCCAACTATCGGGACAGGGGTTTTGCACCAGTGCTCATCAGCGAAATCAAAAGAATCGCTAATACAAAAGGTGTGTGGCAGGCAGTATACACAGCTGTGACAAAGATACCCGGTTCTATAGCAAAGAGTTCCTATTGGCATCGTTTCCTCAATGTCAAGAGGCTCGTCAAGACTGGCTTCTACCAAACAGATCGGTTGAGAGAGAAGTATTTTGAAGTTCGTGGAAACTCCCAATTTAGGAAAATGACACACGAGGATGTACCAAAAGTCACCCGAATACTTGAAAAATACTTCAGTGACTTCAAAATGGCACCCCAAATTGACAGAGAGTGGGTTAAACATTGGATACTTCCAATTCATTCATATGTGAATGACGAGACAGACGATTTCATTTCGTTTTATGAAGTGCCATATGATCGCGTAGATGGACGAGACACAGTCAAACAAGTCTATGCGTTCTACATGGTTGGTAATGTGTACAACGACGCCTTTGTACTCGCGAGGAATCAAGGTTATGATGTGTTCAATACCCTTGATATTGGTCATAGGGGAGAAGACCTGGAAAAATTAAAGTTCCTCAAAGGTACCGGTCATGTATATTATTACCTATTCAATTGGCTTCCATCTTCTTTGGTTGGTTCCGAAGATATACAACTTAAATTACCTTGAGGGTTGAGTCGTTCGTTGATAAGTTTTACATATTCTTCGTTGAGTTCAACCCCAATGAAAGGAAGACCCAAGTCTCTTGCTGCGACACATTCACTCCCAGATCCCGCGAATGGTACAAAAACAAAACCATTCTCTGGATCCTGTTTACACGATCTTAAAAGTTTATCACAGAGAGCTAACGGTTTTTGTGTTGGATGATTCACTCTTTCATTTTTACCAGCACCCCCGGCAAGAGCTGGATTTTTAATGACATCTCGCGGAAGGGCTCCACCTGGGTGAGCTGTATATGTTGTACTCTTTTCTCCATTTGAAAATCGCCCCTTTGTTGCCTTTCTCTGTTTACCGGCGGCACCCTTCACAAATCCATCCGTGTATGGTTCCCTAACATCATCTCGGTGAAAGATTTTGTCATCTTTCCATAAAACAATTATACTTTCATGTGATCTCTGCCAGAAGTTGAGAGAAGGTACATTTTTATTTGTATAATGCCAAACTAGCCAACGTCTGTTTATGTTATGTGGAATTCTCGCTAATATGAGTGCCAGTATTTCACTAAACCCGTAAATGAACATTGTACCATCTCGCCTCAATATGCGTAGACACCCCTCAATCCATTCATCACACCACTTAAGATATTCATCCATGGGTTGTTTATCGCTTCTGTTTCCAAAGTCCTTTCCTATATTATAGGGTGGATCGGCGATAACAATTTGGGCACTTTCGTCATTTAAGGTCCTAAGTGTATCTAAAACATCACCGTGAATCACTGTCATATTTCACAAGCGAATTAAAGTTTTAAGTCTTTTGGAATATATGTCGTGCATCAAAATTCACCTTGATTTTACACCGGATGAAGATATTCAAGTGTCTCTAAAACTCGTATCAACTCTGGATGACTTTTTTTCAAATATAAAAGAATTGAGAAGTTCCATAGAAAAAAATATAAAAGTTTTCCATAGTTTACTTTCTCAACCCATTACTGGAACTATATGGGAAGAACTTCTCGCCAAATCATTTACCGAAATAGGATACGAAACAACTTGGAAGCCTGATAATTCTCATAAAGTTGGTGAAGACATGAGAATTATTTCACTTGAAAATTCAAGAATATCATGCAAATCTGGTGTCATTACATATAACAGAACACATAAATTGGGGGAGTGTGTACAGTTTAGTTCTTCAAGAACTACAAGTTTTAAAACTCTGGAAGAAAAGTTGGATCATTTGAGTAAAAGACATTATGATTATCATTTCATGTTATCAAAAAGTGATAAATTTGATGGTACATATAAGCTACTTATAATTAAGGCTGATAAATGTAATGTTAGAGATCTTGAATGGGAATCAAATAAAAACGGGAAGCCTGATGACTATGTAACTAAAGTTGGTGGACCATTCAAGGCTACTATAACTGGATCTATGAGTGGACAATTATGGGTAACCTTACCCCTCACACGTGTAGAGTATATTTTTGACATTGAAGTTCCTAAGTAAAAGAAATGGGAACAAATATTCATAAGATGGAAGAGATCCGCCGAAACCACAATAATGCCAAGAGGGAACTCATACAATGTGTGACGAGGGAGGGGCATCAGATCCTTGATGTGGGGTGTGGCTTTGGCGGTGATCTTCAGAAATGGCATAAGTGTGGAGCAAATATGAGTATGTGTGATCCAGAGCCGTCAGCCCTTGTAGAGGCCAGAAGCCGTGCTAAGAATATGCATATGAGGGTAAACTTCTATGAGGGTGACATCCACAATTGTCCAAATAGAAAGTTTGATATTGTGTGTTACAACTTTTCACTTCACTACATTTTTGAAAGTCACGGAAAATTTTTTAGTTCTCTGAGGGAGATTAAGAAGAGAATGAAACCCGGTGGAAGACTCATAGGTATTATACCAGATTCAGAGAAGATCATATTTAGGACACCTCTCAAGGATCATATGGGTAACTTTTTCCTTACAAAGAATCATGGGAATGGTGGCTACGGTGAAAAATTGTTTGTAAACCTGGTGGATACCCCCTTTTACGCCGATGGACCCAAGTCGGAGCCTATAGCCTACCGTGACCTTCTCGTGACACATTTAGAAGAAATGGGTTTTAAATTAGAATTGTGGGAGGGTCTCACAGGAAATCCAATTTCAGAACTGTATAGCAAATTTATCTTTGTATATAAGAGATGATCGCATTCATTGTATTGATCCTCATAAACATTTGGATACTCTCCCAAACTCGTGAACCCCAGGAACTCGTGGAAGTCAAGGAGAAATATAGAGTCCTTCGTGAGCACATTTCCTCTACAGGTCACCCAAAGTATCAGATGCTTGTGCGTTGTGTACCACTCACCGGGTTCCACTCCATGAGTGAATCTGTTGGTTACAATACAAACAAGGGACAAGAAATTGCCTTGTGCCTTGACGGTAACCCAAATGAAATCTTCCATGTCCTCATCCACGAATTAGCCCATTGTACAGTTGATGAGTACTCACACTCCGAGCAGTTTTGGAATAATTACCTTGAACTTCGTGATATGTGCGTGGAGTTGGGTATCTATGAAAAGATACCCGAGAGAACCAAGTTTTGTGGACAACACATTCAGGATAAATAATCTTCTTCCTTCATATTAAATGAAGACTCCCCTCAGCGTCTTGCTGACAGTCATTGCGTATTATATAACGATATATGGAATTACTGTCATACCTCATATGAGTAATAACTATTTCTTGAACTTGACAGTGATGACCCTCGTGATTCCAAATATTTTGAGATACATCATTGGCAATGTACCAAGACTCGCAGTTGACAGACTTTTTATGATTTCAACAACGATGATTGCGTTCTTGATTACATATGTTATGAATATCATGATGAGTGATACAAAGGATGCGGTGAAGGAATATGGAAGTGACAGAAGCAAGACACTTAAGTTGAGTGCCTTGCTCATGACAGCGTTTGCTGGAGGAGCTTTGATTACCTATTATTCGGGTATTGATAACTCAATCTATTCAAATATGGGTTGGGAGTCAAATCAGGGCTTGACAATTTGATCCTTCACAAAGTAAAAGACCACAGCAGCAACCAAACCGGTTGAAGCCAAGCCCACCATGCTTCGGGACCCCTGTTCGTTAAGGAACTTGGGGACTGAAGTGACAAGCTTGTCTTGAACTGGCTTAGACACAGCAAGGGCGGCAGCAGCACCCGCAACGAGAGCGATCAATTGATCGTCAGTGAGGTTGAATGGGTTCTTACTTTCTGGCTTCGCTTCCTGTTGTGGCATAGCATAAGCACCTTGAGGTTGTGGGGCGGTCATTTGTGGCATCATACCTTGCATGCGGGGTTCCTCTGTCATCATTGGTGGTTCCATCATAATATCATTAATTGGGGTGGAGTCCATCGTCTGTTTACTTTGACTCACATTTTTTTCGGGTTGTGAAAACGCTGGTTGTTCATTATTCACAAATGTTGTAGATCTATTGTCACCAATTGGTACCATTCCATCACCATTATCCGCCAGGTTGAGGGTATTAATATCCGTGGACATTTACTATAGTCTTATGTTTTTGAGTTAGAGATTTCACACAATTTAAGATTAAGAATGAATGATTTTGTTCAACAACCAATGATAACATACATTGGCAACAAAAGGAAACTTGTCAGTAAGATTGAAGAAGTTGTCAAGAGACTTCAACCTCAAACATGCGCCGATGCCTTTTCTGGATCCGGTGTTGTCTCAAGAATGTTATTGAACCACTCCAAGAAATTGTATGTAAATGATCTTGAACTTTATTGTGAAATCATCTCAAAGTGTTTTTTGATGACCCCCTCCTGGGCTAACGCCGATGATATTGTTCATCACATTAATGAAATGAATAGGTGTCCAGATAAATTTGGGTTTTTCACAGAGATGTATGCGTCCCAAGAGAGACAGTTTTATACTCCTGAAAATGGAAGAAGAATTGATGGTATGTTGGATTACATTGAGAGGTGTGTCCCTCAGCAACTCAAACCATACTGCCTTGGACCACTCCTGGTAAAAGCAAGCATTCACACAAATACTTCGGGGGTCTTCAAGGGCTTCCATAGAGGTGGTTGGGGTGGTAAAGGTGGGCACGCACTGGACAGAATTACCAGGAGAATTGAAGTTGAGTGTCCAGTGTGGTTGGAGCCGACAAGGGATGTTGAGGTACGGCGCCAAGATGCCTGTGATTTTCTGAGGGAACTCCCAAAAGTAGACCTCATCTACCTGGATCCACCCTATAATCAACACCCATATGGATCAAATTACTTCATGCTTAACCTCATATGTACCAATGAGAGACCTCATACAGTTTCAAAAGTATCAGGTATCCCTGGGGATTGGAACAAAAGTCAGTACAATAGTAGAGGTAAAATTAGAGAAGCTATGGAACTTACCTTGAAGTTAGCTACCGAGAAAGCGAAACATACCTTGGTGTCCTACAATAATGAGGGTTTCATCAAACCTGAAGAGTGGGAAGAGATCTTGAGACCCTATAGATACGAAAAAATTGAAATTGACTACTCATCCTACAAGGGGGGTCGTAACCTAAAGAATAGACCAAAGAAGGTTACCGAGTTCCTCTTTATCATTTCGCTTTTGTAATCTTAAGGTGTGTCTTCTTGGTAGCTTTCTTGGCATCCTCCTCACTTTGATCCAAGTATTTGGGATTGTACATCTTTTTATGGAGTTTCCAGAGGTTGGGACTTCCAACCCTAAATCCCTTTCTAACTGTGGCTTTGTACCAGAATACACAGTCAGTGATCTTATTAGATTTTACAGTATTGTCTAATACGAGGCACTCGTAGTTTTCTGTACACGCATCCATCACTTTTGAAAACATGTCAAATGAGGGGAAGATCCCAAAAAATGATTTGTACAATTTCTCTCTATTCTGAATGATATTTTCCCTAAGTATAAATACATAATCTACATTTGCCCTAAGTGCTGGTGGCAGATCCATGACGTACTGCATTGTCAACATGAAGAAGATATTATAGTGCCTACCATTCATGAAACACTGGCGAATACAAGTATCCTTCAGGAACTTACTATCATACATACAATCATCAAGGAGCATGAAAGCACCATTATATGGATTCTTCCCCTTTGTGCCAATTATCTTTCTCTGCCTGGATATAACCCGCTCTATTGCATCTCTGTCGTATTCACCGTAGACAAAGAGGTCTGGAATAAACTCACCGTAAAAGTGATTCCCCTCCTCCGTACCCGATAGTACAATCCCTGCTGGTATATGTTTCTTGTGATACATAATATCCTTTACTAAGGTTGACTTCCCTGTGTTACGCTTTCCGATAAACACACAGACTCTATCATCTGACATAGCCTCGGGTTTGAATTTCCTCAATTGAAGATTCATTCTACAGTAGTGTCTCGTTTTATTTAGCAAAATTTTACTCACATAATGTAGGAATGTCAGGTCGTTTGAGACTTGCCGCCACTGGAGTCCAAGACCAATGGCTCACAGGAGATCCACAGTTTTCATATTTCCTGATGAACTTTAGAAGACACACAAAGTTTGCTATAAATTATATTGAAAGTCAGTTTGATGGAGATTCCACATTTGGTAAAACCGTTACTTGCCGTGTTCCAAATGATAGAGGAGACTTGATTAAAAACTTGAATTTGAAAATAACCCTTGACGACCCCTCTTCTGGGTATGAATGGTGTCCATCTGTTCTGTCACATTTAGTGGAGAGTGCCGAACTTCTTATTGGTGGACAAACCATTGAGAAAATTACAGGTGAGTACATATACATTCACCAACAACTCCATAATACAGATGATGATATAGATCAGACTGTGTACTTTCTGAATAGCCATGGTGAAACACTCGCACACACAGGTGATTATACATACTTTATGGACCTCCCATTTTACTTTTATCGTAATCCAAGTCTGGCTATTCCAACATGTGCCCTCACTAAACAGATTGTTGAGGTTCGGATAAAACTGAGACCCCTCGCAGAACTTGTAAGTGGTGCTAATCCAGAAAATGCTACAGCAAATCTCAAAAAGATTTCACTTGATACAGAGTTTGTGTTTCTCACCGATAACGAGAGAAACTACATGATGTCCAGACCACTTGACTATGTCATCACTCAGGTACAAATGTCAAAGTTTGTGATGAAAGCTGGTGAAAACACAAAGTCGGTGATGCTCAACTTTTCACATCCAGTGAGGGAACTCTTCTTTGTGTCACAGTCTGAAGCAGCTGTTACCGCAAATCATCCAAATAGATATAACACTTTGTCAAATGTAAAACTTCAATTTAATAATGAAGTTGTTTTTGATAGAGGTAGAAAGTTTCTTGTATATGAACAATCCCTCAAACATCACATCAGTCCACCAGAATATGTAGCCGGCACAAATTATAAACAATCAGAGTTTGGAATGTATAGTTTTGCCCTAAAACCAGAAGTGTATTACCCAACTGGACAAGTTAATATGAGCCGTATATTTCATAAACTCCTCACAATTCAGATAGACCCAATCAATGATAGTGACAATAATAATACCAGAGTGTACGCCGTAAATTACAACATACTTCGTGTTGATAGTGGATTAGCTGGTTTAAAATTTTAGAATGCTATAATAGTAATGGCTGGTGTTGTTCAGCTCTTGGCATCTGGTGCTCAAGACAGGTTTTTTACCATAGACCCAGACTATACATACTTTTTGCAAAGTTTCAAGAAACATTCAAACTTTGCAAGAGAATATGTAGACATAGACGCAGAGACGGCTGTTGACTTTGGTGGCAAGGCGAGATTCAAAGTGGCTCAAAATACTGGTGATTTGTTATTGACTCTCAGTGTGAAGATTAAGTTGCCAACCATTTCAACCATACTATACACAGATCCAAGATTTATAGAATCTATTGGTCACGCTCTCATTGAATATGCCGATCTCATTGTGGGTGGAAAAGTCATTCAGAGACTCACAAGTGACTATCTTCAGATACATTCGGAGCACTTTGTTACACAAACAAAACAGAGGGCTCTCAAACAACTCATTGGAAAGTATCCAGAACGAACAATTGATACAAGGGTTTCAGACAAGGATATTTTGGGTAACATTGGAACTGCAGACACCGAGGATGAATTCTTTGTGGACCTTCCATTTTACTTTTACAATAATCCAGAATTAGCAGTGCCTCTCTGTGCCATTAAGAAACAGGAAGTTGAAGTTGAAATTAAAATAAGAAATCATGATCATCTGATTATAAAGGGTACAACCGGAGAACTTCAAGCAGTAACACCTGGTAGTATTCATCTCAAAGACTTTTCATTGTGTGCAGAAGTTGCTTTTATTGATCCTTGTGAGAGAATCAAAATTGAGAATGAAAAGATGAGAGATTATATCATCACACAAGTTCAACAAAATGTATTTGATGTTGCACAAGGTGTACAAGATGCTGGATTCAAATTGGATTTTTACAATCCAGTGAGGGAGCTCTACTTTGTGATTCAAAGACAGGGGGATACAGGAACTGGTGAGGGTCAATTTATAACCCCATTTGATTACGATAATACGCTCGCAGACACAGGTGGTAAGTATATTCTTTATGAAAATCTTGATTATCTTACACTCGATCTTGATGGCCAACCCATAATTACACAGGAAACTGGGAATGTTATATTCCTTAAGGCTGTCCAGGCAGCCATTCATCACTCCAAGACACAACTTATTAGACGATTCTACTCGTATAGTTTTGCACTTGAACCAGAAAAGTGGTATCCAACGGGTCAGATCAACTTTAGTCTTGTGAAAGAGCAAATACTCAACCTAAGTCTGACCCCATGTGCCGATTATGCAAGACAGGTTAGAGTCTACGCTGTGAGTCACAACATCCTTCGTGTAAGTGAGGGAACTGCCCGAACTCTTTTTGATTTGAAATACTAAGAAAGATGATGAAAACTGGTTTTGGTGAATCTTCTGGGGCTTACGAGGAGTCCCAACAACAAGCCCTCATGGGGATACTTCTCCCCGTTCTTGAGAGAAGTATGGTCATGGCAGCCGAATATTCCAAAGCGTGTGGTCGTAACACAGTACTCTCAGAAGATATGGAATATGCGATTAAGTATTGTGTGATGTATACAGTTGGTCAAAACATTGGATCCCTCTATCCAGAGATTTATGACGAAGAGTCTTCAGATGAAGATGACCTTGAGGAGATATCTCCAGAAGATTGTCCCCCATTTGAGAGATACTCGGGTAATGACACAACCTTCAGGCAGATGAATGAGGCCTACGATCGCTGGGAACAGTGGGTCCCACAAAGTCCGGTAGAAGAGATGTTAAAAAATGCTATTAATAGTAATGAGTACATCGGAGCCGGAGGGATGGACGATTTCTGAATATAAGTCATTCAAAGTCACAGGTGACGAAGATTCAGGAAGTAGTTCTGATGGAGATTCCGATGAGGAAGAAGAGCAAATATTTGCAAAATCACAAATAGTCCGTAAACCCAAATACAAAAAAATTGTTCAGAAGGAGGAACTATTACCAGAATGAAAAATTTCTATACATATAGTATAAAACTCTCATCATGGCTGACATGACTGCCCAAGCTCTCAAGACTGTTAACCTTGTTACCCAAGAATTGGAAACTCAATCCCTCAACGCCATTGTTGCGGGCTTCAGCTTCGCCGCGGCGATGAGCTGGATGGACTTGGTCCGTTGGGTCATCCAACAATTGATTAAGGTGCCAAAGAACGGTGGTACCCAGTACACCCTCACCGCGATCTTGACCACCTTGTTGTCCATTGCGGTCTACATGGTTGTCTCCAGCATCTCCACTCGTGTCTCCAAGCCAGCGCAACCAGTCTTCGCGATTACTCGCTAAGTTTTGGGCGTCGCTTCATAAGAGACAAGAGAACAATTCCAATAAACACAATCACTCCAATGGAGAGATACTCTTTCCATCTATAAGAATCCACCAGAACTTCGGGGATACTTATTGGTGGCGGTAACTCCTTCTTAACGGTTTCCGGGGGAACCTTTGGTAGTCCCTCTAATTTGTCCGTAGAACATGTAATTTCAAATTTCAAAATGTGATCCTGATTCCTGAAATCATATGGGATGAGACGCCCGTGGCTCATGTAGAAGAACTCTAATTTGATGTCTTTGATATACTTTTGTGCCCCCCTGTAGAATTCATGTGTAAGTGGATCATCCGCGTGGTGATAATTCATGTAATCGGTGCCATTTAGAAGAATGTGCCCTGTGTAGAATGGTGTTGCCGAGTATACAGTTTTTGTGAATTCGTCAGATCCAGATGTCATACGAATAATAAGAGAATTTGGACCTTCCAAATTGATAGCCCCAGAAATCACGGTGTCGCCACTCTCTGGATTTTTTGATGAAAACCCCATAACTTGGTGAGGTGTTGTCGTGGAGGTATTACTGAGATAACCATTCGTACCATCAAAAAACTTGAATGTGAAAGTGTTACTGGCTATCGTATTTGAAAAGGTCAGGGCTTGTGTATCAGAATCAAAAACAACGGAGTCTATACATGTGAGGGGTGGTTGCATTTTAGTATCCAAATCGGAAGCTAAAGCGGCACCATCCGCATAATTAGTTTCATCAAGGGTAACCTCAATAATATCATCGGGTGCACCTGAATCATGAATACTAAATGTCTTATTCGTGGCACATGTTGTCAATTGAGGTGTTGGAATACGACAGGAAATTAACTTTATCTGCGTCACATCATATATAGGTTCCTTGAGAGTGACTGTATAATTGTTAGCATATGTATATACATTCGTATCTCTCTCACTGCTATCTATATCAAGGGTATGAACCTTCATTAAAATATAGGTACAATATTTTAATGATTGTTTTTGTCTATAATTTGTTAATACACACTTAATAAATGTGGTGGGCCAATGGGTTGTTCTGGAGTTGTCTCTTCGCAATATCCAAGTTTCTTGAGTTGGGATTCTCGTTGCCCTTGTAGGCATTGAATTGATGGAAAGGCTTTTGTTGGTAGTTCTGAGTCCATCCACCATCGGCGGTACCAAAACGACCATCAATACGAGATGTATCGGCGCGCACTGCTGTCAAAGCACCACCTTGCTTGAGGGCACTCTCCCGAACATTCATACGACCTCTGTTACCCATACGGTTCGCCTTACCTCTGCGATCTTCTGGACGGAAACCATACTTCATCAATTCTTCGTTATTCTTTGTTGTAATTTGGGCAGCTGCGCTTGTAGAGTAAGCACCACTGAAGTTTGTAATACCTGGAGCTGCGTGACTTGCGTGGGCAAATTGCATGTCATTGCGATCACTCTTGAAACGAGTTGGGTCTTGTGGCATCGTCTGGGCTGAAACAAAACGCTTCGCGCCATTGAAACCAAGTCCATCCGCGCGGAGACCGGTCTCTGAACGGTTGGTGGTTCGCATAGTTTTCTGGTGACTCGCTCTTGGTATAGCACCGGACATACCCTGAGCCCGTCCTGCCATTGTGGGAAGACGGGATGGGAGGTATGCTGTGGTTTCGGGTTTATTGTGGGTCAATTGACCAACAACCGCCGCACGACCACCGGTAACATCCGCAGCTGGACCTGATCGGCCTGGGAGTGTAGTGAGACGATATTCACCAACATTGATTGGATTCACACGGAACATCTGTTGGAAACCACCTTGCGCTGGGGTATCGGCACCAACACCCAAACCTGGACCAACCATTTGTTTCTCAATTGGTGAAAGGTTGTTCATGCGACCGGTATCATACATACGGTTTCTCATGTTGAGAATCTCCTGACCACCACTTCGTTGTTGGCGACCAATGTCTGCGAAACTCGCCATCTCCATCTTTTGGGGAATTTCAACACGTGGCTCAAACTCATTTTCAACGAATTGTGGGACTGGGTCCTCATCATAGACAACTTGTGGTTGTTGAACAACTGGCTCTGGTTGTGCTTGTGCTTGTGCTTCGGGCTTGTTGCTCAAAGCCCTACCAGCGTAAATTAAACCAGCGACGGCTGCAAGTGAAATGGGATCGGCCATTCTTATTTTTTAGTAACATTTTTATTAGCGTATCTTTGTTGAAAAAGTCCGTTCTGGAGTTCCGCTCGTGTACTGGTTGGCTCATAACTCATGGTACGGAGAGGCACTTTGCACTCCATATTGGAAAGTGGAAAGAGGTTGCGCTCATAGGTTGGAACAATAACTCTACCAAAACGGGTAGTTGATTGTGGACGAAGTTGGTCACTCACATCAATGTACTGCGCTGGAGAACCCTTACCCGCCATGTATGGAGCTGTGCCATAGAGCATGGTGTTTGGGCGGCACCCACCACAGTTAATAGAACTGGGCTGAGGGTACACGAAGACTTCTTCCGTCGCTTTCACTGCTGGGAGAGCACCCGAATTCTGAACGATCGCAAGACCAGGCTGAAGTTGGTATGCCATTTATTATTACATGAGAATATTTATAATCTAAGCTGGGCCAATGCCATGACCTCTATGAGAAACTCGGCTATCACCCGCTGGATCAAGTCCGGCAAACGCTTCAAGCTGAACACCACGGGCATTTGGATTACACAATTCTGGGTTTGATCTACAATCACGCCCATTTTTTGGTCCGTAGCACCATTCCGCGAATGAAGTTTGGTCGCCTGGAATTTTAGAAACAGGTGCTGTCACAAATTGACGAGCCGCCGCATTGCGCTGGTATTGGGGGAGGGCTGAACGAGAACGCCCCGCGTCATATGGAATACGGTCATCTAACATACTTTTGACAATTGGCTTAACAGTTGGGTAGTAGCACGCTTCAAGGCGGTTAGGGGCATCTGTGTAATCTGTGATGAGGACATTACCCATTGGATTGTCTTGGGTTGGCATTTGACAACTACTTGAAGCCATCCCATAAGTTTCCTTAACCATTTTTGACTTGTAAAGAATATAAAGAACGCCGAGAACGGTACCACCAAGAACAAAGATTCTTGGATCACGACGAATGAGATAAATAGCACAGCATGCGTAGATCACAAAACGCGATGCTGCGTTAATTCTGTCTTCTGGAGATTGATCGCGATTTGGCCAGAACTGCGAGACTTGATCAGCCCGGATGAGTTGCTGAGGATCGTCAAACCAAGCCTTCATTTAGTATAGCACGAGGTTTATTTTTTACCCATACCCCCAAGCATACTGCCCATCATCTTCATGAGGGCATCTTGGTCAATCTCACCACCTTCAGTCTCCATCTTATCCGCACAGTCCTTTGCGATACCCTCAATGAGGCTGAGGGTCTCGGCTGGGATAGCAGTAATGGTAGTACCCAACATGTAGAGGGTCTGGAGGTATTGCCATGTAGCAGCCTTGGTATTGGCACTCATACGAGCCCAATAGCTCTTGATGTTGAGGTCCTTGAGCATTTCAATCTTTTCAATTTCCTCGAGGATGAACTTCTCATCCTTTGCAGAGATCCTGTCAGCGTAAGGGGTCACACCCTTCATAAATCCATCAACGATAATGCGTGGATTCGTCTTCTTGAGCATTTCAAAAGATGTAGTCATCTTCTTGATTCCGGTTTCATCTGGAAAAGTCTTGTGCAATTCCACAAGAAATTGGGAAAGCATGTCATTGAACGCAGTGACAGACGCCATTTTCTTATTCGTAGGGTTAAATCTTTAAGTTTAGAAAGGGTCGTTAGAAATAGCCTCTCTCTGACCAAGACCATTCGCGACGATAAAATAGACAAGGATCGCATTTAGGACCGCTGGCTTGGTATACTTATTGAGTTCTAATTTGCCCTCGTTATTGAGTTGGGCCTTAAGGTGAATGTAACCAGCGGTGATGGCCGCGGCGATGAGGGCGGCGCTCATGGGGTCTCGGAGATATTCGGACAGATCTTCCATTTAATTATACGCAGTTTTTTTTACACGCTGTTCTGGGGCATCCCCAAAGAAGACATCCTCATCCTCTTCCTCAATTGGTTCTGGCATTGCTTCTGGTTCGGTGGGGATGGCATCTGTCACGGGTTCTGGTGCTGGGTCTTGGACACCTGGAACAGTCTTAAATTCGTTTTCAAGACCTGTTGGTTGAACGGGCTCTTCTTCGGCACCCATCATTGGCTCGTCTTCTGGAAGTGGTTCGGGTTCTGGGAAAGACTCTTCAGCGGGACCATCAAAGACATCTGGATCTTCACCATCGTGAACCTCACCATCAAGATCAATGTCACGCATCTCAGCAGATTGAGACATATAGGTCTGGAGGATTTCCTGGACGGGGATGAGCTCCTTTACGGTGGCCTCAATGCACACAGAGAAACGACGAACCAATTGTTCGTCACGAACATATTCACTCTGTTCTTCATGGAATACATATGGATCCTTGTAGAGATCCTTGGCAACATTGTTGTAGCAAGTTTGAATGAAAACCTCATTGCTTGGCAACTTGAGGCTGATCTTCTTGTTGTCCGCCTTGAGACGAACGGCTGAGAGAATCTTGGTTGATGCGACAAAGACTGCCGCCAAGAGATCACTGAACCAAGCACATCGGTTCGCGATGTTGTCACTGTGTTGCTTAGACATGGCGTTAGACCAGTTTGGCACTTCCTTCAGCAACTTTTGGAACATAATGAGGGTCTTTCGCCCTTTGGAGAGCTTGGTCGCTTCATCGTACATATCCTGGAAAACTTCAATCATAGGTGGACACATGAGCATGTAAAGTTGTCCCATATATTCGCGTTTAGCTTCACATAACACATTAAGATTGTCCATTTATCATTGAGAGTGTTTTTAATAGTGGCCGTCCTACGCACCTCTCCTGTACCTATCCGCCATCTTTTTGAGATTCATGAGGTCTGGGAACTCGGTTTCATCGGGTTCATTCACTTTCTGCTTCACCTTTTTGGGTATCACCCATGAGACATACATATCATAGTCACTCACAAGTCGTACATCAAAACCACCCAACCTGAGCTGTCGCATGATGTATCTCGCGGCCGCACCCCTATCAAATGTTGGGTATCCCACGACAAATGTTGGGACTGTGAGAAATACCTGTTTATGTCCCAACTCCACTGATTGTTTAATCTTTCGTGAAAACTGTTCATATACACGAGTGTATATCTCTTTCTTGATCTGTTTTCTCTTCTCATCAATTTTCGTCACATCATTGATGCTGATCATTATAATTGCTTCAATTTATTTTTAGCCATTTCTAACTCACCTTGGGTTGGCACAGCAGCCTCCTTCACAAGTTCATACTTCACAAAGTCTTGTCCACCTTGACTCTCAACAAATGGACTGACATCAGAGACAGTCTGAACATCAAGGGGTTGTGATCGGAGAGACATCAACTTCACTTGTCCATTTACAACTTCGTATGACGCAACAACAGAGAAACCAAATGCAAAACCATCATTCTTGACAGTCATAAACATACACTCATAGATAGCCTTGTCGTCATTCACAAACTTTTTGACCGCTGTAGTTTCAATGATGTAGGTGCAGAGCCCTGTTCGCTTCGCAATTTCTTGGTTCGCTTGGAGAACAAACTCCTCCATCATGTCATTGTCAATATCGGCTTCCGCCTGACTATACCCACTGAGGTCTGGTCTGGCGTCATCAAGGCGAATGGATCCGGTTGGCTTTTTGTATCCTGAAAATCCAAAGACTTCGGTGAATGGTTCGCGTCTCACTGTAAGTAACAGGACGATGGCAATAAGGACGATCGTCAAAGACCAGTTCATCATCTTTACTACTATGCGTTAATTTTTTTTTCAGAAATACTCCCTACATATTAGATGTCGCTACTGATATACAGCCCAAGATGCAAACACTCCATGGAAGTCATTGAGTACATCAACCAACACAAACAGTTGAAACAGTTGGTACACTATCACAATATCAACACACAAGGTATTCCACCTGCCTATCGCAACAAGATTACCCGTGTTCCAACAATGTTAACGAAGAATGGTAAAGTTCTTGTGGGGAATGAAATTAAAAACTGGTTAGACTCCCTTCTCCCAAACAAGGAAGTCTCCAACTGGGGTTTCGGTGGTGCATGCTCCATGACCACATTGGAGGGGGAAGAGAATGACGCAGACATGTTCTCACTTGAAAGTTATGGACAATCTCTCCAACCCGCGATGACGAGGGAGCTTGAGGAAAAGATTAATAGAGATGTCTCAAAGGGTGTCGCATATTCCGAACAAGCGATTTAAAGATATAACGCAGTATTTTTAGTAACATGAGACTCGTTACGATCCAAGCCTCGGCCATCAAATCTACATTTGAAGTGCTCAAGGATATTCTCAATGATGTGAATATCTTCTTTCGTCCACAGGGTATGTATGTCGTCACACTTGATACAGCGAGGACATCCCTCATTGATATGTTCCTATCCGCTGATAACTTTGAAGAGTATCATTGTGATCAAGAAGAAATTATTGCCGGAATTAACATTTCAAATACTTTCAAACTTTTGAAGACAATTACAAACAATGATGTTCTTACAATTGAAATTAACTCAAAGGAGTTCATGGATATTGAGATTACAAGTGAATCCAAGAAGACAAGTACAAAGTTTCAATTGAAACTCCTCGATATTAATGAGAGTCGTATTGAAGTCCCAGATGTCAATATGACGAGTGTCACAATTCTTCCATCCGCAGACTTTCAACGCCTCTGTAGGGATATGTCCAATATTGGAAATGACATTGAGATTACAAGGGCTGGTAAGGAACTTCGCCTCCGTTGCGAGGGGGATTTTGCCAATCAAGAGACTTCCATTGAATGCCCAGATGAGAGCCCTGAAATGACAGGTCTCTATTCCTTGAGGTACCTGAATATCTTTACAAAGGCGACGAGTATGTGTTCGTCTGTGCAAATTATGCAGGAAGAGGGTAACAGATTTTTGATTCTAAAGTATAATGTCGCCAATCTGGGCGAACTCAAGTTCTACATGGCTACTAAGGTACCCGAAGATCAGTAGTAGAATCCTCAAGGGTGAGTAAAGTCTTCTTCATACCCAATGAGTTGCTAAGTACTATTTTTGGGTACTTTGTACGAAGGGTTTTTGATGTGTAGTAAAGAAAGTCCTTGAGAGGCACACTCTGTCCATGGAAGTCATTCCTTGGCCCCGCATACCTCTTCACCTTTTCAGTAATGTTTATCTGTGGTTTATCATCATGATCCACGATCCAAACACTACTCAAAGGGATACTGAAACTCATACCTTCGGATTCATTTTCACCCGGCCTGAAGTTGATATCATTGGAGATGGCTTTATAGATTTTACCACCATACCAGTACTTCACACGAAGAATGAGATTTCTGACATTTTGTGGAACAATTGTGTTTCTAAATTGCTTACCCGTTGCGTTCATGTAGAATTCATCAAGGACCCCATCCCAATCTTTCTCCTCTTCTAACCAAAATGGATCTTCAATATAGTATTTCATTCTATAGTCAATCTTGTATTCCAACTCTTCTGAAATTATGGTATAGTCCCGAGGTGTCGTTAACTTTTTGTAAAAATATAAAACATTACTTAAAAGTTTAATCAACATTCTTAATTATAATGGAGGGAAACTTTTTAAGTAGGTATAAAAACAAACTTGAATACTGGACCAATCTTATTGAGACAGATCCCTCCAATAAATGTAGGTACGAATCTGAAATGTCTGACTATATGATTAGATGTATGCCCTATATGAATCAATATGCGGATGAAGCCGAAGAGGTTACAAACACTGACAATATTTTTAATGTCAAAGAGACAGTGGGACTCCAACGGAAAGATATATTTAGGGATTACCTCATAGATGTGGAGAATCAAAATATAACGAGACCGAGTGAGCGTCATGTAGAACAATGTCAAACCTGCTCTACAAGTAATGTGATTCACATTCAAGATACAAGTGAACTTGTGTGTGATTCGTGTGGACTTGTCTTAGCATGCCTCATTAGTGAAGAGTTGACATATAGGGAAGAACGAGAAACTTCTGAGAAAGTTGTTAATTATAGTTACAAGAGGGAGAATCACTTCAACGAATGGCTCAGTCAGTTTCAGGCACAGGAAATGACGACGATACCCGATGAAGTCATGGAGCAATTGAGATCAGAACTCAAGAAGATGAAAATTAAGAACCTTGAGGATATTACACACGCCAAAATACGAGGACTCCTCAAGAAGTTGAGACTCAATAAGTACTATGAGCATGTTCCATATATAACCAATATACTGAATGGTATTAGGGCACCCAATATGCCACAGGAACTGGAGGAGAGGTTGAGGATTATGTTCAAAGATATACAAAAACCTTTTGACGACAATTGTCCATCAGAGAGGAAGAACTTTTTGAGTTACTCCTATGTTCTCTACAAGTTTTGTGAACTTTTGGGGGAAGATGAATACCTCCAATACTTTCCCCTCCTCAAGTCCAAGAGCAAATTGTACGCACAAGATCAGATTTGGAAGAAAATATGTGCGGATCTTCAGTGGGAGTTTATTCCAACGATATAACAACATGAAGACTAAGTGTCCCAACTTTGATGTGTGCTATAAAATGAGAGACTCCCGTTTGAAAGTGTGTACAGCATGCTTTTGGAGATTTGAGAATGAAATTTTGGAGTTTAAGGATGATATGGAATGTCCAGTGTGTCTAGAAACAAGAATGTGTGTACGATTTAGAAAATGTACACATTTTGTGTGCGCGTCACTTTGTTTTCCAAGACTTGACAAATGTCCAATGTGTCGTTCCGATCCGCAACACTACAAAAAACTTAAAGAAGCTGATATATCCTCAAGTAATGAATAAGTACGAAAGGTTCTGTGTAGATGAGGCACAGTATCATCTAAACAGAGCTCAAGAGCTTTTGACAGAGGGTCTTAGGGACCCAAAAAGGTACTACGACGAGGGTCAGGAGTTTTACAGAATGTTGGCTAAGATGTTTCCATTCATTGTTCTTCTACAACAATACAACGCACCTCAACCTCGCGATTCGGATGAGGAGGATAGTTTATCAAGTACGCAATCTTCAGTCCCATCAGACGAAGATAGTTTTGAGCCTGTAACTCAGCCTGCTCGTTAAGGGTCTTGATTGTTTTGAACTCAAGAACAACCGTGTTGTTTATGATGATATCAGCCCTAAGGTTCCCAATTATATGTCCCTCAAATGGGACGGGTACAATTCTCTCACTCTCATATTGAACACCATATTTTCGTAGAAGTACCTCCATAGCATTGTGGTATACTCTCTCACTGTATCCAGCACCCAGTTGAGAATATATCTTTTTGGCGAGAGCCTCTACATCTACCATGGGTGTACTTGGAAATGAAGCTTTAATATAATTTTTACTTACACAATCCACGGCGTCTATCATAGCTTGTATATACTCTTCATCATCTTCACCCCATAGACTATCTACATTAATAGGTTCTTTAGGTTTACATTTATTACCGTAATAATTAATCGCATTTGTGAGGGTTCTTTTGGTCATCTTTGTTTTATGAAGTATTTCATTTTCCGACTCATTATTCAAATACATTAAATAAGCCAAACGCCGAACTCTAGAGTTTATAGCACCGAGAGTTCTTTCATGTACTTTTGAAATTTCAGATATGGACATATTTGTATCCAAAGCATGTAATAACTTTTCATCTTCTTCTTGAGTCCATGTATTATAAGATAAATTACCAAGTGATCTGTTTGGAAATCTTTTTTTGACCCATTCTCTGCTACGCTCACCCGACATAACTTACTTTTTACCATTCGCTTTAATAATCTTGTTCTTCAAGTTTGGAGTCAGATTGTAACCCGTCATATTTTTGAAAGCCTTGGTGTTACCTGCTTTCGCAGCAGCCCTCGCCATTGTAGCCGAGGGGGCATTGAGGGTTCGGGGGACCGCAACTTTCTTAAATGGGAGGAACTTGAAACTATTCTCTCTATTCTGACCAACAACCATGATTGAATTCTTATTGAAGTTTTGAGCAATCTTTGCTATACTCTTATCCTTGGAGGATGCCACAATTGTCACATTGGGGAACCATCTCCGAAGGATACGCATCTTGTTCTCAACGGGTAATGGATTTTTAGCATTACCCACAGAGTGGGACACAACGACAATTGGGGTCTTGTTAGCGCGACGCGCTGTCTCAATGACTTGTTCAATCATGAGTCTGTGCCCCTTGTGAGGTGGATTGAAGCGACCATATGTGAAGACAACAGACTTCATTAATAATGTCGGAGAATATAAATGTGGACCTCTTGGTGGCCCCTAAAATTTGTACGAATATCTTCCTCAAAATCTATGAGTTACTTGTGGGGTGAATAGGGGTGCTTGTGAACCCACAGGTTACACACCCACTTCTCACCAGACTTTACAGGTCTCCCACCGTGTAAAGCCTTGGATGTCAAAAGCTCGTAGTTATCAAGGGTATGGAAGAAGAGGGCATCACCCGCCTTGAGTTTGTACTTCTTTTTCAAGTTGGGGAACTCGGTCTCCCCACCCTCATATTCGTCATTGAGCGCGAGAATCACGGTGTACATTCTCTTGTTACCCTTTGTATCACTAAATGTATCTTGGTGAGGTTTATAGTGACCACCTGGTTTGTAACGCAGGACTTGAAGTTGTTCACAATTTGTGAGAGGTCTATCCGTGAGTGAGACGCATTTTTCACAGACACGCTTCACCACTGGATCATCCATATCAAGCCATGCGGTCTCACTGTCACGGATCTTCTTGTCTATGATCCGTTTTTCAGCTACAGTTGAGACATCCAATTTACTACTAGCCTTCTTCATAATGTGCTCTCTCTCCTTTGGCGTGACAAGACCTCTTACAATCCTGGGTTCTTCATAAGTTGGTATCAGGTAGAGAACCAACAATATAAGAGCCACAATTATAAGGATCATCTTACATTTAGAAAAGATTAATAATGGGAGGAGTCACACAATTGTATCTCTTCTGAATGGTCCTGATAACATCACTGGCATATTCAACCAACTTTACGGCTATATCTATGATTTCGTCCACCCGACCCTGGTCAAGGGTATATTGTCTGAGAAGATCTCCGCCAGTATCCACAACCATTCTATAGATGTTTACGATGTCTCGGTGTCTCTCCCTCTGTTTGTCCCTCCTTTGAAGTTCCTTTTTGAATGCTTTCTCCTCAAGTTCATTGAGCATGTAGGCGACACGAAGGTACCGATTGTCGTCATCATATACATCGCCATATCTGTATATGAGGTCGCGATCCAACTTGTATAGTACCATAGCGAAACGCATGACATCATCTGGCGCATCAATCTCTCGCAACTCCCTAAATGTGGGGACCCCACCACAGGGAATATCGGCATGCTCTCTCCCAGAGATCCTCCCCCTTTTAAACTCCATGTAGTGTGGATTGTGAATTCGCCCAGTCTCAATTTGACCCGTGCGCCAATCAAAGGCTGTATGACAATCTGGACACCACATCTGGGCACACCCAGACAATTTCTGAATCATCGTTCCACATTTGGGACAGGGTTTTGTATCCTTTTTGAGGAGTTTCATAGTCTTCACAGAGTCGGGGTCGCATGTGTGCCCCTCACAAACCTGCTCGTTACAATGTTCACAAAAGTGTCGGTCACAGAGACCACAAAACCAATCCTCATTCATAAAACCTTTACATTCCTCCATGGGGCATTTACGAACAAACTTTTTGGGTGGCTCACCTACAACAAGTTCACCCCCATGTCTGAGGCGTTCCAACTCCCTGTAACTCTCTTCCATATCTTCCCGAAGATCCAGGATATCTTGGGGTATTGGAACATTTGGTGTGACTGGGACATATATCCCATGTTTGTTGTGAAGTTCAATGAGACGCCGACGTTGTTCATTAATTATCTTATGTATCTTTCGCATGGCTCTCACTCTCTCAACTTCAGGTTGTGTCTCGGGCATACGAGCTTTCTCCCTCTCAAATAGAATTGTCTCCCGATGACGACGAAGTTCTGTGTTCCGGAAGTAACGGGTACACCATGTGTCTACGAACTCACGATTCCATGCGTTCTTACACCCCATACAGTGAGGGTCATCCACGATGGAGAGGAGGTACCTCTGTGAACACGCACGACAACTTTGTAAATCACAGAAGGGGCATTCAACCTTTTTGTGATTTATTTTGTTGAAACTTTCACAACATACATCACAATTTTCCATTAAAGGAAAATCGTCTCATATCTTTAATATCAAACCCATCACAGCCATGAGTACGTACCCAAATTTACATGGCTTCGCCGGTACGGGCTCTGGCTCTGGCTCTGGCTCTGGTGTGGGCTCCCTCTCGGGTTCGGGTTCTGGAACTCGCTTTTTACCCATCAAATAGGCATACATATCTGGTATTTACATATATTTTTCTTTGACCCAATCACGATCCTTCTTGAAGATCTTGGACAACTTTGGATCTGTCCTCTTGAAGAGGATCATCAAAACATTGAGGCGTCTAAAGAGACCCAGGGGTGGCTCACCCGCACGAATTACACGCGCAAGGGCGCGATGACGAGCAAGTGGGGACTTATCCCTAACATCACTGTAACCATGGGCGCTAAGAATACCGGAATTGCTAATTGGAATAATCACTTTGGATTTCATCTAATATTGGGTGAGATTTTTATCGTCTTCTCCTTTTTTGCTGTTGTCTGGATACTTGCGCGCGGGTACGGTTCTTGGCCTTCATCTTTTTGGTTCTGGGTGCGACACGGGTTTGTTGTCTTGGTTGGGGACCGGTAGCTGGTCGGCGAGCACGAGCATCACGAGATCTGGCATTGGAGATGACTTTCGCAGGATCGTTACCCCTCTCCAATCGTTGCATAAACTCTTTTCTGTTAGATCTCTCAAGGCCACTCATACCTTGGAGCATTCTCGCCGTGTTTCCTCTCAGCTTAGCTTGCTTCTGTCTCTCATATTCGCGCATCTTCTGTTCTCGTTCCTTACGCTGTCGCGCTGCTTCTTGTTCTCTCCCCTTTCGCTCAGCTTCAAGTCTCTGCTTAGCCGAGCGATCGCGCTGTAACTTGTCGGCATTTCTCAATACCGCACGAGTATCTTCTCCCTTCGCTACTCTATTCATGAAACGCTTTCTATTGTCACGCCCCAACTTGTTCATGGATTGAAGCTTGGTGGCAGTCTCCCTCGTCGCACGATCCTTGGTATCGCGCTTCGCCTTGGCAATGCGCTCCAATTCTTGAGTCTTTTGACTCAAGTCGTCACGATAAGCCATAAAGTTTTTGAGGTACCGCGATTGTTCTCGTGGTGGGAGATCTTTGACTTCCGATTCGGTTCTTGCCTTGAGCTTCAACTTACTGTCCAAAAGTCGTTCAATCTTTTGGAGTGATGCGTTATTTTCAGCTTCGCGGATAGCCGCCTCCCACTTTTGTCTGGCTTGAGACATATTATTACCAGCGGGTACGACACGCTTGACTTTATTGATGAGGGGTTGTCTCTTAGTAGATATCATCTTACGCGCGTCATCAAAGATTGTTTTGTTCTTTGAATCATTCCACCGCTTCATGAGAGTTTTAAGATTGGAACCGGAGACACCAATCTTCTTGAGTTTTGTCTCCACACCGCCACGAATGCGGGTAGCGTCTTCTTTTCTCTCTTTGTTGAGAGCTTGAGCGTTGGCTAACACCTTCCGATCACCATTGGTAGCCAAACGATTCATAAACTTCTTACGGTTCTCCCGTTGAAGAGAGGTAAGACTTTGAAGTTTGGTAGCGACGCGTTTTGTTTGAAGATTCCGACTTCTTTTCTTGGCCTCCTCCATCTTCTTTTTGGCTTCTTCAGCTTTCTTCTTATCTTCAATCATCTTCTTTTCCATTTCTTCCTTCTTCTTCCTCTCCTGGTTGAGAGCTTGAGCGTTAGACACAACCTTCTGAGCTCCATTTGTGGAGAGTCTATTCATAAACTTCTTACGGTTTTCGCGTTCAAGTGATGTGAGACCTTGAAGAGTGGTAGCAACCTTTTTGGTTTGAGCATTTTTAGCCTTGCGTTCTTCTTCAGCCTTCTTTTTAGCCTCTTCTTCAGCTCTCTTCTTGTCTTCAATCATCTTCTTTTCCATTTCTTCCTTCTTCTTCCTCTCCCGATTGAGGGTTTGAGCGTTAGACACAACCTTCCGAGCTCCATTTGTGGAGAGTTTACTCATAAACTTCTTTCGGTTCTCTCGTTCAAGAGATGTAAGACTTTGGAGTTTAGCAGCCACATTCTTCATTTCCTGTTCTTTGAGTTTCTTAGCAGCGACTTCTTCTTCAGCCTTTTTCTTAGCGGCTTCCTCTTCAGCTTTCTTTTTAGCTATAGTATTCTTCCTCTCCCGATTGAGAGCTTGAGCGTTAGACACAACCTTCCGAGCTCCATTTGTGGAAAGTCTATTCATAAACTTCTTTCGGTTCTCCCGTTCAAGGGAGGTAAGACCTTGGAGTTTAGCAGCCACATTCTTCATTTCCTGTTCTTTGAGTTTCTTAATCCGCAATGCCTCGGCATTCTTCCTCTTTTGAGCTTCTTCTGCGATGCGCTTCTTTTCCGCTTCAAGTTTTCGCGCACTCTCCTCTTCCCTCTTGATCTTCTTTCTCTCATCATTGAGCGCCACAGCATTAGAAACAACTTTTTGTGGTCCATTCTCGTTGAGACGCCCCATAAACATCTTTCGGTTATTTCGTGTGAGATCCGTTAGAGTTCGTAGAGATTCTGCCACATTTTTAGTCATTTTATTTTTAGCCTTTCGGGCATCTTTTCTATTTGCATTGAGCTTTTCAGCTTCTTTGAGGACATCACCCACCGATTCCCTCTTAAGTCTATTTTTGAAGACGGCTCGTTCGTCAGCCGTTACATTTGATAGCTTTTTGAGTTTAGCTTCGGTGTTCTTAATTAATTTTTCAACCTCAACCTTTTGCGCCGCAACATTTGCATTCACAAGACCCTTGATTGGCGACACATTCACATGGGGTGTATTGAGCTGTTTGAGGTACACATTCTTTTTGAATTGTGGGATGGAAGCCTTTCTCACATAGTTTCTCACGGCATCCTTGTCCTTTTCATTATCAGCATTCTTTGCCTTTGATACAGCGATCAAATCATCAATGAGAGCCTTTCCATTTTTGAAATCCGACATGTATTCTTCCATCTCTTTACTTGTGAGGTGCTTGAGACTTCTGAGATGCTTCTCAAGTTTCTTTTCATCTTGGAGCCTCTTGGCTTCGGCTTCTTTGCGTTTCTTTTCCTCTTCCGCAGCTTCCCGAGCCGCACGCTTATTCTTGACAGCTTTATTCAACATATTACCTTCAAGTTTGATTGGGTTTATATCTGTATTTGCGTTCGTAACCTTCTTCAAGAGGGATGTCCTTTGGTTTGAAGTGAGGTTATTGAGATCATTGAGATATACACTAAGTTCAGACTTCTTTCGTGCAAACTCATCATTTCTACCCTTGAGAACACTATTGAGTTCTCTGATTTCCTTTTTGATTGTGTTCATATTTGTATTGAGTTCAACGCGATTGAGGAATGAATTTTTGTTGGCGTTTGGTAGCCGTGTGTTACTCATATATTCACGAAGATCGTCTCGCTTGGCGTTGATAGCTCTGGCATTCATTTCTCTTCGGCGCTCGTCGGCCTCCTTCTTGAGACTATTTAGGTTTGAACTACCATTGTTGAACTTGTTAATAAGATCATTTCCGTTGATACCCAAACCATTAATATAGTTGGACAATTCACGACGTTGCGCAGCCTTGGTTTTTATGGCATTGTTTATCTGGGTCGCACGATTTTTGAGATTGTTCAAACTCGCCGCTTCACTATCAAAGTTTTTGAGAATGGCTGCTCGGTTGGCATTGCTAATATTGAGACCATTCATATGCTGTACGAGGTTCTCTCTGTTTTGTGCCATCTTTTCTGTGACTCGTTGGATGAGGATCGCATTCGCTTCATTACTGGCATCTTTCAATGAGATGCTATTGTCAGCATTAAACTTATTGAGAACCGTTTGAGCGTTAGCGTTAGAGAGGCCAACCTTCTTGAGATACTTCTCAACTTCAACTCGGGTGGCGAGACGCTTTTCAATGCGTCGCTGTTTTGAAAGTTCTTCAATAGTCGCCCTCAAAGATGTTAAAGTGGCATTCTTGTTGGCGTTAAACTTATTGAGAATACTCGTCTTATTTGAAGCGTTGAGATTTGTCCCATTGAGAATGGCTTCAAGTTCACCGCGATTTTGGGCACGCTTTTGGGCAATTCTCTGGTTTCTCAATTTTACAGCTTCATTTCTGAGAGAATTCACAGTTGCGTTTGACTTGTTGAACTTATTCATGATTGTGTTTCTATCTGCGACATTCATATTGAGACCATTGAGTGTGTTGTAGAGTTCTATTCTCTCACGAGCTCGTTTCTCGGCGATTCTCTTCGTCTTGAGATCCTTTGCTTCATTCAACACAGAGTTCAGGGTGACATTTCGTGTGTTAAACTTATTCAACAATTCCTTTTGGTCACTGTTGGGAAGGTTCTTTATAGCGTTTGTGAGAGTGTTGCGCTCGGCACCTCTCTTGGCAATTCGTTTGAACTCCTGGGCTTTATTGCCTTCGGTCTTGGCGTTATTATAAGACAAATTCTTGTTTATAATATTTTGTTTGTTCTTGTTGTTCAACAAATTGAGACCATTGAGGTATTCCCTAATTTGTCTGCGAATCTCCTTGCGCTCTTCTTCATTTCGCGCGTTCTTCAACTGTCTCCCCCGATTTCGGAGAGTGTTGAGACTTCTTGGATCCGCGTTATAGTTCTTCAATAAGAGGTTCACATCTGGAGTATTGAGTTTCAATTCATCGGAGAGATACAAAGTCAATGCCCCCCTATTTCTATCAATTGTCTTTGCCTCTCTCTCACGGGCATTGTTTTGGAGTTGATTGAGACCAGTTGTCTCATCATTAAATTGCTCCAATAACGCATCGCGATCCGACTTGTTCAGGTAGAGGGTATTCAATAAGTTTGAAAATCCCTTGCGAGCTGCGGCCTTGCGTTTGGCATTTAAATCCGCCTTATACGCTGTGGCACTATTTTTCACAACTTTCAGATTCTTACCATCATCAAGATTTTTGAAGAATGTTCTCTTTGAATTGTTATTGAGACCCAAGTTTGTCATGTGGTTATTGAGATTAGCCTTTTCGGCAGCTCGCCTTTGTTTAGCTCGTCCAACGGCTGTATTGGTTGCCAATTGTTTGATGGCGTTCCAGTTTGTAAAGTAACCATTGAGTTTTGAAGTAATCTCAGTTCTGTTCTCGGGTGTAAGATTTTGGAGAGTATTGAGGTAGTCATAAAACTCTTCTTCACTCTGAGCATATCTTTCATCCTTTCTTGACTTGTTAATTTCTTTAGCTCTGTTTGAAAGAACTTTGGAGTTTGTGTTGGTATTATCAAAGTTTTTGAGGATACCATTTATGTCATTTTGGGTGAGGTTGCTCAATCCCTTGAGAACATTCACAAGCTCTCCTCGTTTTTTAGCTTTCAAATTCGCAAACTTTTGATCAGCAGCTTTCTTGGCTTCAATCTTGAGCGCCGCGAGATCATCTTGGTTTTTATTGAGTTTATTGATGAATGGTTTTTGTTCACCCGCATTGAGACCTTGTTGATTCATGAACTTTTTGAGATTTGCAAGTTGCTCAGTCTTGATACCAGCCTTCTTTTTGGCATCAAAGTTTGAGGCGTTCTTCATAATGGTATTCAAATTGACATTCTTGTTGAAATTGTTAAAGAACTTTTGCTTTTCTCCATTGTTGAGACTGAGTTGGTTGAGGTGCAATCCCAATTTTATCATGTTTTTAGATCGTTTTTCAGCAATCTTATTTTGAAGTGTTTTGTTCGCCAATTCCTTTGTGGCATTGAAGTTGAGATTTTGAGCCAATATATTTCGTTTATTATTGGCGTTTAGACCAAGCTTGTTTATGTAATTGGACTTTTCACGATTGAGTGCGTTCTTCTCATTTTGAGCCTTCTTTTTGGCGATGGCATTGGCTTCATTCATTAATGGTTCCAACTTTTCACGGTTCAACTTGTTGGTCAGGTTCTTTATTTCCTGGTTGTTGAGACCAAGTTTTCTTCCATGGTTTGTGAGTACTCCCACATTAGCATTTCTCTTTTGTTGAATGCGCGACGCCAAGATGGCGTTTGCTTCTTGTTTGAGATTTGTCAGAGAAATGTTACTATTCACATTAAACTTGTTGAGAACCACCTTTTGATTTTCTGGTGACAATCCTTGTGTCTTCATATATTCTTCAAGTTCATCGCGATCTTTGCCACGCTGTGTCTGAATTATTTTCGTCACCATCGCATTCAATTCACTTCGCAAGGTGGTGATGTTGGCATTTTCAGAATTCAACCTACGAATAAATGCGTTCTTGTTTGTGTTTGAGAGGATTGACCCCTTCACATTTGAAGCAAGCTTAGCTTTGTTATTGGCAAGCTTCGCATTTTGAGCATTCTTGATCATCTTATTAACTTCAAGTTGAAGTGTTCTAAGATTTGCCTGGTTCGCATTGAAGCGTCGTTCAATATTAATCTTAGTGTTTCTTGAAACATTGGCGGTTTCAAGGTATTCCATCAAGGTCTTCTTGTTTGCCGCCTTTTGTTCTTGAACTCTCTCACTCTTCAACTCTTGTGCAACCTTTTGAAGTGCATTCACAGTGAGTGTGTTACTATTGTACTTGTTCAACATTGTCCGTCTATCACCATTATTGAGACCGAGGTTGACGAGGAACTTTTCAAATTGTGCCTTCTCATTTGCCTTTTGATTGGCAACTCTTTGGTTTGAGAGTGTCTTCGCTTTGTTACGGTTCCTGTTATTACTACTCAGGAGACTCCGTTTGTCGTCATTTGTGAGACCTGGAAGAGTATTCAGGAATGAGGCATACTCCTTGCGTTTCGCATTCATATTTTCAGCATTTCGGGTGGACTTGATATTTTTAGCTTCTTGGATGAGGCTATTCACATTACGGTTACCATTAGTAAACTTTCTCATAATGGAATTCTTATTCACCTGATTGAGACCAAGTTCATCCAGTCGTGTTTCAAGTTGTACTCGCAACTTTTCAATATTAGCAGAACCCTTCGCTTCTTGGAGCTTGAGGGCTTCCGCCTTGATTGAGTTTATGTTAGCCCCTTCATTTCTGAAACGACGTAATAATTGATTCTTGTTAGATTGATTAATCTGGAGGGGTGTCAAGAATGAGAGAAGATTTTGTGCCGTTGCATTTTTCTTCTCCTCTATCCTTTTCTGAAGGAGATCATCTGCCATCTTTCGCATTGTATTTGCATTGACATTGTCAGTGACACTTTTAATGAGAGCCTCTTTATCGGTGGCATTCAACTTGTTGTAGTTTTGAAGAATGGTACGGAACTCATCCTGCTTCTTTGAGAGTTTCTCTGTCTTCTTTTGAGTATTCAATTGACGAGCTTCCTCAATGAGAGCATTGATGTTTGAACCATTTGCACGAGCTCTATTTAGGAATAGAGTTTTGTTTGTGTTATTGAGACCTGTTGTCTTCAAGAACATGATCATCTTTTCTTCATTTGAGCGTACAACATTCGCTTTCTCATCGGCTTTGAGTTGTGCTTCAACTTGAATTTGCTTGAAGTCATCAGTGGCCATTCTTCGCTTGAAAGTATTCTTATTCGTGTTTGAAATATTCAAACTATCCAAAAATGAAGCGAATTGATTTTCTTCTTCTTTAGCCGCCTCGGCTTGGACTACAATATTTTTCCTCTTCCCCTTACCGAGTTGTATTTGGTTGAGGAACTTTTGTTCTCTCTTGAGTCCGAGTTGCTTAACTCTGGCAACCGCCAATTCAAGAGCAAAATCTTCATTAGCTGGGATTGGTTTGGTATTATTTATGGGTGGTAACTGTGGTCCTTGGACAAGACCAGTATTTAAGTAGTAACCCAATCCCTTTTCTCCTTTTCTAAAAACATAACCTTCTTTTGAACCTTTGAACTTATTTGCGGCGACAAAGTTCTTGTTTTCCTTCTTACCGAAAAGTCCCGCGAAAAAACCCTTTTTCTCTGGCTTCACCGACTTCACGGCACTTCTCGTTCCACCCAAAAATTTAGGTTGTCCACCTTTCGCAAAGAGACCACCCGTTGGAAATGTCACTTTTGAGTTCTTATTCTTTGGACGATTCACTCGGTTCACCTGGTTCACATTGGTGTTCACACGGTTCACATTGGTGTTCACACGGTTCATATTGAAGTTTGTGTTCACCCGATTCGCATTGGTGTTCACTCGGTTCACATTGGTGTTCACCCGATTCACATTGTTCACTCGGTTCACATTGGTGTTCACCCGATTCACATTGTTCACTTGGTTCACATTGGTGTTCACACGGTTCACATTGGTGTTCACCCGATTCACATTGTTAACATTGTTCACTGCTGTGTTGTTCACTGCTGTGTTTACATTGTTGTTAACGGAGACAACCCGCGTTCTTCTCGCGAACTTGACGGGTTCGTGTACTTTCATGTATCTGAGACGCTTACCAATGGCATCAACAATTTGTGTCTTCGTCATCTGATCAACATTCTTTAGGTCAACCTTGCGAGCAATCCGTTTGAGATCGGCTCTCTTCGTGGATGTGTCAAAAAGTTGTTCATAATCATTTGGCTTCAATGGGGACTTTTTATCAACAAGATAAGTTCTTGTTGAATTCATCACCATTGGTGGAAGAGGCAATTTGCCGTCCTGAATATCTTGGTAGGCTTCACATATCTCTTTCTTTGTTAGCTTAATATCTACCCCGGCATTGATCTTAATCAATTTCCTAAGGTTTTCTATATCTGCGTCGGGGTCACACGCATTCATTGTTTTATATTAAGTTAACAAAAAAGTGGAGCAAATTATTTAATAGTGTAGTAACCTATATTATACAATTTAACCTTATCTTCATAGGGCATATTGAAGTCAAATATGTTCGTATCAGCTACATTTATTTCAATCATTTTTGTATATTCACTATATTCAACTCTATTTGTGAGAGTTGAACGAATGAGGGATTCCACAAATTGTCGTGGATTATTTATTTCTTCTTGGTAGACCCGATCCATTTTGAGTTTGATACATGTAATTTCATGTGGCTTTTTATCAAGAAAAGGTGCCATTGGGTATTGTTCTTGTGTTCCACCATCTATATAACTCTTACCGTTATATTTACCACACGCAAATATGAGAGGTATTGCCATACTCATACACACAGCATCTATAACCTTCATATTAGGATGTGTATCACGAGAAAAGTAGTCTGTGGTGGAACTATTGAGACAATATGCCGATACATAAATCTTCATATCCAACTCTTCAAATGTGGGATCACATCCACATATTTCAACAAGTTTTTCACGAATAGGTTCTAAATCAACAAAACCAAATTTGTTAAAGAAGGATCCTATGCGTATTTTAACAAATTTGGGGACATCTAAATCAAGAGCCATATCCATAATTTCATCTACGGACATCCCCAAAGCCAAAAAGAGGGCTAAAATAGAACCCGCAGATGATCCAGATATTTCCTTCACATCTACAAGTCTGGATTCAAGTGCTTTGAGGGTTCCGATCATTGAGTATATACCCATTGAAGCTGGACCCAAGACAAGGTACTTCATCCTCCTATTTAATAGAACTGAGGAAATTGACGACGCAAAAGCGCGAAGACCACCGCGAAAACGATCGCGTGGGTCAAAGCTGCTGGAAGGCTGGTTTGACCGGATCGGAGAAGACCTCCAGAACCTGGGGGGATGGTCAACAAGAGACCTGGGCTCAACGCCAAGAAGAGAGTTGTAGTCACAATCAAATCGGTCTTCGTCAAAACGAGACCCATCGCCTTCGCGACGAGGCTGTACACGAGGAAGAAAACGAGGGCGTGGAAGAAAATAGCCATTTGGTTTGTCTTTCCGTTCGCGATTTTGAGACTGCGCCCGTCGGTGGTCAAAAGAACGCCTGGGCTGAGCGCCAAAAAAAGAGCGGCTGGAATCGCAACTTTTTGGGAGGTAATATCTGGGAGCATGGTTAATATACTCTCACATTATTTTGCTTTGTGTGTTGGTATGCAAACTTAACCCAATGATCAAATGTGGCTCCAGGCATGAACTCATTGTAGAGACCCGTATCCTCAAGGAATTCCTGGATGTGTCTCCAAATGTAAGAGAGGTTGGATTCATAAGGTATCCATACGAAGTCACAATCGTCTGTGTGCTCTATAGAACAGAACTCTGCAAAGTCCGCGAATGAACATTCTGACATAAGTTCATATTCAAGGAAGGCGTCGCTAATCAATTGTTGAACAATTCTCCACAATTCCCAAAGTTCATCTGAGTATTTCGTTTGCCAATCTTCAATACTGAGATAAATGTCATCTTCATATTCTTCTTCATCACTTGGGATAACGTCGTATCCCGTTGTAGCTTCGTAGACGTACTGACTCCAAACCATGGTTATTACTTATCTTCTTTCTCGGCCTTCTCTTTTATCCCAGTTAATGAGATTGAAGTTGATTCCTTCACTTTAATAGTATCCTGGATTGCGTTAAGGGCCCCCTCCAACTTGGCTTCGTCACCACCAAAGAACTTGAGGAGCCCCTCCCGAATGGCATCCTTGTTCATACTTCCCTTGCGCACAGACTTGCGCAAACTAATCTTCCCTTTCCTGAGGTTAATGGTATCAATGCCCTGGCCAATCATATGACTTTTCACCGCCTCTTTGAGGCGCTTCTCTTCTTGGGTAAGGATCTTGATATCAGATTTTGCTTCAGAAAGTTGCTTCGAGAGCTCCACGAGCTTGGAAACGCTGTCGGAGAGTTCGTTAGGTACTGACATTATTTACATAAAGCTAAGATCTAATCTTTAAGCGAAATTAGCACAAAGAACGCATCATGGTGTCTGGGACAATGGTGGAGTTGTTCCAAACGAATGGTTCCTTGGCATTTGGTGGTTCCGCACGGATTTGTTGGTTCGCGTTGCGAAGGGCACCGCCAACGGACTCTGGGAAACCAATTTGTTGGCGTGGTTCAAGGAAGTTTTGACCCGCGAGGATGTCTTCTGGAGCGAACTCACCGAAGTCTTCCGCGGACGCAACTTCGCGTGGGAGGAGGGAAGAGGCGAGACCAGTACCCTTTTCCATGCCACATCCGTTACCTTGGGCTGGAGCCGCGGCGGATGGACCCGCAGCTGGCGCCATCTCAAGCATAGAATATTCGCGTTCACGAATGGAGTAAGCAGACTTGTTGTTCATAGTGAAGAGCAAGTAGACCAACACGGCGACCGCAGCCAGCATCGCGAGGTTTTGAGCACGACCCTTCTTCATCATCTTTTATATATGATAACAATTTTTTTATTGTTCGTCCACGAAGGCATACTCTTCTGGGTATGTGTCCAAGATTGGGTCTGGGTGAACTCTGACCTGGACAACATTCCATGAGGAGCCAAAAGATTTCTTGGCGAACCAGATGCCAGCAAATTCCAAAATGACGTCGCAGGTCTTGCCTGGTTGAACATTTTCAAGGTCAACTTGTTCCTGCTGAGCGTTGAATGCCTTGGTAACTTCAATGCATTCGCCTGTGATTTGTTCGTCGGTCACACTTGGGGTATACGCACCTTGAATGACCTTCTCAGAAAGTTGCTTTCCGAACCAAGCTTCACAGTTTTCTTGAGCAGCCTCAAGGTTAAGTGTGTCAATGTCACCAATCTTCTTAAGGTTCTCTTCTGAGACGAGGTCAAAAACCATGTCTCCTGATACATCGGCAACCTTTACCTTGTTCAATTGAACCAAGCACTTTCGCTTTGTATCATTGAGAGCTTTTACGAAGTAGAGTCCGTCATCACCTTTAGCTGGGGCGTTGTACAACATATTATGTGTAAATTGCGTCTCAATTCTTTAACCCAATAAAGGGAATCATAGCGGCCTTCTTTATAATTGAGCGAGGCACCCATTTGTCACGCATTGGTTTATATCCATACAATAACTTAGTATAGTCAATCCCGGGTGGAATGTTTTTACCCGCAGTTGGTCTGTAGTTGTATTCATTCTTCACATACGACTTTGAGGTATTCTTGACCCACTCCTGTTTGTTGAGGTTGAACCGCTGGTTTCCATGAGTCTTTGCGTAGCCTGGGATGTTTAGGTTTGGCACAGATGTTTTCACACCATATACAAGTTGTTTGGAGAGACGCTCCTCCCGGGGCTTTGTTGTAAACTCCATGTAACGCGTTGGATCCACCTTGGCTGCGAGGGACATATTGACATTACCTTTTCTTCTTGACATGAATCGGACACTTCTTATCTTGTTGTGGGTTTGGTTATATATAGCGTTGATGCTGTCAGATGGACTGATCTTCGCAGTCTTGGTAATCATCTTGGCAAGTTTGTACATACGCTGACGATCTTTCTCCTTTTTCTCCGGGCGAAGACCCAACTTTTGCATCAGGTAGACATCGTCAAGGAGGAAACGCTTTCCAGCGACATAGAGACGCTTATCGTGGACCATCGCACCCGTATCCTTATTTTTGTAGGTGACACCCTGCTTCTTTGATTGGATGGCTTCGTAGCCAAACTCTTTGGGTCTCATGAAGGGAATGTCCAATATACCACCGAGAACTTCTTGTGTAATTCTTCCCTTCTCAATTGAGAAATATCTAAGATTGAGATCAAGGGCGAAAAGTTCCACATCAATGAAAATGTCACCCTTACCTGGTTCAGCGCCACGCTGAG
>Ga0222716_10000310_pt1 | contig 40718 bp, 59 predicted proteins | sample C33_13DmetaG_FD_165044 | JGI IMG/M metagenome (GOLD analysis project Ga0222716, IMG submission 165044) | Estuarine water microbial communities from San Francisco Bay, California, United States - C33_13D | ecosystem: Environmental > Aquatic > Marine > Unclassified | place: USA: California... | reverse complement strand
CCGAGACGGAGACCAAGCACCAATAGCTCAGGGGTAGAGCGCGCGTTTAGTAAGCGCGAGGTCAGGAGTTCAAATCTCCTTTGGTGCAAACGGGGTGACGCAGTGGTTTAGCGTGTCGGGCCCATAAAACACATGCGTTTTATTAGGGACACCCGAAAGTCGGATGTTCGACTCATCCTCCCGTTAAATTTTAGAATCTACCCAGATTGTAAAATTTATACTTTTCTTTTCAATTGAAATATGTGTTCGACCACGATACTCGCGCCCATGAACGTCAGAATCGCGTTGTCGTACTGAAACCCATACGCCACGAGGACGAAACCCCATATAAAAGCCAATAGGTCCGTGACGGGTGCAGCCATGTAGCTACAGTTTGTTTCGGTAGGCAATGATGCTTCCATGATTTGATAATATGTGTACCCAGCGATAGTTGACAACGTCAATGCATATGCGTGCTTACTCATGTTATAAACCCACATAAAAATAAAACCTCAATATATATAAAATGTCTGGTGGTATTGCACAACTTGTCGCTGTCGGTGCTCAGGATGCCCATCTCGTTGGTCAACCCGAAGTGTCCTTCTTCCGCTCCAACTATCGTCGTCACACGAACTTCGCTCAAACTGTAGAACGCCAAGTGCTCCAGGGCACCCCATCCGCGGGTGGTATCTCTACCGTTCGTTTCGAACGCAAGGGTGATCTCCTCGGATATGCCTACATCACCCAACGTACACCAGCTCGCTACACAAAGGCACAATGGGCTGGCCGTATTAAGAAGGTTGAACTCTTGATTGGTGGTCAAGTGATTGATGAACAAACGTCTCATTTCTCCCAGTACATCGCCCCAACTGTTTTTGCCCAAAACTACACGAAATCTCCAATCGCTAACGCGGCGGATACTTCGTTCTACCCACTTCGTTTCTCTTTCTGTGAGAATTGGCAATCTGCACTCCCTTTGATTTCACTCCAATATCACGATGTTGAATTGCGTATCACGTGGAATACCCCAGTGGATACCGATTACGAAGTTCATGCCCAGTACATCTACTTGGATACCGATGAACGAACGACGTTGGCGTCTATGCCACAAAACATGGTCATCACCCAAACCCAGCGTTCCATCTTATCCAACGGGGCTATTCAAGAAGTCAACTATAATCACCCAGTGAAGTTGATTGCGTGTGCTAGTGCATCCGGTGACTTGAATTTCGCCGCGGGTAACCTCAAGCTCCAAATCAACGGCACCGATGTGTGCGACGCGAAGAAGGCGAACCCACATTACACCGCGTGTACTCGCTATTACCACACGAGCTCATCTACTGTTGATGCGTCGGACGCGAGCTACTTTTTGTACCCATTCTGCCTCGAAACATCCAAGCTCCAGCCCACCGGCTCGCTCAACTTCAGCCGCTTGGATTCCGCTCGTTTCGTGACTGATTCGGGTACGTTCGATGCCGACATGTACGCGGTGAACTATAACATTCTCCGTATTGAGAATGGTATGGGTGGTCTCATGTATTCCAATTAAATTTTAGGTGTTAATAACAAATGCTTTGGAAGTATTTATTCCTTTTAGGATTTGTTTTTGTACTCACGTATGATCCAAAATCCAGGACACTCGAAAATTTCATAGCACCCAATGAAGTGAAACACATGTAGCTACAAATATATATACTTAAAAAGATTCAACGTTTCTATTACATAAATATGTTGTCCTTCGACCGAGAAACACTCACGATCGTGGCCATTGTTGTGTGCATCGCTACAACGGCGTACATTTACAAGGAGTTTTCAAAGACTAAAAGTGATATCGAAGGTATCAAAGGTTTCTGTAATAAAATCGTTCAAGCGCATACCCCACCCCCCACTCAAGTTCGTCAATCCAAGACTATCGCAGTCCAAGAAGAAGATGATGAAGACTGTGAACCTAGCGCCGAGTCCGAAGAAAATTAACATCTCGGATGATTATAACTTGCGATAACGCAATGAAAAAATACAAGGCTATAGCGATACCAGTCACATTTACTGGTGATAAACCTAGGTTCCTAACAGTGAGAGATAAGCGCTTCAAAGACTGGATATTCGTTACCGGGGGGTGTCGTCGACGAGAGATATTCAACCCCATTCGGTGTGCTCTTCGTGAACTCGAAGAAGAAACCCGTGGAGTTGTCTCTTTAAAACGAGGTGAATATACAGAATTCAAATTTACAGTCAAAGAGAGTCCTACGATAGACCTCGAATATAACGTATTCATATTTTTTATGGATTATACGAAACAAGACCAGATTGATCTCGTTAAAAAGTTCAATGAAGAAAAACAAAAAATGGCAATTAAAAAACTACAAAAACAACCCATCAAGCGAACGCATGATGAAAATGATCTCATGACATTTGAAACTCTCCAGGAGTTTAGAGTAAAAAAACAATGGGAAAGAATTACAAAAAATATCATTGAAAATCCAGAATTCTATGCGTGTGTTACTTCTCTGAATAGAAAATCCTTTGCTATAAAATAATGAAGTCGAAGAGCTACATATTGATGCAAATAAAAGAACTACTCATTAATAGACACGATTACACTGAAAATAGGGCCTCAGTGTACATAGACGATATTAAAGAAAAAACAGTCTACGAGTTACTCACTTTAAAAAAGGAACTCGTTGAATCAGAAGAAGTGTTCCCAGACGTCTCTTTTAGACGGTCAATGTATAGAGATGATGAAGATGATTAAAAGAATAACTACATGTATTGGTAAGTATGTTTAGAAACTGGTGCAAAAGCAATGGTTTCAACAAGGCAACCAATCTATCACACGTGCTCATGGACGGTGGCGTCTTATCCGTGCCTTTTGATAGATTGAATGATTTTTATGAAAAATACGTCGAGTGTATACAGTCCGGTGAAAAACTATTCGTTGTTGAACAAAAAACTGTCGACGCATATAACTTTTTTGTGGATCTCGACTACAAAGATGACGATGCGATGACTATCGAAGAAGTTGAACGTGTATGCAGAGTCATATGCGATAAGGTATCTAAATACGGGGGTAAAGATGCACTCGTGTCCGTAGCTAAACCGAAACCTATAGGGGATTACATAAAAACAGGTGTACACATTAACTGGCCCGGATTTCCTGTTAATCGATCATCCGCGATCGCACTCAGGCAGCATCTTATATCGACATTATCACTCGTGTATGGTTCAAAAGATTGGGACACCATCGTAGATCTATCTGTATATGGCAGCAGTGAGAGAAATACAAAGGGGAGTGGGTTTCGAATGCCGTGGTCACATAAGAAAGGTAAACACGAAGCATGCAATGGAACTGGCTGTGACGCGTGTGATAACACGGGTAAGGAAACACAGGGGGAGTATTTACCAGTCTTCATATATAAGCATGGACCTCTGTGTATGTTTCAGCGTGTATCGCCCGAACCAACGGTTGAGCTCATGCACATGGCCACGATTCGAACGGATGCAACGGAACCCAAAATCATAGAAGGCTCCAAAAAATCCGAAGGTTCTTTTACGTCATTACAAACTAAAAATGAATTTACCGACCCACAGACGATTGCATTGTTGGAAACGTTCATACGAAAATATATAGAAGGTCAATCAAATTCGAGAATCACCAAAATCTATAAAGAGAAAAATAGTTATCTCATCGCCACGACATCCAAGTATTGTGAAAATACAAAGCGTGCACACGGTTCAAATCACGTATGGTTTCATGTCACCGGTGATGTCATATGTCAAAAGTGTTTTTGTAGATGTGAGACTATGCGTGGTCGATATTATGGGTTTTGCAAAGATTTTTCGGGTCGTAGGCACCAATTACCCCCAACAATCATTGAAAAACTCCAGGTCACAAAATATAAACCGATACCAAAAAAGAAAATTACACACGCAAAAATTGATACACACGAATTGAAGGCATACATAGAAAAGTATGTGTTACCGGATACCCATTTGAATATCACGGGCATCAAGAAGCAAAAAGGTGTCAAGACATATGTAGTGGATACGAGTCATACGTGTCACGCGTGTTCTAAAAATGTGCAGTTCACTCTCGTGAAGAACACTATTCAACAGACGTGTGCATGTTCCACACGCAAACATATGCTCATAGATAAAATAGCAAGTAAATTGTAGATGTTAGTCGTTGTATTCTTGATCGCAGTCATTTACATGTCATCAAAGCTCATTAAAAAAGGTGTTGATATGGACACCATCCACGATCTCATATTAGAAACACACAAGTATTCTGGTATAAATGAAGTCCTATACAAGGAGTTTCTTGCAAATATAAACATGGCGAGAGAATACAAAGAACATGATGATGTTTCGAGAAAGCTTCTTGAACGTGCCATGAAGAATTTGGAAGAATTGGCACTGTACACCACGGAGAGTGATACGACCGTCGTTGAGGAAGTAGACGATTTGATTGTACGAATTACATTGGAATTTGAACTATTATATAGAAGAACTTAAAGATTATCTACGTTTTAAAACATAAAATGGCTACCAGAACACGTTCAGGCAGAGTTTCAAAGGCACCCGAGCGACTCGAAATTATCGAAGATGTTGAAGATGACTACACAGATGACGATGATGACTATCTCGAAGATGATTCCGACTTTGAATCTGAATCCGATGAAGAGAGCGATGGAGAAGGTGAGGATGACGAAGAAGCGGATGAAAATGGTAATTTACGTGGATTCATCGTGGATGATGAATCGGATACCGAGGAATAATGTACTTAAAAAAATCACACGCCAGAGTATAAAATGGAGAGCGATATCGGTAATCCTATTGAATATAATCCAAGTATGTTGGAAAAGGATGATTCCTCCATGCGAGGTGATCATGATCACGAGCATGAACGCGAACAACCAATGTACTATTATCCTCCACCACCTCAACCACATCACCAACAGTATCACGAAAAGGTCGATTTATTCAATAACCTCGACAAGACTGCTTACATCGTTATTTTCGTCGCCTTCATTCTGGGCTTTTTCATGGGGAAAACCATGCAACCAGTCATCCTTCGTCCAGGATGATATACCCACAAAATCAGTCGTAGGTTCATCCTTCGACTCTAGAAAATATGCCCTACTCACAACGAGAGGGTCTTTTGATATTTCATCAGCGATTTCGGTTGCAGTCACATAATCATACGGCTCTTCTTCCATCTTCCGTTTAAGTTCTCTGACATTTCTGTCTTTCAAAATTAAACCGAATATGTATATCACGATAAGAATGGTCACCACATTGAATGCTATGGTCAACATACTTATTATATATATGATTTTATTTTTAGTTTAGTTCGAGTTCACTTCTTCACCTTCTTCGACTTCTTCCTTGATTTGTGCATCTGTCGACATCTCGGCTTCGCGCAACTTTCGGCGCTCTTCGACTTCTTTCGCGACGATTTCATCAGCTTCCTTCACGAGCTCTTCCATTGGTGTATCTGGCTTCTCCTTTTTGAGTCGTTCGAGCACTTCAGCTGGGTGAGAAATCGGTGATTCATCCGGCTTGGTATAGAACTTGGAATTTTCGTCGCCCGGTTTGATAAATCCTTGTGTACCAGTTGCCATCATGTCTCGCTTACGCTCTTCAAACATCTTTGCAGCCATGGATTGATTTTCTCTGTATCCAGACATGAGTTCTTCTAACTTTTCGTTCGTGTAGTGGGTATCTTCGATGGCCGTCGGGTCCGGTGGAATCAATAACCACTTGTACATGTCCACGACGTAAATGTCAAACGTGCCGTCCTCTTTTTGTAAGCGCTTCGCGTGAGATGCAGCTTCTTCACGGGAATTAAATGCACCACGAATCTTGATACCAAATTTATCATTCTTTTGTGGGCATTCTGGCCCGACAAATGAAATGCATGCGTACAATTGACCTGGAACCACGGTGTAATCTTGTTCAAGAGACATTTTTCTATCATACATATGTTTCAAAACTTTAAGCCGACTTAAAAACCTCATGCGTATGTATATAAATGCACACATTCTGGAATACGCAACCCGTCCCAGAAACACACGTAGGGCGCATTGGTGAAATAGACACATCACGCGTGTTTGATACAGAACCAGTCAAGATTCCAGATGAATACGTGTGGTCAGAATGTTCTGTGCCCGAAATAGCCGACCTTTTGAGTGGACATTACGTGAGAGACGAACATTTCGCACTTCGTTACGATGCACAGTTTATTGAATGGGCCACGATACCCGAGTGGAATTTAGGTTTGAGAACTAAACACGGAGGAAAACTCGTTGGGTTCATATCCGGTGTACCTTCCAAATATAGGATACACGATGAAATCATAGACGTGTTACAGATCAATTTTCTATGTGTACACGATACGCTCAGGTCCAGAGGTTTCGCACCATTACTCATATCCGAAATACGTCGTCGCGCGAATGCAAAAGGTATATGGCAAGCGGTGTACACGGCCGTCACACACATACCCACACCGGTCACCCGTACATCATACTGGCACAGACTTTTAAATGTACCGAAACTTAATAGTGCAAAGTTTTCGAATGAACGTTCGAGACCACACATGATTCGCGGTACTTCAACGTACACGATTATGACTGAAAAGGATATACCCACGGTAACTGATATACTTCAAAGACACCTCAAGGAATATTCGATCGCACCACACGTAGACGATGCATACGTGCGACGATGGTTATTACCAAAAGAAGGCGTAGTCTATTCGTACATAGATGGCGACAAAGGATTTACGTCATATTATGCCGTGCCATACACGTCTGTCAAGACTGGTATAGATGTCAAACAGGCATACATGTTCTATGATACATCTGATGGTGATATGCGAGACGCCGTGATATTGGCGCGTAATGCGGGGTTTGATGTGTACAATACTTTGGATGTTGGTTTGAGTATGAGTACACTCCGTGATTCAAAGTTTATGAAAGGCAATGGTCATAATCACTGTTACGTTTACAATTGGTCTTGTGGAGATATTTTACCTAATGAAATATTCATGAGATTTTTCTAGTCTATAAAATTTTAAGAAAAAAAAATATTTTTTTAAAAACTTTCTTTTTAAAAAAGAAAGTGTAAAAATAAAAAAAAATTTTTTGTGTTTTAAATTTTGAAAAAGTATGGTGTTACTTAGAGAATAAAATGGTATATACCACAAATGATATCTGGAGGAGACGGAGGTGCAAATACAAATGCGAGTGGTAAACCATTCGAGCAATGTGTACTCATGAACCACGATCCAACCAAGGGGTACATGATCGGTAACACAAAATTTAGATTTTTCAAACAAGGTGCGTTTACGAGACACATGTCGGACTTGAAAAATCCATATTGGACGCATGACAAACAACCCGATGGTGCGTACGTGAGTGAAGATAGAAACACCGTGTTCATCATCGAGTGTAAACACCAAATCGTGAGTGGTACGGCGGACGAAAAACTTCGATGTGGTCCGTGTTTACTCGAAGAATATAAAGAACTCTACCCGAGCGTGAAAAATATATACATGATGTTTATCATCAATGATTGGTGGTTTAGAAAGAGAAAATACGAGATTCCTATAAAATTTAACGAAAAACACGGGATTCCCGTCTTTTTAGCGAAACATGGGGATAAGATATGGAAGTTTCACATAAATAAAAAAACTAATAAATGGACGTTATATCCAGCGTTGTACACGGTAGATGAAAACATCATCAATGATTGGATGATGCAACAATTACTTCAGTCGTCGTAGATTCCGGATTCTTACTATTTATAGCTCTCCGAGCCTTCACTCGTGTGATAGTGTACTCAGAAAATGCATTATTCACTAATTCCACATCCGCATTACTCATAACAAATCGTGCACCAAGTGCCTTCACTGTTTCGAATAATTCCTCGTGGTCACCGATTCCAAACCCGTCCTTTGTGTATCCCACAAAGGACGTTTTTGTCTCCGGAGCGTATGGCGGGTCCAAATATACAAAGTCACCTTGTTTGACCCTGGCTAAGGATTCTCTGAAATCACAGTGTGTAAACTCGACACATCGAAGCGCCTCACTCGTTTTTAAAAAATCCTCGAGTGTCATAAACTTTGGTGTCGTTTTATAGTGGCCGTACGGTACGTTAAATCCATGTGGACCTTCTCTGTACATACCCCTAAAACACGTTTTGTTTAAGAAAATAAACATACTCGTGTGCCCGGGTGCCCCCGAATTGTATAAGTGTCGAATCCAATAATAATAACTTTCTTTCGATGTCATCGCTTCGTCGCTGTTTGTTGGTTTTCTGTGAATGACATTACCCGTGATTGAATCATACGTGTTTAGTAATTGCATGACTTGTTCGTGTATATCGACTGGTTTTGATTGCACGTCTTTGTACGTTTGAATGAGATGTTCGTTTAAATCATACGCGTATACCTTTCCTTGTATCTTCAAGTGTTCGAGTGCGGCAAATAACACGCTTCCACCACCGACAAATATTTCATGATAATCATTTATTTCGGCGGGAAAAGCACCTAAGACATCATATAAGATTTGTGTTTTTCCACCAACCCACTTAAGAAAAGGCTTCATATTAATACATAAGGCCAAAGTTTTAAGTCATGGATCAAGTGCGTAAGTATCACAACGACGAAAAACGAGATTTGATACGCGCTGTCACGAAAGAAGGTGACGCGGTACTGGATGTTGGCGCCGGGTTTGGGGGTGATATTGGTAAGTGGAAACATGCGAGAGCGAATGTAAGCATGTGTGAACCATGTTTAGATGCACTCGAAGAAGCCAAAACGCGTGCAAAATATTACAAAATGCAGATCAACTTCTACCACGGCGACATAACAGCTGTACCACACAGGAAATACGACATCGTGTGTTATAACTTTTCACTACACTATATATTCGCCACGCGTGAATTGTTCATGACGTCCATACGCGAAATAAGTAAACGCATGAAACCGGGTGGTAAGCTCATTGGTATCATACCAGATTCACAACAGATTATATTTAAAACACCCATCAGACACGATTCAGGAAGTTTTTTTATCATGAAATCTACGAGTCACGGTGATTTTGGTGAGAAGTTATTCGTACATCTCGAAGATACACCGTATTACCAAGACGGTGCAAAGTCAGAGCCCATTGCACACAGAGATATATTAGTGACACACTTAGAAAAGTTAGGATTTAGTTTAACTGCATGGGAACCATTACATGGAAATCCAATATCAGAGCTCTACTCGAAATTTATATTTACTTATAAGAGATGATACTTGCAGTACTATTAGTATTTGTAAATGTATATATACTGTTAACCACAAAACAACCAGAGAATTTATACATCGTTCGAGAAAAATATAGAACCCTCAGGGAACATCTGCGCGAGACACAAAATGAAGAATTTAAACAACTTTGTGTCGAGATTCCAATCACCGCACACCACCGTGCCCAAAGTGGAAGCGTCGGTTACAATGTAAACAAGGGAAACGAGATAGGTATATGCATAGATGGTGAACCAAACCAAATATTCCACGTGCTCATACACGAACTCGCACACTGTGTCGCGAGAGAATACTCACACGACGACGATTTCTGGGATAAGTACGACAAGCTCAAAAGCATATGCTTATCGATAGGCATATACCAAGAGATACCAGAAAAGACAAAGTTTTGTGGTAAACACATCCAGGATAAATAATGTGTGTCTATCATAAATGCGCGAATTAGCTCTGTTGATCACCTTGTGGATATCCACACTTTTCATCATGTATAGTCCACTCATGCTTCGAGACGCCAAGTCTCCAGCGAATACGTGGTTAGTTGTGATAGCGTTGACACTCGTACTCCCACAATTCATTAACATGATTGCACGTGGCTATGGCAAATTTAATCGCTTTGCTGTTGATTACAACTTCATGTTCACTGCGAGTATGTCGACATTCCTCATATTTATTGGATACATTCAAAACAAAAAGTTGAAAGATCATATCACGTCGTTCGGTAAAGATATTGAAAGCACGGGAGTTACGCTCGGTCTTTTAATACCTACATTTATCGTTGGTTTGATGTTGAGTTATCAGTTGTTCAGAGGTGCTATGTATTTGCACTATCTTTAAGCGTAACGCTTGAGGACATAGAAAATACTAGCCGCGACAGCGCCTGTTGCGGCGAGGCCAACCATGCTTCGGTGTCCTTGTTCATTTAAGAACTGTGGCACGTAGTTTGCGAGTTTTTCTTGCACAGGCTTACTGATGGCAGCCGCGGTACACACCGCGACGACGACCGCTTGCATCTGCTCGTCAGTAAGGTTGAAAGGATTCTTCGTTTGTTGAGCCATGGCTTGTTGCTGTGGCTGTTGCATCATCATTGGCTGTTGCATCATCGCAGCTTGTTGCATTCGTGGATCAGATTCCATCATTGGTGGTTCGAGTGGCATTTCGGGTTGTCCCATCATGATATCGGAGATTGGGGTGGAATCCATGGTCGTTTCTTTATTTTGACTCATATTTTTTTCGGGTTGGTTTTGTTGCACAAAAGATGTTGTGAGAGGCACCATACCATCGTCATTATCAGATAGATTCAACGTACGAACGTCGCTCGACATTTATGTATATTGATTTTTTTGAAATGCGTGAGTGACGCATCCATTATTTACGCTTGACTATAGTGAGCGCTGTTTTCTTGGTCGCCTTCTTAGCGTCGGCCTCCTGCTGTTCCAAATATTTTGGATTATATGTTTTTTTATGCATACTCCAAAGTTGTGGACTTCCTACTCTGAATCCTTTTCGTATTTTAGCCTTGTACCAAAACACACAGTCCTGTATCTTGTTTGATTTTACTGTATTATCTAACACGAGACATTCATAGTTTTCCGTACATTCATCCATGACCTTGCAAAACATATCAAACGAAGGGAATATACCAAAAAATGATTTATACAATTTTTCTCTGTTCTGTATGATGTTTTCCCTGAGCATAAACACATAATCTACATTTGCACGAAGTGCTGGTGGCAAATCCATGACATATTGCATGGTTAACATGAAAAATATGTTATAGTGTCGACCATTCATAAAACATTGTCTGATTCGTGTCTCTTTTAAAAATTTGGAGTCGTACATACAATCATCGAGAAGCATGAAAGCCCCGTTACCACGGTTCTTACCCTTCGTCCCAACGAGTTTACGTTGTCTCGATAAAACACGGTCGACGGCTTCTCCGTCGTATTCACCATACACACACACGTCCGGTATGAACTCACCATAGAAGTGGTTACCTTCCTCCGTGCCTGAAAGAACGATACCGGCTGGGATATGTTTCTTGTGATACATGATATCTTTGACAAGCGTGGACTTACCTGTGTTACGTTTTCCTATGAAAACACAAATGCGGTCATCGTCCATTGTTTCCGGTCTGAATTTCCGTAACTGAATGTTCATTCTAATTTAGTGTATCGTTTTATTTCGCAAAATTTTACTCACAAATAATAGGAATGTCGGGTCGTTTAACACTCGCAGCCACTGGTATCCAGGACAGGTGGTTCACCGAAGAACCACAATACTCTCATTTTCTATCGAGATTTAGGCGTCATACGAAATTTGCATTCGAACAGTTCGAGGTTCCATTTGAACGATTCAAGGAATATGGAAATGAGACGACAGCTCTCATACCGAATAGCGCTGGTGATTTGATAAAGGGTATCACACTCAATATGGATTTACCACCACCCGTACCATCGTCTGAACACAATACAACATTCACGCTTTCGAGTGGTTCAGTTACGGGGAGTCTCGAACTTAACGGCACCACGACAGCGAGTCTCGATGTGTACCAAGGTGTGACGTATGTGTTCAACACCGGAAGTGAAGAGTTTGAAGTGGTAGGTGCGAGTGTCAAAGATTACACCGCTGAAGAAATTACACCAGGTAGTTACAGAATAACATTGAATATAGAAGTAAATATAATTGGTACATACACAGATGCACGAATTCAACTGAAAAGTAACCCAATTGATTACTATATGATCCTTAATGTAAAACAAATACGATGGAATGCGTCTACACCGACAAAAATGATTAAATATGCGGATATTCTCATAGGTGGACAAACTATTCAGCGTCTCACGGGTGAATACATATACATGTATAACCAATTAAACTATACACAAAATGATTCAGATTTCACATTGGTCGCGACGACGCTTCACAATAGCTATCCAATCATTAACGACGCCGTTTACAGTGCATACACGGATTTCCAAAAATATAAAGTACAGTTACCCTTTTACTTTCATAAACACCCAAGTTTGAGTATTCCCGTGTGTGCGCTATCAAAACAACTCGTCGAAGTTAAAATTAAATTCAGACCCATCGATGAACTCACGGTTGAATATGATTTGTCTACACAAACGCATGCAACGACTACCATACGTTCTAATGTACAATTGAGAAATATGAGCCTATTCGTTGATTTTGTATACATCAACGACGACGAAAAAAGTTTTATACTCACGAGACCTATTGAATATGTCATAACACAGACACAAGTCGCAGAGATAAAGTTGGATGCGGGTGTGTCTCAACGGTCGGTGATGGTTAATTTCAAACACCCAGTCAAAGAACTATTCTTCATAGCTACAAACAACAGAACACAGGCTCATGTACCCATAAAACGTGTCAATCTTAAATTTAACAATAACACTGTCATCGACGCAGATAACTTGCAACTATCAGCGGAACAACCACTCAAACACTACACGAATGCAATACACGAAGACTACGAATTTGGTGTGTATAGCTTTTCTCTCAAGCCACAGGTGTATTATCCAACTGGACAGGTAAATATGAGCCGCGTGATACACAAACTATTAGATATAGAAATTGATAATCCAAATGCACTGGATACACACACAATTCGTGTATATGCATCCAATTATAATGTACTTCGTATCAATGGCAATATTGCTGGGTTAAAATTTTAGAGTGTAATATTAGTAATGGCTGGTAGGGTTCAATTAGAAGCCGTAGGCCCACAGGACAGGTTATTTACAGATGACCCAGAATACACCTATTTCATAAAAAATTTTAAAAAGCATGGAAACTATTCAAAGTTCTACAATGATTTAGATTTCAGTGGACACATCGAATTTGGAGAAGATATTACATGTGTCATACCACAAAACCAAGGTGATTTATTAAAAGGCGTCAGTGTTAAGATCACACTCGATGGCATAGATCAAAACTTAGTATCTGGATACGACCACATCACGTATGTCGAGTCTATCGCACAAGCCATGATAGAGTATGCAGATTTATACATAGGGGGTACACTCATACATAGAGTTCCATCGGATATGTTAGCGATTCACTCGGAATTGTTTGTTACACAATCACAGCAACGTAGTCTTTCCAAGCTCGTGGGAAAACCATTTCAAGTGTTTTCTGTATTCGACGATTACTACAAGCAAATACGCGAAAACCTCGTGACTAAATCTAAAACCACACAGTCATATCGCGTGGACATACCATTCTTCTTTCATAACAATGTAGAATTGGCTATCCCTATTCATGCCATCACTAAACAAGAAGTAGAAATACGCCTTAAACTCAGGAAGGCGGAAGATTGCATATTTGCGCACAATGACCATATAAATAACAATATTAGTGAGAGCTACTACATAGGTAAGAACCCAACGGGTCTCATAAAAGATATGAAACTTGCGTTGGAGATGGTGAGTCTAGATGATAAGGCGGTAGAATCTGTCATAGATTATACAATCACACAGACGCAGCAGAATATATTCGAACTCAAACACGCGGATTCAAAATATAACGCATCCACATTAAGTCGAGATCATGAATTACGACTCGGATTTAAAAATTCAATCAAAGAATTGTTCTTCGTGGTTCAAGATAAATTTGACAACGATACGTCGACTGTCAATGATTTTGCAACACCGTTCCAATATTCATCGGAATCGAACTTTGATAATCACGTCACGTTTACGAATTCTGAACAAGTGAAATACATTGGACTCACGTGCGATGGAGATGAAATACTCAACGATGTGACAGGGAATTTAGTACACTTACGAGCCATTCAACCGGGTAAGCATCACTCGCGAACACCCTTATATAGACGCATTTACATGTATAGTTTTGCACTTGAACCAGAACGCTGGTATCCTACTGGCCAAATGAACTTTTCGGTCGTAAAGAATCAACTGCTCACCGCAGGTCTATTCGACTACGCATCAAACAAAGATAAGCAACTTAGAGTATACGCGACTAGTTACAACATACTCCGTGTGGAGAACGGAACTGCAACTTTATTATTCAACACATAATGAGGACAGGTTTTGATCTCACGAACGACACAAGCGCACAAAATCAACAGCTCGCCGAAACATTGATGAATATCATTACACCGGTATTTGAAAAAGGTATGATGCTCGCATGTGAATATGCGAAGGCGTGTGGTAGAGATGCCATTCTCATGCAAGACGTGGAATACGCGATGAAGTATTGTGCCATGCATGAAGTTGGTGAAAAGATAGGGTCGTATTTTCCGGAAATATACGAGGACGATGGAGATGAAGAGGATGACATGGAAGTCATTGATGAAGGTGACGTTGAGTTTACGAGGTACACAGGCGATGAACCTAGGTTCAAGGCTATTAATGCCGCGTATGACACATGGGACTCATGGACACCAGAGAGTCCGTCAGAACAACTTTTAAAAAATGCCATTGATAGTAATGGACACTAATCCGGAGGGGTGGACAGCGACGGAATATAAAAAATTTAGAGTCGATGAGTCCGATTCTGAGTCCGATTCAGATTCCGATTCGGACTCAGATGAAACTTCCCAGAAGAAAACCACGATGAAGGGGTATAAATCCAAAGAGTATAAGAAGATACTCGTGATCGAGGATTTACTTCCAGAATAAATTTTCTGTGACTACTATATAAAATGTCTACCGCTGCCGAAACCGTCACTCTCGTGAGCCAAGAGCTCGAAGCTCAATCGTTGAATGCCATTGTTGCGGGCTTCTCGTTCGCGGCAGCCCTTTCTTGGATGGACCTCGTTCGCTGGATCGTGAACAAGGTTGTCAGCGTTAAGCAAAACGGTGGCATGAACTACACGCTCACCGCGTTGTTCACCACTTTGTTGTCCATCATCGTGTACTTGGCCATGTCGCGTCTCTCGACCCGTGTCCAAAAGCCAACGCAACCAATCTTCGCGGTCACTCGCTAAGTTTTCTTTTTGGTTACCAACAACAGGACAACACCAACAAATACAATAAGAAAGATGGATACAAACGCATCCCATCTATGTACATCCTCAAATTCAGGGATGTACACAGGTGGTGGAAGAGAGAAATCTCGTTTCACCTTAGGTACATTTTCCAATTTATCTGTCGAACACGTTAACGCGAGCTTGAGTACATGATTTGCATATCTGAAATCATAAGGTACGAGGCGACCATTGCTACTGTAAAAGAATTGCACTCGTATACTCGATATGGTCTTTTGTGATCCCGAATCAAAGTTGTGTTCTACGGCATCTTCGCTACCCGAGTAATTTATGACATCTCCACACACGAGTATGCGCCCAGTGTAAAATGGTGTTTCGGAATACACAGTCTTGTTAAACTCGTCGGAACCACTACTTAATTTCAATACAAATGCATCTACACCTTGAAGATTAATAGACCCAGTTTTTAACGTATTATTCACCGAGTGTATGTTATTTGAAGGAAGACCTAAAATGTCGTGTGGTGTCGTGTATGCACCCGATGACGTGTACCCATTCACACCACCATAAAACGCAAACGTGAAATCGGATGCAGCCGTGAATGTGATTTCATTTACAGTCGTGTCATAAGACGAGCCTGTGAGAATGGTAGACTTGGCGACAACTTCATCTGCAAGTTCTGTACCGTCATAGTTTCCGTTTGCAAGAGATATAGTTTCACTCGTAGATGCCGTGTTTATAGTGAATGTATTGTTTCTTTCGTGTATCAATAATTGACTATTATGTATACGTGCGGATACGAGTGCGATTTTAGATACATCGTATACTGGGTTTTTCAGGTCTATGACGTAATCACCAGAATTAGGGTACAGAATAGGGTCTCGTTCACCACTATCTATATCTAAGGTATGGACCTTCATTAAAATACATGGACAATATTTTAATGAGTGTATTACTCTAAAAATTAGGTTAATTTAGCAAAAGTGATGAGCGAATGGGTTTTTCATGAGTTGTTGCTTTGCAACCGATAAACTCGCCTGAGAAGCGTGTGGATTTTCATTACCCTTGTATGGGTTCAAATCGTGATACGATGAGTTCGTGTATTGTTGTGTCCATCCAGCGCTTTGTGGGTTCACACGACCATCGATGCGAGTCGTATCCGAGCGAACCGAGCTAAGCATACCACCTTGGTTGAGTGCATCAGCTCGCACATTCATGCGACCAGGGTTCGATGCACGATTTGGTTTCGCACGACGTTCGTCTGGACGGAAACCATACTTGGAAAGCTCTTCAACGGTGTACCCATTTCCATATACACGCTTTTCGCCGATAGTTGCGGCTGGGGATTCGAGGTATCCGTGTCTAAAGCTATGGATACCGGGTTGTGGTTGATTCGTGTACGTGTACTGCTCCATGTTACCATCCTTCTTGTTTCTGGTTGGGTCTTGGCTTACGGTGCTCGCTGGAACGAATCTCTTTGCTGGAGCCACATTAAGTGTATCTGTTCGGAGACCAGTTTCCGAACGGTTAGTCGTACGCTTTGTTTTTTCGTGTTCACCTCGCGCGGTGCGACCAGACATACCTTGGGCACGCCCAAGAGTCGTTGGAAGGCGTTCTGGAAGGAAGGCGGTCTTTTCTGGGCGATTGTGGGATACCAAACCAACAATACCACGGCGTCCACCCTTGGTGTCATGGGCTGGACCAGCTCTACCTGGGAGTGTGGTCAATCGATATGCGCCCACATTTTCTGGGTTCACACGTAGCATTTGCTGGAAACCACCATACGAAGCCACTGATGGATCGACGCCGAGACCTGGACCAACCAACTGTTTCTCTACTGGAGAAATGTTGTTCATTTTGTTATTGTCCACAAAGTACTGATCGGCACGGTTTCGCATTTCTTGTCCACTCGTTCTGAATTGTGGGGCGATGTCACCAAAGTTGGATACGACAGCTTTTTGAACCTGTATGTCTCCGATTGGGTATTCCTTGACACTCGCCTCACGTGAAATGATGTTTGGTTGTTGTCTAGGCATCTCACGTTCCTCATACATCTCTTTTGGTTGGCTCAATTTTCTGCCTGCATAGATGAGACCTGCGATAGCTGCGACAGATATGGGATCAGCCATTCTTATTTCTTAGTGACATTTTTATTTAGGTACCTTTGCTGAAACAAACCATTCTGCACCTCTGTGCGCGTGCTCATGGGTTCGTACGACATCGATTGCAATGGGAGTTTGCACTCCATATTTTGAAGAGGGAACAAATTTTGTTCATACGTTTTTGCGAGTACCTTATTAAAGCGAGAGGTGGATTGTGGGCGAAGTTGGTCGCTCGTTTCAATGAATTCCGCTGGAGCACCCTTACCCGCCATGTATGGAGCCGTGCCATAAATCATGGTGTTCGGGCGACCAGAACCATAATTCAAGGTGCTGGGCTGAGGGTATACGAAAACTTCTTCTGTAGCACAATTTACTGGAACGGCTGGATTTTGAACCAACTTAAGACCGGGCTGTAATTGGTAAGCCATTTTATTATTACGTGAGATTTATTTATGCAACCGCCCCACGGTGCATACCACTTCGTTTGTCACCGTTTGGATCGAGGCCAGCGAAGGCTTCGAGTTGCACCCCACGTGCATCTGGATTACACATGGAACCATCAGACTTACACATGGGCGCGTTCTTCTTGCCGTATAACCATTCCGCAAATTTGGTTTGGTCACCTGGAATAGAAGACACTGGTGCAGACACGAATTGTCGCGCGAGAGCGTTTTGTTGATACATAGGCATCGTCGATCTCGAACGAGCTGGACCAAATGGTGTCTCACCAACCACAAACGAATCTACGTCAGCGCGCACGGTTGGGTACGAACACGCTGGGCGTCGGTTGGGGTCGTCACCCATGAGTACATTCGCCATTGGGTTATCTGATGTTGGTAATTGACACGCGTCATTTCCATTTGTGTAGAATTCGGTGGAGCCGGCAACACCCTCCTTGACCATACCTGAACGTTCCATAACATAAAGAACGCCTATCGCAGTCGAGGCTAAAACAAAAATCCGGACATCGCGTTTGATAAGGTAGTGAATGCACGCTGCGTATATGATGAACCTGGACCCAGCGTTCACACGCTGCGCTGAAGACTGGACATTTGTTGGCCAGAATTCGAGAATCTTGTCACTTCGCACAAGTTGTTTTGGATCTTGAAACCAAGAGCTCATTTATATATAGTAGTTTTATTTTTTCAACATGCCACCCAACATGCCTTGCATGGTCTTCATGAGAGCAGACTCATCGATATTAGACCCATCCATATCGAGTTGGTCGGCACATTGCTTTGCAACCTTTTCAATCATAGAAAGTGTGTCTTCTGGGATAGAACTGATAGTCGTGCCGAGCATGTAGAGAGTCTGGATGTATTGCCAGATTGCATCCTTCGTACCAGCCGAAATACCCGCCCAGTGTTCTTCGAGCTTCACATCCTTCAAGAAATCAAGATTCTTCGCTTCATTAATGAAAAACGTGTCATCCTTTGCTGAAATCTTGTCGGCAAATGGCGTAACGCTCGCCATAAATCCGTCGACGACGAGACGGGGATTGGCTGTTCGCATAATTTCGAAGCCAGACATACATTTTTTGATGCCCCTTTCTTCTGGAAACGTCTTGTGAAGTTCCGCAAGAAATTGACCCATCATATCGTTGAAAGCATTTATGGAACTCATATTTACTGTAAAGTATACTATTCATATCTTTAAGTAAATGGTTCCGTCGATATGGTTTCCTTACCTCCTATACCATTGGATACGATGAAAAACACGAGAACCGCGTTGAGAAACGCGGGTTTAGAATATGCACTCGTTGGGAGCGCACCTTCGTTGTTAAGTTTGGCTTTGACGTGTACGTAGCCGGCTGTGATGATACCCGCGATGATGGCGGCCCAAGCTGGATCTCTTAGGTAGTCTTCGAATTCCATTTAATAGTAACCAACTTTTTTTGCACGGGTTTCTGATGCGTCTGGGAATAAAACTGGTTCATCATCCTCTTGCTCTGGCATCTGTGGAGCTGGTTGATTCGACGTGGATATCGTTTTAAATTCAGAATCAAATGGGGATGCTGTTTCTTCTGGTTCTTCGTGTACTGGTTCACCCATTGGAGCGTGTTCCTCGTGTTCGTGCTCTTGCTCATGTCCTTGCTCGTGCTCTTGCTCGTGCTCTTCAACTGGGAATGATTCTGGCATTTCATCAACGAAGTCTGGATCCGTGGAATCACCCACGTCGGCATCACCGAGGTCGATGTCTTTGTTTTCTTGTGACATGTATGTTTGCAATATCTGTTGGACTGGGATGAGTTCGCGCACAGATGCTTCAATCGCTACGATGAAACGCTCGAACAATTTATCGTTTCTTACGTATTCGGATTGACTTTCGGAAAAGATGTATGGGTCCTTGTATAAATCCTTGGCCACATTGTTGTAACACGTTTGAATGAAGACTTCATTGCTTGGTAATTTCAATGAAATCTTCTTGTTTTCTTTGCCGAGGCGAACAGATGATAGAATCTTTACGCAGCTCACAAACACGGCTGCGAGTAAATCGTTAAACCACGCACATCGGTTTGCGATGTTATCCGCGTGTTGCTTAGACATGGCATCACTCCAGTTTGGAACTTCCTTCAAGAGTTTCTGGAACATCATGAGCACTTTGCGCCCCTTTGACATGGTGTATGCTTCTTCATACATTTTTTCAAAATTCTCAATCATAACTGGACACATGAGTTCACATAGTTGACCCAAGTATTCACGCTTGGCCTCTACTAATATGTTTAAGTTGTCCATTTATGATAAAGTGAAATTTTTTTACTAGCCTTTTCCCGCATTCCCCCTGTATTTATTCGCGACTTTCTTGAGATTTACAAAAGATGGAAAATCACCAAATTCTTCGGTTGGTGGTGGTTCGTTAGACGGTTTCTTCTTCTTGACCGACCACGTAATAAATATTTCGTGGTCACCCACGAAACGAGTTTGAAATCCACCCAAATCGAGTTGTCGCTTGATGTATTGCGTGGCCTTGATTCTATCGAATGAAGGATATCCTACGACGAATCCGGGTATTTGTATGAATAGGTGCTTGTTCCCAATTTCAACGGTTTGACGTATCTTTTTTGATATTTGTTCATATATTTTAATATATGTCTCCTTTTTCAGCTGATTCTTTTTTTCAGCTATCTTTGAAATCTCATTGACACTGATCATTACATTAGCCAGATTAATTATTTTCTAGCATTTTTGGGCGCCCGTACATGTCTTCTGCTGATAGTACCGTTTTTTCGATGAGAGGGGTGTTCTTGATGTAGTTAAGTTCATTCTCGCGTACCTTCGTGTAATCTTCGAATTCCTTAATGTCGAAATCGCTCGTAAACATCTTCGTATCGGTTGGTTTCTTCACATCGAGTGGTTGTGTTCTGAGAGATATCACCACGACGAGTGGGTTGCTTCGACTGACTTCATTCGCATACTTAGTCATGATGAGCTTGACCGCGTCGATTTTACCCGTTTCTTCGTCAATGAATTCAATGGGCACATCGACTGGGTCCACGCCGAGAGTTCGCAAGGTCGCTTGCATGTTATAATCGTTCCAGTTCACACGGTTTGGGTCGTTCATGATTCTCACGTCGGAAGACACCGCGAATGCATATGGGAATCCACCGTGTTTCACGACCATGAACATGCATCTGTATACTTCATCACCTGTGGCGATGTGTTTAAATTTTCGAACTTCGGATGTTTGTACGATGTATGTGCACAATCCAGTCAACTCGGATACACGTTTATTCACCGCGAGGACGATCTTTTCCATGACATCATTCGACACCTTCACGTTTTCGACCCGTTCATATTCACTGAGATTGAGTTCATTCTCGTCGATATCGACAGTATCCTTCTTATCAGAGAACCGTTCCGTCCTGGACATCAAAAAGAGAACAAGGAGTATCAACACTACCAAGACGAGTATAGTCATTAATATACCCGCACAAAAATTTTATACCGACCGATGCCTACACGTAATTGTAAAATTTATCATTTTTATTAGTATTAATTTATCATAAAATATTGAACATTATCATAAATTTATAAATAATAAAATGTAGTGTTGAAAATAAAATCAAGAAAAAAAAAATATTTTTTTAAAAACTTTCTTTTTAAAAAAGAAAGTGTAAAAAATAAAAAAAATTTTTTTTGATTTACATGTAAGATTTTTTTACCCAATTTCGATCCATCTTGAAAATTTTAGACAATTTTGGGTTTGTGCTCTTGAACAGTATCATGAGTACATTGAGACGTCTAAATAATCCAAGGGGTGGTTCACCTGCACGAATGACGCGAGCGAGTGCGCGGTGTCGGGCGAGTTCACTTTTATCGCGGACGTCACTGTATCCGTGTTCAGACAGTTTACCATTCGAACGTATGGGGATGATCACTTTCTTCATATACGTATTACAATATTTTTAATCGGTGCGCGAGAATGTCAACAAATTTTTACCAAGCTATCTTAAATGTCTCTATTGATATACAGTCCAAAGTGCAGTCATAGCTTGGACCTCATTGACTACATCAAGAGACAACCTCAGTTATCTCAACTCGTTGGATACCACAACATCAATGTCAAGGGAATTCCACCACAGTATAAACACAAGATAACGCGCGTTCCTACCATGTTAACAAAGAATGGTAAATTCCTCGTCGGTAACGAAATTCGAAATTGGCTCGAGTCTCTTCTTCCAGTCGACGAGATAGAAACGTGTGGATTTGGTGGGTGCGCTATGACCACATTCGACGGAGAAACGAACGCGGATATATTCAATTTGGATGACTACGGTCGAACACTTCAACCCGCCATGACACCGGATCTCGAAGAAAAAATAAACCGCGACGTTTCACAAACCTATAATAACAATATAAAGAATTAAGGTGATCTATATAGAGATGCCATGAAGCTCGCAACTATACAGGCGAGTGCCATAAAATCTACTTTCGAGGTACTGAAAGACATACTCAATGATGTAAATATATACTTCAAACCGAGTGGTGTATACATCACAACGCTCGATACAGCACGAACTTCGCTCGTCGATATGTTTTTATCGTCGGATAACTTTGAAGAATATGAATGCGAACACGAAATCGTGGCTGGTATCAATGTTTCTAATACATTTAAACTGCTAAAGTCTATCACAAATAACGATGTACTCATGATAAACATCGAATGCAGAGAATTCATGAACATCGAGATACACAGCGAGAATAAGAAAACATCCACAAAGTTTGCACTCAAACTCCTTGATATCAACGAAAATCAAATCGAAGTACCTGAAATGACTATGACGACCGTGACACCAATGCCATCCGTGGATTTTCAGCGAATTTGCCGCGACATGTATAACATCGGGAACGACATAGAAATCACACGAGATGGTACTGCACTTCAACTGCGGTGTATGGGTGATTTTGCAAATCAAGAGACGGAAATACAATGTACGGAAGAGAGCACATGTATATCTGGTACATATTCTCTTCGGTACATGAACATCTTCACGAAAGCTACGAGCATGTGTTCTACGGTACAAATCATGCAAGAAGACAAGAATCGTTTTCTTATATTGAAATATAACGTGGCTAATTTAGGTGATTTGAAATTCTATCTCGCGACTAAAGAACCTGGAGATCAGTAATGTATCCGGTGCGCGTACACACAGTTTTTGTTTTTCCAATTACGTTCTGTATTCGTATCTTTGGATACATGGTTTCGAGCGTCTCTTCATCGTAATAAAGCATGTCACATATGCGAACCTGTTCTCCATTAAAATCGCCTCGCGGTCCACTATATCTTCGTATCTTACCTAACACATCCTTTACCGGTTTATCATCGGTATCTACGAGATACGCGGATTCTAACGGAATGTTAAATACCATACCCGGTGTATCGGGTGGTGGCCATTCATGTTTAGTATTGTACGTCAAGTACTTGTACAATTTATCATTGTACCAGTATTTGATCCGAACGATAGTCTTGTCTACGTTGTCTGGGACTGTCTCCTTCCTGTAGTTTGTACCTTTCAAGTCAACGTAATGCTCATTGAAGAGATTGTCCCATTTTTTTGACTCGCCTTCCCAAAATTCACCATCGGTTTCATATGTCTTCTCATTATCTGTGAAGTATTCCATGGACGCGTGATGAATGTGATAATTTGGAATGGATACAAAATTTTTATACGTATCGTAAATCCATACGATTACGGTAGTTAAAAGATTGCGTAGCATTCTAATTAATCTATGGAGGGAAATTTTTTAAGTCGATATAACAACAAAATAGATGCACTGAAGCAGTCTATAGAAAATGACCCCCAAAATCGTTCCGAATATGAACGAGATATGTCAGAATATATCATAAAATGTATGCCATACATGAAACAACACACTGAAGATATAGATCTCGAGGTCACGACGGATAATGTGTTTAACTGTAAGGTGACAGTTGGTTTACAACGAAAGGATATATTTACAAACTATCTCGCCGACGTAGAAAATCTAACGGTCGATAAAAAGATTGAAAAGATACGGGACGTGTGTCCAACGTGTCGAGATAGCAACATATTTCACTTCGCTGAAACGAGTGAACTTGTATGTGATAGATGTGGTCTAGTATTAGCGTGTCTCATTAGTGAAGAATTAACATATAGAGAAGAACAAGAGACGTCTGAAAAAGTAGTGAATTATTCGTATAAAAGGGAGAATCACTTCAATGAATGGTTATCTCAATTTCAGGCACAGGAGACGACAAATATACCACCAGAGGTCATAGAACAATTGCGGAATGAACTCAAGAAGATTAAAATCAAAGCACTCGAAGAAATAACACACGCACGAGTACGAAGCCTCTTGAAAAAGCTAAAATTAAACAAGTATTACGAACACGTACCATACATAGCAAACATATTGAGTGGTATAAAACCACCTAGAATGCCACAAGATTTAGAAGAACGTCTTAGAATCATGTTTAAGGATATACAGAAACCATTCGATGATAACTGCCCTTCAAACAGACGTAACTTTTTAAGTTATTCATACGTTTTGTATAAGTTTTGTGAACTCTTGAGTCAAGATACGTACCTACAATATTTTCCACTTCTTAAAAGTAAGGAAAAGTTATACCAACAAGACATCATATGGAAGAAGATATGCGAAGATCTTAAATGGGAGTTTATACCAACGGTATAAAGAAAAGAAGGTACATTCCTATACATGAATATATACGAACAGTTTTGTGTAGATGAAGCAAAGTTTTACCTAAACAAAGCGAATGAAATCCTAACCAAAGACATAAACGACCCTAAAAAGTATTATGAAGAAACGCTACAAAGTTATAAAGATCTCGCGAGACTCTTTCCATTCATTCTTGCAATGCGATTCGCCGAATTTCACATTCCCTCTCCAGAAACGGCGGAAAATTTATCAAATACGCAGTCTTCAAACCAGTCAACCGAAGATAATTCCTCCCTTGAACCTCAGCCGAGTCATTTAAGGTTTTAATCGTCTTAAATTCGAGAACCGTCTCGTTGTTTATGATGATATCAGCCCTCAAGTTACCTATCACGTGCCCATTAAACGGTATTGGAACGATGCGTTCCGATTCATACGGTACACCCTTCGAACGAAGGAGAACTTCCATTGCATTGTGATATACTCTCTCACTGTATCCCGGACCCAGTTGAGAATATATCTCTCGCGCGAGTGAGTCTACGTATTCACACATACCATTATAATGAGTGTTATTTTTAAGCAATGTGGGTACACTCCCTGGCGAATAAAAATGTATGGTGATTACAAATGTCACCAGCCCCATTCGTTGATGTCAGGAACATCAAAACTGCGAGTAGTCCTCGATTTAAGAAGAGTGTCGAAGCCCTTAAGAAATTGTCACTCGACGCGATTCAAAAGGGGAAGAGTACACTCAACAAGGAAGTTAAATTTTATGAACTCATGAAAATGCGCGAAAAAAACAAGGGCACTGCCGTGTACGTCAAGTTATTCTCCGATGTTCAAAATGCGCTCAAGGGAAAAACGGCACCCAATAGTTTAAAGAAAAGAACACCAAAGAGTACATGATGTCGTGTGGTGTTTGCTGTGAACGTTTCAACAAAACAAATCACAAAAAAGTATCCTGTCCTTTCTGTGATTTTGAATCATGTAAAACATGTTGTCAAACATATTTATTATCCACTTCAGAAGATCCACATTGTATGAGTTGTAAAAAAATACACAACCGAGAATTCGTGGATACATTCTGTACAAAACGATTTAGAAATACAGAATACAAAAAGCATAGGGAACAAACCTTATATGAACGAGAGTTGAGTCGTATGCCAGAGACGCAACCACACGTACGTCGCATCTTACGCCGAAGAGAATTACAAGCACTCAAGGCTGAGATGTCAACCCTTTACATGAAATCGAGAAGACGATATTACAACGCCGCACAAACGAGTGGTAAATATGTAGACCACTATCTCACAATGTCTATATTTTCAGAACGCGCGTATGAATTCATACAAAAAGAATTGCTCGCATTGAACAACATTCCCATGGATTCGACGGAAAGGATCGTAAAATTTACACGAGGGTGTCCGCGTGAAGAATGTCGCGGATTTCTCGATGATTTGTGGAAGTGTGGTATATGTAATACTGCATTTTGTGAAATGTGCAACGACGAATGTACACACGATCACGTGTGCGATGAAGACGTCGTTAAAACCATGAAGCTCATTAATCGCGATACGAAACCATGTCCAAAATGTAGTACTATGATTCACAAGATAGATGGGTGTGCACAGATGTGGTGCACGACGTGTCAAACAGCATTCGATTGGCGTTCTGGAATGGTCGAGACGGGACGTGTACACAATCCGCATTATTTTGAATTTAAAACTAGGAACCGAGATAACGGTGATATACCATGTGGTGGTCGACCGAGTTATATGGAACTCGTGGATAACAACGCGTCATCTAGAATAATGGCATTAAACACGGCGGTCGGTATATCCGAGTACAATCTAGCATATAAATATGGATTTACATACGATGATAACCTGAATCTACGTATATCATATCTCATGAACGATATAACAGACGATGAATTGAAACGTGAACTTCAGAGACGTGACAAACATAACGAAAAGAACACGGATATACGAAACATATATCAGATGTTTATTGATACCGGAAGTGATCTATTGAGACAATGGATGATAGAACCACACCGAGAAGACGAAATAGTAGAAACTGGATTTCAATTAGCAAAGTATACAAATGAGGTCATCACTCGTATACGTGAAAGATATGTGTGTCAGGTTCCTAGATACATATTTCTCAGTAGATAACAGATATTAATGCAATTTTTACGCTCAATGTTTACTCTTCCACAAATCACATATAGAGAGCCAATTGTCATACATAATATAATCACACACGAAGAATGTGAGTATATCAAATCTAGAGCATTACCTAAACTCAGATCATCGACGGTATCCGATGATATGATTATAGATGATACGATTCGACGAAGTGAAACCGCGTGGTTACACACAGATGACCCAGTAATACATACTATAGTTAATAAGTGTCTAAAATATACAAATAAGCCATGTGAAAATTGCGAAGGTATACAGGTACTCAGATACAAACCCCGTGGGTTTTATACGGTACATCAAGATGCAACAAACGCGCATAAAAATAAACGCATGCATACATTCATACTCGCCTTGAATGATGAGTATGAAGGTGGAACTACATATTTTCCCGTCTTGAAAAGGCGGTACAGACTACATAAGGGTGACGCACTTTTCTTTGACACACTTGATAATCGTGGTATGATAAATAATAAATCCTTACACACGGGCGAAGAAGTCAAGCGCGGTGAAAAATGGATATGTAACGTATGGGTGCGCCAAACTAAATATCGCCTCTAGCGCGTAACTTTTCGCGGTTCTGCATGTGAAGTGCTTCTACATCCGCTTTATTCTGTCCAACATATGGGACTGCATATCCTTCGTCGCACATCCACTTGTTTACATTTGTCCATTGACCACCTTCTGATACCCACACTTCTGCTAAAATGCGACCAAATTTTCCTCGTGAGTCCTTTTCTGGGCATCTGAGTTCGATCTCTATATCATCCTTCTCAGATTCTATGGCCTTGAGGCACCACTCTTTGAGTTTCTTCTTCGAAAGAAGACCGAAGACTTTTTCTTCTGTGTTTGACGTGCGAGACTCGGGTGTATCGATACCGAGCAAACGCACACGTTGCTTGGTGCATACATCGAACCCGAGGTCAATCGTCACATCTATCGTGTCTCCATCAACAACCTTTTCTAAGGAAGAGACGCGGTAAATGAATTCACAGGGTTCTTGGGCGTAGGTGGACATATACTATGGGTTAGATTATAATTGATTTAATATTTTATTCATTCGTTTACGTGCGATTTCAGTATTCTTGTCATTCTTCGCCTTGTTTACTTTCAATTTAAATCGTCCTAACTCACCCATTTGCGTGATTTTGTTGAGCTCAGTTTTGAGATCTCTTCGTACTTTGCCAAATGCACCACCTATGGTAAAATTACCATTTGGTCGTCTGGAATTTATTAAATTTCTCAATTTATTCTTTTCGAGTTCAATCATCTGTCTCTTTTCTTGATTCAATGTATTACCCATGCGCTGAAACGCCGCAGTTGCGTTGAAATTTGGTTGTTTCTCGCTACGCAGTTGTGCGCGCATATTTTTGGCGGATTTACGAGCTTGTGCTAATTGAATTCCGGCACGACTCTGGTTGAGTGACGTATTTGATAACTTTTGTTGAAGCTCTTGTCGTTGACCAATGAGTCCTTCGACCACACCTCTCGCTACACCAACTTCTTTGCGTAATTGTCCACGTTGTTGTTGAACATTTCTCAACTTTTGTCTGAATGCATTCTTTTGTTTAGATGTATTGTTTAATTTAGTCTGTAAAAGTTGTTTTTCTACAGCCTTACCCGCACCTTGGAATCTCGATTTCGCAAGGTTTGACAACGCCTGTTGCCGTTGACCAACGAGTCCTTCGACCACACCTCGCGCGACACCAATCTCTTTTTGAGCTCTGTTCAGATTGGTTCGGGTATTTTTCATCTGTGTACTGAGACCACGTGCAGCGGCCCCTTTCCATGCTCCAGCCACTCTAGATTTCTGGAGGTTTGTTTGGAGACCAGTCACAGCACCTTGTGTGGTGTTTAATTCTTGCTTCGTCTTATTCAAATTTTGTCTTACTTGTGCTAAAGTTGTACTTCTATTTTGAAGTTCTTTGAATAAAATATTTCGATTGGCGGTGATTTTTTGTAATTCACGGAGAGTCGAATTTAATTCAGTTTTAGTTTTCGCCATTATTTCGCCGAGGTTTTGTTTTTCTTTCTCAAATTCGCGTCTAAGAGCATTCTTTTCGGTGTTGGATGCATTCTTGTTATTTTTCATTTGTTGTTGAAGTCTCGCTATGTTTAATTGGATTTGTCTGATTTCATCAGATTTTTTGATTAGATTTGCGTTTTTCACCGCGAGTCGCTGCGTGGCGAGATTGAGTTTATTTTTTTGTGCAGATTCTCTGGTAGCGCTATTGCGCACGATTTTGTTTGCTTGTGTTTTATATGTATTAAATTGCGAAGATATGGCGTTTATTTGGTTTTGCATTTCTTTTCGTCGTGTTTCTAAAAGTGCGTTCTTTTGTTGTATGAGGGCATTCATTTCCTTTTTAGTTAAATTTGCCCGTTTGAGTTGTTCTTCGATTTCTTTCGCTCTTGTATTCGCAGCTTTCGCCGCGCTCGCACTTTGCTGAGCTTCGATTCGAGCAGCATTACGAGCCGCGTTCGCCGCTGCCTTATTATTGAGTGCTTTTTGGCGCTGAGCTTCAGCTTCGTTCACGAGACGACGACTTTCTATGACTGCCGCATTCGCGTTTTCCTTTGCTTTATTCGCCAATCTTTGTGCATTGGAAACCTCTTGTTTCTGTATAAGAAGTTGTTGCTCTAGTTCTTCGCGTTGTTGTTCGGTGAGCATTTTTTGGTTTCTAAGACTCGACTCTATGTTTGCTAGTTTGTTTTCTGCTTGTTTAGCCAATGTTTCAGATACACTCGCTTGATTCTTTAGATTTTTTATTTGTACGTTTGCGTTTTCTTTTTGTTTTCTCACATTTTCAGCCAATGCATTCATTTGTCGCATGTAATTCATTTTCTCGTTTTCGGATTTTTTCAATTGATTGTTTAGCTTGGACTTATTACCGAGCGCTTCGTTAAGTTGTTCTTGTAAAGCTCTCTTTTCATCATTGGACATGGATTTATTGGCGTTTAATTTATTTTTGATACTTTGTATTTCTGAATTTGTACTCAATTTTTCACTTTTGAGTTGTGCATACAACGCATTTTGTCTGTTTTTCTCGTTTTGTAAGGCTTGATATTCAATTTGACTCTGAAATTGATTTTTGAGGGCTTGGTTTAAGTTTGCTTGGAGTTTGTTTCTAACATTTGGACTCGTAGATTTCGCGAGTTCGTTTTTAAGCTTTTGTATGTTCCGCTCTTTCGCATTTCTATTGACTTTCAAGTTACCCAATTGTTCGCGCATCACGTTCATATTTTTCGCATTTGTGTTCATTCTTTGCTTCAGATTATTGCGTTCTTGCTTCAATGCGTTACGTTCCTCTACGGTTAGCTTAGAGTTGTTGAGTTTGTTTTCTAGATTTCGTATTTTATTTTCAAAACCCTTCAACACACCCGCATTCTCTTCGGTGGCGTTATTAAGTGCACGTCTGACATCATTGTTGTTCATTTCACCCGACATGTACTTATTTATCAGTTTGGTCCTAATATTTGGCTGAACATTTTTAAATAGTGTGTTGAATTGGACACCTCTTTCTTTTTTCTTTTGTTCAATCCGCGTATCAATCTTAGCTAGCCCGTTACGTATGTTATATGTATTTATGTTTTGCAGGGCTTCATTTCTCAATTCGTTTAAAGGCTTTCTATTACCAAATAGTTTCATAACTGTTTCTTGTCTTTTTCCAAACCCTTCATCCATATCGTGGAGTTTAATTATATTGTTACGCGCCGTGATTGAACCAGTTTCTTTGAATTTTTCTAAAAGTCCCATCGCATTAGATTTTAACGTATTATTCGTAATTTTGTTTACGTGTTCTTTTTGGAGTGTATTCGCGACTGCCGTAAAGCTGGACGCGTTTAACTCTTGTTTGTACAACTTATCATATGTAGATTTGATTTTCATCTTAGTCGTATTGTAGAGGTTTACTCCGTTAGTATACGCCTTTATATGACCTTGGCTTATATTCATAAACTCAACACCCTTGTTACGAAGTTTTTTACTTCGGTCGACAGCATATTTTTCAAGCTCAGTAATTTTACTCTGTTTATTATTTACAGTCTTTGGTTCGGATACACCGAGCTTTCGTTTCAATTGCTCTATCGCGACCTTGTTATTGGTCTTGATCGCGCGGTTTATTTGTGTCATCAAATTTCTGGATCTCGGATCGGATGACCGACCCAATTTTTTAATGACATTCTTCAATGTGTTTTCACCGCGTTGGTTTTTTTCATTGACTTGGCTTCTCGCCTTTTCGCGCGCGAACCAGTTGTAGTAATTTGGCGACTTTTTTGCCGGTGGCGTGGTCGTACCATTATTTGGTGTTCGTTCCCGTGTACCGTTATTTGGTGTAACGGTATTGTTCTCTACATTGCTCGCCTCTCTAGAGATATTTTCTAAATTCGAGTTTATGTTGTTTTTAATGCCGTTACCATTCACGTTATTTACGTTTAAATTATTTGGGTACTCGTTTCTATTTACGGACACCGTGCGCATGGGTGTCGATGCCGCTAGAGCACGCACACTGGTACCAGCTCGAATGCGTATGGGTTCGTGTACATTTTTTGATTGCAAGAATGATCCAATAGATTCGACGATCTCATTCTTTGTCATAGTTTTGTAATTCACGAGCCCTGTTTTACGCGCAACACGCTTGAGTTGGGATAACGTAGATGACGCATTGAACAATACTTCAAAATCATTCTCGTTTAATGGAGATTTTCTATCTATCATATACCTTCCATCTTTCGATAATACGAGTGGTGGCAACGGTAATTTATTCGCCTGGATAGACGAATATGCGTTGCAGATTTGGTTTCGTGTGAGTTTGAGTTCAACACCTGTGTTCTGTTTGATGAGCCGCTTTAGGTTTTTTATGTCTACCCTTGGATCACACGCGTCCATATTGTTATAAACCAACAAAAAATTACGACGTCCCCATGAGGTACATACGTATTTTGTCTTCATAGGACATATTGAAATCAAATATATTCATATCATCTACATCAATGACTTTAATCGTCTGGTGTGTGATGGGATACTGATACCTGTTGTTAAGATTTGCAATAATAAGCGTCTCCGCGAGTGTGCGTTGGTTATCGATTGTTTCCACATACTTCGTTTTTGTTTGTATACAAATACAATATTGTTCGTGTGCTGGTTTATCTAAAAATGGTGCAAGTGGCATAGATTCGACTGTAGCACCATCGACGTATGTATTGTTATTGTATTTCCTCGGTGAAAACACGAAAGGAATAGATATGCTCATACACACAGCATCCAATACTTTCATATCCGGGTGTGTATCAACCGAAAAGTACTCTGTAGACGATGTGTTCACACAAAATGCCGATATATAAATCTTTTTTTGAAGTTCTCTAAACGTGGGATCGCACCCACAAATCTCTATTAATTTTTCTCTCATAGATTCGAGGTCTACAAATCCAAATTTTTGTAAAAAACATTTCAAGTTCAATTTCACTAAATCTGAAATGTTCAATCGTAATGATATATCTATCATCTCATCAATACTCTTTCCGAGTGCCAATAACAGGGCCAATATGGACCCCGCGGACGCACCTGAAATTTCTTTGACATGGATGAGTTTATGTTCTATAGTCTTTAAATGGCCAAGCATTGCGAAAATGCCCATAGCACCTGGACCAATTACCAAATATTTCATCGATGGTCACTTAATAGAACTGAGGAAATTGCTTTCGCAAAAGAGCGAACACGAGCGCAAAAACGACGGTGTGGGTAAGAGCAGACGCCATGCTCGTTTGTCCAGACATCAAGACACCCTTCGAGCCGGGTGGCAAGGTAAGGAGCATACCTGGGCTCAATACCATGAACAAAGTGGTAGTGACGATGAGGTCGGTCTTGGTAAGAACGAGACCCATGGCCTTCGCGATCAAGGAGAAGACAAGGAAAAACACGAGCGCGTGGAAAAGGACGGCTGTGCGGCCAGTGAGACCGTCACGGAATCTGATGCTGGTACCATCAGTGCGAAGCAAAATGCCTGGGCTGAGCGCAAGGAAGAGTGCGGCTGGAATGGTAACCTTTTGGGATGTGATATCTGGAAGCATGTTTATATTATATCATATTATAATTCTATGGCACTATTATTTGAATACGAATAACAAAATTCGATGAAATCGTGATATTGTGCATCTCGTAGTATGTGATGATCGAGCGCCCTGTCATGGAGGTATCGTCTTAAAAGATTCCACATCCACCAGAGATCGTCATCAAAATGACCACCCCAATCATCGATATGAAGTGGTCTATTCATTTGGATAGCGCTTTCTTCATCGTCACTGTACTCACAGTCACTCGTGCGCTCTGCTGCGTGTGCATACTCATTCCAAACCATTATTTTCTATCTCTGATACCCGTGAGGGAAAGTGATGTAGATTCCTTTACTGGTAAGTTATCGAGTATAGCCTTTAATACACTTTCAGCCTGTTGTTCATTTCCATTGAAATAATTGACAAGACCTTCCTTCACCGTCGTCTTGTTAAGACCCGTCTTTCGTGTATTTTTTCGGACCGAAATCTTACCCCTTTTGAGATTAATGGCATCGAGACCATTATCCATCATGAGTTTCTTAACATTCAATTTAAGGGACTTTTCCGCCTGGGTGAGCACCTTTATATCTTCTCTGGCTTCTGTAATTTGCTTGTTTAGTTCAACCAACTTAGAGACGCTGTTTGAGAGTTCGTCTGAGGGAATTTGAGACATTTATATACCTATAACACGTTATTTCTTTAAGTCTAAGCGCACAAGCTACGTTGCATGGTATCGGGGGCGATGGTCGAGTTATTCCACACGAAAGCATCCTTGGGGTTTGGTGGGTCGGCGCGAATTTGTTGGTTCGCGTTACGGAGAGCACCACCAATGGTTTCTGGGAAACCTACTTGTTGGCGTGGTTCAAGGAAGTTTTGGCCAGACAAAATGTCATCTGGGGCGAACTCACCGAAATCCTCCTGAGGCGCAACTTCGCGTGGGAGAAGGGACGAGGCGAGACCGGTACCCGCGCGCATTTCGCAACCAACACCAGCTTCGGCGGATGGACCAGCCGCATCAATTCCAGTGATCATGGAATATTCACGTTCCTTAACAGCGTATCCCGAACGATTGTTCAAGAACATAAGGTAAACGACGGCCACTATTGCAAGGGCGATGAGCGCCTGTCTAGGGGTGACCTTCTTTTGAAACTTCATCTTTTATATATAAAAACAATTTTTTTATTCATCGCCCTCAATCACACATTCGTCTGGGTATGCCTCAACTTCGGGCTCGGGTTCGGGCTCGGGCTCAGGTTCAGGTTCAGGTTCAGGTTCGGGCTCTGGGGTTGGTTTGAGCTTCACCTGGACCAAGTTCCACGTTGGACCAAACGCCTTTTTTGCAAACCAAAGCCCTGCATATTCGAGCATAACGGAACATTCGGTGCCTGGAGTTAGAACTTCAAAGTCAACGAGTTCCTTTTTGATGTTGAAAACCTTCGTCACGCTGATACGTTCCGCCGAAAGTGTATCTTCCTTCGTATACACCTTCTGGATCGTTTGCTCTGGAAGTTGCTTCCCAAACCAAGTGGTGCAGTTTTCAATGGCGGACGCGATATTCTTCGCGTGAATATCCTCCACCTGTTCAATGCCAGTGGCGCCTGACACATCAAAGGTCACTTCGGCATCTACGTCGACAATCTTTGCGTTGTTCACCTGAACAAAACAACGCTTCTTTTCATCCGTAAGCGCGGTCGCGTGATAGAGACCATCTTCACCCTTTGAAAGAGAACTGTAAATCATTGTATACATCATATACGGTTCAAATCTTTAACCCCCACAAATGGTATAGTCGCCGATTTACGTAGTAATTGACTTGGAACCCATGCATCTCGCATTGGTTTGAAACCATAGAGAGTTTCTTCCATTTTTACATTTCTTGGTATTGGGATGGCTCGCTTTGGTCTGTAATTGTACTCATCTTTCACATACGAAGTGGAATCATTTTTGACCCAGTCGAGTGTTTCGGTATTAAATCGCATATTTCCGTGTGTCCTGGTGTATCCAGAAATGGCAGAATTACCCATATTTTGGGCTGAATGTAGACCATGAACGTATTGTTTTGATAATTTCTCTGGATCTGGTGTAGTCGTAAATTGTGTATACTTTCGTGGGTTCACTTTTAATGCTTGGTTTATTTTCACGGGTTTGAATGTTCGCACTTTCTTGTGTGTTTTCTTGAGTGGTATGTTTACTTTTTTCATTATAGTTTCCATTGAATCTGTGGGTAAGATTTCGCGTCGAGTCACGAGCTTTGCGAGTTTTATCATTCTCGTTCTGTCCTTTTCCTTCTTTTCGGGTGGACGAAGGCCTAGCTTTTGCATCGTGTACGCGTCTTCGATGAGAAACTTCTTCGAGGCCAATTTGATGTTATCGAATTTACCAATGACATATTTACCCGTGATCTTGAATATATCGAGTGCTTGGACCTTGTCATCACCGACATCAAATCCAAACTCCTTTGGGCGCATGAATGCGATATCAAGTATGCCACCGATATTCAGGTCTTCAATTCGTCCCGACTTTGGTGAGAACACGCGTGCTTTCATATCAAGCGTGAATAGTTCAATATCAGCGAGTGTGTCTGGACCTTTCTTTGCACCCTTTCTCTTTGGAATTAACGTGTATCGTCGCGTGACATATGGTCCACGTTTTGCGAATCCAAAGCCGATAAACTGACCTGGTTTCCCACGTTTATCGTATGCAATTTTGGCAAACTTTGTATTGACACGTTTCGCGAGTTCGCCGAGTTTGTTCCATAATAACAGCTTTACAGCCTGAAGTTTACCAAAGAATTTTTCATCCGGTTTGAATCTTGGAACAAATTTTGTGTCTATGTCGAGCGTCATGATTCTTTCGCTTGGTTCCAGGTATGAGTTCACCGCATCACCACCCGATAATATTAAATCACCCACTGGTTTCAAAAATTCAGTCAATTCATCTATGACTGCATATAACTCGTAGCGTATGGCGTCTGTGATGATGACACCAACGAAATCCTTGAAGTCTTTGTCTTTGTGTAAACGATGTAGCCTGGCTCTGAATCTAGAGACATCGTTTGCGTCATAAAATTTCTTCAACACCGGGTCATTGTGAAATAATTTCTTCTTCCTGAATCGAGATATGACCCCGGGTGAATACTCTGTCTCATCCATGTTATTAGTATGTTACATAATATTATTGAACGGCATTTCAAGTAGCTTAAAGATGTCACACCTAAGTAAGATATAATACGAGATGTCTCTTGAAACTGTTATTACCGAAATCACCGCGCTCCGCGCCGAAGTTAAGTCGTTGACCAAGATTGTTCGCAAGATTAAGGCGAAGCAAGACGACCCAACTGGTGAAAAGGCTGCTAGTCGCGCGAAGAACAACGGGTTCAACCGCGAACAAGCTATCTCCCCAAAGCTCCGTGAATTCCTCGGTGTCGAAGAAGGTAAGCTTGTCTCGCGTAGCTTCGTCACTCGTGCGATTAACAACTACGTGACCGAAAAGGGACTCAAGCACCCAGAAAACGGTCGCGTCCTTGTGCTCGACGAAAAGCTCCGTGATCTTCTTGAGCCACCTGCGGATACGCAAATTACGTTCTTGAACTTGCAAAAGTACTTGAGCCCACACTACACCAAGGTTGAGGAAACGGCTTAAAAAAATAATTAACACATAGTATAAATGATCATCGATAAGGAGACTGTCGAAATCCTTGTTGGTACAAAGATATCAAAGATAGATTTGTACCAAAAAGCATTCACGCATAAATCTGCACTCAAAGAAAATGAAAACCTTGACTCGTTTGAGACCCTCGAATTCATTGGAGATTCAGTGTTAGGTTTTGTGATTACTAAATTTTTGTTTGACAGGTACGAACAACAGAAGGAGGGATTCCTCACGAAGGCCAGAACTAAACTCGTTCGGGGCGAGATGCTCGCCAAGATTGCAATGAAACTAGAAATGTACAAGTGGATTCAAATGGACGAAAAGGGTATGCGTAACGAATGGTTCAAAAACCCAAAAATTTTGGAAGATGTATTCGAAGCTTTCATTGGGGCGATTTATATGGACCTTGGTCTATTACACGCAAAGCGATTCATTTTGAATATATATGAAAATCCAAATCTCGTTGATATGCGAGCCATCATGATAGATGATAACTATAAGGATCATCTTATGCGGTATTGTCAAACACATGGACACCCGTTACCGGATTATAGAGTCATCTCACACGATAATGGTATATTCTATGTAGATGTGTATGTGAATGATGTCATTCTCGGACGAGGCTTTGCAAAGAACAAAAAACAAGCTGAGCAAAATGCAGCTAAATATTTTTTCTATCCAAAATGTAACAAACTATGATGGTTCCCGTTTTATTTGCCGCGGTGTGTTTGTTATTTAGAAGACCGACCGTTACACGGACACACCCAAAGATGCTACTCATACACGAGTGTAAACGATTGGGTGCCCCATGTGACGGGACTTCAAGAATATTACGTCATCGTATTAAATGCTTAAAAGGTAAGACGTATTAAATCATAGGATGCACCCAAATGTCGAAAAATTACTCAAGAAGACGTATGCTGAACAGAGGTCACAAGAATGGCTCGATTTGAGAAAGAATATGCTCACCGCATCAGATGTGGCCACAGCTATTGGGGAAAACAAGTACGAAAAGCCATTCGACTTACTTTTAAAGAAATGTGGTAAGGGAAAGCCGTTCACTGGGAACGCGGCCACAGAGCACGGGAATAAATATGAAGATGAAGCTCGTATCATTTATGAACAGAGACACAATGAAGTCGTTCACGAGATTGGTTTAGAACCACATCCAAAATACCCATGGCTCGGTGGTTCCCCAGATGGTATCAGTGAGTCGGGGAAACTCATTGAAATTAAGTGTCCGATGTCAAGAGAAATCTTACCAGAAGTCCCACGACACTATATGCCACAGCTTCAAATGTGTATGGAAATTCTTGATCTCGAAGAATGTGATTTCATCCAATACAAAAATGCGGATTTCAACTGGCCTAGACCAGAGGAGTTTGTCGTCGTGAACGTCAAGCGAGACCGAGAATGGTGGGAGAAGTATTTTCCAGTCATGGAAGAATTCTGGCAAAAGGTGTTGTATCACAGGGAACACGGTATCGAAGAACCCGTCAAGAAGACAAGAAAGCCTAGAAAACCAAAGGAACCCGAACCAGAGGCTCCGTGTGAAATCAAGTCCGACTCAGACGACGACTACAGAGATGAGTGACATGTTCCACTCAATTAGCTCGATTTATGGATATCTCCTTAAATGGCAAAAACTTGAAAATGTTTTTGCGATTTTGTCCTAACAATAGACTTCATATTATTATGTGATAATATATAAATGAATGCACAACCGATCGTCATAGAGCAGAAATCGAATGGCATGTTCGGTACTACTATGAAAATAATAGGTTTTATTTGTTTGTTTTCGTGTATATGTTCTATCTGGTCATCTTACAGGACAGCGAAGGCCGTTGGTAACGCAATTGGAAATCTGGACATCAAAAGGGTAGATAAGACCGCGGGTCCAATCATAACTGATATGAATATCATAACACGGGACTCGACACCGAGTGGCACAACTACGATGGAAATAAGTTCTGATGAACCTCTAGCAGAATCAGTGAGCACAAAGGCCATGAAGATTGCGTTATATAAAACAGCTGACTGCACCGATGAACCCATAGAATCGGTGGAATTGGCGGCGGGTACACTTCTCACTGCAAAAGGTGCGTTAGATAAAAGAGGTCTCGACAGAGAATCCAACTATGTGTGTTGTATAAAACACGAGAACGCCAAACTTGCGGGGGAATACATGAAGGCTGGTGAAAAGAAAAATTTTGGTATATCGAATGATGGTAAAACAAACATCGTTCAGTTTGGAGAACCCGACGGACCTGAAAATTGTGCAACCGAATTTTTTGCAAATTGGACTCCTCTTAAATAATTTCTAAAATTAAAAATAAAAAAATATTTTTTTAAAAACTTTTTTTTAAAAAAAGAAAGTGTAAAAAATAAAAAAAATTTTTTGTGTTTTAAAAAATGAAAAACAGTGGTGTTACTTTCCTAAGTCATCACAGTGTATACATAAATCAAACATAAACAAGCATGAACCTATATGATTATCAAGAAGATGGTGTTAGATGGATGCTAGAGCGCGAGACACACAAAGACAAAGGGAAACCAATGGGTGGTTTTTTATGTGACGAGATGGGTCTAGGGAAAACGATTCAACTCATTTCGGTGATGCTCAGAAATCCAGTAAAAAACACACTCGTGATTGTACCCAAATCAATCGTGACGCAGTGGAAACAAGAGATACACAAATTTGCTCCTCAAATCAGTGTTTTTGTGTATGATGGATTAAATCGTTCGCGAGAGTTGAAAAATTTAACAGATAACGATATCACGTTGTGTCCGTACAGTTTGTTGAATGAAGAAGATCCAGTGATTCACAAATTAAAATGGAACCGGATCATTCTCGACGAAGCCCATGAAATTCGAAACAGACGTTCGCGGAGGTTCAAGTCGGCACACGCGCTCGCATCAGATATACGTTGGATTGTTACCGGTACACCGGTATTTAACAAAGTGGATGACTTCGTATCTCTCTGTATGTTTTTGGGTATAGATAGGCTTACTGTACAATGCAATTTGGACAAAATAAGGTCAATGTATGTGTTAAGACGAACTAAAAATGAAGATTCGATACCAAAATGTCACTTTGAAAATATCGAACTCGACATGTATCCCGAAGAGAAAAAGATGTATGAACATGTGTTTTCCGAATCACAGGAAATGATACGAGAAATGTTACGTAATTCATCTGGCAATACGTCCATATATAACATGGACATTCTAGAGTGTTTATTACGTGCACGACAAGCCATGATTTGGCCTCAATTGTATGTAGACGGTATGTCTAAAAAGATGCAACAAGACTTTGAACCATGGGTAGGACGTTCTAAAAAACTAGAAACGCTATTCCAAATGATTTCAGAGCATCAAGACGAAAAATCGATCATTTTCTGTCAATTCATGGGCGAAATGAACTACATTCAAGAAAATCTACAATGCCCCGTGTTTCGTATTGATGGTTCATGTAGCAAAGAACGTCGAGAATCGCAACTCAATGAATTCAGACGCGCCCCATCAAACAGTGTGTTTATCATCCAGGTGAAAGCGGGTGGCCAGGGTTTGAATATTCAGTGTGCATCCAGGGTATACATCACGAGCCCCGCGTGGAATCCAGGAACCGAGTTACAAGCGATCGGTCGATGTCATCGCACAGGTCAGACCAAAGAAGTGTACGTGAAGAAATTGATATATAAAGGTGACGAAAAACATCCAAGTGTTGAAGAATCCATCGTAGCACTCCAGGTGAGAAAATCACACGAGTCTGCAGAAGTGCTCGATGATTTACGTATAAAGACGCAGTTACCAGGAAGGTCCGAGGGTTTATCTATCTCCGAGATTCGAAATATTTTCAAAGCATAGTATATATAAAATGAAGACATTCGGTTCGAGAGCGGAAGTATTTCACGGTACTGCGGAAAAAACGGCGGGTGGTCTTGTGAAGAAGGATTTGTTCCAAGACAAGTATGGTGCCATCAAGAGCAAGGCGGCGTCTAAGGCTGCGCTCGAGCGCATGGAAGAAGAAGGTAAGAAGGCGATGGTGAAGGTCTTCAAGCCAACGAAGTCTGGTTTCAAACTTCAGCCCAAGGCTGGTACCAAGGCGTACAAGACCAAAATTAAGAAAATGTTGTAATAATATAAGAGATGTCACTCACAAAGTGGACACAAGCTGTCAGACTCGCAAAGATAAAACAGGGCATAAACCCAAAACGATTTATGATGATTAGAGGCAAACTTTTGAAGGAAGCACAGGCTATATATCAATTATTAATAATTTCTAAATAA
>Ga0222716_10000309_pt1 | contig 40828 bp, 38 predicted proteins | sample C33_13DmetaG_FD_165044 | JGI IMG/M metagenome (GOLD analysis project Ga0222716, IMG submission 165044) | Estuarine water microbial communities from San Francisco Bay, California, United States - C33_13D | ecosystem: Environmental > Aquatic > Marine > Unclassified | place: USA: California... | reverse complement strand
TATATTCCATAACCAATAAAGAAATGCTTTAAAAAAGAAGACTATCCATTTCATATTATTTCATCAAATGTTCTTTCAATTGACGCATACCTAGTGGATATTTTGATTTAATTGATGTACCTTTAATTGTGAATTCCCATTCACCATTTTCAAAAAATGTAATTGATTCATCAGGAGTTTTTACATCAATTTTCTTTTTGGTTTTCTTTACTTGAAATGATTTTGGTTTGCGTTTATAACCAAGTTCACTTAAAAAATTATCATAGTTTTCTGTCATTTTATATTTTCCTTATACAACAATTTTAATATCACCACCTGAAGTTTTATATAAATCTCCAACTGATAAACCACCAGTAACAGCTGAACTATTATCTGCATATGTAGGCAGATTTGCCAAAGATACTGTGGTTGCAGATGAACTAATCATTACAGTACCACCTGCATATATATTTACAGTATTAGAACCAGCATACTCGATACGATTATTAGCAGTACTTTCTAGGTGCACATTTGATACTTGGAGCGTTCCCATTATTTATTCCTTTTAATTATCCACCAAATACAGGAAAGTTAAAATCAATTTCATCTAATTGTTGTTGTGTTGATGAAGAATTAATTTCTTGTTCCAATTCAAGTAATCTATCATCTAACATTGAAATATACACAACAGCAGACTCTGTTGTTGGGTCAGATAGATTTGCGACTGATGAATCTTTGATTGTTATTGATTCGTTGTATTTATTGGTCTTTGCTGTTTCAATATTTCCTGAAGCTGCTTTTACATCATTCCATTCTATTGCATCACGCAAATCTTCATTTGTAGTATATGTACCATCTTCAATCTTAGCATCTACAAGTTTATTTGCAGAGAAACAATCTTGAATATGTTTTTCAACTCTTTCTGATATCAAAGTTATCATATCAGCAGTTAGTGATACATATTGATTTGGACCAATTTTATATGATTCAATAACATAGTTTGGATTTTCTGTAATTTTGACTCTTGCTGCAGTAAGAAATCTTTGTGTCTGGTCATCTGTTGGAATTGGAACAACTAAGAGTGGATCTACATCAAAAGTTACTGTAATACCACCATCTTGAATTTCCCAACGAACATTTGCAGATTGTTGATATAATTGGTCTTTTGTTGGTGGTGGTGGTGTTGGTTTTGGTGGTGGATCTATCCAAACAATACCAAGATTTTGTTTTTCTTGGTCAGTGGAAAGTCTTAACCAATTAGGAGGAAACTGCGTTCCATCTGCAATGGTAAATCCCTTTCCTTGTTTTAATGTAATTCCATTTAAGACGTATGGCATTTATTTTCTCCTAATCATGTTTATTCTTTACGCTGGGCTAAAAACAGCTAAACATCCAGCCACGGGACTACTTGCTGATTCATTCAATCCAGTAACACTGAAGGTTCTAGGCGTTTCGGTAGATGTAGCTAGATGACTTCCGGCCACAAAGTGTCCCTCTTGCTCTGCACCAGGAAGAAAGTCGTTACCTCCTAGAAGTTCGTGGTCTTTGGTAATACCAGCAACAGACGCAGCCGACGTTGGCTTTTCAGAACCTTGGTGTGAAACCGACACGATTGCAAGTTCTCCTGTTGATATATTTGTATTCAAAGATACTGAAGTACCAGAAACACTTCCATCTGTAGTTGTGGTTTCTGGTGTTATAGAAGCACCATACATAGCATAAACAGCTAAACTTGCACACTTTACTGGTGAGACACCAGATAGCACAACATCACCAGTTGTACCCGAAGTAACCGAGGCAGCCCAAATAGAAGCATATGCTTTGTCCGAGTCTTGTATATTTTCAACTATATTAGTTGCAGCAAATCCGGCAATGGTACAAGATGTCATAGGTCCAACATCATTGTGTTGATATGCAACAACTATAATTCGATCTGCTGCTGCAGTTCCGAGGCTCATACTTGATGCTGTTACATCGCCAGACGTGTCCACCCTTTTGTACTCATCCTCAAAACTAAATGTAATAGTACCACCTGCGGCAGCGGCAGCCATTCCAGGCCCAATCACAATTCCTGGTAACATTATGAAATATCCAATACACTAGTGATGATGATGCGGGTCGAAGAAATAACGTCATAGTACAGAATATCATCTGCACTTGCAGTAGTAGTTAATGATACTACTGTACCTCCTGCAAATTCGTAATTGCTGCCAAATGCAAGAGTTCTACTACCTGTACCATCTTGTGTTATTCTGAAACGACCCTTTTGACCGACCTTTGTATTTGTTGGATTATCTAGCGTGCGACTACCGGCCAAAGTCACACTGAAATCAAATCCAGTAGACATATCTACGGCAATATTTGCACCATCACTCAAACCAACTTCGACCATGGAATCCCAGACAAACTCTGGTGTTAACGCTTTTGCGCCAGCAGTATCGCTACGATATTCGGATGCAGTAGCTAGTTCTGAAATCCCTTCAGTTGTAGTATTAGCAGTTGCATATGGCCACTGTGGGGCAAGTCCTTCGACTGTGCTATTAGCAGTTGGTATTAGATTTGTTATAGCACCACCCGCACCATTAGCATACATCACAATAGAAGGTCCAGCAACATTACCAGTCCTAATAGTCAGATCAGTTGAACTATTAGCAGTATTAATAGTTGTTACACTTAGTGTACTCATATCAGTTCCTTATGAAATTTGTGATGCTTGTTGGAACAAATCATTTATTATATTCCAAACGCATTATAATAAACTGTGATGGAAGTAGTATTGGATGTTCTGACGTTTGCTGTTGTAGTATTCGATGCTATCAACTGTGGTTGATATGTGGAATCGACTGTTGAAGTTTCTGGTGTAATTGTTATGGAAAACAAAGACGAAAATGGGGTTTCAAACGTTATATCACCAACAGAACTGTTGGATTGAACTGAACCCCATCGGAGTTCCAATTGATTTGTTAATGTGGCACTTCCATTTGCGGATGTGTTAGCACTACCAATTGTTGCTATATTTGCTATAATTTCTGACATTATGCTATTACCACCCTTGCTCCAGTATCGATTGTTAATGTATTACCAACTGCAATAGTAATTGGTCCAACCATCAAAGCATTTTCACCAGTAATAACAGTAATATTATTACTTTGAGTATTACTATTAATTCTCATTAGATTATTAGCAGCTGCAGCATCACCGATTGGTCCATCATTACCTTTAAAGTATGCAGAACCACCACCACCACCGGCGATGGCACCCCATTCACCATTGGCATAACCTTCAAATTGGTTATCATCTGTATTATAACGGAAAGAACCATTGGCTGCAGCAGGTCTTTGTGCAGTAGTACCAATTGGAATTAGAATAGCATCATTGGCTGCTATTTCTAATGAAACTGAAGGGGATGCAGTATTAACACCTACTCTGTCATTGGAACCATCAACAACTAATACATCGGTGTCAAATTTTGTATTTGCTCCATCTGTTACAATAACAGTATTAGCAACTACTAGTCCTTTGCGAACTATGAATTCTTTATCTGCCAAACTTCATTCTCCGTTCGGTTATATGTTTCTTTTATTTATAATAGTTTATATCTTAAATTACACTTCTAACAAACTTTTTTTGAATTTTATTGTAGTGTTTGATGATGTAGGAGTTACTTGTAATATATTATGTGTAGCATTTGCAGTTACAGAAAAATTGACAAATTGAGTATTAGAGTAAACCACACCATATTCATTCATAAGTCCGTTTGTTCCATCAAAAACAGTCATTATTTCACCAATTTGGTATGCATTTGCATTATTATCAGTTACGGAATAAGTATATTTTGCAGTTCTATATGTATCAATAGCAAATATATCAACATCTTGTGCATCTGTTCCAGTAGTGGTTACTGAAATTGTTGGATTAATCAAAGCAACTGCATTAGAATATGCAGTAGCAGATGTTGTATCAGAATAAGATCTTAAATTACTTGCAGTATTTCCATTTAAATATGTTGCAGAATTAGCAGCTAAAGTAGCAACATTAGCAGATAAACCTGCTTCTGTTTGATAATCAGCTGCAGCAACTCCACCTAAGAATAATGAATTATTAGATGTTAGTGTAGCAACATTAGCAGACAAACCAGCTTCAGTTTGGTAATTTGTTAATTGGGTATCAGTATAAGAAACTGCATTTGAATAAGCATTACCTGCTTTATCATTAATTGTTGTGATAATAGTAGTTGCAAAATTTGGATCATCACCTAATGCTGCTGCTAATTCATTTAATGTATCAAGTGTAGTAGGTGCTGTATTAACAAGATTTGTAATCAAACCATCTGCATATGTTACTGCATTAGAATATGCACTTGATGCTTCTGTTTGAGCACTAGCAGCTCTTGTATTTGCATCAATAGCACTATCATATGCAGTTTTTACAGAATTAGCAGATGCTGCAAGTGTAATAGATGTATTTGTAACAGAATCTAAAACAGTTGGAATTGTTGGTGGATTTGATAAACTATTATAATCGCCATCAAAGGCATCTGTAATACCATATCCAGAAATTGTTGTTGGTGTACTTGTTAGATCACCAAAAGATACTGTAGTAAGATATGATGTTAAATCAGGTGGTGTATAACTAAAAACTCCAGTAGTATTATCATAACTGAGATTTGCTGTTCCAACTGCATTTTTTGTTACACTTAAATCAGTTAATGATATTCCTCCACCACCACCTGTAGAAATACCTGCATCTGTAACAGCTTGTTGTAATGTAATAGTTTTGAATTTTTTATCAGTATTTGTGTAGAATAGGATAGTATTATTTGATAATGTAGAAATTGGTTTGTAGATTACATCATCATTATCTAGTAATTGAGTAGAACCACCTCCACCAAGAGTTGATAATTGTGCATTTAATTTTTGTCTATATTCTTTATCGTTCTCTTGAAACTTATTAAATTGTTTTTCAATTTGTTTTATAAGTTCATTATCTGCACTTGCTCCTGATTCTCCAGTATCACCTTTATCACCTTTATCACCTTTTGGACCTTGTTCACCAGGTTCACCTTTTGGTCCTTGTTCTCCAGTATCACCTTTTGGTCCAGTATCTCCTTTAGGACCCTGTTCTCCATCTTTACCAGGAATACCCTGTAGACCTTGTTCGCCTGTATCACCTTTTGGACCTTGTTCACCAGTATCACCTTTTGGACCTTGAATACCATCTTTACCTGGAATACCTTTAGGACCTTGAATACCATCTTTACCTGGAATACCCTGTGGACCCTGTTCACCTCTTTCTATAGTCTCAAATAATTTTTCATTTTTTATATTTGTTTCTAAAATTAATGGTATATGTTTTCTTTCAACTGGAACTAAAGATCCACCCTCATAAGAAACAACAACCTGTTCTTCTTTTAAAAAATATTCATTTGTGGAATTATTATATACTTCAGTAGAACCATTTTCATTTCTTTTTATAATTTTATTATTATATTCAGTAAACAATAAAGATTGTCCAGAATATTCATTCTCTGGAACAATTAGTAAATATTTTTTATTATTTTTAGGGGGAATGTTATCTTCTTTTAAATTCCAAATATTATCTATTTCATATTTAAAAGAATCTGTTGTTATGTCAAAGGGATTTATGAAATATTTTTTATCTTCACAAATAACAATATCACCATGGTTTAAGTGATATTCCATATTATCAATAATAACAATTTTTTCATCTTGAAAGAAAACATTTTCTTCTATTGTAAAATCATCTTCTAAATCAGATTTATTTACAACACTTTCAACATAAAATTTCATATTATTACTTAGTCACTTCTGGAGTTACAGTAACTATTCCTTCATAAGAACGAGTGACAATTCCAGTATTACTGGTTATTTCTAAATCATAAACATATCTACCAGATACAACATTACTAGTTTCGTTTGCTGTAAGAGAAATAGTTACAATTGATGATGTTGTATTTATTGCAGTAGTAAAGGATGTAGATGTAGTAGAAGTGTAATGCTTTCTCATTTGAGAATTTGCTGAATAGTTTGTTAAATCCAACAAATCGCCAGCAGAATCCTTTATTACTAGATTAGCAGAAAATGTTGCACCTTGATCTATTACAAGATTTTGTTTAGTGCCCATTATGCTTCAACTCTTGTAAAGTTAATAGTGGTGTTTGTTGATGTTGGATTAAAATATAATCTAACATGAGATGTGTTTGAATTTGCAAAAAATGAACCAACATAGTTATTTGAAACTATTATTGCATATTCAGACAAATATGCATTATCTACATCGTGAGTAATTAATATTTTAGAAGACTGATAATTGTTAGCGTTATTATCTTTTACAGCAAGCAAATATTCTGCTGATGCGAATGTATTTGTTAGATAGTTATTGATTTCTGTATTTGTTGTTCCAGAAGTTTCAATATTTCCCTTAATAAGGGCTTCGACTAAAGTAAATGAACCATTTGCATTTAGAAAAAACTTACCATTTGCATACTGAGATGTTGTAGGTATTGAAATAGTTAAGTTTGATGTAGAGTTTGATATAAAGATAGAAGAAGTATTAACAACAGTATTTTGTACAGTATTTCCAAATGTGATAGAAGAAGTATTAATAACAGTATTTTGTACAGTGTTTCCAAATGTGATAGAAGAAGTATTAATAACAGTATTTTGTACAGTATTTCCAAATACAATAGAGGTAGAGTTTGAGGTTGAGTTTACTGTGGTGTTGCCTAAAAATAAAACATTTGCTGAAAATGTTCCAGTAATAGCAGCATTACCAGTAGCAGTATTAGAATCTACTGTTACTGTTTTATTTGTCATAGCATCTGCTAGTTCATTTGTTCTATTTCTCCAATAGTCAAATGTATTAGTGTTTGCTGTATTTGCTACTGTTATTGTCATTTAATCTTCTCTTTTTTAGACACTAATAAAGAATTCCCTGTTAATACTCTGGTCTTTTATTTATACTCTTATCACAATCATCCGGAAGCCAATATTTATCAGGATCATAATTTAAATCAAAATCACTTTTTACAAATAAAGAATTTATAGTATAATCAATATCTTTAAAATTAATACGATAAGGGTCATCAAGAAAAGTCATTATTGAATAAAACTCATTTACAACGTCTAAACCTAATTCATATTTACATACATCTAAACATCTAAAACAAGTACCACCACTATTTATCAAGTCATCTACTATAATTACTGGAGCATCTGTTGGTATGCCTTCTACAAAATTAAAAAGACCATAAGATTTTCTTTTTTTTCTAACAGAAAAACTATTAATATTTATATTAAATTTTAAAGCATTTTGTTGAATTCCAGCAATTAAAGGCAAAGATCCAGTTTCTAATCCACACAATTGAAAATATGGTTCCTCTTCTTCTTGAACATATCTTAATAAAATTTCATCTAATAATAATAAACTAACATAGTAAAGCATAGTAGAATTGTGTGAGAGTTTTCTCAGAAAAAATTGCAATTTATTATCTTTATATTTTCCTGGAATAACTCCTTTTATATGTTTAGGGACATATTCAATCTCAGGATTGCACCTAAAAATACAATCTTCATCTATAAATTTTTGTATTTTATTTTTTATTTCTAACTTTTTTTCATGATTAATCATATTTTCAAATCATCTCTATTTAAAATTGTCAATGGTTTAAAATCTCTTTTTAAATATCTATCTTCAGAGTTCCAATTTGGAAACTTAGAACCATATTTATTTAGAACTGCAAAAATATAAGGTAAAATATCAAATTTTTGATATTTTAATACATTATGACAATGTAAAAATGTATTGGTAGAATTACACATTTCTCCTATAATAAGAACAGGCAAATCTAAAGTATTTCCCTCAATATAGTTATGTATGCCATATGTTTTTCTTTCATTTTTAATCATAAAAGAATTTAATTTAATGTCATATTTTTTTTCTAATAAAATAGGAATTGAAACTAAGAGAGGTATTGATGAAAACTCTTGTCCTGTAATCTGAAATTCAAAATTTCCTATTTCATTTTTAACTATTTTATAAAATTCTTCCGCTACACAATTTAAAAAATCAGTATTATATAGTGCTCTTGATAAATAAAATTGAGAAGAATGTCTAGTTCCTGGCATTTTTCCAAAGAAATAACCATCTGCTTTTTCAACACATTGTTCTGAAATTATTTTAGAGATATATTGTTTATTTGACATTTTATATTCTTCTAATTCAAAATTTACTTTCATATATTTTATCTCCAATAACGACACAATCTAAATTAGAACTTTTAAATAAAGAAAAGGCATCTTGTGGATATCCTGCTATTGGTTTACCCGATATATTTAAACTAGTGTTCAATAACATTGAACAACCTGTTTTTTCATTAAACTTTTCTAATATTTTTTTCATATTACCATCTTTACATATTTGTAATCTACAAGTATTATCTATGTGAGATATAGAATCATACACATAAGAACTATTTTTAAATTCAGATGTGTATAACATATATTCATCAGCAAAACCATTAAAATATTTATCAAAATATTTTTCTAAAATTACTGCACCAAAAGGTCTATAGTATTCTCTATTTTTTATGTCATTTATTTTGTTTTTACCATTTTTTATTTTAGGGTTCATTAATATAGATCTATTTCCAAGTGCTCGTGGTCCTATTTCACCATTACCAAAATAAACACCTACAGTTTTATTATTTGATAAAAGTTCAACTATCCTATCAATAGTTTTATCAGACGGTGATTTTGGTGGTGCAATATCTGATTGACAATAAGGAAAATTATTTATTTTTGAAATAGTTATACCATGATAATCAAGTAAAACTTTTATAGCACCTAAACTAATTCCTTCATCAGAAGAATGTGGTGGTATTATAATATTTGGAAAATTGTTTTTTAGTTGTGTATTCCAAACAACATTTTGCGCAACACCACCAGAATATGAAATTATATCATATTTATTAGTATATTTTTTAAAAAAATCTACAAGCAAATTTCCAATCTTAAAATGAATAGTTCTTATCCAGTCAATATATGATGATTCGTTTTTCCACAATGACTTATCAAATATTGTATTAATATCGTCCATATTATAGATAGAAAGTTTATTTAAAAAATCATAATCAACATTACCATATGATTGTAGACCCATAAGTTTTCCTGCTATATCATTTTGGTGTATTGCTTTTATTCCTAAAAATTTACCAGCATCTCTCATTCCCCATCCTATTGATCCTTTTTTTATATCACCAAAATCTAAAATTTCATCATCTTTATAAATGGTCCAAGGTCTACCATCTCCAAGACCATCAATAACTATTTGTATGTCGCTTTTTTTATCTTCCAACATCCAAGTGCTTTTTGCATGTGAATAATGATGGCCTATAAACCAAGCACTTTTTACTCCAAGATAAGAACAAACATCACTATCTAATTTTTGTAAAAAATCTGAATTAAATATTTTATTTTTCAAATGGTTTGGTAACATAGTATATGGATCAAATTGAAATATAATATCGTCAATTTCATCAATTTTTATATTCCATAAATTTTCAACTTCTTTTTTCCATCTCTGTATAGGATAAAGAACATATCTTTTTTCTTGTTTTGTTCTTTCTAATTTATGATATTTAATTTTTCCGTTATCATAAAAACAAAAATTAGTATCATGGTTTACTAAAGCAGCAGATAAAATTCTCATAAAACACTCACATTATATGCTATACTTATTCTAGTATAATTTTCTTTCTTGGATGGTGTAACCATATGATTCAAATAAGACGGAAAAACAACTATAGTATTTTTAATAGGAGTTATACAAATAGGATTTCCAAAAAAAGGATATTTTTCAGTTTTTTTAGTTGCTATTGCCGTTTTTATATTTTCATTTGGATCTAATAAAACTAAATCTCCAGGATTTGGTTGTGTTTTAGATGTAATTATAGGAGACTTAGAATTATTACATTCTTTTGATATATCATTATCAAGATACCCAGAGGTAGGAAAATAAACTCCAGTAAAAATACAAGAATTGCTTATACCATGTGAATGAGGCATATGAAAAGCAAATGGATCGTTATTAACATTACCCCATACATCTTTAATAACAAACTCATCATGTATTTTAACATTCTTCATAAAATCTAACAAAAAATATTTAATTTTTTCAGAAAGAGTTTTAAAACTTTCATATTTTTTTTCTAAACCAGATTTGGTTTGATAAACACCTACACCACTTCTTTTTTCGTTTCCCTTATTATTCAATTCTAAAAATATATCTTCTATTAATTTTTTATTCAAATCATTAACATTTAACATACCATATCTAATTGGTATAGCAAATGCAGAAATATCATTTTTATTCATATCATAAATCTCAATAAAATTATTTCATCTTTTCTAAAATTAAAGTTAACATATTTTTTATATCTTTAACTTCTTCTTTTAGATTATCTATTTCCTTATTTTTTTGTTTTTTTAATTTATATGCTTTTAAAGCATTATTATCAGTATTTAAAACACATCCTGTATTATTATTGTCTCTTACAAAACTATCTTCTGTTTCTTTCATATTACACCTGTAAACAAATTCCTCTCACATCATTTAATCTAGGAACTCTTACTGGATTAGATGATAGTAGAACTATTTTTAATGATACTTCTTTATATCCTACAAATCTAGATCCATCAGAGTTTTCATATTCTACTATACCATCACCACCACCAGATGCAAACACATAATATACAGCAGCAGTATTTGTTGATTCTAATCCATTATCAACTATCATACTAGTATTATTTGAAATATTAGTTATAGTTCTAACTGCAAAGTAATCAGTTGATTCGACTCTAATTCTATCACCAACTGTGAAATCTTCTGTAAAGAATGTTCCAGTAAAGAAATGTCCTGTTTCAGAAACAGATGTTGCTGATATATCTATATTTGCACCAGTTCTTGATTCTGAAAGTGCCATTTGTGTTGTGTTAGAAAAAGAAACATAAAATTTATTATTTTCTGTTAGACCTGTTATTGCAGTATTTCCAGCATTAACATTATAAATCACTTCATCACCAACAGAAAAATATGTATTAGCATCTGTTATATTAATAGTATTATTAGAATTATTAACATCAGTATTAGCATTGAAAGTGTGTTCTTTTGCTGATATAGTAGTATTACTTGATTCTATTGATACACCACCTGACAATGGATTATATATATTAACTCCCACATTAGCAAATGCTCCAAACGAAACTGCATTTATAGTTGGAACAGAAAACTCATATTCTATAAAATTTCTCGTATCTGTTGGTGACGAGAAAACAAAACTTCCACCATTATCATATTGTAATTCTGTCCATACCTTATCATTAAATTCTTGAGGATCTTGATCATTCCAGAATTTAGCATAAACTTTAACATCAGTATCTGCAGGTCTATAAGCAGTCATATAAACCTTTAAATCTTCTGCTTCTTGTCCATCTGCTAAAACTATTTTTTTAGAAATGTATTTTGATAATGCATTACCATATCTTGTATGTTCATCTGTATAATCATTATTAATCAAGTTTTCAATAAAAAATGAAGATTTTCTAGATAAGTTTATAGCAGGAGAAATTAAATCAGATTGGCTTTGTAAACTAACATCGAAAATTGAAGATTTATTTGATGACAAATCATTTATTTCATTTGATTTAGACATTGCGTGTCGTTCAGTGTCAATAAATTGATAATCATATTCATTAACAACATTATGATATGCAGAATCTGTAATATTTGAATTTGAAGTCCCTTTAAAATTATAAGTTAAAGATGTTCTAGATGGTTGAAGAACTCCAAACTTTGGAACTACTGCGTGATATTTTAAGTTATCAACACTAGTAACATTAGAATACGCTATTAGTCTTGATTCACTAATAGATGAGTGATATTCTTGTGTATTACTTGTTTCAATTCTATATACTGCTATAACAGGATTTACAGTATCAGAGAAATATGTTGTAGTATTTGCTGTAGATGAATCTATCCAAAGTTCGCCTTCTGCTTCATTAATGTATTGAACTCTACCAGAAACTGAATTTGCTAGAGTATTAGAAAAAATATTAAGAGTATTTTGAGTTGTTACTGAACCATTTACAGTAAGAACAACATCACCGACAGATATACCTAATGAAGTATTTGCTCTTGTAAATCCTTCCAATGATAAATATTCATCATCTTCATTTTTAAATATAGCATTTCCATTTAATTGATTAAACTTTGCTCTATAAAGATTAAAAGTTATATCTTCTTTTTGAATAGCAGTCCAAGTTTTTCTGTTTGCTGAGACAAACATAATTCCAGAATATGGATTTGAAAAGACTTGTTGGTCTGTTGTTACATCTAAATCTCCAGTCTCACAAGTCCAGATTGCATAATTTGGACTTCCTCCATCTGGTTGAACTATAAAAGCATAATCTTTATTAGACATTAAGTAAACTGGAAAATCTAGTTCAAAAATAGTCTCTACTAAAGGTTCACCGAAAGTGGGTCCACTAGAAACAGATATTTCAGATTCTGTTAAATGAGCTTGACCAATAATTCTAGATTGATCAGGCATATTATTTTCCATTTCACAAATGAAAACTGAACACCCAACAGTTCTGTCTTTATGTCTAAAATATAAACCAACACTATTTAGATATATTCCTGTTATTTCATCTGGTAAGTTTTCAATAGTGAATGATTGTGCCATAGGGTCCATACCATCCTGATTAGGATTTTCTTCTTCAAATGTAGTTTGAGTTGAAGTTAAAGTTCTTCTTTGTGATGTTGATAGTGTAGATAATTGTGGTTGTCTCAGAACAAGTGTTGTAGAACCTTTAGTAACAGAAATAGATTCTGCCATATAAGTAGTAAATGCGATAGTTGTTCTAGCATCTTCGCCTTCTGAAATATCTCTAACATTATTTAATTCAAAAACTCTTTCGCCAGTTCTAAATGTTCTTTCTGGTATTCTAAACAGACCTACAACAGTTCCGCTTTCATTTGCTACTAATTGTGTGCCGTATTCTCCATCTTGGTTTACTATTCTGTCTTCAAGACCTTCTTGTGGTTCAGTTAAACCAGACAATACACCAGGAGCACAATGTTCATCAACGTTAACCTTGTCAAAAAATACGTGTATATTACTTCTAGGTTTCATACCAGTTGCTAAGAATGCAACAACTCTTGATCTCATGTATGGATTTAGAGATACATCTTTTACATATGCACCCAAGTCTATATTCTCTGTTAGAGTATTTACTTGCAGTTCGTTTATAATTTGTTCTTGAACTGTCTCATTTGTAGTAGTTGTACGCCTTCCCAGATTCACCATCCTCCTTCTTGTTCTGGTAGTGCTAGAAATATTTCTCCAATCACCAAAAATGGTTCCAAATGGTGATGCGGCAAATTGTTCCCAGGGTGTTGATAGGTCAATATCTACATTTACATTAGGAACAATTGTTTCATCTTGAAAATAGTCATAATTTGGATATAGATCTACAGTACCGTTCCATTGCCAAGCAGATTCTGCAACAACTCTATATTTTGTTGAAAATTCTTGTGATATATATCTTTCATCTTCATAGTCTAATAATACTAATGGTCCTCTTCTTTTAACATTAGAAGACTTTACAGAGTCTGAAGATGTGTTTGGAGTAAATTTAAAATCTATATTATGTTTTTCAAAGAAAGGTCTTGCTACAGTTTCATCTTTATCGATAGAAATTTTATATTCAAAATCAGAAACATTTCCTATTTTATGAGAATTGAATGGATCGGCAAATATACCATTTTTAAATCTATCAAGACCATTGACATCAGGTATAGTCAAATCTTTTGCTTTTTGCTCAAGAGCATTTAGAACTGTATAATATTCAAGTCTTTTTAGTCTCCTATCTATTTTTCCGATATCTTTCATAGTATATCTACGATTAGACCTATCAAATATTTTTATTTCTTGAGAAGACTTATAAGTCTCATATTCTCTTCTTGTAGCAGAAGGATATGGTGGAACAAAAGTTTCTTTTAATAAAACTTGATCGTTTTCAACAAATGGTGCTTGAGGTATTTCTGATGGAACACCTTGGTTTACTATGAAATCGCCAATTGGATTTATAGTAATGATGTCTCTTCTAGGCAAATAATATTCATAATCTGCTACAAAATTACTATCAGGAACAATCATATGTTGTCCAGTTGCTGGTATAACGTAATTATTTGTATTTAATGCTGGATTTATAGTAGCAGAACCTTCTGTAGAAGAAGAAACCGCAGTATTTGATTTTATTGATCTAAAATCAATAAAATTTCTTATTTCTGATTCGTTTTCTGCTGGCAATTCTATAGTCTGTATAGCATTTGTATTTGCAGTATTAACATCATCTATAGGATATGATTCAACAGAAAAGAATCCTACTGAAGCAGAAGTGTTTGCGGTAAAGTGGTCTAATTCTATCAAAAACTTAGTAGATCCTGATATGTTAGATGCATATTCAGGTTTTACAAATAATCTAGAATGTTCTAATGTATCTTCTCTGCTGCCTCTGTCTAGATTAAACCAAGTTGTTCTATTAGGATTTGTGTTTGCATATGTCGTACCAACATAAATATTTCTAATTTTATGAACTTCAGAAAATCCTAAGTCCCAAGGACCTACACTAGTAGCAACATTATTACTACAATCAATTTTTACAAACTTATTTTTATTTATTATTTTAGGTATAGGGTTTGCTTGATTTCTATTTACAGGATATGATGCATAAATGGTTTGAGAACCACTATCCAATGTTAAACCCAAATTAGCAGAAAATGAGGTATTAGAATTTATAGTAACATTTGCAAATGGTAATGGGGTTCCTGTGACAAAATATTTACCAAATTTACTTGCTGTATTAGATTCTGAAAATGACGAATCTACTGTTAAAGATGTGCTATTCCCAATAGATACAATTCTTTTTATATATGTTTGTGTTGAGTTTGCATAAACTCTAATATTAGAGTTTGCTACTAGTTCATTTGTAAAATCTGTACCGTCTCCTATAACACTAGAAGAACCTGCAGTTATAGAAACATTTCCTGTTAAGTTAGCAGAATATGCATTCGTTGATAAAAATACATCATATTCATCCGATAAAGAACCAGTTAACACAGAACCAGAAGATTGTTTAAGTCTTTCTGTTGAAGCACCAGTTGCTGGAGTGTCAAGTGATATTGTTAATATACCAGACCCATTTATAGTACCTGATTTTATCTGAGAATATGTAAAGTTTGTATCACCAATTCCAGTATTATTTGTTAATCTTTTTATTGCAAGTAGTCCACTATCAAACACTGAAGATTTTTTAGTTGTGTCTTTTAGTTTAGCAATGCCACTTTCCAATACAATATCTGCTTTAGCATCACCAAAAGAACCAGACATATAAAGACTTTTTACATCGGAGGAAAAACTTTTCCCAGAATTCATTTGAATATTAAATAAGTAAACATAATATTTTCCGGTAGGACTACCCTTTACACCATCTTCAAACGAAACTGCTCTAACATTTGCTTTACCAACAGATGTTCCAACTGGAGTTGATGTACTTCCTTCATATTCAGATATAGAATTTTGTGGAGAATCGTAAAGAGTTACTTCAGAAAGTTGTTCTGTATCAAAAACGCCCACAAATTCATCACATATGACATAATTACCATAATTTGCTGTAACAATCTGATTTTCCGCAAATTCAGTTGCTATTGCTCTATCTGCTTCAACATTAACGGTGGATATTTTTTCTATTCTATTACCACGAACATAAGCAATACCAGAAGACATTTCATAAAAGAAAGATTGTGAATTAGAAGAATTAACTCTTGTTTCAGCAGTGAATGGTTTAATAAAATAATCACCAGATTCTTCATATGTTCTTTTTGCTAACTCTTTTTGAATAGCATTATATTCAGTTATATCTCTTTGCTGTGTTGGTTCATTTGAATCAAACTCTACAATAGAAAAAAAGTTAGTATTTGATGTGTCTGTTTTTAATTTTGATACTAAAGTAGGATTTAGTTTTAATCTATATGCACCAGGAGCATTTTCATTAGGATATCCTAGAGCATTGTCTGTTAAACTTAAATCTTCTTGATCGTTTATAATATTTTCTGCTGTCTCAAAACCAACAACATAACCTGTTACATTTGTAGAAAATTCATTAACAGTTACAACCTGTGGTTCTACTTTTGAAAAAAATCCTTTTTGAAAAATTATACCATCTGAAACGCCTACACAATAAGATTGTCCATTAGATGTAAAACTACTATTTGTAGCAATAGTATTTGTTGTGTATAATAAATTATTAGCATCTAATGTTCCAAGTTCATTTTGATTTTCAGAATATATGTAAAGAGTGTCTCCTGGTAAAAATGTAGAAACTTTATTGTTAGAAGAATCTGTACCAAAAGTTATATAATCAAGATAAAATCTATTAGTATTTGGTGCGGTTGATTTAAATCCATTTTTTGCTAACTTAATATTTGCTCTAACAGCATTATTTGAATCTGTTGAGTTTGTAACAATATATGTTTGAGGATCTAATGAGTAAACATTTAGATCAGTAGGAACAACTGTTGATTCTACACTATTTGCAAAATATATTTTGTCTTCAATAGATATGTAATCTAAATTTGGATAATAAAATATTGCAACACCGTCAACTATAGTACCGTCTTTAAAAACATTGTTACCAAATCTTTCAATTTGTTTTTGTAAAATTGTTTGGAGTTGTGTTAATTCTCTTGCTTGGACAGCAACAGAAGGTCTAAACAAAACTTTATAAAAATTCTTATCTTCATCATAATCATCAAAGTATGGTGAAACATTAAAATTTGTTTTTAAAGATGACATATTTATTTCTTCCTATTATAACTTAATAATCAGCTTATATGCTTCATTTTGATTGTTTGAACGATTCACATTATTTATACTTTGTGTATAAAAAGGAACTAAATCTTTATAATAAATATCACCAGTTTCATTTATTGTCTGAATTGTTGTAGTATTGCTTCCTGCTGCATTTGTAACAGATTCTCCTTCTTGAAAATCTTTATCACCAGCAACATAAACTTGAGTAGAGTTAGAAAATACTACATAACCAACTGCTTTACTGTTAGCACCTTTAATTTTTTCACCTGTAACAAAAGTATGTGCTGGAGTTACATTTGCTTTTAATACTTGATCAAAAGTACTAGTAGTGTATACATTTCCTTTTGAAAAATCAGAGTTCAAATAATAAACATCTTTTACAATACCTATTTTATTGTAAAGTGTATTTGATGTTACTATTGTATTTGATTCGTTATTTGAAAATTTAAAGTTAATTCCTAAACCTTGAACATTCAATTCATTTTCTGGACTTGAACCGTGACCACCAGGAGGATTTATAATAGGATATAAAATTGCACCAGAACCAGATGGACTATCTATTGATACATTCGACCAAGAAACAAAAGTTCCTTTAGTTAAAACTGTTACGCTGTGAATAGAATTTGAAGAAGCATTAATATTACAAAATGCTGTTGGTGCTATATCACCATCAGTCTCTATAACAATACCAGGAGCAATAGAATATAAAGTTATACCAGGAGTTATGTTATTAGTATTTGCAGAAGAAGTAAATTTAACAAACTTACCAGAGGCATTGGATGTAAAAGTGTCCACTTTTAATAACTGAGACGTAGAAACTGTATTGTTTATTAAATATATTCCACAAGTATCATAATGAAAACTATCACCTACAGTATTAGATTGAACTTGTATTGTTGAAGTATTAATAACTGCTTGAACAATACCATTAGAATGTCTATCATACCCAACACCGTTGTTTGCAATCACAATAACTTCTACACCAGCATTATTTCCAGCAGCTGCAACTATACTTGAATTAGTAAATAGTGGAACATAATCTGTTGTTGCAAATCTATCATAGTTTGTTGTGGATATAGATGAAATATATCTCCAGATATAATTATCTGCAGTTTGAAATGATGTTTGTTGTGTGGGAGTAGATATAGAACTTGGATTTACAGTAGAGTTAGCATTATTAGCATTATCAATACATTTGTAAATATGATAATATCCACCAGGAACATCTGGAGATGTGATAGTATAATAATTTGTATTTGTAAATAATGTATTTGATGTATTATCATATCTTTCATATATAGTATTTGCTGACCAAGAATTATTTTTAATAACTGGAACTATATCTGTATTTGAAAGTTGTTTACCAAATAGCATTAACCAAGAATTTATGAAAGAAGTATCATAATCACTATCAACTGCTGTTGGTATACCATTAGAATATTCTAGTGGATGTGAAGCAAAAGCATAATAATGAGAAACATTTGCTTCAATACTTTCTAAAATATCTTGTATTAAATTTTGTTTAAATTCAGGTAGAATTTTTGACATTATTTACCTATTGCAGTATAACTTACTGATTTTATTGTTACATTTGCAGTTCTTACATTTGCAGTAGAAGTATTTGATGCGATTACAATGGACTGGTATGTTGAATCATATGCACCAGCAATATTTGTTGTTACTGTAAGCGAATATAATCCTGTTGGAAAAACATTAGCAAAAGTAATATCACCTACAGTTGTGTTAGCATCAACACTACCATATTGAATAATAAGACCATTAGGAAGATAAGTAAATCCGTTAGCACTTGTATCAGATGTTCCTAAAGTCAATCCAGTATTACTATTTACTGTTACGGATGTAGCATTTACAAGAGAACTATTTGCTGTAGTGTTTACTGTAGAGTTACCAACAGCAATTGTTCCTTCTGAAACAGTAATAGATGATGTAGAATTAGATACTACAATAGTTGAACTATTTGCGATAGAATTTACAGTAGAATTTCCAACTAAAATTGAACCAGAAGTTGTTGTAACTTCTGATGTAGAGTTAGAAATTGAAACTGTAGTGCTATTTGCGACAGAATTTACAGTAGAATTTCCAATTAAAACATTATTTGCAACTGTTGCATTATTGGATGCAAAAGTAAAGGCAGAATAAACTTCATCAAAGTTATCATTTACTTTATCAAAAGCATCTCGTAACGGATCACCAGTTCCGTCATTCGCTGTTGTGCCTATTCCTATTGTTTGTTTTGCCACTTCTTATGACTCCTAAATTAAGAAACAAAATCTGCTAATGGTAACATTCTATCAACCGTATAAGTTCTATCAGCAGTAGCAAAGAAAGTATAACTGTCCACAGTAACAACATTATTATCAGCTAGTAAAATATTAGAATCTGAAGTATAATCAAAAGATTTTACAGCTGTATTACTACTATGTAATAATTCTATATTAGAACTTACGTCTTGTATAAGTTCAAACTCTCCAAATAATTCAGAACCGGCAGAATGAAATGTATCTTTTATTATATCTTTGTATTTAGCAAGTATTTTTTGAACTTTTATCTGATAAGAAAAATCTTGATAAAAATAACTATCTTGTATAAATTTATCAGAACTTAAATGACTTCTTGTTGTTGTCCAAAAACCTCTACCAACACCAACACCACCTTTAGTAACTTTACCTTCAACAAGACTTGCAATGTTAAATTCTGTTATATTTACAGACAATAATGCACCAGTTCCATTAGAAGTTCTTACTGTAAGTGTTGGTGTTGTTTGATATCCCGAACCTCTATCATTATAAACAACTGATGTTACAACACCATTACTATCAGTTCCTACAACTCCATTTGCACTATCTGGTGTTCCTCCTCCAGAAAAAATAACTAATTCATTATTTTGATATCCAGAACCACCAGAACTAATTACAACATTACTCAATCCACCCTGTAGATATAAATCTACATTTTCACCATTTAAATAAGATTTACCAGAATCAACTATTGACACTGAAGTAATAATATCATTTCCTGATGCTGGCAATCCTCTAATGTTTTCATTTTCACCGTTTAAAGTTTCATCTTCTCTTACCATAACAGTTTCATATGTAGCAAAATTAGCAGGCAATATTGTAGGTGCTGCTCTATATACAGCACTTGCTGTGGAACTATTCTCTGGTGGACCATAAAGAATTATTTGAGTGCTGTTTGTTACTTCTTTAATTACTTGTAATTCTTGTGTAGCATTCAAAGAAGAATTTGCTTGAATTTGAATAATATCATTTGCAGCAAATATAGAATCAAATATAGTAGAAGTTCCAGATATGGTATTTGAAGAAGTAGTATAACTTATAGATCCAGGAAGTCCGTTTGAAAGTAAATTAGATCTAACAAAATTTATAGTTGCGTTTGTATAATTATTACCAGTTCTTATGTTATTTAATTTTGATACTGTTCCAAAAATATCTGTTATAAATGTTAAAGCAGTTCCAGTATTTGATGTTAAATTAGCAGTCTCATCTCCAGGAAACCCATAAGCAGTTGCATCTAATTGTAGATTAGAATAATTACAAATCACATCTGTATTATATGTTATTAATTGTTGATTTGTAAGTTGATCTAGCTCAAATCCTGCACCAGTTCCAGAAGTATCGCCTGTTTCATTATAAACAAATACAGCAGAGTTTGACAAATACCCGAATCCACCAGATAAAATATCAAAATTTATAGTTCCAAATCCTCTACCAACATTGGCAACTCTTAAAAGTCCATTTTGACCAAAAGAAATAACATTATCATTTGTCAAATCTCTTTTAACTATTTTTAATATATTACCTACTTTAAAATTTTGTCCACCATTAATTATTTGTAAACCATTCAAAGAGCCTTTTAAAATAGGTGCAGATGTAATAGCAGAAGTATTTGATGCTTGTCCTTTTAGAACAATTGCTTCACCAATTGTAAAGTCTTGACTTTTTGGTGTAATGTTTGAAATAAACAATGTGTTAATAATGTCAGAATCAAAAGATTCTTTTGTAAAAGATTCTACTACTGCAAGAGTTCCTGATTCAGAACCTTCAATCTCTATACCAACTAAATCATTCAAATTACCATTATCAGTGACTTCTAAATATTTTGGTTCTTTCCAAGTACCATCAGAGGGTTTTAATATATCTCTACCAGGAATATATATTTCTGAATCTAAATTATAAAGAAGTTTGAATAGTAATTTGTGACCCTGTATACTAGATTTTGATCTGTAAGTATCTAAAACGTGCTTTATCATAAATCTTTTATTTACGACAGTCTCAAAGGGAATACCAAATAAATATTTTTTCTCAAAATGAACTAAAAAATCATCTATAGTATTATCAATGTCACCATAGTTTAAAAGATTTCTTGAATGGTAAATTGGATTTCCATTAGATTCCATCCACTCAAAATATGCTTTCATAAACAATATGAAAGTTGGTCCCTCTTCTCTATAAAAAGAAGGGAATTGATTTTCAATAAAGTTTGATATTTTTGATTCTATTGAAAATTCCATATTATTTTACTGTTTCTATTACATTTACATTAACATTAGAATTGTCAATGAGTAAAATTTTATTTTGAGAAGAAATAACATCCTTATTTTTAGTATTAACTAAGAATGAAATATATTGATCATATCCTTTTATTTTAATATTATCAACTTCTACTTCACCTGTAGTATAATTTATTGATCCTACATTAGATTTAATTGTAATTAATTGTCCAGAAATTTCCTTATAAACTTCTAGATTACCATTACCATCATCTCTTATTTGAGCAAATTCTGTCTCATTATCATCATCATCTAAAAATGTAAATTGTGTTGTGGTGAGAACTACTGATGGGTGTATAAATCCAGTACATAAAGTTTTTCTTGCTTCTAATTCATTATTGTATTTTATAATAAAACTTACTTTTTCATTTACTTTTGGTGTTTGTCTTGAAAGCAATCTTACTTGTGTGTCATTACTTGTAATGTTTTCATCAACAGAATCAATTGATGTAACAAATTTACTATATCTAAAATCATTATCAAATTTTGATAGAGTATCAGTTCCAAAATCTAGTATATCTTGAGTTACTAATGCATCAATATCAGATACAGATTTTAATGAAGTTACTGTATTAAGTTGAACTGTTGATATGACGTGAATGTAAAAGAAGTCTGGATCAACAAAAACAACTCTATTTGGAAGAGCAATATAATCTAATAGATAATTAAGAACATCGTTCTTTAGAAAATCTGGAGCAATTGTTCCTGATGCTGGTTTTAATGAAAGTAAAACTTTACCATATTGTTTAGGTTCTACTTCCTGACCACCGTAAACATTAACATCTGATAATGCACCACCAAATCTAGCTAAAACTAAAGCAGAATAATCATTTGATGCAACTGCTCTTTGTTGTGTAGCAAAAAATCTTGGTGCTCTAAATTTAACATCATCTATAGTTTCTTGATAAGCACCATCTGCTGAATTAGTAACTACTGTTGAAGTTACAGTATTAACTTCACCAGAGTTTATTGGTCCTAAATCATCAACAAGAGAAATATCTGAAATACCATTGGAATCTTTGCCATTGTTTACAATGTAATCTGCTTCTATAGTGGCAAAGTTTTGTGGGTTTCTTCCAAAAATATCATTACCAAAAACAATTTCATATCTATTATTATCAGATGGTTGTAAGAAAAATACCTGTGAGTTTTTGTTTATACCAAGAAGATTTTCTGCTCTTGTATAGTTATATGTATTAGCACCATTATTCTCTATTACTGTAATAGTAAGAGTATTAACATCTATATTTTCATTTGATAATCTTAAAACTTGTGTTTCATCTGTCGAATCATATATGAAAGAATCTTGAAAAAATGAACCTTCTAGTACTTCAACGTTTGAAATAGAGTAAGTATCATTTGCAGCTGTAATAACATTTACTTCATTAGTAACAAACTCAAAAGAATCATTTGAATTTGAACCAGAAAATCTAGTTCCTTTTGGAATTGTAAGAGGACCATCAATGCCAGTTGTTTCAAATGTCAAATCAAGAAATGCAACAGATGATCTATTTGAAATAGGAAGATAATTTAATTCTTTTGAATGTGATGCAACTGAGTCATATTTCTGAGAGGAATCAAGAAACATCTCAGAAGCAACCATATTTAAGTAGAAAGAATTCAAATATGAGTTATATGTCATTACATCAAGTAAGACATTAATATTTGAACCTTCAAAATCAAAGTCTTTAAAAGTATTTTGTCCTTGTAAAAATACTTTTAAATTTTCTTTTAGTGTGTCAAAATCTAATGATGATACGTTTAGAGAATTATTTGCCATTTAGCGAACTCTTGTTAATATTGTTGTAAGAGTTATTTCTTCTGAGTTATTTATAATATTATAAACAATGGTTACAGATATTGAATTATTTTGTATTAGAAATCCACTAAAATCTCTAAGTGCTTCGCCTTCTGATATTTCTGAAGATTGAACTGATACTTCTAAAAGATTAATTCTAGGTTCATTATTCTGTATAGTAAGTTTTATATTTTCTTCTATATCATTTAAAAGAATATTATTAACATTTTCAAATAAACTTGCATTTACATCAGAACCTACAATTGGTTGAAAAAATCTTTCTCCTAGATTTGTTTTAATAAGATTTCTAAGTGATTGGTTTACTGATTTTTCATTTGTGACACGACCAAGCTGATTTCCTACAGGAGTCTTTGCAAAAGAATTTAAGAAATCAGAAAAATATTCTGTTTGTTTTTCTTTTGGTGAAATAGATTCTGCTCTTGTTGGTCTAGTTACCATTTATTTTTTCCTTATGGTCCACAGAATACATTTTCTGAACCTGTTGCTACTGATGTGCAAGCAGTCACTGCATCTCCAATTCTTCCACAACCTTTGTCATTTATAAAAACAGTAGGAGAACCAGTTGTAATTGGAGCTTGGTGTGGTATACATAGAGGCCCCTTATGAGAATTATTATTATCACCTTGCCTAGAAATACCTATACTATTTACAAAAACATCAGGAGATCTTTCTAATCTGCGTGGTATTTCACAATGAAACGAATCTTCATCTACGAGATCACCTCTGCAAACGGCTGGCATTTTTTCTCTCCCTTTCCATTAATTTTTGAAGTTTATCATTCCATTTATGTATTTCTTCGTGTTGTTCTTCTGTGTGTGGTCCTGGTGGAGATGCTGGAAGAAATTTAATAACATTATCAAAAACTTCTGGTATATCTTCATATTTATCAAATGTTTTTAACTCACCATCTATAAGTATAACAAACTCATTTTTGTCTCTGTGTGCTCCTGGCATTTAAATATCCTTAGTCTGCATATTCTTTTGCTGCTGGGTTTAGATCAATTCTATCTGCTACAATCTCAATTCTATCTGGTCTAATCATAATATAAGATGAACCACAAGTTAATAGTATTTCTTGTGAAGCATCTATTCTGGATTTACCAGAATCTAGTTGTACATCCATATTACCAGAAGGTAAATGAATTCCATATTCACCACCAACTGTATCATATCTAGATTTTCCCGTATGGTGTGATGAATCTCCTTCAACTGAACGACTTTCGTTTCCTTTTGTTCGTTGTTTTACATTTCCACTTATAGATTTATAATTATTATTCCTATTATTAAGAACCATTCCTTCCATATTAGAACCAGCACACATTTTTTTCCCACCGGTTCCACAATAATTATTTCCACGTACCTCACAGCCCTTATTACCAGAACCTGGTTTATCACCTACAGTATTTTTAGAATGTGTTCCAGAATTATTCTCGCTTTGTGCGTTAGTAGAGACACCAATGGTTCCAGCGTGTTGTTGGTGTTGTCCCTCACCCTTATAGTCTGTGCTGTTTCCACTATTTGTGGTAGATACTCCACCATTAGATTTTATGTTTTGACCATAATTATTTGTAGGATCGGTATCATCGTAATAACATATTGATGCATTTCCATTATAATTAGTCGTAATTTCAGCATTTTTATCATTTGTTCCTACATCAGGAGGCGTTGGTTGTTCACTTGAAGCATTCCGATGGTTTTCTGGAATACCCCTAGTATCAATTGGTCCTTTTGCCATTTTAAATTTCCTTTACAAAATCTAATAATTTTTTAATATCTAAATCATCAGCTGCTGTAGATAATAAATCTGCTTTTTGTTTAAAATCTTCCAAATCAAAATTCTCTGAAACATCTGAAGAAACATCATCAGTCATTCTAGAGACATGTGTCATAAAAGCTTCAGATATTTCATTAGATGTGAGGTTTGTACTAGCAATGGTAGATGACATAGAACTAGATTTATTTGGCATTTTTATTGCTTTATATGAGAATTTTTCCAATACATTTTTTAGTTCATTTTGTTCTTTTATTGTGGATTTTAACAACTTATTCATTTTACTTTGATCTAGAAATGAATTAGGTAAATGATTAGATTGTGCTTTGTTAATAGCACCACCCAATACAGGACCAAGCATACTTATCAAATCAGTAGATGATCCTGATCCCTTTCCTAATGCTTTTTCTTCTGTTTTATCTGAAACTTGATTGCAATATTTTTCTAAAAGAGTGTTTAATATTTCAACAGTTAAAGAAACAGATACTATATAGGGACTTAAGTCTGTAGAAAGTCCAATTTCTGCATCACTGTAAACTTCTTGTTCAAGAGAATCAAATGGACTATATTCGTCAGTTCTTAGTAAATAATAACTTGAATCTCCATCTTCTGGACCTTCAAATTCTACATATCCTGGATAAGGATCATTATCTTTTGTATAATATACTTGAGTATAAAAATCTGGAATATCCGAATGATTAACAACTACATTAGGAGGAATATTATCTCCAAAAACTATTTCCGGTATAACACAAACAGGTAAGTCCTTTTCTCCATATAACAAAACAGAAATATACAATGATATCAATGCGTCCTTTACCATATCTTTATAACTTTCTAACAAGTCATCAAAGTTTGTCAATAATGGTAAAGTAAAAGAAACTAAAACTGGACCATAACCAAGTTCTTTTACCAATCTACTTAATGCTCCAGTTAAAGCATCTGTTATTAATTCTTGTAGTTCTTGTGTTGGTTCATCACCACTTTGTCCTTCATTAGCACTTGTACTACTTCCAGATCCACCTTTAAAAGATGTTGCACTATTAATCTTTTCCATCATATCATAAAATTGTGGAAAAATATTTGATGTTCTTTGTGGATCTACTTCATTTAGACCAGCTAATATATTTTTTATATTTTGTTTTGCACCAGTGAAAGTTTTTTTATTAGAAAATTTATTGTATTTTTTATTATAATTTTGATTAGCTGTTTCTTTTGGATATGGGTGTGCGTTTGGTGGTGTTACATCATTATTAACATGGCTTTGTATAATTTGTTGTGGAACTACTGAAGCATTTCCATCATCATCAACATATATATGTTTTTCTGGTAAATTTTTTCCTCCTGCTGCCTCATTATGAACAGCAGGGTTAATATAGGTATTAGGACTAGCTTTAGGTGAATCATCTTGATTATAATCTACACCATCAAAGTTGTTCGCATCTTTTGACATACATCTTAACCTTTTTTATTTGAAGCAGTTCTATTAATAAAACCAGTAATTTCAAATTTACCATCCATATTGCGTTTACACATAACGTGTTGGCCTTCTCTTAAAACTAAATTTTGACCAATACCATTATGTGAAGGTGTAGAGTATTGCATAGATTTTGATGCTATGGGAAGATCTTCTTTTTTTATTCCCTCACTGCCAAATGGTCTAACTCTCCAACCACCCAATTTATTATCATCAACTTCAACCACAACACATGGGATTTCATTGTCACTCATTCGTACCTCCTAATATTCCTGAAACTATACAAGTTACAGATGATGGATCTAAATTATATCTTATACTAATACCAGTTACTAATACATTTCCTCCAACGTACTTATTTCCTTTTGCACTTTCTCCTGCTCCTTTTGAATTATCCATTTCAGCAACAGATCCTATTTCTAAACCATCTCTTGCCATACATTCAAATTGAACTGTTGGTCCAGAACCAAAGGGACCATAAATAGCATTTCTTCTATCAACATCTTGATTTAAATTTCTTGGACTCTGTTCGTTTTTTGTAAAAGCGGTATTATTAGGAACTCTTGAATTATTTGATAGTGTGCTATTTATCTGTTTATTTGGAGTTTTAAAATTTCCTGGCCTACTTTCATTATAATATTCTCCAGTATTTCCATGATAAGTATCTCTACGAGGATTTACAAACCCAGGATTAAAAAATTTATGACTTGAACCAAAATTTAAAACTGCTGCTTCTGGTGGTGTCCCAGACCCACTGACACTATTAAAAAATTGCAATGCTGGTGATTGTTGAGAAGCATTTTCTAGTGTATCAACTCTAATTTCTTTACCATCAGGACTTGCCCAAGAACAAAGTATAGATGATTTGTCTCCTGGAATAGAAGATCTGTGTTGAATTCTATTAATACATTGAGAAAACGATTCACGCAAAAATGCTTCTGAATATGTTGTACTTTCTTTACATCTGTAATCAACCTTATTAAAACCATAATGTTTATACAATTCTTCGTAATATTTTTTAGAAGATTGTCCTCTGCCACCCTTAGCATAGATAAAAGATTCATTTTGAATCTTTTTAAAATTCTTGTTTTCACAGTTAACATTAAAAGATGCATTTTCTGTATCTTGACTAGGATCAGAACCAGATTGAAAATCACCAGCACCAGAAACAACTAAAGACTGTGAGAAATCAACCTGTGCAGCGGAATCAGGATTGCCAGTAAAAGAAAGTTCTACAGGTGCATATGGTTCTAGATTTTTAAATATATTTACAGGAGTATCGGACGTCTGTATAAAATCAAATGAAACTTTTGATCCACCAGCATTGTATATTGTATTATCTATTCTTAAACACCTAACCATTGATTGTGGTATTTCAGTTCCACCAATAGTACATATAAAATTTCCACCTTGTTTTAGCATTAATCTTCAAATGCCTCTATTAAATTTAAAACAATTCTTCTACTTTGATTACTGTCAAGAACTTTTATAGTTCTATTAAATTCATTTTTTTCTACAACATCATCAAATTGATAAACTGGAGACCAGTATACATCTTCTTCAGGAGAAATATTATTAGACTGTAAAATAGAATCTGTAAAAATTGTATTCACTCCACTATCATTACCAAATATATAACTTGATCCTGATATTTCAACTTCAGTGTTTGATTGATATACACCAGAAACGTGTTGAATATATACTTTTGTATTTGATGTAGATACAACCTGCCCCTTACCACTATTTATTGAATTAAAAACAATATCACATATCTCGTCTTTTACAAAATTAGTATTAGATACAGAATATGACATTATTCTATTAGTAGATATTTTCCAATCTTTTTTAAATCTCTGGTATTCTAATATTCTTCCAGATTGATCATATATTGGTTGCCAATATTTTTTCAGTGCTGGTGCTAAAGCCTCAAATCCATTAGTTTCTAATAAATCATCATTAGCCCAATCATTTCTATAATAAAGAACTTTTTGTTTAGCATCCTCTAAAGAACCATACTTTTCTATGATGTGAGAACTTAAGTCATTTTCATCTAAATACCATTCATAATATGGATCTACTATTTTATTAGAAAAATATAAAATCCAAGATTTGTATTCATCATTATAGTATCTATAACTAAATTGGTCTGCTCTTTCAGAATCAGATATATCATATGTGTTAAAAACATAAGGATTATTATAAACATCATCGATTATTTTTACCCGTCTGGTAATATCAATGGATTTGGTATTATTATATGTTATTTGTGGAAACTTGTCGAAGTATCTATCAGCCATTACCTACTACTAGCTCCCCAACTACCTTTTTCCCAAATTTGAATTTCTTTAAATGTTGCAATAAGTTTTACATTTACAGGTGCACCATTTCTTAAAAATGCTGGTTGTCCAGCACCATTATATTGAACTTGTACAGATGTAATTGCTGCAGGCTTCATTCTGAAAGTATATTTATCATTAGGATATAATCTCATTATTGCTATTCTAGGATAAGTATAAAAACCACCGGATTTAAATGGTGAAGATTGGAATTTTAATTCATCTACTATTTCAGCTATTCTATCTGTTTCATTGCTATTATTAGCAACTAAGTCCCAATTAAAAGTATATTCTTTAAAGTTTGGCTGTCTAAATGCCATAAAAAGACCTGGATTTGGAGCTTCTCCAGTTCCAACACTAAACGAACTAATTGCACCTTTAAATCCACTTAATGCTTTAGTAGCAGCACTAACTAAACCTTCGCCAGAACCAAATTTTTCTATTTCACTAACAACATCTGATTGTTCCCAAGATAATATTTGAATATCCTCTAGAGAAGTTGGTATTGGTAAAAATATACTTCCAGCTGGAATGCCACTTTGACCACCAGAAAGATTACTGAGATCAACATTATAATCCACAAAACCTATTCTTATATAAAAATTTCTACCGTTTGCAATTAAATCTTCAGGAAAGAATTTTGTTCTAACCCTTTTATTATCTATTTTTCTTGGTATATTGTTTGGTAGTCCACCAGTATATCTGACTGCCATTTTTATTCCTAATTTATTTTTATAAATACTTTTATTTATTTATATACAAAATGAGCAAGTATAAAGGTTTTTTTAAACCAAAAAATCCAGATAAGTATATGGGAAACCCAACTAACATTATTTATCGTTCAAGTTGGGAATTAAAATTAATGATAAGACTTGACGAAGACCCAAGTATAATATCCTGGGGTTCTGAAGAAGTAATCATACCATACCGTTCACCTATTGATAATAGAATACATCGTTATTTTGTTGATTTTATAGTAAATAAGATAAATAGAAATGGTAAGAAAGAAACAGTGTTAATAGAAGTGAAACCAGCAAATCAAACTAGACCACCAAAGAAAAAAGAAAAGATTACCAAAAGATATTTATCTGAGGTAAAAAATTGGGGTGTAAATGAAGCAAAGTGGAAAGCAGCTAAAGAATTCTGTGAGGATAGAAAATGGACCTTTCACATATTCACAGAAAAAGAGTTAGGAATTAAATAATGAACTTTTTCGATATACTAAAAAAATCAGCAAAAAAATTATCACAAAGTGAATATTTTAATTTTTTAAAGAATATATTTTCACAAAAGGGAACAAATGCATTTTCTCCTGGAAAACTTTATGCTTTTTCTTACAATGACCCAAAAACTAGAGACAGATTAGACCATTGGGACAAAACACCAATTATATTATTTTTAGGCCCAGCAAAAAATGGTTTTTATGGTTTGAACTTTCATTATCTTAGTCCAGGAGAAAGAGCTGCATTTTTAAATGAACTTCAAGACAACGAATCTCAAAATGTAAAAATAAATGTAAATGCTATACAAAATTTGACAAAAAGTCCTATGTTTAAAAGAACAATTAAACATTACATAAGTTTTAGAGCTAAAGGTATTAGAGAAATACCCCCAGGTAAGGATTTTGAAAATTGGATAAATATTTTAAGAATGTCAACAGGAAACTTTACTAGTGATAGAAGAAGACTGGGTTCAAATTGGACACCATACTAAGGAAAAATAAATGCCTTTTAATATAAACGATTTTAGTTCACATATAAAACAAAGTGGTTATCTAAGAAAAAATCACTTTGAATTAAATGTGACAGTACCTCCTATATTACAAGGAAGAAATATAGAACGCCCAGGTGGAAGCAATTCAACATCTAATGTAACAAGAATGATGACATTTAGAGTTGCTAATATAAGAACACCACAAGTTCAAATTTCTGGTGTAAGTGTTAACAGATATGGTGTTGGTCCTCCTCAAAAGTATCCAGTTAGTGCACTATTTAATGAAATATTTTTTACTGTAACTTGTGATAGGTTAGGTGATATATGGCAATTTTGGCATAACTGGACTAGGAGTGTTTTTGAATTTACAGGTGTTGCTGATTCTAACTCAGGCAACGTAAATTCATTACCAAGATATTTTTCAAATTTTAGAGATGAATATTCGTCTCTTATTCAACTTCAACTATTTGATCAAATAGCACAAAATAATAAATCTGGAGTTCTAAGATTTGATATGTATGAATCTTATCCAATAGCAATATCTGAAGTTCCTCTTTCTTGGAACGACCCAAGATTATTAGAATTGACTATAACTATGCATTTTAAAGATTATACAATAGTTGGTTCTAATGTAAGCAGAGAAAATTCTATTTAATAAAATATTCAAGTGGAGAAAATATGTTACCAAAAATTACACACCCAACTCATAAAATTGATATTCCATCTTTAAAAAAGAAAGTTTCGTTTAGACCATTTTTAGTAAAAGAAGAAAAGCTTTTACTTATGGCAAAGGAATCTGAAGATCCTGAAGATATTTTAACATCTATTAAACAAATTGTTAATAATTGTTGTCTAGATGAAAAATTTAATGTAAATGAAATTACACTATTTGATTTAGAATATATTTTTATACAATTAAGAGGAATATCTGTAGACAATATAGTAGAAGTTTCATATAGAGATTCTGAAGATGATAAGGTATATGATTTTAAAATTGATATTAAAGATATCAAAGTTAATATGCCAGACAAACCAAACAATGTAATTAAAATTACAGATGATATTGGTATTATTATGAAATATCCACCATCAACATTATATGATGATAAAGAATTTTTAAATTCTGAAGATGAACATCTATTTAAACTTATTATTAGATGTGTTGATAAAATATATCAAGGCGATGAAGTTTATGAAGCATCTTCTTATAGTAAAGAAGAATTATCAGAATTTTTAGAAGATTTGAGTGTAAAAGTATTTGAACAAATTCAAAAGTTCTTTGAAGAAACTCCTAAACTCAGTTACACTATAAAATATAAAAATTCATTAGATAATAAAAGAGAAATTCATCTGAATAGTCTTAATGATTTTTTTACTTTGCGTTGAGTCATAACAAGCTTGAAAATTATTATCATACAATATTTTCTATGGCTCAACATCATAAATATTCTATCACAGAACTTGAAAATATGATTCCTTTTGAAAAAGACATATATGTTAATATGCTGTTAAAACATCTTGATGATGAAAGAAAAGAGCAAGAAAAAGGGAACTTATTTTAGTGGCAGAAGAACAAACAGATATTTCTATATTACAAAATATAAGAAATGAAATTGAAAAAAGAATAGATGTTTTAACAGATGATGTAAAAACTCTAAGGAATATTTCCGAAGAAAAACAACAAGATTTAAAACAACAAATATCATCTGTTTATCAGATAATAGAAGAAAAATTAAGTCAAATACAATCTATTGACTTAAATTTAAAAGATTCAAATCAAAATATAAATGATTTAAATGCTAGAACTTCTTCTATGTCAGATAATATTTCTTCCCTTCTGCAGTCACAGAATGAAATAAAAAGAAATATACAATCTCTTTCTGTTGATATAAACAAAATACAAAATGATAGTGTAAATCAATTTAATCAATTAAATGAATACACTAGAGAAATATCTAAAAAAATAGCAGAAAGTGCAAAAAGACAAGAAAGACAAACTAGAGAAGAGATGGTAAGAGGTCCAAGAGCAGCTGCACAAGCATCTCTTGGTATTACGCCATCAGCTGAAGCAAAATCACTTCAACAGCCAGAACCAACACAAAAACCAGAATCAGAAGAAAAAAAACCCAAAACATGGGCTAAATGGTTTGAAGAAAATGCAGGTCTTTTAGGTGCTGCTGCTGGTGCTGCTGCTGGTGTAGGAGCTGGTGCACTAATTGGTTCAGGACCAAAATCTGCACCATCTGGTCCTGGTTATTCTAGTTCACCAGGAGAAGTTCCATCAGCACCACCAGCCCCTAATATAGTTGGTCCAGGAGTAGCACCAGGTTCTGCACCATCTGGTCCTGGTTATTCTAATCCACCAGGAGAAGTTCCATCAGATGGTATGAGTCAAACTCTTGCAGCACAAAGAGCAGCAAGAGGTGCAAATAATTTGTCCGATGCTCAAAAAAGACATATGTATGCTTTAGCTGTTGCTGAAATGGGTCCTCCTGAAGTTCTAAGAAAAAAAGGAATTGATCCCAAAGAAGCATATGCTGCATTTATGGAAACTCCTTATAATAGGGGTATGACAGAAGGAAGAGAAAATACAAATATAGGTATAAACTTAAAAAAAGATTATTATCAACCACTAAGAGCTGGTGAGGGTAAATGGTATAATAAGGCTTATGGACAATTAGGAAATACAGATTCTGAATTGTATAATCTATTAAATAGTTCTCATCAAATGGTTGCTGCTGGTTCTAATTTTAGTAATATGGGAACACAGAATGCATCAGCAGGTGTTGCTGCTAGTGCAAGAAGAACTCAAACTGTAACTACTGAAAAATATGGAGAAACAATCAGCAGAAAAGATAGAGCTGAATTTTCTAGAACTCATGGTGCTGGAACAATAAGAAATACTAAAAAATGGATTGAAAGAACACAAAGACAATCTCGTGAAATAGATGAAAAGAGTAGAACCCAAACACCTTCCCAACCAAGTTCTCAAGCAGCACCTCAGCCTGATGCTAGTAGAGTACCGCCACAATCTCAACAAAGCCAACAACCAGATGCTAGAAGAGAAGATGAAACTGTTCCATCTATGGCAGTAAAACAAATGCAAGGAAAAAAAGCTGGTCATAGAAAAAATCCATTAGACGAAGATTTGGTAACAAAATTAAATTATGCGGCAAATAAAACGGGTGTTGAAATAGAGGTTTTTTCTGGAAGTCAAACTGGGCCAGGAGCATCTAGACCACCAGGAGCTTCACATGAACATAATGATGGAAAAGCAGCAGATTTTGAATTGTATATTACTGACAAAGATGGAAAAAGAAGACTGTTAAATTATGATAACCCAGAAGATGCTGTTATAATAGATAAGTTTACTGAAGAAGCAGGCAGAGCTGGAGTAAGATCAGCTGGTGTTGATTATATGGGAAAAACTAAAGAAAGAAGAAGTTCTAGATTTCATATGGGGACTTCAAGAATAAATCCTGATGCTTATCTTGGGAGAGGTAGATTTAAACGTTCTTGGAGTAGAGGATATAGAGATTTCTCAAAACATGGAGCACCAAAAGATTTAAAAAATTATTCAACAGAAGCAATAAGAAGATTAAAGGAACAACAAGAACAACAAAAACAACCAGAACAAGAACAATTTGCGGGAGATACGCCTGAATCAAGAATAGCAAAAGCAATAGAAGAAGAAAAAAGAAAAGTTAGGAGAGAAGGTTTAACTGATACACAAAGAAGAATGAAAGATATTAAAGAAGGTAGATTTAATTTTGCTACTGAAAGAAGACCAGATCAACAACAAGGTTATAAAGAAGAACAATCTAGTAGTATATTATCTTATCTTGGAATAAATCCAGCATATGGTGATGATACTAAACTTTCAAAAGAGGAAGTTGAGAAAAGAAATAGAGAATTTGCTGAAGAACAGTATCAAAAATCACTACAACAATTTGAATCTTCTCTAGGGAAAGATTCGCTTGGTGATGATACTGGAACAGTATATGATCCTACAAGTTCTGAGATACCAAAATATCTAAAAAATATGAGAAGAGCGATGGGTATGTCTGAAGATGATTTAGAAGGTAAATTTCTTCCAAATATAGAAAGAAAACCATTATCTTTAGAATCAAAAAAACCTGTAGATAAAAGTAAAATAGATATGTCAGATATGCCGGGATCTTTAGATGATGGTGGTGAAGAAGGACCAAGAACAGATAATAGATGGAATCCTTTATCACCAGTAACATATGGAAAATCTGAAGAAAAAATTAGAGAAATGATAGAGCTTGCAAAAAAAGCAGCCGAAGCCGCTGAAACTGCAGCTAAAACATCTACTGGAAATAGTGGAAAAGGAACCACTGCTTCTGGAGAAAATAATCCACAACCACCACCAGCAACACAACCACCAACACCTCCTGGTGGTAACCAAAATGGTAATCAAAATCCAAGAAAACGTACAGATAATGGTCTCCATTCTAGAGCCCGTCCATCAAGTAATGATTATCATCCCCCAGCTATGAACGAAGCACCATAAATTTAATATGTCTATTAATTTTTTACTATCACAAATAAAAGCAGCAATACAATCTAGTTCTAGAAACATTAGAACTAGATTAACTACATTGAGACAAATTTCTAGACAAAACGATAAATCAATAGAAAGGTATGTATCATCCTTATCTTTAACTATAGATAAAAAATTAAACAAATTAAATTCTTCAAAAGAATATAGTGATGATATTTCTGAAAAGATAAAATCTTTATATGAAAAATACAATACTATTTTTGGTATTTTTGACGATCTAACAAAAGAAAATACTACAATGTCAGATTTATTATCTGACATAATAGTAAATATAAAAAGTTATAAAGATGAACTAGCTTCTAACATAAAAACATTAAAGAGAGAATTATCATCTGCTGAAACTTCTTTGCTTAATATACTAAGATCTGATGAAGAAAAAATAGAATCAAAACAAAATTTAGATGATTCTATAAAAAATACAAAACAATCATACCTAGATGAGTTAAAAGAAAAAATAAAAAATGAACCTGGATTTTTAGGAAGATTAGCAAAAATATTAGGAAGTTCTTTAGGTGCAGCTGCAGCAGCAGTTTCACCCTTAGTTACTGGCGAAGCACCAAAATTAGCACCACCTAGACCAAAGTATTCTTCACCACCCGGTGAAGTGCCAACAGAAAAATCATCATCAACAACATCACCAAGACCATCAACGCCATCAACACCACCAAGAATAATACCAGGAAAACCAGGCGATTTTGGTATTGAGTATAGAACTAGAAAAGAGATGAGACAACAAGGTGAAAGATATGGTAGAGTTCCAGGAAACCGAACAGTATTCTTAGATTTCAATTCTGTTGGACAAACATCAAGAGCAAAGGGTTGGGAAATTGTAGTTCCTGATGATATTACAAAAGAAGAACTAGAAAGAGTTAGACAAAATAGAGATGGGTTTGTAAATTTATCAGCACAATATGGTTATGAAAATTATAGAATAAGAAGTGGTGGAAAGTATGGTCCTGGTATTTTTACTACTTCAGAAAATAGAAGAAGAAGAAATGGTAGAAGTGGAGGTGTATCTGGAACATTTCACACAGAGCCTGGGTTTGCAGGAGATCCGGGTTTTCAAAAGTTAATCGGAAATGAAAACTTTGTAAAAGATTACGCTAGATTAAATGCAGATACATTAGGAAATATACCCGGTGTAACTTTTCAAACTCCACACGGAGATAGATCTGCTCCAACTGGAGCAAGTATGAGATTACCAGATGGTACTGTTGTTACTGAAAGAAGTTTAGCTCCTTCTATATTAGATGAAATGAAAAAATATAAGGAAGAATCTTTAAATAAACCACAAACCACACCTCCCCAACCTAGATCTCAACCACAACCACAGACTAGAGTCCCTCAATCTAGATCTCAACCACAACCACAAACCACACCTCCCCAACCTAGATCTCAACCACAACCACAGACTAGAGTCCCTCAATCTAGATCTCAACCACAACCACAGACTAGAGTCCCTCAATCTAGATCTCAACCACAAACCAGATCTCAACCACAAACCAGATCTCAACCACAACCAAGACAGCAACCTAAACAGCAATCTAAAGCAAATAGACCTGAACCTAAAACAAACCCTCAAATTAAAAAACCAAGGCCATCAGATAGAAATGGTATTTTTTCAGAAGAAGCAATGAAAGATTATCTTGATTTAATTATAAAATACTCTGAAGGAATTAAACCCAAATCCAATGAACCAAATTTAAAATCTAGTGGTTCTGGAAGAAACCCCAGTAATAGTAGAGATGCTGCTACTAAAAACCGAACACCCCCACCATATAGAGACGATGCTACTAAAAATAAAACACCCCCACCAAATAGAGATGCTGCTACAGGAATAAATTCAGAAGTACATATGGGTGACACATAAAAAAGGGGAGCATTGCTCCCCTTAAACTTAGCTATTTGCCAGTTTTTGAAAAAACTCCAATGATTCATCATCATCGTCGTTATTACTAGTAACCTGATAATTAGTATTAGAAAATTCAGGTTGTTTAGTTTCAGGAATATCCATCTCTGGACGATATACTGGTTCTTGTTTTTGTTCCATATTAAGAACCCGCATAAGACGATCCTTCAACTGTTCATAGGACTTAAAATTGGATTCATTTACAAACTCTTGCAAAGAATTTTCTAATTTCCAGATACGCTCTAGTTCAGAATCATCTTCACTCAAAGCAGATGGGGAATCAAACTCTGAACGGTCATAGTTACGATATCCTTCTACATTACGAATCTTGAGTTTGAAATTTGCACCATTCCATAAATCAAATGGGTTTACTGACTCTTCATCAGCAAACTGTGGATTCATAGCTTCATTTAGTTTTTCAAAGATTTTCTTACCATACTTGTAAAGGAATACTTTTCCTTCATTTTCTGGTTTTGCAGAATCAGCGACAACATAAATGTTACTAATAAAATGCAAACGACGTTTTTGCTTACGAGCAATCTCTTTATCAGACTCTACACCAGAATTCCATAGTTTTGAATTATACTCAGAAACTGGATCTGGTTTACCAATTGTTGTTAAAGAGTTTTCAATATACCAAAGTCCAGTTGGTCCTTGAAACCCGTGGTCATAAAGACGAACAAAAGGAACATCCTCTTCACTTGGAGGTGGTAGAAAACGAATAATAGCGTATCCATTACCTGATTTATCTACTGTAGGAGTCCAAAACCGTTCATCTGCACCTTTTTTACCACTGTCTTGATTTGCCATCTTTGAAAGTTCTGCATTAAGAGCTTCCATTGACTTTTTTCCAGACATACTTTTCAATTTAGAGAAGTCCATAGTATTTCCTTTCGAGTGTTTGAGTGTTTGAGTGTTTGAGTGTTGAATATGACTCATTTGAGTCAAGATTATATATAACATAATCATTTAAAGTAGTCAAGGACTATTTTCTTTAATTTTTCCTCATTATACTGAATAAATGGTGTGTATTTTTTAATTTTTAACTCAATTTCTTCCCATATTGGTTCATCTTTTAGATTATTATTAAAATATTTTTCAGTTTTTGTCATTTTAATCAGTATACAGAGTGTTTCTAACGATATTTTGTTACCCAAATACAATTTTAACACTATTGGGTGTTGATTTTGCTCTATTTTTAGGTTTTGATTGAAATCATCATCAAGTTTTGATAGGTCTTGGTTAAACAAATAAGTCAAAGACTGTTGTTTCTTCAACCAAGACCTATATTCTCTCTCTGATTCTTCAGAATAGACAAGTTCTTTGATCCAACTTTTGGGATTTTTGATAAAATTAGCAATAAGGAACCCTTGAACATCTTCGTGTTTTGCTAATTTCTGAAAAAATATCTTATCTTTTCTTTTTTCGAATGATTTTTGAGTCATTCGTGACTTACCATTATATTTTAGGTAGTCAAACCTCTTCTGAGTGAAGTGATTTTTCAATGCAATGTACATTGAAAATGCTTCAAATGGTGTCATTAAAGGGGAAGTCTTTTTGGTTTCTCTAGAATGTTCAACTCTTCTGCTTCATACTGAAGTTTTGACATCATAACTGGATCTTTTTTGATTAAACCTGCAATAAGTTCAACCTCAACATTATTTTGTTCACACCAAGAAACTACACCATCAATATATTCAAGTTTTTTATCAATACAATATTTTTGTATTTCATTTAGAATATTTTGATGAGTAAAGTTTTCATTTAAATTTATATTCTTCATAACATTCTCCATAGTTAAGTGGTGGGCTTCTGTTTCCAGGTGCCCACCGAACCCAGACTAGGCTGCTAGAGCATAGTCAAGAGGTGCATTATCGTTTGCAACTATTTAACGGACCCGATAACGGTGGTATCATGCCGGTGATCTAAACTTTCCCTACACTATCAGTCGATCCTATTTGCCGCCCATCATAGATACATATTACATACATAGGTCTTCATATTTCGTTGTATGAAGTCTGTGTTGACTCAGATCTCCAATATATTTTTTTCTAAAAAACTTAATAATAAATTTGATCATTTTATCCTCTATGTATCTATGGTGGACGGCAGCGGTACTGCCCCGCTGTCCTGTCTAGTTTCAAGATTGCCTCAAACAATCACAAGTATATTTATACCATATAAAAAATCATTTGTCAACCACTAATTTTGTTTTTTGCCACAATGAGGGCAAAATAATTCTGATTGAGTTGGTCTCCAATCATCAGAACAAGCTATACTCCACCACATCTTACAAAATAAACAAGTAAAATGATACAATATTTCCTTATGTATTTAAAGCTCCTTTTATAATAGAAACTACACGAGGCATCATTAATATCTCATGATGATTAGAATCTACATTATGAACCTTAGATTTTTCTGGTGTCCAAGATGTTTGTGATTCTATTGATATAATACCATCAGACTCTTTATTAGGCATAGCTAAATTATATCCACTCCTAGAAACAATTATATCTATATCAACTCTGCTATAATCTTGTTCCTTCAATCCTTTGATAAAATCACTTTTAGGAATTAAATGTACAAAAATTGGTGCTGTTAAAACTAAGAAATAATACATAAATGTATTCAGAGAATCTACACCATTAATTGGTGATGCAATTGTAATTACATTTGATACACCACGAAATTTAGACATATATAATGCTAAAATACCACCTAATGAATGTCCTACAATAATAGTCTCATCACCATTCTTTCGAAGTTTTTTATATTCCTCTATACATCTTTCAAGTATTTCTTCAGCATTTTCAGATTGACAATCGTATTCAAAATATTGAATAGTGTTGAGATTAAAGTTATCTTTAATTTTATTAGTAATGAAGTTAAAAGAATTTCGAGAAGACCATGCACCATGAATAAGTAATAAGTTTTTATTTTTTTTGGTCATGGTCTTCTCTGTTTTTGTTATGCTAGGACTAAATGAATTAATAGAACAATAGCAACAGATGCTGATAAACCAATCATCATTTTAAGAAAATCCATACCAATAAGTGGAAAAACTTTCTTGAATTTTGTTTTACCAGATAGCGAAGCAATTGCAAATTCTCGTCCTGCTAATAGACCAACAAATACCCAAGTTGTACTCATTGGAATATCGTTTACTTCTTTGAAAATATAAAGAATGACAAAATATGCAGCATCAATAAGTGTTGCTGACCTGACATATCGAGTACTATCTTTTTCAATTACAATATTTTGAATTTTACCACCACCCTCACGAAACATAAATGCAAGAGCAACAACAAAAACAAAACAAATGATCAGAAGTAAATCTAGTGAAATTTCACGTGGTAGAAACACAGCAATATTTGCAATATCATGACTCAACCACGTGTACCATAGAAAACCAGTTGTTACCCATTGAGAAACTACCCATTTATTATGATTTTCACTATATCCTTTATCATTAATTTGACCGATTGGCATTTTATTAGAAACATATGTAATGATAATCCATAGAACATATGCTGCTACTGCTGCCACTGCATATCCTGCCATTGATTTAAGTAACATTTTCTCCAAAATAAAAGTGGATGCAAATGCACTTAAAACAAGAAAACTAGTAGATACAGGAATACCAAATCGAGTTAACAATAAAAGTAATGCAGGTGCCAAGGCATGATACCAT
>Ga0222716_10000308_pt1 | contig 40887 bp, 31 predicted proteins | sample C33_13DmetaG_FD_165044 | JGI IMG/M metagenome (GOLD analysis project Ga0222716, IMG submission 165044) | Estuarine water microbial communities from San Francisco Bay, California, United States - C33_13D | ecosystem: Environmental > Aquatic > Marine > Unclassified | place: USA: California... | reverse complement strand
CAGATGGAAGAAGAAGACGGGGCGGCGAAAACGCATATTTTCACATCTCCCAAAGTCAAGGTGAAGAAAGAGGAGCACGGAAGCACTGACGACGACACCAACGACGACGACGACGAGGGAAACAAACGCGAGCAACACCAAAAAACTTCCGCGAGAGAGCGAAACAACAACACGGTGATCGACGCGGGAAACGCAGTGTCTCCTTCTTCTTCGTTTCCTCGGTTCCCACCGGACGGTACCGCAGTTCCCGGCCCGAGCGCCTCGTGGTATCTCTTTCAGCTCCAAAAAAGAGAGAAAGAGGAAGAGAAAAGAAAGCAAAAGAGGGACCAAAAAAACTAATTTAGGGTTTGAAATTTTCTTTTTTCAAAAGTTTGTGTAAAATAAAAAACAGACCACGTGGCCTCTTGTGACCGCGCGTTTGCATCTCGCGCAGATTTCTCTCGTGTGGTCGTTTCGAGCCGTTTCTGACCAGAAACTCGGAGCATTTTCTGTTGATGCGTGTAATCGTCATTGATAGCAGCGCTTCGTATATATACACGCACACACGCACAGACGATACATAACCTTTGTTTGTTCTCGAACGTTCAAAGTTATACACATCGTACCTTTTTTAAACAACTTTTAATAACACTAAACAAAATGTTACGTCACGCCAGCAAACGCGCTTTGCGTCACTCTGCTTTGTCCGGGACGAAGGCCACGTCGATGACGCCGATGATTTCTGCAAACGTCGTCGGGCAACAACACGTTCCTACTGTCGCGCAACCCTCTTCAGCGAACGCGAGACGATCGAAACACGAGGAGGCGAAATCGAGAGACCCGAGATGCCAACACGATTGGACGAAACCGTTCCACGCGAGTCCGTTACCCTTGGACGCGGCGGGTGGGCTTTTGGAGTACTCCGTGGTGTACACGGACCGGTCGATGAACCACATGTCGAAGCCGTTTTGCGACATCATGAAAAATTTGAACGAAAGTTTGAAAGAGGCGTACAACGCGGCGTCGGTAATCATCATGCCAGGGTCCGGGACGTACGGGATGGAAGCGGTGGCGAGACAGTGGTGCACCGGGAAGAAGGCGTTGGTTTTGCGCAACGGGTATTTCTCGTACAGGTGGACCGATATCTTCGAGCAAACGAACATCCCGAGCGAAACTATCGTGATGAGAGGACAACCGGTGGATCCGGAGAACGCGCAGCCGCACTTTGCGCCGGCGCCGATTGAAGAGGTCGTGAAGACGATCATGGCGGAGAAACCGGCGGTGGTTTTTGCGCCGCACGTGGAGACGTCAACCGGTATCATCTTGCCGGACGACTACATCAAGCAAGTCGCGAGCGCGGTGCACGCGCACGGGGGTTTGTTTGTTTTGGATTGCATCGCGAGTGGTCACGTGTGGGTTGACATGAAAGAAACCGGCGTGGACGCTATTTTGTCCGCCCCGCAAAAAGGTTGGACCGGGCCGGCGTGTTCGAGTGTGATTATGCTCGGGGAAAGAGGCACGCACGCGACGAGAAACACGACGAGCACGTCGATGGTCATCAACATGAGAAAGTGGTTGGAAGTCATGGATTCGTACGTCAACGGCGGGTTTGCGTACTACACGACCATGCCGACGGACGCGTTGTCCTTGTTTAACGGAGCCGCGAACGAAACGAAGAAGATTGGTTTTGAGAAAGTCAAACAAATGGCGTGGGATTTAGGCATGGGCACGAGAAAGATGATGGAATCGAAAGGCTTGAAATCCGTCGCCGCGCCTGGTTTCCAAGCGCCCGGTGTGGTCGTCTCTTACACCCCGGAACCGAACATGTTTAACATCTTCAAGGGTAAAGGGATGCAAATCGCCGCGGGCGTGCCGTTTATGATCAACGAGCCCGCCGGTAACTTCACCTTCCGCATCGGTTTGTTCGGTTTGGACAAGGTTGTCAACAAAGACCGAACGATTAGCATCTTGGAAGAAAAGTTGGACGAAATCCTGCCGGAAATCGAGAAAGCTGAAGCCGAGAAGACGGCTTAAATATATTTTATAACGTGTGCGTGTAAATGGCGAAGACAAAGAAGAAGACCAAGAAGAGATTTGAGGAAAAAGAAATAAAGCGAGGAGAGAAGAGAAAAGCGAACCGCGGGAAAGAAAGAAGAGATACTACAGTTGTACAATACATCAGAGAACGAATCAATATCGAAAACAACACATTAAATATATAAATATATATAGAGCAGTTGTATTAAAATTACTATTATAACTACTATACGTACTGAATCCTTCCTCCTTTCGATCCCGTCGAGACCGCGCGTACGAGTCGTTGTCGTCAAAAAGGCACCTCCAACGCTTTGAAGAATATGTCGTTACAAGAAAAAAACGTCCTCATACACAAAAGAAACATGACCGGCTGCTTGAACTCCTATTATTCGCGAGGTCTGTCGCCGCTCGTGACAAAACACATGCATTCCCCTATTAGGAGCATCATCCGTGGTGGTAGTCATCGCGCACCCGTCGTCGTTGTCCTCGGGGAAATTCAACAACGTCGAGGTGGCGGCTCCTCTTCTTCTTCATCTGGAGGCGGCCGAGGTCAAGGCGGCCGGGGAGACCGACGACGATCTTCTGAGGAGGATTACAAGATAACTTTACGTTCTATACGCAAAAATTCAAAAAGGTTCGACACGGACGAGCAAGTTTCCGAGATGTACGCGCGCTCGGCGTTGTTAAAAAAAGCGCACGAATCTGGCATGCCAGCGGTGCAATTGGCGAGCGGGAAGGCGAACATTTTCATGGACGGGAATCCAATCGTGTACGGAGGTGCGATTGATCGTATGGAGAACGACCCGAAAGATGGACAAGTTGTCGGAGTGTTCGATCATAATCAACGACCGATCGGGTGGGGAACGTTTAATTCGAGCAGCATGTTTCGCGTGCGGATGATGGAGTTGGCGAAGGAGACGGAGTCGCCAATTTTGATTAAGCGGGTGGTGAAGAAGAGGATCGAGGAAGCGAAGATGTTGAGAGATAAAGTTTTAGATCTTAAAAATGGAAAAACGAATGCGTATAGGTTGGTGAATAGCGAAGGCGATCGGCTTTCAGGGATAATTATCGATAAGTACGGGAACGACAACCATTTCGTCGTTTCTTCGTCGGCAGGTTGGGTGGAAGCGCAAAGAGGCGATATCATCGAGGCGTTGAGAGAGGTGATGTTGAAAGAAAACGAAAACATGACGGTTGTGTGGAGAAGAGACGTAGACATGTACGCTTTAGAAGGTGTCGGGGTGACCGAAAAGGTATCCGTGTACGATAAGAACGGCGACGACGCGTCGGCTTCGTTGCCGAGCGAGATTGAAATCACTGAGAACGGGGTGAAATATTTGGTCAATCTGACCGAAGGGCACAAAACGGGGTTTTACGTCGACCAACGCGACAATCGAGCGTTTATCGGTGAGTTGAGTAAAACGAGTAACGATAACAGTGATTTCAGCGTCTTGGATTGCTGCACGTACACCGGCGGCTTCGCCATCAACGCCGCCGTGGCGGGATGCAAAAACGTCACCGCCGTCGACTCCTCCAAAATAGTCCTCTCCATCGCCGCAAGGAACGCCGAACTGAACAACGTCCAGGACCAAATCAACTTTGTTCCCTCCGACGCCTTCGACTACCTCGACGACTGCATCGCCAACAACCGCCAATACGACGTTCTCGTGCTCGATCCTCCCAAGTTCGCGCCTACGGTCAAATCTTTATCCAAATCGCTCTTAAAATACATCGGATTAAACGCTCGCGCCATGCGATGCGTCAAACCAGGCGGTATTTTAATATCCTGCAGTTGCTCCGGAGCAGTCACGCAGCGAAAACTGTTACCATCCATCGTCTTTGAAGCTTCCCAAGCGGCGAACCGAAGGATTGCGAAAGTCCGCGACGGCGGATGCGGCGCCGATCAACCGATCGACCCCATGTTCCCAGAGGGTGAATATTTGAGCGTTTTAGCCGTGCGCGTGATGTAAGGAGTACATTTCCTCTGGCCGTTACATAAAACCACACGATAGTGATGATGATAGAAATTTTGTATTTGTTTTGCGAAAGTGTTGCTGTTTATATACACGTGCTCACTCCTTAAAGGTCGAATAAAAACAACTCCACAAAAAAAAGGTAATCCATCTTTTGCAAAGCATTACGTTTTATTAGTCGTGGGGGGTGTTGTGTGTTTGGCACGATGGGCCTGGACTTGGACTCGTGCATAGAGCGGGTATGTTTTTTCGTTGTGAAACTCTTTACGTTCTCTCTTTGCGCGTCTCTGCAAGTAGTATTATTTCCGTTTCATCCATTTCTCTTCTTTAGGTCTCGCCGTCGTCTTGTACTCACGAACTTCTCTCTCTCTCTCTCTCTTTCTTCTGTGAATGAAACGCTAAATGACAAAACATAAAACAGATTAAACGGTGCGAATCTCTGACCGAACCGGAACTCGAACAGCTCTGTTTAAAATGCAAAGATGTGCTCGTGGAAGAGTCGAACGTGCAACCGGTGTCCTCCCCGGTGACGGTCTGTGGGGACATCCACGGGCAATTTCACGACCTGTTGAAGCTGTTCCAAACCGGAGGGGAAGTGCCCGAGACGAACTACGTCTTCATGGGGGACTTCGTCGATAGAGGATATAACAGTTTAGAAGTGTTCACGCTGTTGATGTTGCTCAAGGTGAAATATCCGGCGCACGTGACGCTGTTGCGGGGGAATCACGAGAGTCGACAGATTACGCAAGTGTACGGGTTTTTCGACGAGTGCACGAGGAAGTACGGGAACGCGAACGCGTGGAGGTGGTGCACGGACGTTTTTGATTACTTGACGTTAGCGGCGGTGATTGAAGGGCGCGTTTTGTGCGTCCACGGGGGGTTAAGTCCGGATGTTCGGTCGATTGATCAAATTCGGACCGTGGATCGCGTGTGCGAAATTCCTCACGAAGGCGCGTTTTGCGATTTGATGTGGTCTGACCCCGAGGATATCGAACGGTGGGCGATTTCGCCGAGAGGCGCGGGATGGTTGTTCGGGCGAAAAGTTGTAGAGGAGTTTAACCATGGGAACGGGTTAGAGTTAATCGCGCGCGCGCATCAGCTCGTCCAAGAAGGCTTGAAATACCAGTTCCCGGAGAGGAGTTTAGTCACCGTCTGGTCTGCCCCGAACTACTGTTATCGGTGCGGCAACGTAGCCTCGATGTTAAGTTTTGATAGCGAAATGGATAGGTCGGTGAAATATTTCACGGAAACGAGCGAGAATGCAAACATGTCCGCGCCGAGAAACATAGCCGCCGGGTATTTCTTATAATAAGAGAGAGAGCGAAGGAGTTTAGAATATAAAAGTAGCGAGATAGCAGAGAACATTATGGGTATAGCACAGCAGAATGACCGAAACCAGCGCGTATATTGTAATATAGATACAATTATATACTACGTATGTACTAGGTATTCGTTTCTCTCTTTCTCTATTCTATTCCGCCTCCGGCTCTCTATTATTATAAATACGCGTGTTAATACATCAAGTGTGTTTTGCTGCTGCGTTTTCGGCGGCGGCACATTCTTTTGCAGCAGCAGCAGCACATCTCTTTCGTCTCTCTCTCACCAAAATTAATTCTTCTTGTTCATTTTCAAGCTCATCTTCGCTCGCAATCGTTTCAGCTCTTTCTTCTTTCCTTTCACTTCCAAAGGCGTCTTCGCGTCCGTCCAATTCGAAAGCTCTTCTTTTTCCAACTTCGCGATCGACGCGTTCAATTGTTCCCGTTTTTTATAATCCATATTCCGGTCGTGCGGATTGATTCTCTTCGCGGGCGTTCGCGATTTCGAGCGGTGCGTTTTACCCAGTAAACCGAGCGTGCCTCGGTTGCCGCGTTTAATCACCGGTTGGCGTTTGATTTTGCCCGCCATTTTGGATGTGTGTTTGTTGTGAGGAGGAAAGGTGTGTGATGAGGAAACTCGCATCAAAGTCGGACGATGATTCGTGTACATTTTTTTTTTGCATTTTGATTACACCCCATTATTACAGTCTCTTCTTGAGTAGCACTAGTTTTACAGTTTTTGTTGTGCGTGTTCTGGGGTACTTTACAGTTCTCGATGTTTAAGATATTTGCGTTCCGCTCCGCCCGCGGATTCTTTGATGATAGCGTACAAGATTCCGGATTCTTAAGCAAACGCTCGCGACCGAAGGTGGTTCCACGCTTCTCTTCTCGCGCTCACGCGTGCGCCTCGGTGTTTCTGTACACCTCGTACGCCTCGCCGTCTTCAAAGATGATCAACTGTCCCGGTTGTACCTTCGTCTTCTGTTTTCGTTGCACTTTCCTCGTCTGTCCTTTCGTGGACAACAGAAACGAGCCGTGCACGGCGGAAACTTCCAACTCTCGGTCATCCTTCCCGGAAACAGAGAACTGGATCGCGTTCTTATCCACTTGAAGGACACCTCCGGACGATTTTACCAGACGGTTCACGTCGATGGCTTCGATCGGACAGTGGCGTGGTGCGGACGACACGCGGTCCAGCCCGTGGTCGCCCGTTCGTGATTTTTCGCAATCCGGGGCATCCAACACCCACTTTTTATTTGTGATATTTTATCGAATGTTGTATTCGTCGAGGATGAGAAGGATGTGAGGAGAACACGCACAAAAGGTGAGTAGTCGCGAGGAAAAGAGCGCAGAGTGTTTAAGAGTAAGAGTATAAGAGTAGTACAGAGGAGCACTTCCGCGCTTCTCGATACTCGTTAAAGATGTGAGAAAAAAATATCTTTCAACAGAAAAGAATTGGAAAGAAGATCTCTCGTTTACCTTGGTCACGTTCGTGACCACCAAACTTCTTCTCCCGTTTTGCTTGGTGCGGTGAGCGACCGCCGAGATGCTCGTTGCAAAACGTGTCGTCGTCGTCGTAAACATTATTTTATCTTTCGCAGTAAAAGTGTGTCGTTGTTCCTCCTGATGTGGTATTCAATACTATGAAGAGAATTCAGAGCAAAAAGGGTGAAAAGAAAAGAAAAAATGCTGAGCTGGCAAGAATTTAATTGACTAAATAATGGAGAGTCGCAAAAAGCTTGCTTCAGATATAAAGAACACGAGAAAGGATGACGATGCTGTCGAGAACTCCGGTGGTCGTTTCTTCGCCCTCTTCTTCGTCGAAGAAGAAGAGGCGCGAACGACTTTGTCGCGCGAAGGCGACGTCATCAAAACCGAACAACGCGTCGACCACAAAAACGCCAGTTCCCGAAACGAAGAAAACGGACGTGATGATGATGATGTCAGGGAAAACGCAGCGACGGAGAGACGTGTTCGCCGTGGGGGTTCTTTTCCTCTCTCTGGGTGCTTCTTCTTCGAAGGAAAGCGCGTTTGCCTACGGTACGGGAGGATGGAAAGATTGCGAACCGATCTGCGACTCCTTGAAAGGCGGCTTCGCCGCGCAGCAAAAGTTGCAAGAGGAGATGATGCGACAGTCGATGGGTGGTGACGACACCGGTGCTGAAGCGAAAGAGGAAAGCAAAGGCAAAAAAGCCGCGGTATCGGAGAGGGAAAAGAGGAAGAAGAACTTGAGATAGATGGAGAGAGAGAGAGAGAGAGTTTGGTGTCGTTATGAATGCGAATAGTATAACACCCAGATTCGTTCGTTTGTTTGCGCCGCGCTCGCGGTAGTAGTATTAAGTTATTATTATTCCTTTAGCGTATTCAATCCGCTCGTTCCGAGTAACTCCAACTTCTCGAACGCGTTTTTGAAATCCGCGAAGAACTTTTTCTGATCTTTCGCGTACACGTCCACGTATTTTTTAAAGTTTTCGTCTTCCAATAAGACGATATCGGACGGTAACATCATGAGCTGCCCGCTCGGATCTTCGTATTGGAATTTTTTCGTCTTTGTATTCTCGGTCCATTTGAGGCCTTTCAATAAGCCGTAATAGGAGTTATTGAACAACAAAGGCGTGGAGGACCACGGGCCGACGTAACCACTGGCATCGGCGTGACACCTTCCCAAGGCGTGCGCACCAGATAACGCGACAATCTCCTGGTCGTCGAATCCCATTCGATAAAAGACGTCTCTCAAACCTTGCGTCGTTTTTGGTCCGGCGTGATCGCCTTTATCCGCATCAGGTAAGCGCCCATTCGGAGTCACTTTCGACGGGTCCATCTCGTCCACTCTTCCGTATTTAAATTCCATGGTTGGCCCGCCCATTTCTTCGATGGCGACTTTCCCCGCGTACGCGTACATATCCGCGTACGAAATTTTTGGATTTCGCTCCTTGATCGGTTCCAAAGCCGCCACCATCTTGTCCAACCCGGCGTTGCCGCCGTGCGCGAGTTCTTCCTTAAACCGAATAGTTCCACCAGATGAACCCCCGGTTTGTGTCATTTTATCGTACGTACCTGATGAATGCCACGCTAATCGTACCAAAGTCGGCCCTAAGTTTGCGTCTTTTTCCATCAAAGCTTTCACGTCTTTTCTCAATTGTTTAAAATCTTTTTCCGAGTCAGCCGCCTTGTTGAGAGAGGATTCCCCGTTGGATGCTCGAGCAAACGGCGGGGCGGATCCTTGCACGACTGTACTCATCCCTACCATACCCACGATGCCTACGAGTGCTCGAAACACGTCTCTTTTCGTTAACGAGAGGTGAATGAGGTCTTCGTCTGATTTGAGGACGCAGTATTCAATCATGTCTTCTTCTTCCTCGATTGGATTAGGAGTCGAATTCATTATTAATAATTTACCCTCGTCCGATGAAAATGATTTTGATCGAAAAGTGCCGATTGATTTTTTCTGCTTTTGTTGTTGTTCCTTCAAGGAAGAAAAACCACCACCACGAGCGACGCATCTGTTGCTATTAGTAGTACCACTACTCGACGACAGCAAAGAAGAGCTGCGGATGCTCGTCGTCGGCATCATCTTAATCATCATCACGTACTAAGAATAAGGGTAATGATACGAAAAAGCGTCGTTTGAAATAAAGCACTTTTTAGATATTTTTCGCATTTTTGGCGGCAATTTTTCAAATCTTTTTTTACAGCCTCACTAAAAGAGAGAGTTTGTTGCGCTTAATATTACGCGAGTTCAAGAACAGTAATAATATTACAAAGGAGCAAAGAGTATAGTAGCTTTTTTCAAAGTGTGCGAGAAGAATTCACTAAAAAAAGTTTACTCGTCCCAGTCTTCTATGACGGTTCCGACGCCGGCGTCGACGTCGCCGAACTTTTCGGGCGCTTTTGAACCGCCTAAAAGCTTCGCGACGAAACCTTTTTTCTCTTTTTTCACCTCGACCGGAGCGCAGACGCCGTCGTTATTAAAGACGACTTCGGGAGTTGATTTACACTGCCCATCGCACGTGCAACTCAAGAAGCCGTTTTCTTTGATCGTTTCGTGGAACGGGTCGTTTTTACGCACCGCGAGCATGGCTAACGTTCTCGTTTTCGATTTGGTTTGCTTAAAAATTTCTTCCAACGCCGGCGAGTAGGTGTAGTCGTCGATTAATAAGAACGAGGGTTTGACCGCGGTGAACAAACCAGCGCCGAGAGAATCCGAAATGTCTTCGTTTTGGTTCGCGTTAAACTCCGCGTCGACTTTCTCTTCGTCGATGGTGTTCGCTTTGATCGCGTTACTGCCGCCGTTACCCGCGCCGGCGACGTAGACCAGAAATTCCGGGAACTCTCTCGAAAACGCGGCGGCTTTGTCGAACGAGGTCGCGGTGAACGAAACCGCTTTCACGAACGCCGAGTTCATGGCGTCTCGCAGTTTCGGTCGCAAATCTTTGAAAAACACGTCGCCGTCAAACGCAAAGACGGTTGGAATTTCCACGTTTTCGCCGTGGTACAAGTTGCTCACGCTCAACGCGTATTGTAAACTGACCGCCGGTTCAATGGTGTGTTTCCCGAACGCCGAGCGACGCTTGACGAATAAGTCGTTCGCGGATTTAATATTACCGGCTTTTTCACCCCAAACGTGCGCGTTGACTAAAGCGGCGACGACGTTGTCTTCTCTCGATAGGTGTAAATTTTGATCCTTTTGCGCCCAGTTTTGTTCCAAAGCGGTGAATACATTCGAATTGCCTTCCCAGACTCGAACGACGCCGGATAAATGCGCCGCGTTCATTAACCGTTTCGCGACGTGCGCGAATGGACCTAAACTCGCGCCTAAAAACGTCGCCGAAAAATACGGCGCGTATTTCGATTGCCCGGTCGTTTCGTTCATCCAGTTTGGCGATTTCGGACCTCGGTATTCGAACTCGATAAACGGCGGCTGCGGCGGCGGCGGCGGAGATGTGTTGATTTTTTCCACGTGCTCTTTCTTTCTCTTCTTCTCGCGATCTTTGAACGATTTCTTCTTCGCGTCGGACTCTTTTTGTTTCTTAACGTCTTCCAAGTGTTTCTTGGATAAGAGCATGCGCCGGTTCAACGAGGATTCTCCTCCTATAAATTCGCCGCCGCCGTTCACGCCGGATTCAATTTCACCGTCTTCAGAGGACATCTGCACGGGGTCCGTTAACTCTCTCGACTTCAACTTTTCCGTCGGCTCTAACAACCCCGGCCGTCGTAACCTTTCCTTACCAATCGCCGCCCGTCGCGCTCGAATGCCGATTTCGCTATTACTCAACGCCTGGAAATACGTCGCCAATAAAACCTCCGGTAACGTTCTCATGCTCATCGATTGGCCTTTCACTTTACGTTCGAACGGATTCACCGTTTCCACAGTCGCGGAATCGAATTTGCAGTAATTCTTACTGAAAAAATCAATCTGCGCGTCCTTCAACAAGTTTTGCCTGCACGACGTGGAAAGATGATGCGACAACGGCGGCGGCGACGGTTGACTCGGCGGCGGTGGCGGTGGCGAAGGCGCATCTGGTATCTCGTAATTCGATCGTTCTCTCACTAAACTCGCCTCGGCCGCGGTTAATCGCGCCTGTAAAAACAGGTCGTCGCCGTCGTCTACACTCGAGTCGCCTCCTTCTTCGTTTAAAGCCGCCGCGCTACTCTCGTCCTCGCTCTTCGTATCTTCTTCTTCTACTCCACCACCACCAAAGTGCGCCTTCGGATTAAACGGCTTTTCATTGGCGTTTTCAAACACATTCTCCCCAATAACGCCACGCCTCTCAGACACGCGCGAACTTTCTTCACCAGAAGGACGACTATTCGCCACCATCGCCGCGAGCGCGTACTCCTCTCTCAAATTTTCCTCGTACTTCTCCTTATTCGCCTTTTCAAAATCGTACGCCGTGTACGCCCGAAACGCCTCTCTCGCGCGTCTCGCGTGGTCTTTAACTTTCACTTTCGCTTTATTTCTTCCGTTTTGTATAGTTCGGTGAATATATACGTCTTTCGGTGCGAAGCGTTCGATGAGGAAGATGGACGCGAACGCTATCGCTATCGCGACCAAAAGGAACCGGCAGATTGAAAATTCGTGCTGACTTGTGTACGAAGAATAAAACTTCTTCTTCTTCTTGTGCTGGTACGCGCGAGCGACGTTTGTTGATTTCGAAGAGGACGACGAGAGACGTCCTTTTCTCTTCTGGTTGTTGTTGTTCCCTCTTCCGTCGTCGTCTGAATCGTCGTCGCTTCTTTGATAATCATTTTCATCTTCGTCGTCGGAATCAATCGTAAACGTCTTTGAATGTTGTCTCTGTGATTGTCCTCGATGATGCTTCGTTTGTTTCCCGCTCCATAACTTGGCCAAACCGACGCCTTTAGCATTAGGAGGCATTTTGGCGAAAACGAGTTGTCGCGATGGCGCGTCTTTATCCAGAGCGTGTTGTTTAATACTCTACTACTACTAATGACGATATCTTCTTTCCATGGAGTGGATTCTCCACTTTTCGCGTATCACAGAGAGAGTAGTTGATATAAAGTCTCCTCTTTATCGGGGTTCAAACGCTCCTCTCGAGCAGCCGGAAGAAGAAGAAGAAGAAGAAGAAGAAGAAGAGAGAGAGAGAAACGTTTGCGGAAGAGCGAGAGCGCGCGAGGCGGGCGAGTCGAGAAGAGGTGCTCTTTTGCGCGCGTCAGAAGCAGCTTTGTCGTCATCAATCAAAATCTAAATTGGAGATTCAATGACGCCTACGTCTCATTCAGCGCAAGGGGAGAATACTAAGAAACGCGCGGCGACGATAATCTGCACGCTTTTACTTTTGAGCGCTTTGCTGGCACTCTCGTCCGTCGTTCTCGTCGCGGAGAGAAGGAATTATTATAATACTCTCGAGAAGGGTAGTGGTCGTAAAAGTGCGTTTCGATTCCTCGATTCCATGAAGGGAAAGAAGAAGGAGAGTGTGAAGAAAAGGTTCGTCGACGTCGTCGAAGACGATCAGATGGGCGATTTGATCGTCGTGAAAGAAGAAGACCAAGAAGAGGAAGGGTTGTAGTAAAGAGCTCAGAAGAAGTAGTCGTGTAGTAGCGCTGTATTGTTATTAGTAGTAGTATTAGTATTCACCCGACGACGAATAAGGAGAAACCGGCGCACGGAGCGAGTCTTCTCGCGTGCGTTTTGTTGTCCTCGATACTATCGTCCTCGATATCGTCCTCGATATCATCGTCTACTTTCGAAGATGAAGGCACAAAGTGTACCTTGAAATTGTCCACGCGAAACGCGCCCGGTTTGAACACCAATAACGAGGCGTCAAAGGTAACCGACGCGCCCGGAGGAACGCGTCTGATGGTTTTCCGAGTTTCGCGGATCCATACGAAAGGCGAGAGGCTACCCTTTTCGCGAAGGAGTACCTTTTTCAGGTGCTGCTGCTGCTGCTGCTGAGTGGTGCTATTATTATTACTGTCTTCTTGTTCTTTGTTGATGTCGAGTCGCGTCAACGACGAGGCGATATCAGTCGCGGTCGTCCACGCGTTCCTCGCCGAGTTGTTTTCTTCGTCTTCGTTCATATCGGTGGCGTCGAACGTCACGTCCACGCGTTCACGGCTTCCGTTGAAACACGTGATTGTTACCGGGACAATTTTGGTCTTTTGAGGCGAAGGAAGCGAAACCACGCCGTTTGGAAATGTTTTCGCATCCGAGATCTTCGCCGCGGCTGAAACGCTGGTTTGCGAATAAAACTCGAAATTTGTAGCAACAGCGTTTTCATCCTCGTCCATCTCCGCCGGTGAATCGTTTGAATTTTTCCAGATATCGGTTGCGAAACATCGAGAAGAGCCGTTGAAAGCTCCATCTCCAACACCTGCCGAGTGCGTTTTCCATTGCAAGCTGACGCACATCTTGCGCGAAGTTGGAGCGCACAGCGTTCTCGAGATGGATTTGTATTCTTCGCTTTTATCCTCCTCACCGTCGAGGATAAGATCCTTTTTATCGTTACCGTTACTATCGCCGTTCGTATTTATATCACCGCGAGACAACTTGAACGTCACGTCGATCGTTTTCCCGGGATTTAAAAGTTTTCCATCGCCTCGAAAACACGCGTTCGAGAATAGTTTCGTCGTTTTCAAAAATTCAACCGCCGGATCCTCCGCCTCCCGAGGAGAAAGACTCGTCGTCGTCGTCTTTCTCCTGGCGGCGAAAATCGAGGTCAGTTCGAACGTTTGCGTGCTCGAACAGTTGATTGCTCTCAACGTACAAATCGATTCGTTCACAGATGAAGGAGATGGGACGACTTTCATCGTTAACATAATCGATCGCTTCGTCACGTACCGCTTCGAAAGCTTCGCCAACCGATACCTCAAAAGTTTAGGCGCCGGCGGTTCTGGTTGATAACACACCAGGGCGCGCGATTCCTGCGTCGTCGCGTTGCCCGAGTTCATCATCCGAGCGTTGTTACTATTTTCAGTGTCGTTGTTATCGTCGTTGTCGTCGTCGTCGTCGAAGTATGGATCATTCGCACCTTCCGACGATAACAGCGCACTATCCAAAGCTTCAAAATCTTTCGGCGATAGACGAGCCGGGTGGAACCAACACGATATACAAACGTGTTCTTTCGGTTGAATCGAATCACTGACAGCGAATACGTTCCCGTATTGTTTACTGTTATTACTTACAACGCGGTGCATATCATTCTCGCACGGTGTAAACGCATTGGAAGGTAAACGGATGCGGACGTGTCGCGCAGTCGCGTCGCTCACGTTTCGAATGATCACGTTGACTTTTGAGATGGACCCATCGAGCGCCACAGCTGATGAGGCGTTCGCTAAACTCCCCTCGCTGCTCTCAAAGGACGCCTCAAGTCTTGGCACGGTATCGACAATATCAAAAACTAACCGCGATTCCTCCGGGATATCTCGCACCCAAATCTTACGAACCTTGGTCGCTTTCTCCTTTGCCGTGTCCCGCCTGGACAACGGCGCTTTAATGTCAAACGTAGCTTTGCCGAGCGCCGTATTTTCTAAAGTCCACTTTACGCCAACGACACGTAAAACGCCCGGCTTCTTCGGCGTCACGCGTAAAGTTATTTCACTTTTTTCGTTTGGTTGCAGTTCGAGCAGAGCGATGGTTTCACACGCGACTGCGTCGTTTGTCACATCTTTTATATCCGATTGGTCCGAAAATTCCCACTCCAAAGAAACGTTGTGCAAAGTAATCGGTATTCTCAAAGGATTCGAGAGCTTCGCCGTGACGAAAACGACTTCATTTTTCGCGGTTACTGAACGCTGTTCCTTTGATGCTTTACTGCTACCACCATCGAGCCAATTGCTGGAAGCGTTATTCGCACCGCCTTGTAAGTTTGGAACGACGCCAGATTTTTCCTCGATAGATTTCCAAGACACGTCGCCAAACGCAATCTTTGATCGCGCCGTATGTTTGAGAAAACCGGGACTCGCGCCGTTCGACATCTGTCGTTCGAGTCCCGGAGAAGACAACGATGCGTTTTGGTCCGTCGGTGTTGTTGGTAACGTCATCGGTGTCGCCCTCGTCTTATCAATCACCCCAGAGTTCTGATCTTCATCGTTGACGAATGAGACGAAAACGGTGCTCACGTCCACCTCCGGCAATGGCGCCGAAACGACATCACATGATATATGAGAAGATTTGTCTCCGTTCAAATAACTCGACACGACGTGTAAATATTCTCTCAAATACGTTCTCTGTGTAGTTTCCGTTCGACTGGCGTGTATGCGATCGTTGCTACCAAACTCGTTCTTCCGGCCGTCGCTACTCCCGAGTAATCGTTGAAAATATCGAACCGCGTCTGCGTTGTTCCCATCGTGCGCGGCTAATCGAGCGAGCGAAAACAAGCAGTGCTCTCGACACTTGTGCCAGGTATTTTCATATCCTAAGGATGCTAAAGATAAAGCGTAACACCTCGCCGCCGCGCGTCGCGCGTTTACGCGCGCGTATCCGTGACCAGCCAACGCGGCATGAAACGCGTGTTTCCTCATCCAAGGTTGCGATTTTGGAACTTTCCTCGTCAGCGTTCTCGAAGCGTCAATCTCTAAGAAATTTCTCGAGGCACGCTCGAGCAACAGCGCGGATTGCAAATCGTCGATACCGCCAAAGTTTGCGGCTTCTTTAGCGAACGTTGTCGCCGCTTCACGAAATTTACCACTCGCGATGAGCGAAACCGCCCTGCGAATAGAACACAAAACCATCATTTCGTCTATGTAATTGAACGAATCTACATCCAACGAAGATGGGGTGATTCCTCCCGCTGCTGCGGTGAGATATTCGTCTCTTTGTTTTTTGACTTTCGCGTAACACGAAAGCGCGTACTCAAACGCCGCGTCCGCTTCTTTACGCATCGCTTCGTCGTTTCCTCCAGAGCCTAAATTACTACCGCTACCGCTACTCTTCATCGGACTCGCCAAAGTCCCGCTACTATTACTATTCTTTCTAATATCGTCCGCCTTTATAGTCAAAGCGATTCCAGACGCTTCGTAAGCCAAAGCGCAACTCTTCCAGTTCTTCTCCGCTTTATAATCCGACCCAACAAGTTTATAACTCGCGATCGCGTTATCGATGTCGCCTAAAAATAAGCTTAAATCTGCGGCTTTTCGAATTTGTGATTCTTGCGACGAGTACACGTCTTGCTTAGAGACCGTATACGAAGTAGTGCTCGGACCAACGGCTGAGAGATTGGTATCGCTGCCTTCTCGAGAGTGCGAAGGCGAGGAATTCGCTAACGGAGGAATCGGTACCGCGGTCGTACCGCTCCCGCTGCTACTCGTCCCGACCACGTTCCTCCCCCAAAACGATTTGAATTGGTTCTTAAATCCTTTCCTGGTGTTGAAAATCATAGCGTTTAATCCGTACAACAATCGTTCCATGTGCGGTGCGATGACTCTTTCCGTCAACCTCCTCATGAAAGCATTCAACACAATTTTTTCAAATTCGCTGTCGCTAAAATTTATCGTCAATGCGCTCACTTTTTGCTCTGAAAATTTCCGTTTAACGTCCATAAGCGCTCGCTCGTGCGTCTCGTTTCTCGCTCTGAATATTTCAACCTCGTTGTCATCCATGGGTTGCAATTTGCTCGTGTTCCCTTCTCCACCTCCTTCCTTCGCGTCTTGCAAAACCAAAAAGTGCCGAACGACGTCCACGTCCGCTCTTTGCTTGACAAAACACGGTGCGTTTTGCATCGTCTCGCGCAACATCAACTCCAACTGATTTTGCGGTTCAGGCTCGCTTGCCGAGCAGACGCATATAACCGCGACTGGATAATCGCTCGGGTTTAAATTGTGATATCGAATCGAATCTTGCAAACCGTCGTAATGGTTCTCAAACGCCTTTCTCGAGTGTAACACGGCGTCTTCGTTACGCTCTTCTCGAAAAACAACGTCCAACAACGTTTCGTCGCGCTCGATCGACGCCAAACCGAACGTACCGTGCGAACTCTCCTTACCATCACTCTCCAGCTCCCTTAACGTTCTTTTTCTCACTTGGTTCATTTGCTCGTTCACCTCTTCTTTCCTCTTCACCTTCCCTTCGTTAAAACCAATCACGTTCAATCGCGCGCTGGACAAAAAGTGCGACACTTGACCGTCGTTTTGATTGTTTCGAATCGGAACGTTTCTTAAATTATCGACGACGTGCCCATCTCGTAAGGATGATTTCAAACGGTCCTGGAAAGAACCATTACCACCAGAACACACTCTTTCTCGCACGGTTGGAGAAGATGCGACGATAATCGTCGCGTTTTGATCGAAGAATAGTCTTCTGTTTACTTCCATTCTTCCTCCTCTGAATTTCCCCACAACGACCTTCTTACAGTTCTTCAACCAAAAGCTTTCAGAAGATGCGTTCACCACACACACGCGCACTCGCACTCTCTCTCAGTGCGCGATCAACAACTCTTTTTTCGATTCCTCCTCTCTGACCGCGAATGCGCGTGCGTCGACTTTGATTTGTTTTTTCTCCCTCTCGTGCGGTAAATTTTGGAGTAAATGCGAGAGACTTTGATGCGAAGTTGATGAAAGTTACATTAAACGCAGAGGACGATACGCGCGCATACATACTACTACTACTCTTCTTCATTTTCTACTACTGCTACACAGGCTATACATCTTTACTACTACTACTACTTCAAATTGAACCTTTTCCAGACGGCTTTGATGTCCCCGCCGCTTTCGTCTACGCCGGCGTGATGGCTTTCTAAATCCGTTTGCGAGCTCAACGGCGCGTCGAAGAATTCATCGTTTTCGTTGCCGTTATTACCAATGCGATTGTTTCGCTTGGCGCTTTCGGTGAGGCGTCCGGTGCGGGTGCCAAAGTCACCTTCCGTGACGGGCGGCGCGTCTGTGGTCGGTAAGGTTTGTTCGCGGAGCGTGCGAGGCTGGGCGTTCGAGTAGGGGTTGTGACCGCCAGCACTACTGCCACCGAAACCTAACATACGGAACGGCGCGCTTATGACTGATCCAACGAGGCCACCAATAAGACCTCTTTCCGCGGTGTTGTGGCTGTTGTTGTTGTTATTATTACTACCCATTTTTTCTCGATGAAGTATCGCTCTTTCTTCGCTGCTCAAGTTTCTCAAATCGCCCATTTCTATGGCGCGCTCGCGTGGCGATTTATTGTCCGGGACGTCGTCGTCGTCAAAAGCATTTTCGGTGTCGGAAAAGACGTCGTCGTCTTCGTCCTCGAATTCATCGGTTTCATTCCGTAATTTTATCCACTTCGAAAACTGTCTGTATCGTTTAAACTTCCAAAAATACATTCGCGCTAATCCAACCGCCGCGAAGAAGAGCGTGCCGACGATGATAAAGCCACCAATCATGACTTTGAACATGATTTGCTCTCTCGCTTCTTTAGCTCGGTCTCTGTCGAACCCAGTTCCGGGCGTTCCCGGTGATTCAGGCGCTCTCGGAGCCGGTGGTGGAGGGGGATGTCGCGTAGCGCCCGTCGCCATGTCGAAATCCATCGCCTCGCGCAAACCGTCGCAATCCACTTTCGGTGAGATTTTCACCGTTTGCTGCGCGCTTTCGTCGTCGAATTCAAAGAGCGTGTTCCGAGCGAATATGCCACCAATTATAGAACCTTGTTGTCCATTATCGAACACTCCGACACAAAACGCGTTCGGTTCGTTCGGGTGCACGAACAAATAATTCTCCGGGAGAAACTGGATGGGAAGTTCCTCCTCGTTCACGCCTATAAAAGTGAGATTGAACGTCGGGAACAAATAGTTCACGTTAGATTCCGATAACTGTTGATTTTCGTTCAAGCTCCTCCAACACACGTCGTTCGGGTAGTTTGGATCGCCACCACTAACTCGGAAAAAGTTCGCGCCGTGATCGTTGACCACTTTATCTTCAATCTCCGATATGAACGGTATGAAGACGTCTTCGTGTAAATACGTGTACGTTGTTCCGGAATCGAGAACGGTCCCGTACCCGGCTCGAAACGCTTCCATTAACTCCGCTCCGCTTGGTTTTTTGAGCTCTGTATTTCTGACAAACATCCGGTGCACCTCTACGTTATAATATTGCGATTTCGACCCTTTGACTAACTTTACCGTACTCGTGTGCGTTTTTCGAGTCACAAAGTTCGCGTAGTGCTGTTCCGGCAACTTACCTAAACTCAAAACGCCTCCGCCTTCGAACGATCCTAAACACAAACCGAACGTTCCATCGTAGGAACCCGGCGGATACGCCTTCTTCTTCAACTGTCGGTGTAACCCAGCCTCGGCTCTGCCTAAAGCAATCATCCCGTTCGCCTTTTGCGTCTTCAACATGTTCGTCTCGAGCGAGTTACATCCAAAATGTATCCTCGGCGTCCCTAAACTCCCCCCGACGTCGATGACATCACTCACCACGTGCCCACCGACTTGCGAATCCTCCGAAAACTTCTCGTCGTATTCACACAAACCGCTCGCTCGACAGGCGCCAAAAATACATCCGGAACCGCACGGCACGCGTTCGTACGAGCTCGATTTCGCCGCGTCGTACGGCGCGTTCGATCCGTGCTGACCGCACGAAGCGCACGGGTAACACGTCACGAACGTATACGTCGACCCCGTATCTACGATGACTTCAAATTGATGCCCAGGTGTGCCAATCAATACCGTGGCGTAAAAATACCCCGTATCTCTCGCTTTCCCGTTCAGTTCTAATCCAGCGGAGGAACTTTGTTTTAAAGCTCTTCTTCGTCGTCTTCTCTTCTTCTGAAAGACTGCCAAATCATCATCATCGTCCTCCTCGTGCCCTTCGTTCTCACGATCACCATTTCCTTCCTCCTTTTCCTTTCTAAACTCTACATCAATCTTCCTGTGCTTCAAGGAAAAATGTCGCACGTGCTGCCCGTTCGTACGAAAGGTCGACGAAACGTCTTCTCTTTGCGCGTCGTCTCCGCGCGCACCCCATCCGCCCCGTCTCTCGAGCGCGACGAGTGCAACCAATACCAAGCAAAGGAGGAGACTCTGAGAAAGCGGCGGTTTTTGTCTTCGTCGTCGTCTCGTTTTCTGGTGCGAAACACTCGTCGTCATATCTCCCAAGAGTCCTCGCGTCGGGGAAAAAAGAAGTGAAGCCTTGAAAGTCGTTACAAAGTCAAAAGAACATGTCGCGGAGAAGACTGTTGCTCGCGCCTCCTCTTTTCGCGCGGAAGAGAGGAAGCGAGAGAAAGGTCTTCCCTCAGCAGCGCGTCGTCGAGTGTTCTTCTTCTTCGACGTTTTCGAGAGGCATTCGAACGTTTGGAGGAGGAGAAGGAGGAGGCACGAAGGATGATTCTTCGACGCGTTGGAAACCATTCGCATCAAACGCATCGTCATCATCGAAGAGTACTTCTTCGTTCCGAGGAGGATTTCGACCAAAACTTTCGGCTTTGACGACGACGACGACGAAAAGAGCGCTGTCGTTTACTTCGTTTCCGTCGTTCGCGGCTTCCGGGGCGAGTAGTAGTATAAACATTAACATTAAGAATAACAACGAAAAACGAGGCATAGAAACAACGCAGAGGAAGGAAACGGACGAGAAGAAGAAGACGAAGAAGAAGACGAAGAAGAAGACAAAGAGACCACCAGAAGGCGAACGAAGGTTTAATAATGAAGGGGTTATTAATATACGCGCGGAGGAAATCTTGGAAAAGAGACGATTAGAGCGGCAACGGACGCCGCTGAGCGAAGCGCGCGAGTTACACGTGCTCGCGACGACGACGACGACGAATAATAGGAAGAAGACGAAGAAGACGAAGAAGGAGACGATGACGATGAACCATCGAGACTACACGCCTGAGATTGAACGCGAGGCGAAACTGTTAGGCGTGTCGCCGCATTTGATTCGAGGCCGGAGGTATTACGCCGCGCTGCCGCCCGGGTCAAAAAAAGTGATTCCTCGGGAGGTGTGGGATATTTGCGAACGGTTATCCGGGCGAGGGTTCAAAGCGTACATCGTCGGCGGCGCGGTGAGAGATTTATTGCAAGGCGCGAAACCGAGGGACTTTGACGTGATGACGGACGCGAAATATGCGGACATACAACACGTGTTTGGATGGAAACGCGTGAGGGTCGTTGGACGACGGTTTAAAGTCGCGCACGTGAGAACTTTTAAACCGACGCACGGAAGGCCGTACGTGGAGGTGTCCAGTTGTACCGAAGGCGATGAGAAAAGCGAGGAAGATGCAGAACCAGACGGCGGCGGCGGCAACGACGACGACGACGATTCAGACGACGATGACATCGACCCGAGTTGGCAAAGTTCGCCGAGAATGTATTTACGGAAAGACGCTCGCAAGCGCGATTTCACCGTCAATGGCATGGCGTACGAATTATTGAGGAATCTGTTGCACGACTACGTGGATGGGTACGGAGATTTGCGAGATAACATTGTTCGATCGATCGGAAAACCGCACGTGGCGTTTAAAGATGACCCTGCGAGGATTTTGAGAGCCATTCGCGTCAGTGCAAAGCGAAACATGGAACCGACCAAAGAAGTTCGCGCGACCATGCGCGCGTACGCGCCTTTACTGAACGAGTTGAATCGAGAGAGAAAGATGTTGGAAACGCGAGCGTGTTTGGCGAGAGGCTACTCGAAAATCGGCATGAAGATGCTGTGGATGAGTTCGACTTTGGACGTGTTGATGCCAACTGTAGCTCGTTTCATCAAAGAAAGAGGCGGCAGGAAAAGGACGATGCTAGAGTTTCAAAAGACTGGATTTGAACACGTTTTAGACGCGAAGAGTTGGGACGAGGAGAAGGAAGACTTTCGAACGATATTCATGAATAAGGATGATGTCGCGGATGATGTATCCAAGAAACGAGTTCCAAGCGGCGTCACCGCCGGTGGCTTGTTTAAATTGCTGGAAAATTTCGACAAGTACGTTGGAAAAGACGTTAAATTGACCGAAGAAGGCGTGAGCGCAGAATTTCTCATCGCCACGCTCGCGACACCGATCGCGTTGTACTATTCCGGTTTAAAAACCGTTCCGAAATACTCGACGAGGAAACGGCAAGTAGAAGTGCCAACAAAGAAGAAATCTTCCCGGGGAGGAGGAGGAGGAGGAGGAACAGGAGGGAAAAAGACGAAAACTGTCACGGAAGTTAACCCGGCGTGGTTGCGATGGACCGCGGCGTGCGAAAGAGTTTTGAGAGAACTCTCCGAAGTCGACGGGTTGATGTTGAGTTCCGGAAGAAGAAGTAACAATCAAGGCGGGAGAACGTATCAGATTATGACGAAGAGTTTTATGAACTCTTCTTCTTCTTCTTCTTCTTCGGCTTCGATCGAGTCGGATGACGACGAAGAGAAAGACGATGACTTTGAAGACGAAGATTTGATCGATTACGAGGACGAACTCGGCGGTAAGAAATACGAAGAATCTCAAGCGTCGTTGGTGAAAATCGTGTACGAGACTTTCGGCGTCCCGGAAACGGAATTCGACGAAGATAGTTTTAAAGTTTTCGTCAACGACGACGACGATAAATAATAGGTAGATAATAGGTAGATTATGTACTAGATGTTTTTGTAGTTTTAGAATTAAAAAGTATTCCTCGCGCTCTAATAAATTTCCTATGGGCTAATCTAATGCCTCTTACTACCACCACCTTCTGAAGCGCCTTCATTCATCGCTCTCTCATCTCTGGAGTACGAAATCTCCCCCGGTTTCGATCGCGCCTTCATCTCGTACTCTTCGTCCTCCACGCGTAAAAACACGTGATAATGCGGCACGTCCACCGAACAGTTATCGTTCATGTCGTAATTCCACTCCACGACGTCCTTTCTGTGTTTCCTCAAGTACTCGCTGACCCACTCTTGAATCTCTTCGCCTTTCATGTCTTCTCTGCTCCACAGCGTCCAATGCGAGACGCCCGGAGGACAATCGTACGGGAACATGTTCTCTTCCAGAACGACGTTCACCCCCGGGTCGTTTCCAAACACCGTCTTCTCTATGTGGTCCTCCACGCCGTAATACCCTCCAAGTTCGTCTAATTTCGCCACGTGCTCTCTTTTCTTCGCCGTCATTTCTTCCGAGCGCATCCAATATTCCAGGCGTAAAGTGCACTTTGGTCGTTCGTTTCGTTTCTCGTCTTCATCAATCTTCTTCTTTTTGTTCGTGGTGGTTGTTTTTGTGGTCACCAAATCCCACCGCGTTCGTTTACTCTTCGTCTTTGTCTTCTTAACGCTCTCGTCTTTATCGTCGTCATCAAAAAACAGCGACGAGAGTGCTCCTCCTCCCGTCGTTTGTTCAGAGCTGCTGTGATTGTCATTGTCGTCGCTTTTTTTCTCCTCCTCCTCCTCGCGATGATTCCGAACGACGACGACGAGATTCGTCTTTGTCTTCTTCAACTTCGTCTCTTCGAACAAACGCGCTCTTCCAATATCTATTCCTGGGTCCACGAGGACGATCACATCATCATCTTCTTCCTCCATGTCTTCGCAACGCAACAGAAGAGAAGAAGAAGACGTCGGAGTAAAAGAGGAGGAATGCTGAGAAGACCTTCTTTCTTCCGCGCGCATCTCTCTCTCTCTCTCTCTCTTTCTTTGAGTAACTCTGACGAGACTTTTCCAAACGAAACGACTTCCAGTCAAAGAGACAAAAGTGTTTAGGGTGTACAGACAAAAGTGTTTAGGGTGTACAACCCTAATTGTAGTAAAGGCACGTGTCTCTCTCCCTTTTTGTCTTCATTTCAGAGTGTTTACTACTTTGCGCTCTTTCCGTGCACACGCGAGAGAGAGAGAGAAGAAGCAGCTTTTGAGCAGTTTTAGTCGTTCATTGTTACGCTTCAGTAGTCGTCGTCGTGCGCAGAAGAGAGCGTCTTCTTGTATATATTCTTCTCTCGGATTTTACGGGAAAAATGAAGATGGGACGCGGCCCGGCGGCATCCATCACCAACGCCAGGGCGAACGAACGCTCGGGTCTTTTAGAAACCCCGAACTATGCTAAAGAAGAAGAAACTACCGTAAAACATCGAAACGCGTCCTCTTTACTCAAAAAGATCGCAAAAGCTCGGACAAAAGTCAACGTTCCATCCGCCATCGGTGGGTTCGCCGTAGGCGTGAAATTCGGCTTCGTCCTCCTCTTGGTGGTCTTAGTCTGTCTGCCGCGAGAACGCTTCGACTCTTTACGAACAAATCTCGGGGAGTTTTTACCGATAAGTTTAAGCGAGCGAGTCGTAGCGCCGGAGAGTTCGTATAAGAGAGAACACGGGGTGGTGGCGAACTTAGGGGCGGCGAAGCCGTTAGCCGGCGACTGGAACCCGAACGGCAAGAGCGAGAAGCGAGAGGTGAAGTACCCGAGGAAGGATTTGACGCCGAAACCGACGAAAGTCGCAATCGCGAAGAAGAAGAAAGAAGAGGAGGAGAAGATTAAAAAGACGACGACGAGTAAAAGCAGCAGCAAATCATCATCATCATCGAAGAAGAATGATTCTTCTTCTTCTTCTTCAAAACATTCGTTATCGTCTGAATCGTCGTCGAAAGAAGGCAAGCGCTCGAGAGAATACGAAGAAAAAGAGAGACAGTCCTCATCAAAGATGGGTGAAAGAGAAGAAAGAAAAGAAGAGGAAAAGGATGACGAAGATAATCATCATCACAGAAACAAGAACGATTGGTACAACGGCCCAGAGCCGATTCCGCACCTCATCGACCACTTGGAGGCGCACGATTTGAAGCCGTCGGATAAAGACTTGAGAATTTTAACCATCGCGAACGCCGCGTATTGGCCGTTGGCGGAGATTATGTTAGACTCTGCGAAAAGACACGCGCCAGAAATCGCCAATCGATTGACTTTCATTCTTTCGGACGAAAAATCCGTGAAGCAGTGTAAAGATCGCGTGACGAAGAGTTGCCAACACACGTGCTTCTTCGATCACGAGATGGAAGACATGTTGGGCAAGTACACGAACGACGAAGGTTCGTACAAATCGGCGTACGATTCCAACTTTGGCGTGAAATTACGCCAGTTGTGGACGTGGAGAAAAGTGAAAGCGGTCAAAACGTTGGTCGATGCCGGATACGCGGCAATGTTTGTGGACGCGTCGACGGTGTTCTTAAGAGACATGCGCGAAGACGTGTTGCACGAATTACTCGATCACGACGCCGCGCTGGTCACGTTGAGTGACTTTGGCGGTGCGACCGAGCAACACGCGACGAATACGGGTTTGATTGCCGCGACGCCGGCGAACAAAGACGCCGCTCGAGTCTTGCGCACTTGGTTGAAACGCGAAGATCCGGAAGATAAAGACAACACGGAGCAAGGCGTTTTGACGTGGGAAATTGCACCGAAAGAAAGAGAAAATGGGGTGATTATCAAAGCTCTGACGCAAGTGCAAGCGCCAAACTACGTGACGTACGACTTTAAGTCGCACTTGAACAAGGGTAACGACGACGGCGGTAAGTTGGGGAAGGATGAAAAAGGCAAAAGCGAGGAAAAACAACAACACGTGGCTGGTCTCGTGCACGCCGCGTATTGCGGGTGCGTGGACGCGAAAGAATCGTTCATGTCCAGAGTGTACGAAGAGTCCAAAATGTCCTCGAAAGAACTCGGCGAACGCGGTTTGAAGCCAGAAAAAATTGAAGAAAAAGATTGCGACGTGTACGACAGGAAGAAGTTCTTGAACACGGGCCGCGCGCCGTGGGATTGAAAGTAGATAATAAAAACCGACCACACAACTTTGAAAGAAATCAATTAAATGTACCACTATACTATTCAACAAAGAATCTATGATGAAGTTTACACGACGTTACTCACCGGCGTTCCTTCCCACTTCAAATACTTAACGTTCACGTCCAACGCTTTCGCTCGCCTCGCCGCCGGGGTCACAATCTCGTCCAGCTTCGCAATGGTTTCCGCCGTCACTTCGACTACTTGACCGATGACCACGTTCGCCGAGTCGTTTCCATTCGCGTTCGTCGTCGTCGTCGTTGCATCGGTTGTGACAGTACCTTGTTGTTGTTGTTGTTGTTGTTGTTGTCCATCGCCTTTACTTTTGCGCTTCAAAATTTGCGCTTGTTCGAGGACTAAAATGACATCCTGCGTGGCCAGATGCGTGAGCTTGGAAATCTTCGAAAGCGTGATCACTGTGCCAATTTCCAGCGATTTCAACAACTCGCTGATCACGTCTCCCCAATACGCGGAGTAACTCATCAATCCTAAATCCGATAAAGGTTTCTCTGGCGTTCCAACCCAGCTTTCGCGTTTCGTCAACTCGTACGAAAACGCGATGAGAAATCTACCGTAGCCTTTGCGCTGGTACGGCGGCAACGTCAATATGCATGCCAAATTATGTCCCGTCTGAGAGCCGTTTTTGTCTTTAGAGAAGTATCCGACGACCCTGTGTTTCTCATCTTCGCCTTTTTCGCACAAGGCGTAGAAAAGCATCTGCGAAACGTCGTGATACAAAGTCTTGTGATCGAGAAAGAGTTTTGCCAACAGACACAAGTTTTGGCAATACGTCGCCGCTCGCGCGCCGTCGACTTCAAACACCGACAGTTCTGGACGAACAATCTCTTCAATTTCTCTCTCTTCTTCCCCATTTTCACCACGCATCGTTCTCTTTTCGATTTCTGCGGGGTGCCTGTAAATTTCGTTCCCGGGCGGGTGCGTCAAAGGGCAACATTTTTTATGTTTCACGAGCGTCTTGCGTCTTTTGCAATATTTCAAACAAAATTCACAAACGAATAATCTGTTATCGCTGGTGAACTCGTCTGGATACGGCGCTCGGTACCAACAGTCCACTTCAAACGCTCCCAATTGGAGAACGTCGACGTTTTTTGCATTTTTCACGATGGCCGCCGCCACGTCGTGTTGGTGTTGCTGCGTCTCCTTCTTCGTTCCCTTTTTCTCTTTCGGCTTCCCTCCTTTTGTTTTATTGTTGTTGTTATTGTTCATACTTGCACTCGTTTTCTTTTGATTCGCGACGACGGCGTTCGCTGCTGCCTTATCGTTGTTATTATTTTCAGCGTCGACATCGACGACTTCGTTTGGTGGTTCGACTATAACCGTTGGTGTCGCTGCGTCGGCGTTTCCAGCCACCGCGGTCGCTAAAATGGTTGCGTTAGTCGTTCCGTTGTTCCTAGCACTCGGTGACGTGGCTTCTACGGTGCCATCTTCTCCTGCGACGACGGCAGCGACATCAACGATGTCCCCGCTACCGCCTCCGATCTTCTCTTTCTTGTTACTATTGCTGTTGCTCATCGTTTTGTTTTTGCTCGAAGCGCGCGGATGACTCTCCGAACCGTCGGCGCCTTTACTCGCGTTCGTACCACCACCATTACTTGGCTCTGCGTTTTCACCCGTCCTCCTTCGCTTCGTCCCTACACGTTCTTCTTCTTCTTCTTCGTTTTCCTCGCCGGCGTCGGTCACGACGACTCCGCCACTTTTATTGTCGTTCACTTCTACGATACCTTCCTCTTCCTCCTCTTCAGCTCCCTCGTTCCTTTTCCTCGTCGTCGTCTGCTCCTCTAAAATCTCCATCGCTTCTTCTTCCTCCTCCTCTTCTTCCTCTTCCTCGCTCAAATGCTCGTTCGACCCGTCGTCCTCTTCCTTCAACGGCCGCATCTTACTCGCATCCAACCACGCGTCCATCCGTTTCGAGTACCCTTCGTAGCTGCAGTAATACCGCTTAATCATCTGCACCACCGTCGCCGACGCCCCGTCGCCGGAACCGCTCTTCTTCGCCGCGTCTCCTCCTTTTCCAAAAACGCCTCGCAAAGTTTCTTTCTTCGTCGTCTCGTGAATGACTCTCGCCGGTAAGTATTTGTCTTTCGTTTGAAACCACGAGGCGAACGCGGAGACGCGATCGCCGACTTCGTACGTCGTATTTCGCCACTTCGCCAACTCTTCCTCGTCCTCTTCCTCTGAGGAGGATTCTTCCTCTGAATCTGAATCTGATTCTTCTTCGTCGTCGTCGTCCGTTTGAGCGGCAGTTTTTTCATCGGTGGTGGTGTTGGCCCGCGCGCTGTTGTTCAGCGTCGTTTTCTTCGTCATTTCTTCTTCTTCTTCTTCTTCTTCGTTTCTTCTTTCTCGCTGTTCGTCGTTGTCTTCCTCTTCAACGGCATCGTCGAACGCCATCTTTCTCTCTCTCTCGAAGACGACGAAGACGACGACGAAAAGGAGAACACCGAAAGGAGAAAAACAAAGAAGAAGAGCTTTCACCGACGGATGCGGTTTGTTTTCGTCGACGTCTGTCTCGCTTTCTCTCTCGCTCTCTTCGCAAAGCGTCTTCTTTCTCTGTTTTCCGCGTCGGAGTAATGAGGAATGTGCTTTTGGCGGCAAAGCACGAGATCCGCACAAATACGCGCACGCGCGCGCATCTGTTCGAAAAAGGGAACAGATGACGACGACTTCGAACGGAACTTTTCCTTTTGGAGAGGAAAACGACTCGGAGGATACTTTTGCATCGATTTCGATCGTTCGAGACGGTCAGGTGTCGTCGCCTTCGTGGACGGTGGTGGTCCCCGCACCGCGCGCTCTTTCTTCTCCTCCGTTCGTGTTGGAGAACAGAAGTAGTACGAGTTCTTTATTCGCGTTCCAACTCGCGCCGAGAGGAGGATACCTGACCATCGAAAACAATTTAGGATGGAGTTACGAGTTGCAATCGCAATTATCGTATTTCCTGGACGTCATCGCGGTCGCGTCGAGCACGGAAGTCGTGGTTTCCGTGCAAAACCAGACGCACAGAGCGAACGTTGGTTTTTTGTCAACCACGGAGGATGTGAAAAATACGAGCATTTTTTCTTCGTCGTATTCGTTGCGAGAGGCGAGCGAGAAGTTAACTCGTTTTAACGCGGTGTCGTTTGCGGACGAGAGCGGGATTGGGAGCGACGTCTCGGTGCGAAGCGTGAGGTTGAGAGCGAGTTCGATGAGCGACGATGAAGGCGGAACGCGAGAGACGTTCGCGACGACGGGAGGGACACTTTTGCTTCTGCCGGCGTTTGGAGCGATTGGTGAAAGCGATGAGAACAACGAAAGCGGTGGTGCCATTGGTGAAGAGGAAGTTACGTTTCTCTTCGACGCGAAAGATGAAGACAGCGAAAAAATGTTGATCGTTGGAGTCAGCGTCGCGTGCGCTTTGTTGGTCGCGGTACTCGTCGTCGTGTGTTACTTTGCTAAGAAACGGATGAAAAAAGGAAAGCATTTCACGGACAGAAGTGAAATAGCGAGCAAAGATCGCGTGCGTACGTGGCTACATCATCTCGAGAGGATGCATTCGAAATCGTCTCTGGGCGGTGAAAGCGGCGCGTTCGACGCGACGACGACGACGACGCATTCGAGACCATTCACGCCTCTGTCTTGGAAGACATCTCGTAGCAAACGAAGAAGTAGCGGAGAAGGTGGTGGTATTGACGAGCTCGAGAACGAAACGGTAATAAATATCAGCGGAGAAATTGGCCAAGAAGAAAAGAAAAAGAAGAAGAATAAAAACAAATCTTCCGAGGCGAGACGATTGATGGCTCCCGCGCCGTCTACGCTAGAGATTACAGGTTGCGAGGATGTGGTCCGTCGCACGTCTACTAAACCTCCTAAATCAAACGTCTCTTCGTCTATACCGACGACGGAGGAATCACCGAGAGGAGAGATGGATCGTTTACAGTTGCTGAGAAGAAGTACGAAAGATACGACGCCGGCGCATTCGCCAGCGATTTCGCGGCAAAACTCGCTGCTCAATTCCAACGAGGGAGATATGGGAGAAGGCGCGGAGGCGAGAGTTTCACTCAACGCGCTCGCCAAAGAAATCGAAAAGTTACAAAATAGCATAAAAGATGATACAAATAATAATAAGTTCAGGTCATCGTCGTCTTCGTCGTCCAAGCTCGAATTAACTCCGGATAAAGAAGACGAAGTGCCGTTTGAAAATTTATCCGAAGTCGAACTCGAGAAGGACGTTCGAATTTACGAGCGCCTGGGAGGTGGCGCGTACGGTACGGTTTACCGCGGTAAATTTCGCGACCGTGAAGTCGCCGTGAAAACGCTTCGAGTGAACGCTTTGCCTACCGCAACATCCGCATCGACTACCACGCCTACGCCTTCCCAAAACAACGAGGAGGTCAGCGAAGACATAAAGATGTTGAAGTCTGAGGTTGAAATTCTTCGTCTCGCGAAGCACACGAACATCGTCTCCGTATATGCCGCGTGTTTTGAGCCCATACACAAAGCACTACTCGTCGTTCAACTCGTCCACGGAGGATCGCTCAACGAAATGTTGCATCGCGAAAATAACGAAAGCGTCAAACTGTCGGGTACTTTGTTACGCACAATCCTGTTGGACGTTGCGAAAGCGATGGAGTATTTGCACAGCCTGAAGCCGAGGAAAATTTTACACCGCGATTTGAAACCTCAAAATGTCCTCGTGGAAGCTAAAGTACTTTCTGATGTGCTCGAGAAGAGGCGACAGCGGAGAGGCGACGATTACGATATTTTAGACGACGACGGTGATAACGCGCCGACTCTAAAATACAAGGCGTACGTTTGCGATTTCGGTATTTCTCGATTACTACCGCTGATGGCAAACACTTTGAAAACGAGCACTGCACATGTCAACGCGGGGACAGCGAATTACATGGCACCGGAATTGTTTACCGGACACTACCCGTGTTCGACGAAAGCAGATGTTTTCTCGTTCGGCAACATCGTATACGAATGCGCCACCGGGCGCATTCCTTTTGAGAAGTGCGTGCACTTTCGCATCGCGTTCCTCGTCGGCATGGAAGATAAGCGAAGCGAAATTTTGCCGGAAGATAAAGTTCGCGAGGATGTTCGCGAACTAATCGAAAGGTGCTGGAAAACAGACCCGAAAGAGCGACCAGACTTTACAGAGATTGTGCAAACAATCTCGCGCTTTCCCGCCAAGAAGAATTTTGACGAGACGAAGGAAGAATAAGAAAAAGATTCTCCTACTGGTATACTACTACTACTACTACTACTACTACTATTACTTACCCGAGTACGACTGATTTGACAATTTTTCAATTGTAAACTACAACCGATACGCTAATTGTATATTATGTTCTGATAGTATATTACGCCGCGTCTCTCTTTCTCTTTCTATTTTCACCTCTGCTACCTATTCTTCTTCATCGTCGTCGTTATCTTCCGTTCCTAATATTCCATTATATGGTCCTGGATTATTCCCGGACTCTTCAATGTCCCTAATCCACCTGTCCATGTAAGGGCACTTCTCCGGCGAGATCAACCCACCTGGCTCACATTCTTGATAGACCGTACAAATACCACACGGTACGTAACTCAGCGGCGTGAGTATATTGCTTTTCCACTTTGAAGGCACGTAGTATGTTTCGGTAAAATCGTCGCCGTCGTCAACTTCAACCGTCGCCTCTTCGCTTTCGTTTCCTCCTCTACCTTTTTTCTTTTGCTGCTGCTTCTTGTTGCTGCTGCTACCTTTCTTGTTCTCCATCGTCGCTTTCTTTTGTTTCTTGTTGCTATTCTTCCTCTTGTTATTATTCGCCGATCCTTTCTTGCGTTTCTTCGTCGTCGTGTCTTCGTCCTCTCCTTCGCTGTCTTCTTCTTCTTCTTCTTCTTCTTCCTCGTCGGATTCGTACATCAACATTCCTTCAGCACCACCTCTTCGGTTCTTCCTATCGTCGATGAAATCGTCCTCGTACGCATCCATCTTCTGTCTCCTCCTTTCCTCGGGCGTGATCATCTCCACGTCCCCGTCGTAAAACAGCGTGTCCACAATCTGTTTCACGTCTTCTTTCCTCAAATTCACGTTGGATATTTTACTCTTCACGATGTGCTCATACACGTCCTGTAAAGTCACCCGTTTCTCTTTTCTGATAAAATCCCGGCACACGTCCCGCATGATTTTCACGAACTTGGCGTCAAACTCTTGATCGGTAAACCAAGCTCCACCGGTAATCTCCCTCGACGGTTCTAAATCGTACTTCATGTACACCTTTCGATTTTGCTGCGCGACGTGCTTCACGCTTTTAATCAACTTCCTTTGCTCTAAGGTTTTAAAAATCTTCGTCACTTTCACCTGCGGGAAGTTCGTCTTTTGCTTGACTTCTTTCGTCCACATCCCGCTATTCCCGGCGGTTTCGATGACTTGCAACACCAACCTATCTTCGCTCGATAACCCTCGTTTCTTGAGCATTTCTTCCTCGCTCACTCTTTTGAAGTAGCAAATTGCATTGTCGCCTTCGCCTTCCGTGTGTAACGTGATTTTCTCTGAATCCAACAAGTGGTTGATGATGTCCCTGCGTAAGCCTCCTTTCCAAAAGGACAAAATCTTCTGCAAGTCTGGGTCGCTGACGCCTTGGTTGTTGTTGTGAGAGGCAATAGCATCGAGGACTTGTTGATTATAGTCTTCTTCTTCTTCTCGTTGGGTGTTGTTCGTCGGAGGCATCACGATTTCATCGTCGTTGTCCTCGTTCTCGTGAGTATTCGTTCCTCCTTTCTTCGCTTTTCCTTTCGATCCTCCCGCCATTTTTTCTTCTTTCTTTCTTTCCAGAGAGTAAGAGAGTAAGAGAGAGAGACAACAGAGAGAAGAAGCAGAAGCAGAAGACAAAGACAAAGAAGCGCGCGTTTGGGCCGAGAGAGAGAGAGGACACGCTTTACTCCGTATCTATATCTATACTATAGAATAGTAGTTTCTTTTTTCTGACGGCTGCGCGTGGGAGGAAAAAAAGAGAGGCGAGAGAAACAGTGGTCAGTCAATTAAGTTCTACCTTGAAGGATCTTCTCCCTCTTTTTTTGTTTGTGTGTTTGCTCTCTTCCGTCTTCTCTCTCTCTCTCTAAAAAAAAGAAAAACAATCGCTCTCTTTTAAGCGGTGAATTTAAGCGTGGATTGCTTCATATTTGCACTCGTGTCCTTTAGAACACACACACACATCTCGAAGCACATTATTCACGTTTAAACATGTCTTTTGCATCTACCATCGCAAACAGAGCCGCGTTAGCCACTCGCGTGGTTTCGCAAGTCACCAAGTCTTCCAACAACAAGAGACGATCTTTGATTGTAAAGGCGGAAGGGGACGTTCCTGCGGAAACGGAAAAGCCAGCCGCTGCGGCTCCGGCGGTGCGTTTTTTTACTTCTTCCCTTTGATTTTTTTACGCTCGCGCGTGCATTGGAGGTCGAGGGAAACGAATTTCTGTTTTGATGGGCAATCGGGACGTCGGAACGAGGTTCTCGCGCGTCGATTCCGACACCGTAAAATTCGAATCTCTCTCGCCTTTTTGTGCTCTTTTTTGATACGCACCCGGGGCCGAGATACGGTTGATATCTCTAAAGGGAAAATTTTAAAGACGTTTTCTCTTTTCGCGACGAGCTCCTGTTGCGACTTGCGTCGGTCGAGCGAACGGTACGAACGGACGCAACGAGTGGTGCGGGAGCTGTTTGAACTCTTTCGAGCGTGGGAAGAGTAGGAGATATGCGCGCGCGCCCGAAGGAAAAAAAATATGATCAAACGACAAAAACTCACCTCTCTTCCCTTGTTCTTTTCTCGAAAATAATCACATTTAACAGAAGGTTGCCAGAAACACGGACAACCTCGCTCCGTTGTACATGTTGGGCGTCTCCGACCAATCTTTGTCCTACTTGGACGGCACCTTGCCGGGTGACTACGGTTTCGATCCGCTCGGCTTGTCCGATCCGGAAGGCGCCGGCGGTTTCATCAACCCGGGGTGGTTGGCGTACGCGGAAGTTATCCACGGCAGATGGGCGATGCTTGGCGTTGCCGGCGCGACTGCGCCGGAAACGATGAAGGGCTTCATTCCGGACTCCACGGCGGTGGTTTGGTTTAAGAACGGTATCATCCCGGCGCAAGGCTCGTACGACTTTTGGGCGCCGCCGACGGCGTTGTTCTGGGTCATGGTGTGCATGATGAACTTTGTCGAAATCAACAGATTGACTGAATACGCCAACCCGGGCTTCAGAACGAAGCAATCTTTGGCTGGCTTGGAAAAAGGGATGGGCGGCACCGGCAACCCGGCGTACCCGGGCGGTTCATTCAACCCGATGGGTATGGGCAAAAACGACATGGACGCGATGAAGGTGAAGGAGATCAAAAACGGCAGATTGGCGATGATGGCGTTTTTCGGTATCATGGTGCAAGCGATCATCACCGGCGAAGGGCCAGTGAAGAACTTGACGGATCACGTTACCGATCCGTTCGCGCACAACTTGTTGACCAACTTTGCGAACGTCGGCGGCGCGTCTCCGTTCTAATTTGAGAAGAAGAGTAATTGTTATTAGAAAGAAAGAAAAAGAGGGAGAAAGAAAAGAATTTTGTAAAAATGAAAGAGATAAAGGAGAGAGAGAGAGAGGGAGAAATCGGTGAGAAATTGGAGAAATTGGATGTGTTAGGAACGCGCGGGTGTGTGCTTGAAGTAGTTTTACTAGGAAACGAAGGGCAAGCTGCGTTTGCGCTTGCAAGAGCAAACTGTTTTGTGATATCAAAAGAATATTATTGAGACGGAATAACTTACATAAATACGCGCAGATCTCAAACTCGTTCTTCTTTTACGAGCTTAATTTTCTTTCCCTGAGCTTTTCTCGCGCACGCGTTGATAACATTTGAACTTGTAGCGGTGTCGAGAGATGCGAAATCAATCGTTTGGCGGCTTCGGTTCGCCATTCCTCTTCGCCGCGAGGCGAAGAGAGCAAAACGCACAACATCTCCTCCAGCATCCACGTTTCGATGCATTTCGCCTTGAAAAGAGTCTCCGCGATACACTCACCGCGTGCATCTGTTTCAAACACAAACGTTAACATCTTTTCCCTTTTCTCTTCCTCTCTTTCAAAGTCTCGCCACGCGCGGTTGAACTGGTCAAACGTCTTGATCTCGGAACAAAACAAGCGCAAGTTCTCCTCCGTATCCGTTCTCTCGTTCGTGTGCGTTTGTAAACTCGACAAAGGTTTTCTCGACGCCAACGAACGCGACGCGATGTTACTCTCGCTTTTAAATCTCTCGATGTCATCTCGGTCTTCCCTTCGCGTTTCTTCTTCTTCTTTTTTTTCTTCTTCCTCTTCGACGGAGGAGTTTTTCCCGCAACGACTAAAAGCTCTCGTCCACTCCTCTCTTTTCATCGGTTTCAAGTGCGCGTACCGGGAGAGTTTTTGCCACTCCTCGTACGAAATGTGTGGATTTCTTTGCAACAAATCTTTCTTCGCCCGGTTCGAGTGACGTTGGCGGCTTTTCTCCGTCGCCTCTCGCCGAGCGAGCGCGGTTTTCATTTTCAAACCACTCGCCTCTTCTTTGACGCTTCTTCTCTCGTGCGTATTTTTCTTCAAAAGAAATTTTACGCACACACCACCTCTGACAGTATATCATCATGGCGCCTCGGGGCCGCGCTTCCACGAAAACCCCGGCAGGGAGAGCGAGGGCAAAACGATTGAGTGTTTTGCTTCTCGCTTTATTCGCGTGTGTGATTTTGGTCGCGTTTCGAGACCGAGAAACAAAAGGAAGAGATGGTGGAAGCGAAGATTTCTCGATTGGAATACATCGAGAAGAAGAAGATGATAAACAACAACAATCGAAGGAAGTCCGAGGCCACGGGATGTCTCGCGACCGATACAAAGATTCTCACATCACCATGGCGCAGAAATTACTATTGCAAAAACCGCCGAAACCGTTTCATCCGAGGTGCTTCGATGCGCCGAAACCGTGGAGGCCTTTAGAGGAGATCGAAGAGTGGAAGAGAAGCAGAGTGAGTCTTAGGAGGAAAGCGTTATCGAGCGGCGAGAGAGCGAATGAAGTAGGAGCAGAAGGAGAGGAAGAACACGAGGGAGTGAACGGGACAGAATCACGCGAACGAGGAAGAAGGCAGTTGTTAACGTTCAAAGCGGCTGGAATGGGTGGTAAATTTGGCCCGAGCTGTTCTCCTCGCGCACCGTTGAAAGCTCGTCAAGCATGCGCCGAGCAACGCGCGTTGAAGAGATGCTCGGAAGAATCGAAAGTGAGCAAGAAGAAAGTCGACCAGTTATCTGAGGTAGAAAAGAAATTAAAGAAGTGTTTAGTGGATTTGAAATCGTGCGAGGCGACGAGAGACGAGTTGAGGAAGGTGGCCATAGAGTTTAGCGGGATTCAAACGTTAGCGCTTGGGAGTCCGAATTGTTTCGTGCACTCGAAAGGCGGGAGTAATAAGTGTTTACCGTTAGTGAAGAACGAAGAGACTGGGCTCTTATCTGGTGGATGTGGAGAGCGTGGTGGTGGACCGAAAGCGGGATGCGATATGAGCTCGGGGTGGGAAGAGCGCGTACCGACGCCGAAAGAGGACGTGTTCAAAGGCTCGGCGTACGATCGGTGCGCTATCGTAGGCAACTCGATGAACTTATTCGACGCGGAAAACGGAGACGCCATCGACCAGTACGATGCAGTGTTCCGATTTAACTCCGAATGGCGACGCATGCACCACGTGATGCAAGAAAAAGGCGTGAAATTCGAGGACAAGCAAAAATATATGGGTACGAAAACAACCTTTCGATTAGTCAATCGAAAATATACGACGAGTTTATTAGACGGCGACGGAGCGTCAGAGGACATTTCTAGCGACGAAGAAGTTTTATTTTGGAACTATTTTTCCGCGCCATATTTACAGGCGTTGCAAAAGAAACATCCCAAATTGAATTTACACTTAGCAGCCGCAGATTTAATCAACTGGGAATTGGAGGTGTTCTCGCAGTTGAGGAAAGACTTGTACTCGTTAGGCGTCGGGCCGTTCGAGTGTTACCGATTCATGTCTTCCGGCGTCCACGGGGTTTTGATGGCGCTGAAAATGTGCGAAGAGGTGGATTTATTCGGGTTTAGCGTTTCCATGGATAACTTTGCCAAGTCGTTTAATCACGGACGACCGAGCGAAAGCCACTCGTGGGAGTTTGAAACGATGTTGATGCGGTTACTTTACTTTACTGGCGCAATCAACGTATGTAATAGCTGAAGTAGTTATAGTTATGTTATATAGTAAGATGTTTTTCGATTACACAAGTATTAAAAAACAGAATGATCTATTTATTCTTTCTCTCTCTTCACCCTCTCTCTCTCTCTCTTTTCAACTCTCTCTTTCTCTTTTTCTCTCTCTCGTTTTCTGATTGTTTTCTTTCTTTCTCTCGGCTGCGTTCTCAATAAGTTTACTAAATCTTTTCTCTCTAAAAAAGAAACTACAAATTTAGTAAACTTCGACGTGCCATTGACCGTTTTTCTTCAAACCTTCCAACCACTCTTCGTAGTCGATGCCCTTTTCTTTGCACACACCTTCCAACATGGACAAAATACCCGGCATCATACCCTTCAAACCGCAGAAGTACATGTGCGCGCCGCCGTCGAGCAAGCCAAAGACTTGGTCCTTGTATTCCTCAACCTTGTCTTGGATGTACATTTTGCCGCCCTTCTTGTTATTTTGTTCTCTGGACAAGGCGTAGTCAATTCTGAATTGGCCCGGGAATCGTTTGACGCACTCTTGGAATTCGTCGTCGTACAAAGTGGCGTCAGAGTTGGCGACGCCCATGAACAACCACGCCAAGCCGGTGAAGTTCCAGCTCGGGACGTCTTCAACGAAAAATCGGCGGATGTACGCTCTCATCGGGGCAATACCAGTACCAGTGGCAACCATGATGACCGGGGTGGACGGATCCTTCGGCAACAACATGACTTGGCCAGTCGGGCCAGTCATCATGATTTCCGTACCCGGGGTGGCGTCGCACAAAAAGTTGGAGCAGATGCCCTTCTTTTCCGGATCTTCAGCGCCCTTCTCTTCGTCCCAGTAGGTCGCACGACGAACGCACAAAGTTGCAGTTTGACCGTCGAAGGAGTCCCCATATCTAGTAGACGCGATGGAGTACAATCTCACACCGTGCGCAACTTCCTTACCCTTGGAGTTGATCTTCGTCCCCGGCGGAATAACGCCGTACGACTGCCCTTCCCAAAACGGCATCTTTCCTCCGTGGTCGATGATGATGTGCGTGGTTTCCCCAGTCGCCTTCGGGCCAACAATTCTTTCCACGGACTTGACGGTACCAGTGAACGGCGTCTTGTTCTTGTACGTGTTCAACGGCATTTCACCTTCTTCCAACGCTAACGGAACCTTCGCCTTGCCGGATTGCATGGATTTCCCAGCCGTCTTGGCCATTTCGAGACCCAAGCCGTACGGGCCACCCTTATCGGCCGCTTTGACCACGGTGGACACTCTGGCCACCTTTTGGCTTTGGCGAGCGGAGGTGACTTTTTGCGAGATGCATTGCTGTTTATGATAGAGAGAAGAAGAGAAGAATTCATCAGTAATCAAACTTAAGGCAAGACGACCTTATCCGTCTTTTCCAAAGCACCACCCACAAAAGAAACAAAAAAAAAAACTGCTTCTGCGCGCTATCTAAAATCATCGTCTCCCATCATCGTAAAACACCCAACGACGGGCGACGCGAAAACATACCTTGGCAGAGAGGCCAGCGAAAGATAACTGCATTTACGATTAGAAAAACGTTGGTCAGTATTACGTCTCATCCTCCGTTCGTTCGATTTTCTCGTCGTCTTTCCGGATATAAAAAATTCAGTTACGCCTCTCACTCATCACCGCGTTCTCGCTAATCCATCCGCGCAAAGAACAGAGGAAAAAAAAATTCGGAAATGCCTCTCGCAAAGGACCTCGCGACTTTTGCAGACGCCGTCGCGAGCCCCCATCGCGCGGTCGTCGAAGAGTAACGCCACGCGCGCGTAATAAAAGAGAGTCATCGACGAAGAAACGCACAGTAGAAGCCATTTTTATATTATTACGTGTGTGATTATATATAAAAGGAATAGAGAGATCTTTTGTGTTGTGGGGCAAACGCAAAGCTGTAAACTCTTCCTCACTTGCCTCAAAAATTTGTGGCTCGTCTGCCCTAAAAAGTTTTGTGTGCACATTTCGTCTCTGATTGAGTTATAAAGAGAGAGAGAGAGAAGGACTTTAGCATCGGTACACATATAGTACCATGCGGACTGTAATTTCCTCCCTTTCGCGATGCGTGGAGTGCAATAACAACAAGTATTCTTCGAAGAGGAGCGAGAGCGAACGGCGAGCGTCGGTTTCCGGGATCGATGATGATTACACGAAGACGTCACACCTCCCGAGGATGATGAAAACGAGAAAAAGCCGTTTACGTCGCAGGAGTCGCGCGGTCGCGGCGATGCGAGCTAACCAGGGTTTCGCGGGAGAAGAAGAGAAAACGGTCAAAAGTGGTAATCACATCGCTTCTTTTCGAAGAAGAGGACAACAACGCTCGCGAAGAACTCGAATGCATTTCGGCGAAGACGTCGGCCAAGAGGAAATGTCTTCGTTATTGGACGACGTGGTAGATACGTGTCCAGTACCGATGGACCAGAGGCCTTCGTCGCAACTTAAAGAAGTCGCCGAAGGCCTGGTTTCTGGATGGGGCGGTTTAGATGGGAAGAGTTACGCGGTACGGTTGACTATTTTGTGCGGATTTTTCTTCACGGTCATCGCGTACCCGATCGCGAGCGAGACGTATAATCCGGAGATACAATGGACGGAGGCGCACGTCGCGGCGATGTTGGGTTCCTTGGTTGCGGTGAGCGCGATAACGTTGAACATTCACAACTCGTGGGATTACGTGAGAAATCGCTTACTCTCGGCGACGATTGAGTACGAAGAGACGGGATGGTACGATGGTCAAGTGTACGTGAAAACGCCGGAGATGTTGGCGAAGGATAGATTGGACGGGACGTACGTGTGCGGCCCGGCGGTGGCGAGGTGTAAGAAGACGATGTTGGCGTGCGGAGCGGGCGTGTTAGGTTGCGTGTTCGCGTTGAACGCGCTGGACGCGCCGAAAGTAGACCAGGAGAACTTTGGCTCGTACACGCCGCAAAAAGCGGCTTTGCTGAGAGATTTAGGCATGGGAACGTACATCGACGCCGGCGAAGGGAAAAGGATCAGCCAAGGCGGTATGTTCTCTCGCGAAACGGCGGATAAATACGAACCGGAAGAAGAGGACGAAGACGAAGGAGACGAAGTCAACGGCGTGGTCATGAGTTACGCGCCGTCGGTATCTATAGTTTCACCCTCTTCCTCGTCGTCGTTTCCTTCGGTATCATCGGAAAAAGCAGACGAAGGAGGAGATATCCTCGCCAAGGCCGCCGAGTAAAAAACGACTTTGCGATATGCAAAAGCGCGCGGTCAAAACAGTGTAGTAGCCATTTTAGTTTAATAATATGTTTTTCATGTATGCAGCATCGCTTTGGTACTCGCTTCTTCCGTCCTCCTCGAAAAGGTCGTCTCTTTTGTTCGTCTTCTCCTCGACAAAACGCCTTCAAAAAAAAGAACGATTGATTGATTTTCTCTCGTCGTCGTTCTCACAAAACTCTCTTTTGCACCACCACGCGACAAAAGACGACTGACATTTCTTTCAAATTTTAACATGCAGAATTTTTTTTTCAAAAAGCGCAGCAAAAAAAGAGAGACAGTTTCCTCACTTTCATATCCACACATCCACCCCCAACAAACACTAGCGATACTAGCACGCAGAAGAGCCGGACGACCCCCGTTCTTCTTCGTTTAGCGAACACGCGATACACCTCAACGACGAGGAGAAGAATATAAGAGACTCTTTTTTCTTCTTCTTCGTGTCCTCTCGCACACTCCGACGGTGACTCTTTGATTCGCGAACAGTTCGTTTGAAAATCATTTTTCAAAAACATTTTCAAAATGTCCTCGCGGAAGATGCGACGAACAACCGCAACAACGACGAAGAACAACAACAACAACAGGTTGAAAGATCTCACCAACACGAACAACACCAAAGAGAAAGAACAGGAGGACAGAAATAAAAGGAACGCTTCGAGTACTCCCGAGATTCCGGATTCGAGGCCGTCGAGGATGACCGCCAGTATCGTCGTCGAAGCATCCTCATCCCCGAGATGTTTGGCGGGCGAGAAAAAAGAAGCGACGACGAAGAAGAAAAAAAACACAACTTTTCCACGAGCTGGAACGAGGAGGAAAAGAGTCGCAAAAGCGATACAAAAGAAGGAAGACAACCGAGACGAAGATTTCGAGATCGATTTAATGTGCGAAGAAGAACCCTTGGTAGGAAAAAGAAGGCGGAAAGGAACAGGGAAAGCGTCGAACACCACGCGCAGTCGTAGCGGTACGATTTCAAAAATTTCAT
>Ga0222716_10000307_pt1 | contig 40935 bp, 70 predicted proteins | sample C33_13DmetaG_FD_165044 | JGI IMG/M metagenome (GOLD analysis project Ga0222716, IMG submission 165044) | Estuarine water microbial communities from San Francisco Bay, California, United States - C33_13D | ecosystem: Environmental > Aquatic > Marine > Unclassified | place: USA: California... | reverse complement strand
TATACTTCAATCCATGTTATTGCTGTTACAATGCTTTGAATAGTCTGTCCAGAACTTACGCAGATATCTATATGACTTTCTGGGGGAATAGTAAGTTGAAGTTTATCTAAATCAATACCAATATTTCCACCAGCGGGAAGAACAAACTGTGCCATCACGTGCTCGTTTGCAAGAGTATATGTTCCTGTGTTAATATCATGAATAACACAACTATAATCAGCAACCTTAACATAAGAATGTGTTACGCTTTTTGTGCCATTTAGAATCAAATAGACCTGAACAGGGTCGTTTGACTGAACAGCAACATCAAGTCTCTTCATCTTCACTTTTCTAAGATTGATTTTGTTCTGATATATTGTAGAATTCCTCAGACCAATAAGATGGTGAGTTGAACCAGACGATAGAGAAAGTTTTGATATTCCTGTTGCAGTTGTAAATGCGTTATCTACTTCGATGCCCTCTTGTGCTGCCATCATCGAAGCACCAGATGTATGAGCGTCTGTAATGGTTCCAGCACCAAGATTCGCTGCGATATAACCAATTTTAAATGATGGGTTATCTAAATGAACATCTGTGTTTCTATTTGAATAGTGTTCATGGTGAAAAAATATCATGTCGCCAGTTGTTGAATCTTCAATCGCATATCTAATTTCGCCAGCGCCGAGCCATCTATAACTAATCTGGAAAATATTAAGTTTAGAAGGATCAATAGTAACTTTACTTGGACCAGTACCGTCTAACTTGTCAATATTAAAGTCTGTTTGATATGTCCAGTTTGTTGTATGTGCTACACCTGTTTGAAGAACGGCAAGGGTAGCAGTACCAGTGCCACCATATGTAAATGCACCAGCAAGAGTCCCAACTGAGTTAGACAAGAACATTACTTTGTTATCACATTGTTCTACCGTCCATCCAGCAAATGATGCAGCAGCAATAGTAGTGGCTACAACGGTCGTATCAGCAGAAGCAATTGCCACATTTGTTGTTACACCATTCAATGTAATGTTTGCTGTACCAGTGCCACCAGCGGTGATTGTAAACTCGTGAATATGAGCCTTACCACCATTCTGTCTGAGAACACCAAATTGTGTCCCATCGTATCCAATATTTAATGCTTGTTCTTGAGAAAAGAATCCAGCACGAAGAGTCACATTCTCTTGTGGATTTTCAAAAGCAGCAGTAAAGCGACACATTGCGCCTTGACCAGGACGATAACGAAGAAGACGATTTGACCGAATAATACCATAACCATATGCGCCTGTACCAGTATGACACTTGAACAAAGTTCCTGTATTTTGATAGAAACCTGTGCCAAAAGAGAATGTCTGAAACTCTCTTGGGTCAAAACCGTAAAGACTGTCTAACTGAATAATTGGTGTAAGAGGAACAGAGATAGGTTCACCAAAAGCAGAAGTGGCAGTAGCACCAGGCGTGATAATATTACCGTACCTGTCAGATTGCATGTTGACTTCAAATAAAGTTAGATTATGAGGTCCTTTATAGTCTAATGTATCAGTACGAAATTGTGCCATTGTCTATACCCTTTTTTTCTTTCGCTTATTACGCTTCAGAAGTGCTGCTTGTGCTTTCTTAAACACTGGAGGCTCATCTGGGGGTAAACCTCCAATGTTTCCTGAACCAACTGCATTTACAATTTCTTCGAAACGGAGATTTACATCTTCTTCGTTAAGTGTCATAAAATGATTCATGAAGTTTTCTTCTAGTAACTCATCGGGCGTATCTTCTGTATAATTGTGGCCTTCTTTGATTAAATACAAAGCGGCTGCATACGAAGCAAGTCTTGTTTTGCCCGCAGGAAGTTTTTCTATAAGTCTTTTGAGTTTTAAAATCATTATATCGAAAAGACCAAATGCGTCGCGTTCTTCTACACGAGTCAGGTCTTTTCTTTTCTTTAGTATATTACCGCGTTCATCAATGATGCCTAACTTAAACGCATCCCATTCATTAAACGGCGTTGCAAGCCTTTTAATGAATTGATATACCATGAATAAGTCTACTAAAGCCATTTTAAATCTTTCTTAATTTGTCTACAATAAGTGGATCCATAGGTATATCGGAAGACTTCATTATCTTATTTTCATAAGAAATGTTTTCAGCTACATAATTCAATTTTACTAAAAACGGCATTAGAAACATTTCTTGACCTTTTAATTTAAAAAATAACATATCGGTTGTCTTTAATGCAAAACAGTTGTATAATATAATTATGTGATTTAGAATAAGTCTTTCACGCAATTCACCGGTGTTTTCATATCTATTAAAAAGTCTTTTTAAATATTGAAACCTTTTGAGGTCTTCTTCAAATTCTTCCATAGATGTACATTGTGGGTTATCATAAAACTTCGCAGCGTATAACAGAAATGTTTCTTCACTTAATATCATATTAGATAACCCACAATGTCAATTTAATTATGCGGCAACTGTAATTGTCCCAGCAGCAGTACCAATACCAGCACTGTTGGTAGTTGTTGATGTAGAAGCAGTGCCTGTCGCATCGGTAACTGTACCACCGTTAAGAGTGATAGCATTTGCGCCGATTGAAAGAACATCGTTCTCAAGGAATTCAGTTGTCCATGTAGCGGTAAATACGAGTTCGTTCGTGCCTGTGCCAGAAGCATAGTTAAGAGCGAAGTTGGATCCGCCGCCTGAACCATCGTTGGTAACTGTAAGTGTTGGTGTGCCACCAGATGTATCAACAGTTACAGGCTCATTGAAGCGTACACGCACTGAGAATGCGGCTGGTGTAGCAGCACTAACAGATGTAGTGATGAATTCAATTTCTGTAATATCGGCAGCGCCAATGTTTGTTGACAATTTCTTAATTGCAACCAGAACTTCTGGTGTAGCGTTTGCATTACCATTGCCAGAAAGGCCTGGTTCTGCAACCCAACCAGAGGCGTTTGCAAAAACTTGTAACTTTTCTGCGTCTGTAAGCCACTTTGGCTTGGCTTCATCCGCGTCTGTAACTCCCCAGAGTGCCATATCTTATCTCCTTGTTAAAAATGCTTTACAGCTTGGTTTGTTTTATTTATATCTTCTGTTATTTTTATTTTAAGGTTTGTAGTGCCTCTTAACAATCTATGATAAGTGTTAGCCTGTATATAAAAATGGTCGCCAGGTATTACTTTAAAAGGCAATTCATTATCGAATTGAAATAACCAATCATCTCCTTCTAAAACCTCGACATATCTGTTGTGCGAATCTCTATGCCAATCTAGTTCTTTTTCACTATCTTCAACAGAAAATTCTCTTAAAATTATGTTGTCTATTCTTTCTTCGTTATATCTTCGCATTTTTCACACCTACAACAATTACAAACAACAATCATGCCCATAATAGAGTTGTCTCTTTGATGCCGAAATTCTTCTCGGAGTTCATTTCCGCAATGACTTGAATGTCCGCAGTTTTGGCAACCACCAGTATTACCGCTGGTTCCTGTTTGTATTCCACCAGTTACACTCATTTTTTTATGTTTAACATCCTTGGTCCGAAGTGTCGGGTATCATATTTTCGTCTTCTTTAAAAAATGTTCTATTCTTTAGATGTTGTTCTAATATAGCTTCTTTTGATTGGCCAAAATATGCAACGGCTAAATGGTTTTTAATAAGTTGTTCATTTACAGTTGATTTAATCGTAACCTTTTCATATTCATATTCAATAGGAAACTCTCCTAAAATTCTACCAAATTTACCAGTTGCATCTTTTCTTGTTTTCAAAGTTTGAAACGAACCAACAGGCAATTGTTCTTCAACAAAATGTTTGGCCATTAAACCGAATCGTTTTTCTGTCAAATCTTTAGTTCTAGATTCTGGTGTGTCTACGCCATATAGACGTATTCTTTGATTTGATAAAACAACATCGAAACCAAGATCAATGTCAACATCTACCGTGTCACCATCGACCACTTTAAGAATTTTACATCTATACTCATACATTTTACCACCATGCTCCTGGGTTATCAACTTGCATACCTAATGATTTTGCATATCGTGGTAAACGACAGGCCCAATAAGATGCTGTTGTCTTATCGTTGCGAGTGTCACATTGATGCCTTGCGGCAAAAGACTTTCTCGCTGCTGGGTTATTTATCTTCGCTTTTAGACCAGTTGTATCACCCCAAGTAACTTTCTTGACGTTGCCAGTTGATGGGTCTTTCACAAACACATAAAACTTCTTTGGGCCACCGCGCTTAGGTTTACCAAGTTCTACTTTCTCGTCTTCTTCAATTAGAGGACAATCAAGAGGTACTTCTTGGCCTTCATAAAAAGCAAACTCACCAAGGTCTGTGTCTAAAATCTGAGCATCAAGCGTCGATACTTTTAGTGTACCGTCTTTGTAAGCCTGCCTTGCTTCACGAAAGAATGCAAAATAACTTTCTGATAGAGGTCGATATACATTGTCTATCAAAGGTATTTCTCTTGCTTCCATGAACGCGAGTGCTTTGCTTACATTTGCATGTTGTTCAAATTTGAACATTGTTTGGCTCCTTAAATATAATATTATTTAGGTTTAAAATAGTAAACCTTATCAGTACCATTAGGTTGATATTCATACTGTTGAATTTCATGTATATCCATAAGATTTTTTCGTGTGTGACTTAAAAGTCTAGAATCTTGAGTATTATTACTTAGATTAAATCCTTGTATGACAACAAGAGGTATTCCTTCAATAGTCTCTCCCATTAAAAGAGTTCCAATGCCGGCTAATTGATCTCCTATATTCATAACATTCCTAAATCCTAATGGTCTACCAGTTTCTAAACACATATTTCTAAATTGATCTTTATGTATTTCGTCGAGAACTTTTACTCCAGAAGAACCTATAGACATTCCCATACCACCGTTTCGCCAACTTCTAATCATAGTGTCATTCAAAATTACTCCAAGTTTCACTTTATAATGTTCTTCTAATTTCACTCTTATTTCTTTAGCAGATTTATCAGGATCTTCTGGAAGTTTTATTGTAATATCACTAGCGTCTGTGTTTTTTATATTATCTCTGTCCAATCCTGCGTGAGGTAATATCATTCCATTCTCTAGTTCAATCAATAACCCGGTGAATGACCAACCTAACAATTTTCCTTGTTGTAAAGTAAGTTCAATATGTCTCGCATCCCTACGAGGATCAAGTAACTTAGCTAATGCTAAAGCCCTCTCACTTGGTACAATTGTTCTCAAATCAACATAACAATTCGGATCCGCTTTAGATACAATTTTTGATGCTATAATAAAAATATCATTTTCTTTTATGGTTTTACCCATCTTTTCGATTGAATCAATAATTATTTGTGCAACATCATCCCCTGGTTCAATTAAAGGAACATCTTTAACAGCAAAGGCGTTAAATGAATCCGTATAACTCACATCAGTCCTTCTATAATCAGGCATCACAAAATTCCTTTCATAATATTTTTTATTACAAATTATTCTTCGTCGTCTTCGTCAATTTCATCTACTGACGGATGTAATTGAAATCCACCATGTACTTTAAGTTCTTCGAAATCATTAGCAAACATAGTGACGCCAAACGCAGCAGTAAACGCTTCGTCCAGGTTTTGTGTTGCGGTTTCTGTGTCTTCTTCTAGTTTCCAAGTGCCGCCTATTCTTTTCTCTATGTAAGGCTTCAACATACTAGCCAATCCCTTTAAAGAGTTAGATGATGCTTTGAGATTCATCTTGTCTTGTTCGTCGTATGCTTTGTATTTAATGCCTTCTTTTTTAACAACAAAAGTGGGGAATCTTCTTTTCTTACCAAATGCTCCACCAGTTGCTACAAAGTTCAAGTCGTCTTTAGGAACTGATTCATAAAGTTCAACTTCTTCTCTTCTTAATCTTTTTGATTGTGAGTATTTTTTCAAAAAGGCGCTAGGGACGCCCTTTAGAAATCTCTTAGTTAAATTGGATGCTTTTTCGTAGTTTGCCTTTGCCTTTTTATATTCTGGACTAGACTTTACATTATCAGGAGTCATGCCTGTAGGGCCTCTTAGATGATCAAACTTTTTTAATTCTACTTTTGCATCATCGATTGCTTTATTCAACTGTGTATACATTTTTGCAAATGTTTCATAGTCTTTTCTGTGGTCTTCTGTCGATTCGCCCATGAGTTTCTTAGCAGCCTCTAGACCTTTTTGTGCTCTAGGATTCTTATCTGATAGAACAGCAACATTGCCATTCATAAGATCAGACATATTTACACCTTTGCCTACAGCGTCTAAAAACTTATGAAGTTTGTCTTTTGGATCATAACCATTACCTTCGTAGTTTGCTTTACCACGAAGTTCAACTCTACCTTTTGGTACACTTCTTGGTGCACCTTTCTTGCCAACCTCTTTCATATGTAGAACATATTGGTCTTTATCACGTTCTAACTGAATGGCAATATCTTCGTCAATAGATTCATTAAAGCCTTTATATTTGAGTCTTTTATTCATCAGTTTAACAGCTTCTTCATATGATAAACCTTTTTGAACTAAAACCCAACTCTTTCTGATACCGCCACGAACTTGTCCATCATAATTAGATGCTAATTTAAAAACGGCATAACCACCTTTTTCTTTTGGTAGTCCGTCTAAACTTTTTTCTCGGCCGAACGCATATACTGTGCCTTCTTTATTCTTCGCTTTTGCCGCAGTTTTTGTGTATATACTTGTCTCTTCGCCTAAGAAGTTTTCAAAATCTGCATCTAAACTTTCTTTATGTTGTCTCCATAAATCTGCATCGGCAGTTGTTCTTGTCTTACCACCAGTGATGAAACTGTTTACACGAGCGTAACCCCACTGTTGTTGAGTCGCACCAGGACGATGACCTGATTTCCATGCAGCCATGCCACGGTCATATACTTTTTTTAGAATAGAATATGAGATACCAGACTTCTCTGCTTTCTTTTTAAGACCGGCTTCTGCATTTTCGTTTAATTTTTCGTTTTCATAATATTCAAACATTTCATCGATGATATGAAATAGTTGATCTTCAGTCACAGAAACTTTTTGATTAAAACGAAACCTTTTATCGAATTTCATGTTCTGTTCTTTGCCAAACATCTGATGAAATCTTTTGGTATATTTTGATGGCTTAGTTTCTTTGCTGTCACCAGGCGCATCTTTGTAAGCGTTTGGATCACCAGAATCCATTTCGCCTTGTTTCTGGAACTGTGCGTCTCTCTTTGCCTTTGTAGACTTTGCTAAACCTTTATGATACTTCGCAGGTTGTGTACCTTCACGATCTTTAATATCTTTGTCCTGACTTACTTCGTTTAACCAATTCTCAAAGATAATATCGAAGGCGTCTACATATAGTTCTTCTTTCTTCGAAGACATAAAAGCGCGAAGTCTTTCACGCTCTGCCTTTTGAACCTTAGGCATAAGTCTCTTTGCAATTGTGCTAATCGCAGCTTTTCTCTTTTGAACCAGAGAATCGATACGCGCCTTTTCTCCAGGAGAAAGACTTGCATATGATTTACCTTTTTCTCCAGCAACTCTTTTGCGAATAAATCTAATCGCCATTCGTCTGGATCTTTTTTGTAATTTTTCTTTAGGCGCAAGTTTGCGTTGTGCAATAAGTCTACCGCGACGAATCTTTGCCTTTGATCTACGAATAGCCATTGCTCTCTTACGGCGCTGTGCAAGAGTCAATACTTCTGATAATAGACCTTCTGCCTCTAACTCTTCTGCAATCTGCATACCGTCGCGCACATTGTCTATAATTCTCTGTGCGGAAGATTGTAGTTTACGAGGAAGGCCTTTCTTGAATTCTTCTACATTGTTATCAGCGGCAAGTTCACGCATCTTAGATGCTGACATACCTGATACATCGTCTGCATCAGGATCGCGTTCGCCAGCAGAAACAACTTCGATAGATTCGAAGTTATAATCTTTACCATTGTACTTGGTCAATAATGTTTTAAATTCATTTACACGATCAGAACCGACCACAAGAATAATCTTCTTATGCATACCTTGTAGTTCTTGCATTGCCTGCATGATAGTCTTTGCTCTTGACTCTGTAACAATGTTACCAAAAGCCTTCTTCGCTAAACGAATTTTTGTTTTATAAGGAAGAGGGTTCTTTTTTGAATCAAAAGAATGTGTGAGAAATACATGAGGCATTGCTGCATTTTGTCTAGCAACAGCCATTACCTTATCGACCAACTTTTCATGGCCGATTGTCATGGGATTCATTCTACCCCATGTAAACACACCTACATCAGATTTTGCTTCGTTTAATTTAGGATTTAATTCGATTGTGTTCTTAACAAGTGCAACTTGTTTCTTCGAATCTTTTTTATCTTCTTTCTTGTCCATATCTCTCTCCTGAGGGTTGCCTTGGCCTAACTTGGAGAAGTTAGTCTATTTGAACATATTTATATAAGCGTCACTTTGCTTCTGCTGGTACTGGCGCTGATGCCTTTTCTTTAGCTGCTTCTAAAAGAAGTAATGCCGCTGCTTTGCGTGCTTCCTCTTCTGCTGCTGCCTTTTTAGCGGCTTCTTCTTCAGCAGCTTTGCGTGCTGCTTCTTCTGCCGCTTTCTTTGCAGCGGCCTCTTCAGCTGCTTTACGCGCTGCTTCTTCAGCTGCTTTCTTGTCAGCGATTACTTTTGCATTTAGTGCTTTAATCTCGTTTGCTTCTTTACTTGAACCAAATATACCAAGACGCTTTGATACTACTTCAGGAAGTATGCCTTTTGCTGCACAGGCTCTTGCATCTTCCATTGTACCAAATGCATACACTTTGCCGCCACTGTGGAACTGACCTTTTTCATCATAACCACAATCATTGCTTACAGTCGCATAACCTACACTACCGGCTGCGACAACTGCTACTGCGGCGATACCAATAATTGCAAATTTTTTCATTTTATTTCTCCTCATTTTTGCCAACCCTTTTTGATTTCTGTAGAGAAGTTGGCATAACTAAATTGTAGCCTATCAACCAATTTGACGGCATTACCTTTAATTCTATCAACTGCAACAAATCCTTCTTGACCAGTTACCTTGTAACCTTTGTCTGTCAGAAGTAATGTGTTGATAGTTTTCGCTTGATCCATTTTCTTTATGATAATAAGTTTTGCTTCAACTATCTTATCCATAAGATCAAAGATCAGTTTTATTTTGCGTTTATCTACTGTAGCAAAATATGACATTACACTTTGTTGACGCGCTGATACAGCCGATTTGCCTCTTTCAGTTTTCTTTGATCCTTTTTCTTGTTCAAAGAAATCCATTAGACTTTTAACCAAGTCGTCTGTAAGTTTCGCTGTATTACCCATACGCTGACCTTGACGAACCTTTGAATTCAAGAAGGTCTTTACACGCTGAAGTAATTCATCATTTTCCGATATGCCGTTAAGCGTCTTTCTATCTATCTGTTTAAAAATTTTGCCGGCATCGGAAAGATGTTTGGTGATTTGTTTTGTTTCACTATCTGTAAGAGTGACTTTACCAGATACATCACGGTAGACTGCATCAGTTGACCATACTTTAGTAGAACTGTTTAGACTATCTGCAATAGGTTTTGCAAATGTAGCCTTCATAGTTTCAAAAGAATCACCTGTATATGTAGTGTGCCATACAACACCTATTTCTGAATTTTTAATTTGCTTTCCCAAAGCAGAGTCAGACGGTACAGCATAGACAATGGTATTAGGATGAAAAGTAACATGATCCACACCATCATAATTGATAGACCCGAGATCAGCCTTAGTAAAGAGCAGGTCGCCTTGTACGACTCCTTTAATGCCGAGAGAAGAGAAATGTTTGAGCGCAGTTTTAAGTTTGACTGCCAAATCTCCTTTTGTGTCTGCATCAACATCAGCTTCTGTCTTATATACCTTCGGATTTTTATTAAAAACACCTTTTTTTGCAACGAAAAATTTTCCATCACTTGGATCCACTCCTGCAAATATGGCGGGCGCTCCGTCCCACTTCACTGTTGTATCAATAGCTGATTTTGAATTACCAGCCAACATGTCTCGTAACGCACTTAAGAAGTTAATCGATTGTCGTGCGCCATCAACTCCACCATTTAACACATTGTCTTCAATGTGCTCCATGTGAGTATTCTTTTGTTCTGTAAGATATGAATTAAGTCTAAGCATTTTATGATATCTTTATAAAAGGAGCTGACATTTCTGAATTGGATGATGCATAACTAATAGCTGCACCAATAACTTTTTCGGCATCTTTTTTACCGACAAGTGAGATTAATTGTGCGCCTAAGTATTTACTCAGGTGCCAATCCCAATCTTTTCCACTAATTTCTCCCACAAATTTATTATAACTAAGAGGCCTGGTTTCTATATCTTTGTAGTATTCATAGAATTTCTTGTTTAAACCGTCTCGGTTTTTATCAAACATGATCTTAATCGCTTTAGGATCATCTAAAGATTTACCTGATAATCTTTTGACAATAGCGTTAACAGGACCATGAGATATTTTTCCATGGTTTGCGTACTTACCTTTTATCTCGCCTTGCCAACCAGAACCAACATTGAACGTTCTAAACTGTACTTCTCCTTCATGATATATTAGATAAATGTCTTTAGACGCAAAGAAGCTTCTTCTTCCTGTCGTATACCAAGGATTTTTAATTTCATATGTGCTTCTATCTTTTGTAAGATTTTGTTCTGAAAACTTTGCAGAAGAAGTCTTCTTCAGAGAAACACCAATAATTTGTTTGTCAAAAATTCCTTTGAGTAGAATTGAATTCAACTGAATAATAGAATCAGCGCCAGAGAAATCTTCACTACTACTATTAGACACCATCCAAATATCAGCAGGTGTCCATTTGTTAGGGTTAGAAAATTCACCTTCTATTTTGTTTGCTTTTTTAAATCTGGTTTCGAGTCTGTCTACCCACGAACTACCTCTATGAAACTTATAATTCTTTACACTAGAATATTTTTCATAAAGTTTTTCTGCGGTGACAATGAAACTTTTAATCCAGTCTTCAGGAGGATCATTGATCATCTTGTCAAGAGGTTCAGTAACATCAACGTGTTTATAGGCTCGTTTTAATGAGTCTGCATCATATTTGCCGTTTTCATACCATCTAGCGGCACAATATAAACACTGTGCTGATTCGACAAGTGCTGTCATCGCTGCACCTGCACCTGAACCACCGCCTTTTGTAGATTTAATTAGAATACCTAGACCAGATGGTAATTCGATACCACCAATTGAACTACCAGACATATCTGGATTAAACTTCGCACCAGCAAGAGCATTCTGTATTTTTGCCATTGCATCAGTTCTAGGTTCAGAAGTAACAACGATAACTTTCTTACTGCCTTTATCTTTTAATTCAATATAACCCAATTCAATAAGTTTAGATTTGAGGTCCTGCATTGTTTCAAGGGCCTCTTTCATTGTTATCGCCATAGTTTCCTGCCTAACAAAGTTTTTAAAAGATTTCATTGTTTCCTCGCAATCTGTTGCAAGTATTTATATGAAAGAAAAAGAGCCGTAAACGGGTTACGGCTCTTTCTGAAGGCTCTTTAACTATATAGGATATAAGTTTTATCCTCAAGTCTTGATTACTGAGCTTCGTTTATATTTATATCGGAAACGACATAATCTTGACCATTAGAACACCTAATAAATTTTTTAAGCGCCATTGATTTGTACTCTTCCGCTGTTGCTTGATATGCAAAATATATCATGGCGTCTACTTTAGTGCCATCTTGATATTCTCTAGTTTCTACCGCGCGCCACATAGCCTTTCCCTTTTATCTACTTCTTTAATCCAAGAATATGGAACTCCAGACAACCTTTCTGCGACATAAAGGACATTTTCATAGTCGTACTTAGATCGTCCTTGCTCCATAATGTCTGCTTCTCGTAAAGCATCAATAATGATTTCTTTAATATTCTGTTCCATCATTCTTCTCCCGTCCGACAAGTTATCTATTTATATTCCATTTTTTACATTAGCACGAGAAATCGAAGTTTCAAGTTCTTCAAGTGATTTAGAAATTCTTGTCAATTGATCACGCAAATCATAACAATAAGCGTCCTCAAGATCAGCGTCAAGAGCATATACTACGGCTAGTTTAGAACGAAGAGTTTTCGCCAATGAACTCATTTGCCTTAAATTGACTCTCTTCATTTCTCGGTTATCTGTTTGAATGTTCATTTCGATTCGCTTTCGATTCGTTTTCATAATGTTAATATATGTGATTCGGTTGAAAATGGCAACAAAAAAAGGCACTCGAAAGCGCCTTTTTTCTTTTTAAAACCAATGGGAGGAGGTAACAGAGAAAGTGAGAAAGGAAAAACCTCCTCCCTTAACTGGTTAAGCAGCTGCCGCTAGAGCGCGGTAACCGGCTGCAACTACAGCGCGACTAGGAGTACCTAGGCGATAGAAGTTGCGAGTTTCACCCTTCTTGTTAGTACGAGCATTGCTATAGATAGCATAACCCGTTTGACGAAGTGTGTTGACCATCGCAGTAGGATTGGCGACGCCGAAACGTGCGCGAATCTGCTTTGAAGTCATTTGCTCGCCTGCCTTGAAAGCCTCAAGTACGCGAGAAGTCTTAGATGTAGTCATAATATTATACCTCATTTCAGTTTAAGATTGACAGTCTTGCTGCCTGACACCTTAGTGTTTCGTCCCTACGGACTCATCAGAGGCAGTGAGCAGTTTAATGTCATGCTCAGGACGTTCTACATAAGCTCACCTTTCAACGTATAACATATAGTCCTTGACGTTGCGGCATGTGAGTCGCCATCTCCTTTGTATGATCAAGATGAATTTCTCAATCATTTTTATATATTATCACTCTTTATCATCTTTGTCAAGTGATTTTTCATTTTTTTCCCATATCGTTTTTTTACTAAAACCAGCTTCTAGTTTGTATATCTTATTGCCATCGCCATCATATTCCCATTCCCGATCCGCTGGGTCTAGTTCAATATTGATATGCTTCTTTGACATAATCACTTCCTTTTTAAATTTGGTGACCCCAAGGAGAATCGAACTCCTGTTTCAGCCGTGAAAGGGCCGCGTCCTAACCGCTAGACGATGGGGCCCAAATATGGTGCTGGCACCAAGACTTGAACTCGGGACCTGAGGTTTACAAAACCCCTGCTCTACCAACTGAGCTATACCAGCGTAACTTACTTATTAACTCTGTTTAGAATAATTTTATTGAGAGTTTCCTCCAATTCTCTAATATCATTCACACGAGGATTTTGGGCTACTCTTTTTACAGTTTCCCAATCGAAGACTGGAAATTTGGTCTTCCAAAGATCCATTGCGTCTTTTCGATTCGTTTCATTTAAGTTCATCAACCCCAGTCCTTCTTGTCTCCCATAGACTCATTGTAATCATAACCTGCATGGTAGGCATCAATCTCAGCATTAGTCATTTCTCTAATGCCTTTCATAGTACTGTTGTAGGTATCTCCTACAAAGTAATGAGGATCGCGTACACGGCCGTAGTATGAATCAGCAGAGCCGCGGTCAAAAGGACCTCCATGACGGTCATCGTAGTCAACTCCCTTGTAATCGACCATTTCTTCAACTCCGTTTAAGAAACTGTTGATATCTTCTAAAGATAGTTCTGCGATGTTATCTGCATCAGCCACAGTCAGTAGATATGATGCAATATTCGAAGGAATTTCTTCATGATCTATGTAGTTGTGCATTTATTTCACTTCTCGATTCGTTTTCATATTCTTAATATAATCGATTCGGTCATAAATGTCAACAGAAAAAAGAAAGTTTTTTATTCCTTAACATATCTTTCTAAATTGCCTATGTACTCTACCATAGAATGATCAGAGAAATTATCTATCTTGCCTTTCTTTAGGCCCATCAGCATACCGCGCCAACGATCTTTGACTCTTTGCCATCCTGTCGCATTACGAACATTTCCATATGCGTTCATATAATGTTCTGTACCGTGGTGTCTGTACCCCATAATTCTTAATGGTACACGAGTAACAATATCGTTATTGTTGACCCAGCGATGATGTGTAACTGCCAAACTATCTACATATTTTTTCCAACCTACTCTAGGTGATCCATATGTGTATAGTTCTTCTACTGGTGGAATGCCTTCGTATAAGTGACAACGACTGGCCATAATAGTTGCCATTGCTGCACCTAAACTATGACCACAGAACCACAACTTTTGTTTTGCTGTTACCGCCTGAATATCTTCAAGCACATGTGGCCACAATTCGTCTACCTCTGCCTTAAAGCCACGATGTACACGACTAACTGTTTCTGCTACAACTGGTAGTGCCTGTAAGTCTGCTTTGATATCGTTAAATTCTGTTGGTTGTGTGCCTCTACAAGCAATGACGCAATCGTCTTTGTTTTGAAAACGATATGCCTGTGCTCCGGCAAGATTATAGAATTCAATCGCGGTAAAACCAAATTCTTTCACTTTCTTTTTAACGTCTTTAACGTCATCTGAATAAGCAATCGAAGCAAGTTTAGCGAACAATAATGATTTGTCTTTAAAAGAAAGGTCTGAAATTGCCATAACTAGTCTCCCAAAAATTAAGTAAACTTAAGTAAGACTATTTATCATTCATCATTTTCAATTGCTTTTTCTTTTAAATGCCATAGATAATCTGAAATAAAAATGATTAAGGCCAGAGCTAGAGGTTTAACGAACAGACCGAAAATAAAAGGTATGCCACAAAATAACATAAGTGACTTTAACATATATTTCGAATAGTCATTTACACGATCTGGCCTTATTGGTTTTATCATTTATTTCTTCGACGACCGCGACTTTCTTTCTAATTTTTTAATTCTGTCTTCTAGTTCATCAATTTTTTTGGTGATTTTTGGATACTTCTTTCTCCAAGAATCTTCTGGTTGTTCGAGCCAAGTCCATCCAAATTTAGCAACCAGTGTGTCTAAGAACTTATCTAACTGTGCATAAGCCCATAGACCCGCTTTGGTATCTTTGAAGTATGCCAAAAACGCAGCGCCTGCTAATGAACCTAGTATAGCTGTCCAGATCCACAATGTGTCACCGAATAATCTGTCGATCATATCCCACATAGGTTTACTCCTTAATTGTGACTATATTGAACCCATCCAGTCAATACATATTTAGTGTTACTAATCGGTGGATTACCTCGGTGTACATGCGTATAACCAGCAGGCCATACAATAAGTCTACCAGCTCTTGGAGATATTCTGCCAGGATAATAAAGAAATTCTGTCTCGCCTCCTTCATGTACATCATTTAAATATAACATAAAAACAGCACATCGATCATCATATGCTAGTCCCAGGTCTTCAGTATGCCAAACATGATATCCTTGACCAATGTGTGTTCTTTGATATTTTAAGTGTCGAATGGTTACTCCTGTTTCTGTCAAAATAGGATAACGAGCCGTGTAATCTTGCCAAACATAATTAAAAAATTGATCTAAAAAGAAATTAGCAGTACTAAAGGTTCTTCCCATATCTATTTCAAGAGGCGGTGCCATATCTCCTTCGCCAGTATCATTACGCATACGATCATCTATATTTTGCTGAAGTAAATTTTCTTGAAACATATTAAAATCGTCTTTCAAGTGTTTTGAAACACCGTCGTGTTGCTGACGATTCATACCAAGTCCGTGTCTTTCATATTCATCAAATTCTGTAATAGTTCTCCTGCAATCTTCAATCGACATAAAATCATCATATATTCCTATAAAATGATCCATTAAAGCAAGATTGTCTTTTTTACCCATTACAGTAAGATTTAAATTTTGTTCATCAAAAACAAGTTCTTTAACTTCTGATATTGTATAATCTTCTTCCATTTATTTCTTCCCAATAGATCGCCGTTTTTGTTTTTGCAATAATCTCTTAGCACGAAGACGCTCTTTAGCATCCTTCTGCTCTTTATATATCTGTGTTTTGGCTATCACTTTTGTTTCTCTACGGCGACTTCTTGCTGTCTTGTCTCTCATCATACGATCAGCAAGTGATTCTTTTTCAAATAAAGGTAAAGATTCTTCTAACAAGTTACATCTCCTTTATGTTCTACAACATGCCATCTTTTATGGCCACGACGATATTCTTCTGCTGCTTCTTCAGTATCAAATGTAAGAAGTTCACCATCTTTTTTTAGATAGTCTTTATCATAAAAGATACCTTCTTTTTCACCAATAAGATACATTATTTTATATTTCATTGTCAACACCCTTGATGTAGTATTTGAGCATCCCTATAAGCTTGCCAGTAAGCTTGCATATACTCTTCTTTTGCTATTTCTGCAAGTCTCATCTTACTACATTCAACCCACCTTCTAATGGTGGCGTTATTTCTATATTCTGGAGTTAAATCAAACCTGCCAACGACATATTCACAGGTTTCTTTTCTTTGTCCATGTGGTGATAGATATTTTTCCCATTCCGCCATTGTTGATTTCCTTTTCAGTTTAAGGAATTGAGTGCATCAGCAAACTCCATTCCTGCAAGAAATGCGGCCGCCATTAAAGAAAATATTACAATTGTAAGTTTCATCATCGCCTCATTTCTGAATATGTAGTCTTATCATGAATAACTATTTCACTATCAGTTTCAATCCAAAGTTTAGCGCCACATTTTCTTGGCTTGTCTGGACTATAAACCATCTTGCTAGGCCCAAGAATATCTACAGCACTGCCATACCAAGTTTGACCATTTTCTTCTACACGACACACAGGCAACGTTCTACCATGTTTGTCATTAGATTGTTTCAGATTTTTATTAATATGGATAATGGTCTTCGTCATCGCCTCATCTTTGAAATTGCTTCAGCGTCTTCTTCTGAAAACACTGGTACCATATTGGATTTATGCATCGTGGCAATACCAATAAGTTTACGCTTACCGCTGTATACGTTAGGTTCTTTCTTGGCACTACCAGGATGATAGAATTGGTCGGGGTGGAGGGATTTGAACCCCCGACCCTCTGGTCCCAAACCAGATGCGCTACCAAGCTGCGCTACACCCCTACATTTCGCACTAGTGTTTGTTTGACCAGTTACACCCATGCGTTTTAAAAACTTTGCGTGTTGAATATCGGATTGTATTTGGGCTTTAGTCTTGTTCTTGGGTTTTCTTTTTTTGTAATTCGTCGTGGTCATCCACGGCCCCACAAGATGCATTGACATTAATCCACTCCCATATTGTACCGATATCAAGATTATCGACGGCTTCAGAGAATCTAGGATCTCTTAACCATCTTTCGTATTCTAAATCAACAATCTTCATTTGTCAAGAAGGATTTTTCATCATTTCTTCGAATGCTCGAAAAAAACTAGAAGGATCGATTTCTTTGCGTTTGTCTCTATAGACGCAAAATGCCTGTACTTGTGGTTGTTTCAACATACTTTCTCGTGCAACCATACAAGAGTCCATTGTGTCATAGGTAGCTTGACTTAAAAGATTGCTACCTAGATATGTGATTAAAATAATAGTTTTCATTGAACCATCCTATGGGAAAGATATTCAGTGGCACTATGCCCTAGATCGTTATGGTCGCCAGTTATCTTAAAAGATATTCAGTGGCAGTATGCCCTAGACCATTTAATCTCCAGTTATCTCGCCTCAAAATTACTTAGAAGCGCGGATTAGGCGTTGAACATCGGCGTCTTTGTAGTCGCCAGTAGAAGCCCAATTACGAAACGCTGAACATTCGGTGTAGTTGGCAGCGCAAGTAGCTGCAAGAGGACAACCATCACAAGGAATGTCACGCTTGTTTTCAGGGGTCATTGTGTCGACCTCAACAGAAGCACGTTTGTATTCAAAACCTGTGAATTGGTATTCGGTATTCATTTCGATTCGCTTTCTTTCTTTCATCAATTTATGGTGCATCCTAACAAAAAAAGGACCATAAGTCAACAAAAAACGGCATTTATTTTAAAAATAAAATCCAACGAAATCAAAGATTTATAAATTTTTTTCAAAAAACATGCTTTTGTGGCATTTTTACAACACCTTATCAGGCTCTTTTCCGTTGGTTTTTCCAATGGAAATGATGCAGGCCAACCCATTTGCGAAGAATTCCACTACGGAAAACGAATCGGGTCCTTCGAAAACGGTGACGGCTATTGTATTATCTTCTGACAAACCTATTACATCTTTTTGCGATTCGCCAAATGTTTCTTCCAATTCTTTGATTACAAAATCAGCATTAGAACACATAATCGGTTTCATTGTATCTACAAATTCTGGTGGACCGTGATCGGCCTGTGCAATACATGGTAAAATCGCTAAAATAAAGGTTACCATTAAGATTCTGTGCAATTTTTTAACTCCTCATATCTTTTTCGTATTTCGATGAAGTTATGGATATGATCATCCCGTTTTTCAACGAAAACTTGTGGTTCTGACCCATCGACGGAAATTATGACCACTATTTGAGATACTGGAATTGTTGTCAGTTCTTCGTACATAACCGCATACGCGGATGTTTGCATAAAGTAATTTGAAATCCACTCTTTTCGTTTCATCTTTCTAGATGTTTTAAAATCTATAACAGATAATTTACCGTCAAATTCTGCCAAGCAATCTACTCTACCAGCTGTTTTCAAGTAGTTTGAGTATAGAGGTTCTTCTTGACAGTGTATATTATTTATGTGGGAGTCTAAAATATTTTGAATACATTTAAAGGAAAATATGTTAGTAGGCATCTGACCCTTTGCATAATCAGGATCATTGTTAAGATATCTTTCACAGATAAGATGTACAGACTCACCACGATTCGAAGCTTGTACTAAAATCTTATTTGCTTCTTCTTCGCCTATTCTTTCTCGCCACTGTTTAATACCTTCTTCTTTGTCCGAATCGGCAGATAAAACAGTAGTGACGGAAGGATACCATTCCCCTTTAGGAGATTGATAAAACCTTCCGCCATCTGCATATTTAACTGGCAAGTCTTTAAAGATTGCCTTTGGTGTATGATTAAAGATCAAAAGTCCATTCCAAGTTTGTGTCGTTCAATAATATAAGATTTAACAATTTGACTTCTTACAATGTCATCTTGTGTGAAGTCGATAAAGTCAAACTCTTTCATATTTTCTATGATTCGCATAAAATCACGCAAACCACTATACTCTTTTTTTCGTTCACTTGTCAAGTCATCCTGGTTAATATCACCAGAAAAGACTATCTTACAGTTCTCGCCAATGCGTGTCATGATACTGTGTAATTCCATAGAATTCATGTTCTGCATTTCATCTACGATTACAATACAATCATCTAAAGTAATACCTCGAATAAAAGATGTAGAAATAAACTCTAATATGTTTTTTGTTTTTAAAACATCATAGGCATCACCACGACCATACAACTTATTACATATGTCATAATATGGTGTTTCGTATATCTTTGTCTTTTCTTTTGCATTACCTGGTAGAAATCCCATATCTCTTGAAGGAACTACCGATCTTACGATGTATACTTTTTTATATAAATTTACTTTTTGAATCAAGTCTAATGCGAGATATAAAGCTATAAATGTTTTTCCTGTGCCAGCAAATCCGTGGAGAAACAAATTATATCCTTCATCGAAGGATTCAAAAGCATCAATTTGTGCTTGTGTTAAAGGTTGTATTTTTTTTAATTTAAAATTGTTTGACTGTATGTTACCCGATTTGTCTATTACCCTTTCTTGGCGAAGTATTCTTTTTTGTTTTTTTGTTAGTCGTTCGGGGCTGGCAAGCATGTTGTCTCCTATTTCGTTTCTATAGTGGACCCCCTGTTTGCTTTCTTGATGCCATTTAAAACATCATTAAATCCATTATCAATTCTACCAGTCACAGAGCCGACACCAGAAACAATCATGGGAGCAGAAGGAATTATACGAAGTTGTCCCTTCTTCTCTAGTTGTTTAACTTCTTCGTATTTCATAAGAACATCTGAAACGGTACCTTTGTTTTTACCTTTCAGATATTCAACCGTGTAAGTTGGCATGATTAATGACTATCTCTTTCTTGAATTTGTTCATACATAGCGCGCTGTTTAGTTTCACGCTTCTGTTGAATCTGTTCATCTTTATTATATTTTCTATACTTTTTCTTCCTACGACTATTTTTGTCGTTGTACCCACCGTCGTCCCAGTAATTCTTTTCCTGGCGATATGTCTTGCCCATGGCTAAACACTTTTCTCCTGTTTTTTGATTGTAATAAGATTAGGAAAGGCTTCGTTAATCGTATCTGCTGTAAGACCTTTAATTTTCTTCTTGTCTTTCATATCAATAAGAAGTAGTGCATCGTCTTTATTGACAAGTTCTAAAAGTTCAATAAACAATTGTTCACGCTTCATAGGAAGAACAGGAGTACCCATGCCTTCATAGAAGTACGGAATGCGCTTTGTGTTGGTGTAAAGCATACCATGATCGTCTACTTGAGAAGATGGTGTGTAAGGAGGACTGCCTTCTGGTAATAGACATTTAAGAGTTGGATCATACATTGCCTTTAAAACAGTCTTAAGTGCTCGTACATCGTGTTTCTTTAACCAAGATACCTTTTCGGACTTGGATTTCATTTTGGAAGCTTTGTTTAAAACTTCTGATATTGAAAGTTCCATGATTAAAATTCACCTATATTTTCTAACAGATTTTTCAGTTTGTTGTTCATAAAGAAGTTCATTAGATTGGATCTGCTGATCTTCTTTTCTTCGTTATATTTATCAATAACCTGTTCTTTGATTTTAACAGGAATTTTTGATAAATCAATCAACGCTTCGTTTCTTGTGTATCCGCGAATCGTTTCAGGATCGACCGATCCATTCTTCATGAATTCATCGATTCTTTTTTGCGTCAAAGGTTTTTGTCGTTTTGACATAACAAAAACATCATCAGCACTTAACATATTAGGCACACCGTCGCCGATATCTCCTTTCATAATATGAACCTTGAGATAGTCCGAAGGATTGTCATGACGTATCCACTTCTTACGAATAGGATCAAACTGACTTACATTTGCGTAGGTGTGTAATTGAATATAGTCTTTATCAGCTGATAGAATTAAAATCTTATCATCAGGATCATCAGATGTTAACATCTTACCTTCGATATGACAAATCGTGCCGATGATATCATCAGCCTCTGCTGTATCAATCTGAATTACTTTGTAGGGAAAGAATTCTTTTAGTTCGTCACGAATCTTGTTTAGTACTCGGAATATTTCATTCCAATCAAGTTCTGACTTTTCACGATTCTTCTTACGACTGGCTTTATAATAAGGAAATACTTCCTTGCGCCAGTAGTTCTTATCATCACAACAAATAACAAGCTCACCAAAATCTTTTTTAAACTTGTTTCTATAGTTTCGAATCGAGTTTAGAACCATATGACGAATTAGATTCTCGTCTAATTCGATGTTGTGATGGTTACCAATCTGAGCCATCAAATTGGATATCATCACTTGGTTTAAATCAATAAGTATCATTGCATTACTTTCATAATCATTTTATTTTTTATACCATAACACATTTGTGGATAATTGTCAAGAGTTTTTTATTGCCTCTAAAAATCCACACCACTCATTCCTTCGATTCGCCCAATTATAATAGGCATCAGCATATGTCTTCTGTGCTCGTCCATTAAATGTTCTTTGACGAATCGTTTGAATTGCGTACACCAAATTGTTGTAAAAAACATCAGCGTGTTTATTCATATCTTCTGTCCATTGATACATCTGTGTCATACCAGCACTGGTTTCTGGTAGTGCAGCATAGTTTGGATGTACGCATAAACAACCAGCAGACATGGCCTCCATTAATGAGATACAAGAGGTTTCTTGCCAGATAGACGGATATGCAAAGATGTGAGAAACACCTAGTGCTAATCTAACTTCATCATTTGGCACTGAGCCATAATAGTTAACTTGTGGGTGTTCACGAAGTTTGTCGAATAATTCTTTATACGGTTCGTCTCTTTGCTCCCATCCATAGATTTTAAAAGAACTATAAACATCCAATTGAACTTTATCATCAGTCTTCGCAATAGCATCGAACACTGCATAAAGAACATTTAGACCTCGATGCGGTGTCGTATGATAAATTATTTTGATAACATTATCATTTTTACCAATTTCACTAATAGGATTGATTGCATTTTTCAAAACAACCGAATGTGAATATGGTACGCCTAGATATGCGTTATACATCTGGAGTTGCCAGTTAGAAACAAATACGAGTTTATCATACTTCTTCCAACCACCATCTTTTAGATGTTGTACTTCTGGATCGCCTGGCAAATCATGTAGTACTAAAACTTTTTTCAAATCATTCCGTAGTTCTCTTGGCCTAGAATGAATAATCTGCACACCTTCAAGTAAATCTTGTGGAATAAGTTCGTGCATTCTTGTTGCCATGAGCTCAGTGCCGCCCATGGCATTTTGATTTGTTTCGTTACGAATTAATTCGCCGTTTGTTATTTCCATTTTAGCATACCGCAACCGCTTTAATTGAATCAATACGGAAAGAACGCCACGCTTCCTTTTCCATATCCCACACAGGTAAGACTTCTGTGTTAATCTTTTTGGTTTCTGTTGATTCGGTTTGACGTGCCTGACTAGGGATATGTTCATCCATAAGAGTGCAGGTCATCAGTCGTTCTGAACCATCAGCCTTAGTAAACACAACTTGAATTATATTGTTTCTCGCCAAGAGCGAGATATCTTCACGATTATTCATACTTTTATTACTCCATTCTCTAGTAGAATCATTTCTATGTACTCTTTTGCCTGGACTGCCCCAGCGCCAAGGTTTACGATATACTGAAAGCCGTAAACATTCATCACAAATACACTCGTTTGGAAACTCTTGGTTAGCACCTCTTCCAAAAGGATAGACGAACGGCTTATCATTCGTCAATATCTTTGAAAAAAGAGTTTCAAAACTTTTCATTCATCGCCATCCCCTGCTTTGGCATTCATGAGATAACGTTTTGGACTACCCCAAAGTTCATTTGCTGACACACGCATAAAAGGACGATTCGTTTTCTTAGCCGTATTTTCTACAACCAGTACAACATTCTTTCCTGCACGCCAGGCTCTCAATTGATTAATTCGCCTTGCAAGTGTATTTTCCATATACTCTCGACGACGTTCTTTTGTAATCGCTCTATTGGTGCCAACTTCTCCTTTAGAGACATACTTATTACCTTTACTCTTTTTGCCTTTTGCCATATTATATTCCTCCGTTAATCATGCCAACCATAAACAAAAATACTATCCATTCTTCCTCTGGACGCTCTTTTGTAATTTAGTTTTTCTAAAAAAGAAGCCCCTCGATTCGCTTCTGTTACAACAACTGGTTTAAACTTTCTTATTGTTTCAACAGCGCCTTCTAGGGCTTTCTCTTCATATCCCTCTATATCTAGGTGTATCAAATCACAGTGTTCTAAAGTCATATCATCAATACGATACATTTGTACATCGCCTGGTGCATCTTTGATTTTATGTGTACCTACATTATTTTTGTTGGTATTTTGAATAGTAAACTTTTCTGTTGTATTACCCAAACCACCTTTGGTCTTTACATAACCATCACCAACACAATTTCTATCTAAACAATAAAAGTTCAATTCGTCTGGTTCGAACGTGTAAACCTTTTCAAAATAATTTTTATAGAAACGAGCGTACATACCACAGTTACCGCCAGCCTGTATCACCGCTTTAAATTGTTTTACATGATCCATAAACAAATGATGATCGGCGATCCAATCAAACAAAGGTCCGTCTCTTTCATTACCAAAAGCACCACTATCACTAGTGACCCAGAGTAATTCATCAACGCCTTCATGGCCACATTTTCGATATGATGTAAGTTCTTCAAAATTCATTTTTATTTTACCTTGTTTGTTTCGAATATCCACAGTTTATGCAGAACATAAAACCATACGCCATTGATGCAAGGCTCTATAATTGCGTCTACTGCTGCTAATGTAAACTCTGCACCTGTAATTAAATTGTTGCAGATCATGGCAATGATAATGTGTCCTATGGTGTAAACAATCGCAAGTAGAACACTACTACCACCTATAATGCGTTTGAGAAGTCTGAATATACCAAGTCTGAATTCACTCACTTCTCGATTCCTTCTAATCGCCTATCGACGATGTATTTTTGAATATCAACGACATTTTCTTCCTCAATAATTCCTATAATAATATTTGTTACTTGTATATCCATTTGAATATACTGCATTTTCTCTTGTAACTCAAGAAGTTTTTCCTGATAATAAGCCAATTCTTTCTGTTTACGTTTTCTAACGTTCAGAAGTTCTTCTAACACCAGAATTTTGTGGTCGTCTGTCATTGTTTATAAAAAATATGCCTTCCTATTTTCGTAGTGCGTTTTAAAGTATTACTCCATTTTGGATTAACATAGTCTGCATGATACCACATTGCACCCTTTGAAGGATCGTCTGCTCTTTCTGTGCCATACTCATTCAAAACACGCCTAGCGATTTCAAAACAATCGTCATATGCATCTAAGTCAAATACTTCATCGCTTTTACCATCGCAATACCAAGAAAACTGGCACATGTTTTTAATAGGCACCTGTCTGTATTTATCTTTCCAATGCGGACGGTGAGGACCTTCAAAAACAACATCACATACAGTATTAGGAAATTTTGAACTTTTTACACGGTTCAATACCACATAAGACACCGCTATTTTTCCTCTGAGAGGTTCAGATACCGCTTCATGATATATGTTAAGAGCCAAACAATGAATGTCTTCTTTCGAAGAAGTATCAGAACCATAGACGTTGACGCCGGCTAAGAAGCCGACGCCAAGACATATGATTGTAGAGATAAGAAGCCGCATTAAGCGGCCTCTGCATATTCAACGGCTTTCTTCAAAGAATCTACTTTCTTTTTCTGATTAGCGCCAAACCATGCGCTCTGCATACGAGTATCATTTGAACGACCTGCAACATGATCAGTGAAGTAGGTTACAGCATTGTATGCCTGCCACCAAGTGCCTTCACCATACTGAGCGCCAGGTTGTGTGCTCATCAGTTCACGAACCGTTTCGCCTGTGCGGCTAAGATCGCCAGCAGCACTCTTCTTAGTACCAAACAATTCAGTCAAATACTCGTCAAGTGACTTAGCAGTGTACCGTTTCGAACCAAGAAACTTTGCCATTCCACGATATTGATCCAGTTTGCTATGAGCAATACCGAGAGTTGCTTTCACGCTTTCAGCATCGAATGCTTTACGATGGTTCAAACGAACTGCATTGTCAGCCGTTTTGCCAAGTGACAGTGTAAGAGTGTTGTTGCAAACGACTCGAATAGGAGTGAAACGAACATCTATGCTCTTACCATACTGGTGAGGATTGGAGAACAGAAGATAAGACTCTACTGTGTCGCCGTTAAACAAAGTGAAGTTGTCTTCGACCTTTGCAAGAGCCCAAATAATCTGACCGTCTTTCAGTGAACCAGCAGTATGCATCTTCATGTTACCTGCTTCGACAAATTCATGGAAGAATTCAAATGCTTCTGAGTTCTGTACGGGGTTCCAGTTAGCACCAACCTGTGTCAGTACCTTACCGTCAATGTCACGCACAAGTGCTTTCTGACCAGTTGGGATCTTTTCGCCGTTAAACTCTACAAACGAATCGAGTTCTTCGACTCGCCAGTCAAGACCAGCAAGTGCCATCATGTCCATGGCAGAAGTGTCTTCAGGTACTTGGACACCAAGACCATGCCACGGTACTTCACCAACATATGCAAGTTGTGCTTGGCCGTTTACGATTTCAAGTTCATGTGCCATTAGTTATCTCCTTTGGCGTTTCATCATTAATCAATATATGGATCTTACGATATTTTGAAAACAAAGTCAATAATTTTTTGAAAAAATTATGCTTCGTACCAATAAGTTTCTGTTTCGCGTACCAGGTGTTCAGCTCCATCATACTCATCTATGACAAATCTTTCTCCTTTATTAACCCATTCCACAAACAGGTCCTTTGCACCGCCAGTAACTAACCAATCATTGTCTTTGTATTTTTCTGTAACGAAGGCCTCAATCTCGTCCTCACGATCTTCCAGAACCATCTTTACAACATCAGCGTCAAACAACAGTGCTTCTGCCAACTCTTCATCGACAGTATTCCAGGTACTCCACCCAGCACCGTAACCAGCACTCACCAGAACAGCAATCTTGCCGTCTTCACGAACATATTTTTCAACCATGGTTATATCACCTTTTGTTTTTAAAGAGAGATTCGACGCGCAAACGCCACTCTACGAATTCTTTAAATCCTTCGTCGGTTGGAGTAGTATTGGACTCAGTGCAAAACTCTATGTAAAACTCTCTGTACATTTCGGTATTCATATTACTGACTCCTCTACGATTTCGTAATCATATTCCCACCACTTATCATTGTCTTTTCTATCGAGCTCTTCGATAAATGCTACTGCTTTTTCTTCTGAGGAAAAAAGCTGTGAAAGTTGATAAGTGTTTTGAAATTTGAGATTGGTGCAGTTGATTCGGTATACTTTCATTTCTTTTCTTTCTCGATTCGTTTTCATATTATAAGGATATTCGTTTTGAAAAGAAAAGTCAAGCATTTTTTTTAAAAAAATTTAATTTTTTTTCGATAAGAAAATCAATAACTTATCCGGTAGGCAGGTCTAGATCACCTAAAAATTGGCCTATAATTTCGTCTGGATCTTCTATGTCTAACACTTCTTCCGCTATTAACTGAAGAGGATGGTCTAATCCATAGGTTCGCATAATCATCGACTTAAGCGATTCGACACAGAACATAATATCATTTGCGTTTGGATTGGTTTCGAAATCAATACCAATATCATCTAGGTTTTGAATGATGTTATAGACGATGTTCATTGATAAATCGATAACCACCTTCATTTGATCGTCACGCAAATTGTTTCGAAGCTCTTCGACCGATTGAGGAGGCCTTCGAATATTAGACTTAGGAAACGCAACGATATTATCCGTCTTATCCAATACAATCTTCTGAGTAGGTTTGTTTTCGTCTTCCGGTGTAAAAGTGATTTCGTCCATATCTACTTTATCGCTTTCAGAATAATACAGTCTGTATTGATTCTACCTGGTAAGTTGTTAGAAGATTTTGTACTTAATTCATTGAATAGTTTTTCAATACTCTTAGGTGTTTTCTTCATAATGTCTTTAAGAAATTCTTCTGGTTTTCTCAGTTTCTTTTTCATAGACATTTCAGGATTAAAGTTCTGAAGAGTAGTGCCTTTCAGTGCAAGTCCTGATTCAGAAACATAAATTATGAATTCTTTATATCTAGTATTAAAGACATACAGATAACTAGCATCAATTATATTTATAGGATCAATACTAGCTAATTTGTATTCTGAATCTTCCTTCTTGTATTTGATATTCTTAATTTGTTTATCTTTCGTCATAGGACGAGGTGTGCGTTTCTTACGAGTAGCCTTCTTTGTATTTTCATACAAATCAAGTTCAGATAGAAGGTGATCGAAGAAAGCGATAAACAACTTAATTTGTGTCTTAGTAAGATGTGAGTACCCTTCCAACAAATCTGAAGGACAGTCCTTCTTCGTAAGAGTAACAAACTCTTCACGCATAGGAGCATAGTATTCACGAATAGGTTTGATATGCACCTGTGCTACATTGTTCGATTTTAGATATTCGAAGACTTTAGGAAGCGTCTTCGATGGTTGTTCATCTATCCATTCCTCTAACTGTGCAACGATATCCGCTAACTGTTCACGCATACGGTCTTGTATCGAAGGACGATAAGATTGTTTCTTTTCCTCCTTCTTTTTTGCCTTTTTGGCAGTTTGTTTGCCGCGTTGAATAAGTTCTTGAAAACAATTTTCCATCCATTCGACGGTCTCTTCAGGTGCTTTCTCTGGACCGTTTTTGTCCCAATAACAGTAAGCAGCAATATGATTCTTAGACCAACGCCAGATTTCATTCTTCATAATGGCAGCATAATCCGTTCGACTCTTGTTCGCTTTAAGCCAGTCGTTAATTATCTTCTGTACTTCTTTAGATTCGACTTCTAAATAAAATGATTGGACATACTTTCGATATCCTTCTTTCATCGAAATTTGAGAAGCATTGCCTTTCTTAAGGCGGTCATATGCCTTCTTCTTACGGCGAATCTTTACGCTGAGAGCCATTACATTACTCCATTAAATTAATTTAATCCATCCTAGGATAAAAAAATCCTTTTGTCAAGATGTTTTTAAAATTTTTTTGTATAAATAGAAAGGGTGCGTGTAATGTGTTTTCATAACATAAGAGGCAAGGGTTGAGAAAAATAAATTCACCAGGAAAAGTCGAGGTTGCGGAAAGTCCGCCAGTGGGGTTCTGCTCGACAACACGGTCCAAGTAAAAAGCCGCTCTTCGAAGCGGCTTTTTTATTCTTCCCAAACATATTCACTGTCTTCTGTATAATCGTATACGACATTGTTGTTTTCATAACTAAAAAAGGCAGGAGTTTTTCCTTGAAATCCACTGCCTAAGTTTAACTTGCGGCAGGTTTGTTCTGCCTTATCCCTAGATGAATATCTTGTTATTTTTAACTCATTGTTTTCTATAATATAGAAACCATCATCTTCTTCTGACACTTTATATGACATTATTGAAATCCTTGCCAAAGACTGTTCTTGTTAAATTTCTTTGGTAACTTGGCATCTAGTTCTTCTTCATCCCATCGTTCACCAAAATTGCTTTTACTCATAACAGGTGTGTCATCAACAAGACCATCTTGTGCAGAGGCTTCGACATTATAGAATCTCATTTTGGCTCTATCGATACCTATAACGAATCGTTTGTGCATGTTTGGATCTGCCCATCGATTCTTTAACTGTTTGACCATGATTTGGTTTAGTGACTCTAGTTCTTCTGTAGAAATAAGAGCAAACATAAAATCGGCTGTTGCAGGTAGACCAAACGACTCTGAGGTATCTTCAAGACCAACATCTGAGTTAGTATAACCAGACCGAGTTGTTTGAGTAGCAGAAACGATTGGTACATTGAACTCTACGGCAAGGCCACGAAGTTCTTCAGCAATCGCTTTTACATATGTATAAGAATTTACATTTTGACCATTGCGTAAACGACTCGACATACAGATGTTTAGATAGTCGATATAGATGATATCTGGAACAAAATTCTTTTTGATCTTTAATTCATCGATAAGGTGTCGAAAGTGACCACTGCCAGCAGATGCAGTAGGATATTCTTTGATAATTAGTTTACTTGGCGTTTTATCTTTTAACCTTGAAACTCTACGCTCAAAGATATCTTTAGGCATCATGTTTACTTCGTCGATAGAAGCATCTAATAGATTTGCATCGATTCGTTCAGCGATTCGTTCTTCTGCCATTTCCATGGTAATGTACAATACATTCTTACCATGCATTAGATTTGTCGCAGCGAAGTGACACATAGCCAGAGACTTACCGACGCCTGTGCCTGCGAGAACAATATTCAAAGACTTCTTAGGCAGGCCACCTTTTGTAATTGTGTTTAACAGTTCAATATCAAAAGGAAGTCTTTCTTCTTTCTTATGATAAAATTCATATCGTTCATTCGTATTTTCTAGAAAGTCATGGCCAATATTATTATCAAAAGAAACACCAAGTGCATCAGACAAAATCTTTGGAATTGCACCCTTATCATTGTTCTTATCTTTATTATCAAGAATAACAATAGAACTACGAATCGCATTGTAAACAGCACGATCTTGACAAAACTTTTCGGTATTGTCGATCATCCAGTTTAAGCTATTGCTTTCGTTATAATTTAGGTCGTTGATTTTATCATTGATGGTTTTAAACTGTTCTTCAGTAAGATTTCTTTTTTCTTCGATAGAGAATCGAACAGCATCTTTTGTTGGTATTTCGTTATAGGTTTTAATATACTCATCTATAACTTTGTAGATATTTTTACTTTCAAAACTTTCAAAATAATCTTCTTTTAAAAACGGTATTACTTTCCTTGTGTATTCTTCATTGTATAAAAGTCCTCCTAGAATGAGGGGTTCAATCATTTATTTCCTCCTCGTCTGCAATCATTTTAACATCACCAACTGAATACTTGTGTTTTAGATAATCAACAAAGTCAGTTTCTTTAAACATAGTTAACCAGAAATCTTTATTACTTTGAATATCTTTAGCACGATACTTTTCTTCGCCATCGGCTCGTTGGTACCAACCATTACTTGGTTTTACAATATAACCTGATTCAAGTGCCGAGTCAAGAAGACCTGACCATTTATTAATGCCGCCTTCCCAAGTAACAGTAATAGGAATCTTTGACTTCTCTCTAACATAACGAGACTTTTCAACATTAATAATGAAGTGATAACCGGCAATATCTGCACCATCTTTTTCTTGTTGACGGCCAAGTATCCAAATAGTATCCGCAGAGTAATAGATGCCAGTGCCGCCACCAACAATGTCTTTAGGAAATAAACCAATCTCTTTGTAAGTATGATTGACTGCAATGAGTGGAATATCTTTAAGTGTAAGATGTGGTGTTATCATGCGGAAAAGTGACTTCATTGCCTTTGCACGAGACATGTCAGCAACTGACTTACCAGCTAGTGCGTCTTCAACTTCTTTCTTCGACGCAAGATTACCAATAGAATCGATAACAATACAGACACGGTCGCCCCTCTCAATTCCTTCTAGTTGTTTCATAATGTCAAACTTTAGTTCTTCAACATCAGTAATCGGCGTATGAACAACACGACTCATATCAACGCCAAAGGCGTCAAAGTAGTTCTGCGGTGTGCCGAACTCTGAGTCATAGAATAGAACTGCTCCGTCCTCATACTTATCTAGGTAGGCGGCCGCCATGATAAGAGAGAACGCCGTCTTGAAATGTTTAGACGGACCTGCAAGGACCGTGAGACCAGGAGTTAGACCGCCGTCAACACGACCTGAGAGAGCAACATTTAACATGGGGACTTGAGTAGGCACCATGTCTTTTTTACCATAAATGCGCGAGTTGGTAAGAGTGTCCGTCAACTTGACAGAACTATTCTTCACCAACTTATCTAATAGATTCGTTGACATATATCACCTCAGTGTTGATTAAAAAAATTACCATACTATACTTTGATCGGAAAGTAAAGAGATTTATTCGGTATAAACCGCATCTAATTTATCTCTAAATGCTTCGATCTTTGATAGACGTTCAGGCCAGTAAATGTAGTCTTTTTCTGGATTTGCTGCTAAATTGTTCAACAGTGGTTGAAACATATTATAGAGAGTATTAATCTTATTCTCTAGTGCTTCCTTTTCGGAAGTTGATAAAGTCGCGGCACTGGCAGCTTCTTCTTTCTCTGCCGCAAGTTGTTGTACAATGGCTAATTCTTGTTCTGTGACTGCGGAAAATCCAAAGTCAAAATCAAAGGAGTCTACTGTTGCCATTATTTTACCTTTTTTATTTTAAAAACATATTTATATGATTTACTATCTCAAAAGAGGCGGGGGATTAACCCCCGCCAAGTAGTTTACTCACTCAGGAGTGTCTGCTTACTTCCAAGTGGAATTTTACGAGCTTTCTTTTCTTCTGGAATTATATTCTCTAAATCAACTAGAAGCATTCCATTTTTAAGATCGGCTCCCTTTACTTCGATAGTATCAGCAAGATTAAACTTACGAGTGAAACCACGCTTTGCAACGCCACGATGTAGATAATCTATCTTTTCTTCTTTAGCGTTTGCAGTGATTGTAAGAGTGCTATCCTTATATGTAATGTCAATATCTTCTTCAGTAAAACCAGCTACTGCCATTTCGATAGTAAACTGATCTTCGGAATTACATAGGATATTAAATGGGGGATAATTGTCGACCGGTTTTGCGGCTCTCTCAAGTCTATTTACTAGACGATCAAAGCCAATGAAAAAGGGGTCGTTAAATGCGTGTGCAAATTGATGTACCATGAGTACCTCCTGTTTTAGCAAGGTTATAATAGTGAAGACCCTTTTGGCATCTTCACTATTATATATAGTGATTTTTTATTCAGTTTCAAGCCTGTCGATTAAAAAAATTCGCTTTTTCTTCTTCAGGTTCAAAATATTCTTTGATTGTATCAACTACAATATCATTTGCAAATGGTTTGCAGCTAAATACGTCGAAATAAGAATCGCCGCTGTCGTCGCAGAAATGGGCACAAATGTTTGATGTTTCAATAAGTTGGACCAATGTATATCCAGTCTTATCTTCGCTGCCAAAATGAACTACTTGTGGTTCACCGTATGCTACCATATCGATGTTCTTAACAAGTGCCTTGGCAAAGTTTCTGATATTGTCTGCGTTCTTGATTTTGTCTCGATTGCAGGATTTACAGTCTACAGTTAGATGATAACCCCACGACATTTTTTTACTCCTTTCTTCTTTTAGTGTTCTGAGAATATACATGTCCCAAGATTCTCCTGGAACATCTTTTGTGCCTATTGTTGGCCTTTTATCATAAACAAAATTACTCATTGAGAAGTTTAATTCCCAGAGCCCAATTTTCTGCGGCGTCTTCTACATAACGAATCGATTTGCCTGGAAAAGATTCTGTTTTAAATACAGTATCTTCCTTGACATAATCAATACAATACATAGTTGGCGTTTTATAAACAATTGCTTTTAGTTGTCTGTTTTCATCGTGATAATATTCACTTAGTTCAATTCTGTCCATAATTCTCTCCTTCACTTAAAGTAGACCAATGACAAAAATACTTGTACATAAAATCTATTATCTTATTACACCCTATACCAATGAAACCTAAAACAAAAAGAGCAGCAATCATCTTATCTAATTGTAATTCAGCACCAGTATAGTAAATAAAATTTCCAAGTCCATATTTTGAAGCGACCATTTCTGAAGCGACAAGTAATACTAATCCCATAGAAATGGATAGTCTAAATGCGCTATTTATAATGTTAGGTAAGGCATAAGGAAATATTAGACGACGCAACATATAGGTTCTTGAAAATCCTAGAGCCATAGATGATTCGATCAATCCTTTAGGCACTCTCAATACACTTGAGTATGTTACCATAACAACTGGAAAAAATGTGCCAAGAGAAATAATGGCTATCTTACTTTCTTCTCCTATGCCTAATATGATTAGAAACAATGGTAATAATGCTATCTTTGGTATTGTAATAACAAATTTAATTATTGGAAATAATACATGTCTTGCAATAGAATAGTAACCAATAAGTGTACCTATTAACATACCAAAAGAAGCACCAATTGTAAATCCTACTATCAATCTAAGTAGACTGTAACCAACATCTTTTTGAAAGTTATTATCTACAATAAGAGTTAATAAACAATCAAAAACTATTGTTGGCGGCGGTATTAAACCAGCCGCCAACATTTGCCAAGAAAACAAAATACTTGTGAATGTAATTACAGGTATATAATATTTCTTACTTCTTTTCAAAGACACCAATTGATGAATAATAGTTGACATAATAATCCTCAATAGATAACAATTTCAAATTCATTGCATTGGCGATCTTATCACTATAAATCTTAAGATCATCAGATCGGTCTCTATAGAACTGTCCTGAAGGAAATACCCTTGTGCGAAGTACGATATCATCATACCAATGTTTCATTCTATAAGTTTCGACTTCTGCCTCGTACTTGGCACCTAATACTTTTTCCAATGACTGGAGACATGTTGGTGTTTCATCCCAGCAGTTTAAAATAGATACAATTGAAGCTTCTATAAATCTTTTAGCAACATCTTCGTTTTCTGTAGCCCATTGGGTATTAAGAATAACACCTCGACCAACAGTCCATGAGTTTCTAGATACTAGTGGTGTAACAAAGAAATCCTTGTTTTCTTCTAATTTTAGACCTACAACCAGTCTAGGAATATTCGTTGCAACATATCCAGTATATCCGTCAATCTCTCCTTTCATAAGAGCAACTTCTTTAAGCTTAACTGGAATATTAATAAAATCTGGTTTTACATCAGGCGCTACAATGCTCATGAGCTTAGCCGATGTTGAATTAGGATTAGCACCTAATTTCATACCATTAAGTTCACTTAAATCTTTAATTGGTTTGCGAGTAATTAGAACATCACTACCCACATAATCAACGGGCAGTGCCATTTTAATCTTAGGTGCACCTACTTTATCATTTGTTATTACAACGCTAGAAAAGTCACTGAAACTTGCTTCAGCATTTCCTAAGGCTAGCGCCAAATCAGTCTTCGCTGCGGAACCACCGCTTCCTAAAATTTCAAGATCAATGCCTTGTTTCTCAAAAATTCCTTTTTCTTTGCCAAAATAAATCCATGAATGATAGGACATGGGGCCTACCGTATGTAGAATTCTGACCTTGTCTGCGGCAAAAGAGACAAAGGGCACGGAAGACAGGATCACTGTCGCTATAGCGGTACGCATACTAAACAATTATATTCTCCTTTATTTGCTAGTTCCAATGTTATATTTTGGGACCAATTCCCAATCTTTTTTGTCTTTAAATGGTAAAATTTTAATTTGAGTTAATGGTGCTACTGGATCTTGAACCTTAGAATTATCTACGGTTTTGATTAGGCCCCATTCCACAAGTAGATTGACGATTGTATTTCTTCGGCCTTTATCCTCATCAGAAAACGACGATGGTTTTCCGTCAAGAATAAAAAGCTCCTTGAAGTGTACAATATAGTACTTGCCGCGCTTGTGTAGGATATGACAAGACTGAAACAACTTCTTATCTTTACGAGAAGCAACACCAATTCTTGTTAAGGTTTCTTTGACTTTTAAAAAGTCTTCTTCGTTACTCAAAGTAACTTCTACTAATTCTTCTATCACATTCATTACTCCACTCCACCTTTTTCTTCTTTTTGTTTTAAAAGAGTAAGTTGATCATGCGATAATATATCAAGATATTGTTTTGCTACCCTCTTATTACAATTAAAAGCATTACAAATCAAAGTTATATTATCATCTTGTTCTGACTTAAAGAATTTCTTAAATCTTTTCTTTGGTCGTAAGATATTTATATAATAATAAAACTGTGGAGCATTTTCTAATTCATACAAACGATTCATTTCATTTGCATGTAGAACCGTGTCTGGAAAGTTTGAGAAAGCACGATTCGTTAACCAAGGGTTGTAACCAGCCTCGGCTAACTTATCGTTTTCTGTACCAGACATTAAGTCTTTCTTACTGTAAGATGCTGCTGTGACATAATCAAATGGATTACTCATTTGAATTCTGCTTCTAACATAATCATAGTAAGACATGCTGTTAGGTTGATTTCAGGATCAGCCACAAAAGCATGTTTATACTGGTATTCGCCAAGTGTTACGACGATACCAGGCAAAGACTTTTCTTTCGCATATTGTTTAGACTTATCAAACAACGAACGAAAGATAACAGAAGAATCATTGTCTATATTCTCGGCAACCCATCTACGCATAGCATCAAAGTCTTTTGACTTTAGATGGCCAAAAAGTTCTTTATAACTTTCTTCGCTTAGATTCGTGAGTATACCAGCATCAATACGGCCGCTAGAACCATATCGCTGTAGTTCGTTAAGAACTCGGCGCCAGTCGGGGAAATGTTTCTGTATAACTTCAGCAATAACTTTCTTATCATATTCGACATTTTCCTGTTCAAGAATATATTCGATTCGTTTCATAAACGATCCAGCAATATTTATTCTGTCTTGTTTATGAATTTTAAATTCAACCACAGAACACCGCGATTGAAGTGGATCAATGATGCGGTTTCTAAAATTGCAAGTAAGAATGAACCCACAATTTTTAGAATACTCTTCCATGAAGTTGCGAAGAGCGGGTTGTACTGAATTAGCATTAAGGTAATCTGCTTCGTCTAGTATGACATACTTTCGTCCGCCAGTAAAAGAAACAGTTGATGCAAAGTCCTGAATATAGGTTCTTAGTATATCAATAGATCGACCTTCGTTCGATCCGTTTACCACAATGTAATCACAACCCAACTCTTCACAAAGCGCCTTCGCTACTGTAGTTTTGCCGATACCGGCGCCACCAGATAACAGAAGATTAGGAATATTTCCTTGTTTTACAAATTCAACGAAATGCTCCTTGATCGAAGACGGAAGAATAACATCATCTATCTTCTTTGGTCGATACTTTTCGACCCACAAAAAATCTTCTAACATAACAAAGCCTCATAATATAAAGTTCAAACATGTAGTATACACTACTCAAAAAGATTTGTAAAGACTTATTCAGTCTTTTCTGGCTCTGCCTCTGCTGGAGTTTCTTCTGCATTCGCGGCAGGAGCTTCCTCTGTGTCTGCAACAGGAACGGCTTGTTCAGCCTGTGCTGCCTGGCGCCTTTCAACAAAGTCTTTTACATACGCCGCAAACTTTTCGCGTATCGATGAAACTCCGGCCATTTCTTCTCCACGAATTGCACCACGAGTGCTGCAAACATCGATGATCTTAACTACAGCATCAAAGTCTTGTATCGTGATACTCGGTAAGTTTTGTTCAGTCATTATAAATTAACCTCCAAAATTTGATAGATTTGATTCGACAGCAATCCAATAAGATACACTGTCATTTACGAAACGGGCTAAACCCTTTGAAGAAATACTAACGCGATAATCTGCATTAATTAACTTCATATTCTCAACCTTCATTACAAGATTGAAATTCCTATTTAATGTGTTTTCTCCGATTGTTACGCTATAGGTGTGTGAAGTACTATTCTTAGAGTCGATTGCCTCAAGAACAATATCATCATCACGACCAGTAAATGAAACATAAGGGACATTTAGAATACCAGCCGCACGGAGAACCTTCTCAAGATGTTCTTTCTTAAGTGTAAGATTTACCTCACACGCAGGCATGTCAATATCTTTCTCAGGCGGTTGAATAATCATTGATGTATCTGTAAGATAGTAGTTTACCTTGTTACGATTCGTATCACTAATTGTGATAGACTTTTCGTTAAAGGCAAACTGCGGTTCGTCAAACAACGAAACAGTTGCAAGAAACTTAGGTACATCATAGATACCAGCAGTCGAAGGAATTTCATTGTCAATACTAGCAGAAGCCATGATTGACTTTGTATTTGAAATTACCTTAATTTGTTTGCCGGGTTTTAGAACAATCGATGGATTGATTGCACTAAAGTTCTTCAATAAATCAATAGTCTTTTCACTAAGCATAATATATTTTACCTCTTTCTAGATTTTTTGCGTTCTGCTCGTTGTGCAGCGCGCTTTTGTTGACGACTCATATTATTACTTCTTCCTAACACTTTGTCAACAGTTTTTTGAAGAGCTTCTTCATTACTTTTTTCTGTCTCTGAGCCAAGTGTTAATTGAGGAATTTCTGCTGCTTTTTCTTTGTTTTGATAAAACTTTTTGCTTGACTCTTGTGATGCAGTAGGTGAAGCACCAAGTACACCAAGAGCAGCCATACTACCACCAAAGACATAAGAACCCATATGCTTCAGTTCCATCCATGGACACATCCAGACTTTCATACCAAGTTTCTGTACATTCTGACAGAACATGTAGTCTTCAGATAGATATCGTCTTGATTCTGGATCAATGATACAATCAAAGTATGCCATAATCTCACGACTACCATCAAAAGCGTCTGTACGAATATGATCTGGTTTGTAATGATATTCTGGATAGGCCTCTTCGTACTTTTCAAAAGTAGCACGAGGTATCAACATGAAACCAGTGCCAGCTTCTAGTACTTGAACAGGTTCATCTACACGGAAAGACCTAACATCTTTTGCTGGGTTAAACACATAGTCGCCAACAAACTGTTCTAGAACAAAAGGATTGGCGTCTGCAAAACCGCGTTCAACTGCCTTCTTAACCTTCTCCCACGAGATAGACTTCTTAGGATAAGGCCCAGCAATGATATCAATGTTATCTGGATCTTGTGTCTGAAGATGCAACATGGCATAAATGTCTTGAGCATTAAAACCAATGTCAGCATCTATAAACATTAAATGTGTAAAATCACTCCGCAAGAATTCATCTACACAATAGTTTCTTGCACGAGTGATAAGTGATTCGTTAAAGAGATAATAAAATCTAGTCTTCATACCATAACGACTAGAATACATACAAAAATCATTTGTAGACTTTGTGTAAAGTCCAGCGCATTGTCCGCCATACATTGGCGTCGCAACCATAATACTGTAGTTTTCTCTTAAGTGTGCAAAATCAAGCTCTAGTTTCATTAGAAAGTTTTCCTCTCACTTCACTAACACGTTCATTCAAAACACTGATCGCTGTGTGAATATGGCCTGTATCTTCAGGTCGAAGTTTGTTACTTAAGATACAAATCTCTTCCATAAGGAAGATTAGACGATCAACGTCCTTTATTTTAAATTTTTGTTCCATCGCTTTCTCCATGTTGTAGGTCATGATTATGTAGGGCAATTATAGCATAATGAATGACTTTCATCAGGTCATTTTTGTTATAACCATCCTTGCGTCCATATCGTTGAGCATACTTCATAATGTTACCAATACAAAATCCTTCACCATGACCACTGTCGATGATGAATTCAGTTGCTTGATATTTATTCTGAGAATAGTGCTCACTGTAAGTACCATCAATATATTCTTTGAGACGAGCTAGTGTTTCGCCTTCGTTGTATTTATACTCGATCATAGTGTGTTCTTCCATAAAATTCAGTTGCTTTTAGATTATTTGTTAAATGGAATAGATACCAACAACAATTGTCTTTACCAGTTGATGCAGAACCTTCTATCCATTTGATTCTTCCTATACTAACAATTTTTTTCAGATTTGGCAAGTGATTTATGCTTTGTTTTGTGTGCATCCAATCAGCATCAAATAGCAACCAGGTTGGTGCAATACTTGATAAATGTTCTATAAGAGGGTGCAATAACTTACGATTCCATGGTGGATTTGTTATGAAAACATCAGCACCATTCGTATCTTTTATATCGAAAACATTTCTTTCTGCAATGAAGTCTGCCTGTGGCTCTATGTCAGATTGCCAGACGCATGTATGGCCAAGTTGTTCTAAATGTTTTACAAGTCTACCATCACCAGCGCAAGGTTCAGCGAACTTAGTATTTTCTTTTAAAAAGTATTTAAGTGGTAACACGGCTTCAAAAGGTGTAGGATAGAAGTCTCGTTCTACCCTTTCAAATTCACTTCGTTTTCCCATTGGTTTTCCTTTTTAAAAACATCAACAAGGAGTTGGATTAGAAATTCCAATCGAATTGGAGTTGCTAATGAAATTCCTTGTTGATGTTATTATTGTTTGATTAAGCAGTTGGAGAGGAAATTCCAATCAAATTGGAGTTACCAGTGAAATTGCTTAATCAATTAAAAAAACTTTCCAAATTAGATTTAGGCGTGTTTAAGTAATCACGCATTGCTTTAACAGTCTGTTCATAAGCAATACGACAAGTGTTTCTGATAAAATCTTTAAGCTCATGGTGTTCAAAATTTGATTCATCCATATACTTGTTATCATAAATGTTTTGAAAATAAATTTTAGAAAATGATTTTATTCCATGATGATAAAACTTTGGACGAAGAAATCCGGGCTTCATATGAAAACCAGAAGATACCATTCCAAACTGATCGATCATTTTAAATCCAATCGGTTCGTTTGTCAATGGATTTACATATCTATTTCCATCTTGATCAACCAACAACATCATACAAGAAACGTATTGAGTATCTTTAGACGGACTCTTCCATTGACCTTTTTTATTTTTTTCAATACCAAGAACATCTAACAATGAAAGTTTAATATCCTCGCCATTAAATTTTTTATGTGCATACGATACCCCATTAACGATTTTAGAATGTTTGACATTTGAATTATGATTTTGCAATCGCCTAGCAACAGCATCAATACAATCGGGGTCATAGGCAATTTGACCAGGCACAGTCTTTTTATATGGCACATCTTCTGCTGATACAATAAGGGATGCTTCTTTACATTTTTGTTTATAAAGATTTCCTGCTGTAAGTTTGGTTAAGTTTTCTAAATCTATCTCTTCTTTTGGATCATGAAACTCAACATTCTTTGGACGTAATGCTACATCCCAAACATGCGGATGATTCTCAATTGCTTTAGCCCATGTGAGAAGATCAACTTCATCAGTCTTTTCTGCATTCGTATAGTATAGTTTTCTCCATTTGTAAGTTGATTTTTCTGGCAAAAATCTCAATTCAATACCACGTTTTTCACACAATGAATAAAATTCTCTGATTTGTGTTTCATCTTTCCATGATTGTGATGCAGACCACTTAGAAATTTTTGAACCATGTGCGGCTTCAATCGCTAGGTCTCCTGGTTCTTTCATCCACGTAAGTAATCTAAATTCATCTAATGAAAGATTCATAATAAATTCGTCTTTCATTCTATCATATATGTGATATTTTTTACCGCCACAATCTGCAATATACCTTGGCGTCATTATAAATTCCTTTCTAAGGAGTTAATAAAGTACAGTAAGGAGTTAAGTGAAAAATTCCAATCAAATTGGAGTTATCTCATAAATTCCTTACTGAAATTGTTTGATTAAGCAGTTAAAAACAAAATTCCAATCGAATTGGAGTTATTCGTGAAATTGCTTAATCAAATTCACTATCTTCCTACCTGTGTTAGATATTTCTCTTTTGTTTCTTCCCAATTCATGAAACAAATATCATCATAGAACAAAGTTTCATTTAGATTTGTTCTATCGTTTTCTACCAAGTTCTTAATACGCTTTGACGCATACTTGGTCTTCCAAAGATTTACAAGATATTCGACGCTTGTATCAAAAGACTTTACAAGTTTCGAATCGTCAATTTCTCCTCTTAAATACTCACATGTATTATTATACAAAGGAGAGAAATAGATACCGCGATGGTGTTCAGAACGAATAATCTCTTTAGGAATATTTAACTTAGAAAATGCACGACTGCGATAGCGATTACGATGGTCACGCTTCAACATAAGA
>Ga0222716_10000306_pt1 | contig 41077 bp, 50 predicted proteins | sample C33_13DmetaG_FD_165044 | JGI IMG/M metagenome (GOLD analysis project Ga0222716, IMG submission 165044) | Estuarine water microbial communities from San Francisco Bay, California, United States - C33_13D | ecosystem: Environmental > Aquatic > Marine > Unclassified | place: USA: California... | reverse complement strand
ACCTATAGATGGTACCTATAGATGGTACCTATAGATGGTACCTATAGATGGTACCTATAGATGGTACCTATAGATGGTACCTATAGATGGTACCTATAGATGGTACCTATAGGGACCTTAATACTTAAGGTATTTTAATGTCACTTTAAACTTTGTCAACTCTTTTGTGATGTTTTTTTGATGATTGATTCTAGTGATCTTGATAAATCTGGAAATCCTGCATCAAGAAGTAATTCTGGCATGTAGAAGACTTCGCACTCATGCTCCAACTGAACATCAAGATCAGAAAGGTCGCATACAGATAAGATACTTGACAAATTCAAGTCTTCCTTGTAATGCTTATAAGCATCTTTAAAACCCTGAATAGCAGCTTCACCTTCAGAAGATGATGATACGATAACTTGCCAATTACTAGACGAGACCGAATAAAACTTTTTTTTACTTGAAATTTTCCTTATCATAAAAATAATACCTATGGCTAATAGAGAACAGAAAAAACATGTGGGCATCTTTTGCTCACTGTATAAAGGCTCTATATTCATAGAAGAATATCTAAAAAATATTGTAAGTCAAACTTTTTTTAATAAAACTAATTTTTATATTTTAGATTGTGCGTCTCCTGATAACGAATATCAAGTTATAGAAAAATATCTTAGTCATAAAAACATAAAATACAAAAGACTGCAAAAAGATCCGGGACTGTATTCAGCTTGGAATATTTGCGTTGATTGGGCTCAGGAAGAATATATTGGAAATTGGAATGTAGATGATAGAAAAACGCCTTGGTCGATAGAGGTTCTGGCAAAAGCGTTATTGAAAAATAAATCTTTAGATCTGGTTTATGGTCAAACTTTAGTAACAAATAAAGCTAATGACTGTTGGGATAAGTGTAAATCTAAACAAATTTATCCGTGCTTACCTCATAGTTTTGAAAATTTATTAAAAAACAATTCTCCGCACTGTATGCCAATATGGAAAAAAAACCTTCATGACAGATTTGGATATTTTAACGAGGATTATAAAACGGCATCAGATACAGACATGTGGCTTCGGGCATGCGAAGGGGGTGCTAACATGAAATTGGTAAATGAGGTTGTAGGTTTGTATTATGAAAACCCTACAGGTCGATCAACAAATCCTGAAACTTTAAAAGAGATGATTGCTGAAGTTAACAAGGTGAGATCTAAATACAAAACTACTTTAGCTTTATGAAATTAATAATTGGAGAAAAGCATCCTAATCATGCAGGAGATACATCAAGAGAACTTTTTTCTATGTGGGAAGAATCTGAGCTTTGCGACACAGAAAGAAATGATTCGACTCATCACTGCTGGCTTAATGAGATAGGTAACATTCTTCTGTATGAATACCCTCGGTTAGATTCACATCCGGGTATTCCAGATAAATGGGAATATGGGCTTTTTGGTAACACTCAGTATCAGTCTCCAAAATCTAAATCTTGGATTTTCTGGGCAAGAAGACCTAGATTAATGGAACAAACAATCACAAAGGGTTTGCCTAAATACAATGATCGCCACATAGAGTCTATTTTTCTTGGAAAAATTGAAAATTCAATTCAATATGGCAATCGAAGTGATAAAAGCTGGGATATGCATATTGAAAAATTCAGCATGCCTATACATGCTGGAGGAACCTCTAAATGGCCATATACACAGCAAGAGTATTTAGATCTTCTGTCACAGTCTAAATTTGGGTTGTGTTTAGCAGGTTTTGGTCCTAAATGTAATCGTGAAGTTGAGTATTTAGGGTTAGGTGTTGTTCCAATTGTAACACCTAATGTAGATCTTTCTTACTATAATCCACTCAAAGAAGGCGAACACTATATCAAAGTTTCTCAACCTAGAGATATACCTGAGGTTATAAATAGTATCAGTAAATCACAGTGGGAAGATATGTCAGCAGCTGGGCAACAATGGTACAATATTAATTGTTCTAGAGTAGGATCTTTTGAAACAACAATGGAAATAATCAGCGATTGGTTATGAGATTAGTAGCCGCAGTAACTAAAAGTTGCCTTAAAGATTTTCTCTTAATGAGAAAAACTTTTTCTTTATATCATCCTGATGATTCTATTCATGCTTTGTGTGATAAATATTGTTATGACTACTTGAATGGGAATTTTAAAAATCTCACAGCAATTCTCGATAGCGAAATAAACGATGGGGAACATGTTAGCGGAAATAAAGATAATCTAAAACCTTATTTAAATATATTGAGCAAAAAGTTTGATCTTTGTTTATCTTTAGGCGCTACTCCAGAAGATCCTATTTTCTGGTGCGATGTAGACCAAATTTTTGTAAATCCTATAGAGAAATCTATTATTGAAGGTTCAAAATATTATGACGCAATTGTAACCCCTCATTACTCAGATGATTTTGCTGACGAAAAAACTGTTGGTTTTTTTAATGGAGGTTTCAACATTATATGCAACCCTAACTTATTTAAAGTCTGGAAGCATTTATATAATCGTTATGAAGAGCTGAATCTTTATTATGACCAAAAAGCATTAGAGGTCGCTTTAAGATCTTTTAAAACTCTTAACTTACCAATCAATTATAATTTTGGATGGTGGAAATTCATGTCTCCTAAATTCGGAGGTAATTTAAGAAGAATATCTTCAGGTGATGACATTAAATGGGAGTCTAAACCTATAGTTAGCTTTCATTTTCATTGGTTTAAAGGCGAAACACACTCTTTCGACAGAGATGGTTTGAAAAATACCTTTTCTTCATGGTTATCAGACAGAGGAAGAAAAGAAGACCAAGAAACACTTATGGAAATTCAATTTTTAAATAACTTAAATGAGTAACGTTTCACTTTCTAAATTAGGTTCTGACTATGGCCGTCATTTTGTTGATCTCGATATGATCAACTCCGATAGTATTGTTTATTCTCTAGGTATTGGAGAAGATATCACTTTTGATGAAGAGTTGATAAACATAAAAGGCTGCAATATTTTCGCATACGATCCTACCCCTAAAGCAATAAATCATATAAAAAACAAAAACAATCCTTTTATAAAATTTAAAGATGTTGGCGTATCTGATTTTGACGGGGTTTCATCTTTTGATCCACCCCCTAAACCTGAATACGCTTCGTATAAAGAAAGCGAAAACGGAAGCTTCTTTTTCCAAGTCCAAAAATTAAAAACCATTATGGAAGATAACGGTCATGATCGCATTGATTTGCTAAAAATGGATATTGAGGGGTCCGAATACAAGGTTATGCTTGACATCATAAACGACGAAATTTTCCCTAATCAAATTATTGGGGAATTCCATGGCCAAAATTGTGCAGAGTGGCTATTGAAAAACAAGATAGATAAGTACTACCAAGTGATATCTATTACACAAAATGATTTTTGTATGATTAAAATCTAGACGCATCCTCTTCACGCAGCACAAAAGAGAACAAATATTGAAAAAATAAACAATAATACGATTATAATAAATGAATAAGTTTAGATATAATATTTCTGGTTTTGATTTTTCACTCAAAGTGCGAAGTTATTTGGATTGCCATTCTTTAGATGATATACATATACATGATAAATTCAAAGGTATTTTGACAGATGTCGATGGAGAATTTTCTGATCAAGGGCAAGACTTACATCTTAAATTCTACAGAAGCATGGACAATGATCCGTCCTTCAAACAATTGTACGATAAATTTGTAAAAGAAGTTATAAGGTCTAATTTTGAGCAGGATATAATTTATCAAAAATATCCAACTTTTAGAATCCATCAGCCAGATAATATTTGTGTATTTGAATGGCATAAGGACAAAGAATTCAATCATAACCCAAAAGAAATAAATGTTTACCTTCCCATAACTTCAGCTTTTGGCACAAACACTTTTTGGACAGAAACTTCAGAAGATAAAGGGGATTATTTTCCAGTAGAAGCTGAACACGGTGAGTATATTTTGTGGAATGGTGCGAATCTTAGACATGGTAATAAAATGAACAATACAAGCAAAACAAGAATCAGTTTTGACTTTAGGGTCATGAAGTATGCAGATTACGATGAAAGCATCTCAAACAATAGCTTGACAAAGAAAACGAAGTTCATTATAGGTGATTATTTTGATGAAAAAATAATATGAAAGTTGTATTTTCAACAACCCCAAAAAAGTTTTCTAGCGCTAATCGTGTGAGGCAGACTAACTCTTTGGCTAGCTTAAGTAATTTACGCATTGATAAGGAAATTATATTGTTCGGAGAAGCAGATGATAGAGAAGCAATTGAAACGTGCAAAAAATATAATATTAAATACCTAACAGATTTTAAAAGATCTGAGTCAGGGGTGCCTTTTGTGAATGATCTTTTCCAAAGAACATTAGCTTATACAGAAGCAGATTTTTATTGTTACATCAATTGTGACATTATTGTTTTGGATGATTTCTGTCAAACCTTAAAAATTCTCTATCAAAAGAATGTTAAAAATAAAACCGATTCTATTTTCGCTTGCGGCCAAAGGTGGGATTCGGATTCTATATCTGAAGTAATAAATTTCCAAGAATTTTCCGATGAAAAAATCTTGTCTATTGCAAAACAGACAGGAAGAATGCATGAGCCTACTGGGATAGATTATTTTATATTCCAAAAAAGGACTTTTTCAAATATGCCGGATCTTTTAATAGCTAGAGCTGTTTTTGATAATCTTATAGTGGGCCATGCCGTCATGAATAATAACATAGATGACTATGATGTATCTTCTATGTGTACCGTAATACATCAAAACCATAAATATGGACAACAAGAAGATATAACAGATCTTTCGGTGCTAAAATCTAAATTCAAAGATGATTTTAAATTTAACCAAAAAGCAATAAGTTATGGGTGGGGGCCTATGAGATTCACCTCTGACTGCAAAAAAATATCATGATTTATGTTTTTGATTTAGATAATACTCTGTGTGAAACAGAAGGTACTTTTTACGAAAAAGCTCAACCTATTCAATGTAGAATAGAAAAGGTCAATAAATTATACGATTCAGGCCATACAATTATAATTGACACAGCAAGAGGTTGCGCCAGTGGTAAAAACTGGTGGTATTTTACTTGTGATCAGCTTAAGGAGTGGGGTATTAAATTTCACACACTCAGAACAGGGGTAAAATTTGGAGGGGATGTATTTGTGGACGATAAAGGCATAAACGACAATGATTTTTTTGATTGAATAATCTGATATTTCACATTTCTTAGGGTGAATAATTACTAAAATGGCTTCATCATTAAAAAAAATAATCACACGCAATAGTTTTTTGAAAAAGAAATATTACAAATATATTTCTTTCAAAAATAGGTATGGCCGTAAGTATAAAGAAACCTTGTCTTTGCTAAAATGCGCTAAGTTATGGTCTTATTCTCAAGCGAAAGATTACCAGCTCGAAAATTTAAAAAATATATTATCTGTATGCCGCAATATACCATATTACAAAAAGCTATTTAAAGATAATGGATTTGATCCCGATATTAAAAAAATAGAGGATATTGAAAATCTTCCTTACTTAACTAAAGACATCATAATCAATAATTTTAACGATTTAATAAATCCCTTTTTTGAAGGCAAGAGATATAAACTTCACACATCAGGAACCACTGGCAAAAGGTTAGTTATTCTAGGAACAGATGACCTTTATAAAGTAGAAGCAGCTTTCATTACAAATGCATTTAATGATCATAATTCTTATTTATATCAAGATCACTCAATATGGATAAGAAGGTACTCTCCTAAAGCCGGAGATCCTATACACTTTGATGATTTAGAATTAAATAGGAGCTATATGTCTGCTTTTAATCTGAATGATGAAACAGTTTGTGATTATGTGGAATATATAAATTCTAAAAAGTCTGAAACTTTAGTGTCGTATCCTTCTACTCTTTATTACCTTTCTATTCTTTGCGAAAAATTAAATCTAAAGTTAGATCATGTTAAGCATATGCACGGAGCATCAGAGCCATGCTTGGATCAGTGGAAAGATAAGATAAAGCAGGTTTTTTCCATAGACATAAAAATGCACTATGGTCAAGTGGAAAGAGTTTGCTTTGCTCACCAAGATTATGAAAATAATTATTATAAAGAAAACTTACTGTATGGCTATAAAGAGCTATCGAATAAAAATGTAATTGTCGCTACTGGTTTTCATAATTATTTGATGCCATTACTGAGATATAAAACTAACGATATAGTTAAACCTTTTGAATCTTATGATGATTCTGCATTTCCTAGATCTATAGAATCAATTGAAGGAAGAGAGTGCGATATGCTGCTAAATTCAAGTGGTTATCTTGTTCCAGCTATCAATTTTTACACGTTAATGTCTAAAACCGATTCTGTAGATATGTTTCAAATCACTCAAATCAAAAAAGACAAATCTGTGTTATTAGATATTGTAGTCAACGAAAAATTCAGTCTTAAGAGCGAACAAGCGTTAAGGAAAGAAATGTCTTTTAGGTTAGGTGATGTTAATGTTGAAATTAGAAAAGTGGACCGAATCAGCAGAGACCTTAAAACTCAAAAATTTAAAGCTGTTAAGCTTGTATGATGCAATTCAAATATAATATTTTACTAGATAATATACTTGCGTATTCGCCTTCTTCTAGGGGTGAAAATGATTTTATTAAGCTTGACTGGAATGAATGTGTAATACCTCTGTCTGAAGCAGAAAAAGAAATAGTAAATAAAAGCATCCTAGATGTAGACAATATATATTACCCGAATATAAAAAATAATTATTTACTTGAGTTACTAAGTTGTTACACAGGATTACCTGAAGACAATCTATGCTTTTTCAATGGTTCAGATAGCGCATTAAAACATATCTTTGATTGTTTTGTTGATCATAAAACGAATGTGCTACTTTTCAACCCAGACTACACTCAGGTCGATGTTTTTGCATACCACAGGACTCCTAGAATTACAAAAAGCAATATATTTGATATTTTTGGTGCCAACAAATATGATTTTAATTTGATAAAACATCATGATGTATTATATCTAAGTTACCCAAACAATCCTATTGGTTGTTTAGTAGACCGAAGTTTAATAGAGTATCATGTAGCACTTCACCCTGATGTATTATTCATTATAGATGAAGCGTATTATGAGTATAGCGAATCAACTTGCGTTGAATTAGTTAAAAAGCATAAAAATATTATAGTAACCAGAACTTTTTCTAAAGCTTTTCCTTTAACCAATGCTAGATTTGGTTATTTATGTGCAGACAAAAGCATTATAGGAAAAATAAATAAGATTAAAAATTGCAAAGAGGTCAATGGGTTTTCTCAAAGTATAGCGACAAGTGTTTTGAAAAATATTGAATTATTTTCTAGAAGGATATCAACAGTTAAAGAAAACAAAAAATATTTTTGTAATAAGCTAAGTCGTATCGGAGTATCTTTTCCCGAATCCTTTGGTAATTTTATTTTCCTAAAGCACAAAAATCATAATGCGATTTTAGATAAACTCAAATATAAACATGGAATCTTAGTTAGATCAAGAAGTGATTTATGCCCTGATAGCTTTAGGGTTACAATAGGAGAGAAATCACACCTAGATAAAGTTTTACAAGTAATTCAAAATGAAAACTGACATCATTAGTTTAATTGGATTGGGTAAGCTTGGATTACCTTTGCTTTGTGTCTTTGCTAATAAAGGGCAAAACATTTACGGCGTAGATATTGATTCAACTAAAGTGGACATATTAAAAAAGAAGATATGTCCTTTTTATGAACCGGAACTGAGTGATTATCTAGAAAATGGTTTTGATAATATAGATTTATCCTGTAGAGCGGAGGAAGTAGTTTCGCGTACAGATGTCGCTATTATATTAGTTAATACTCCATCTGATAGTTCGGGAGAGTTCAGTAACAAATATATTTATTCAGCTATTGAAAAGATAGCTAATAGGTTAAAAACAAGCAGTAAGAAGGATTTTTTATTTATCTTAAGCTCTACAGTTATGCCTAGTAGCCATGAACAAATAATAGACAGAATAGAAAAAATATCAGGAAGAAAATTAAACGAGGGGTTTGGGTTTGTTTATATACCAGACCTTGTAGCTTTAGGTTCTGTCATTAAAGATTTTCAAAATCCAGATGTTTTAATAGTTGGCGAAAGTGACGCAAGATATGGAGATATAGCTAAAGGCATTTATAAAAAAATATTGTCACCCCAAACACCTGTAATAACTATGTCTTTATTGGAAGCAGAAATAACTAAAATTAGTTTGAATGCATATATAACAATGAAATTAAGTTTCGCCAATTTTATAGGCAATATTACGGATAAAGCCGGATGTAGGCACAGTAAGATAACTAAAGCTTTAGGGTATGACCGAAGGATATCTCCCTACTATATTAAAAGTGGTACAGCTTTCGGGGGCACTTGTTTTCCAAGAGATACATGGGCATTTATAAAATATAGTGAAAAAATCGGCCTTAATGCTGAGCATATAAAAGCCGCTAAATTAATAAATGATAGCCAACACACAATATTATTAAACAAAGTTCTACCTTATAAAAACAAAAAAATAGGTATTTTAGGTTTATCTTTTAAACCAAATACTCAAGTTACTATAGAGTCACCCGGACAAAAGCTTTATGATTATTTATTAGAACTTAAATATGATGTCGAAGCGTATGATGAAATAGTTTTAGGATCAAAACAGTTTGAATGCTTTATTGACCGCATAGAAGTCCTAGTTTTAACTCACAGCAACAATCAATTTTTAAATAAATATCAATTAAAAGACATAATAATCATTGACCCATGGGAAAGTTTGATATGCTAGATATTAACAATCCTCACAAGTGTTTATTTGTAAAGACGAATAATATGTATGGAGGACCATGGGTTTCCTTCGATAATAATTCTGCAACTACAGATTTTATTTTAAAAAATACTTTTGCTAAAGCTGGACATCCTTTCCCTATGATTCTTTTTTGTAGTATGGACGTAAGGGTTATAAAATCAGATTTTCGCCCTGCATGGCTCGATCACGCATGCCGAGAATGTAAAATATATGAAGAGAGCGTATCTAAGATGACAAATTTTTACTTAGAAGAAGATATCGACTATTCGCAATATGATTTTGTTTATACCGAAGATCCTATTTTAAAATCTCAAACTATCTTTAGCAACCCTAACACTTTATTTGTTTATAGCGATGGAGAGCATTTCAAGCGCACCCCTCAAACTCATTATGATTTATTCTTAGATCATTTACAATGGGATTTTCCTCACACAATAGAAAAGCATAATTTCTTCAAAAATAAAAATAAAGCTGGTGTTTATGTAGAGTATAGAACTAGAAATATTAGAGGTATCCATGATAAGATTTTTGATAGCACAAAAATCAAATGCATAACAAAAACGTTTTTAGATGCAAACAATTCTTGCTACGGTATGACGAAGCCACTCCAGAATGGAATAAGTTATTGGGCTAATCTAGGAGCATCAAAATACCATATTATGCTTCCTGTTAATGGCAACAAAAGAATTGGTCAATGCCTCATAGATGCTGCATCTATTGATTCAGTCAACATTGGAAAATCTTCCTACAAAAATCATTTTATCCATCCTGATCTCATAGCTGAAGATATTCATGGGGCTATAAATAAAATAAAAAAAGTGGAGTCTAGCGAAAGTTTGTATTGCGAAGCTTTATCTTACCAAAGAAACCAAGTGCAGTCGGGCCAAAAAAAATTTATTGAAATAATAAGTAAATCTATTAATATAAAACTGCATAATAAATGAAAATTTTAATAACAGGTGCATCAGGTTTTTTAGGTAAACATTTAGTAACAAGGTTAGAGCGGAATAATGAACTACTAACGCCAACTTCTAAACAGTTAGATGTGTCAGATTATGATGCGTTGGAAAAATATTTTTACGATCACGATTTTGATACCATCATCCACCTAGCTGCCCGATGTGGGGGTATTGGTGCTAATAGAAATAACCCAGCGGTTTTTTTTGAAAAAAACCTTCAGATGTCAACCAATATCCTTAAGCTTGCTAGCGAATTTGACGTAATAAAAAAAATGATAACTTTAGGATCTGTTTGTTCATACCCTAAATTCACAGAGGTACCATTCAAAGAAGAAAACATTTGGAATGGTTACCCTGAAGAAACAAATGCTCCGTATGGCATTGCAAAAAGATCTTTAATGATGGGGTGCCAATATTACAATCAACAGTATAATGATAATTTTGTTCATCTTATTCCTGTTAATATGTATGGAGAGTATGATCATTTTGATTTAGAAAACTCTCATGTTATTCCAGCCTTAATTCGCAAGATGCACGAAGCTAAAATGTCTGGAGCTTCTAGTGTTACTGTATGGGGTGATGGTTCAGCATCTAGAGAGTTTCTTTATGCAGGAGATTGTGCAGAAGCTATTGAGCTAGCATTAGAGTATTACAATTCTCCTGAACCAGTAAATATAGGGACAGGTCAGGAAATAACAATAAAAGATTTAGTAGAAAAAATAAAAAATGTAGTAGCCTATGAAGGCGATATTGTATATGATACAACAAAGCCAAACGGACAACCTCGCAGATGCCTAGATACATCTAAGGCAGAATCTGATTTCGGGTTTCGAGCAAAAACATCCTTTGACGAAGGTCTAAAGAAAACTTACGATTGGTATACTAAACAACAATGAATAACATCATCATAGTCACAGGCGTTACAGGGCAAGATGGTAGCCACATGGTAGATCACCTGTTGAAAAATACCGATTACAATATAGTTGGTACGGTTAGAAGGTTATCAGTATCAAATCATGATAACTTGAAGCACATAGATTCAGATAGGTTTGAGAAAGTTTATTTTGATTTAAATGATAACGAATCAATACAAAACGTAATTCAAAAATATAAGCCTAAATATTTTATCAATCTTGCTGCACAAAGCTTTGTTGCAGCTAGCTGGGATATACCAGTATCGACTTGGAACACTAACGCAACGGGGGTTCTTCACATTTTAGAGGCTATACGTAAGTATAGTCCTGAAACTAGATTTTACAATGCTGGCACTAGCGAGGAATTTGGGGATGTTCAGTATTCCCCTCAAGATGAAAGTCACCCATTAAGACCAAGGTCGCCATACGGAGCAGCTAAAGCTGGAGCAAGGCACCTCGTAAAGGTTTACAGGGATAGCTATGGAATTTATGCTGTGCAAGGTTGGTTATTTAATCACGAAGGAACTCGCCGTGGAGAAGAGTTTGTGACGCGTAAAATCTCTAAAGGTGTAGCAAAAATACACCAAAGCTTAAATAAATCACAAATTGTTCAACCTATTACTTTAGGCAATCTTGAAGCAAAAAGAGATTGGAGCGATGCAGAAGATTTTGTGGATGGAATCTGGAGGATGCTAAACCAAGATAAATATCGTCAAGATTGGAAAGATAATGGTAGCATTCGTGATTACGTTATATCCTCTGGAGAAACTCATACTATTAGAGAGTTTATAGAGGAATCTTTTAAATGTATCGATATGGATAGTAACTGTATACGCTGGGAAGGTAAAGGTACAGATGAGGTATTGTATTTCATGGATGATATCAGCTATACAACGGCGGTTGTCAAAACAAAACTAGTAACCATCAATAAAGATTTTTATAGGCCAGCCGAGGTTGAGTTACTATTAGGTTCTCATGACAAAATTTCAAAAGAGTTAGGATGGAGGCCAAAAAACTCTTTTAAGGATCTTGTGAAAAAAATGGTTAATAATGACATTTTTTTACTTGAATCTTCTCCTTAGATGGTGTAATATACTTATCAGAGAAATTAAACTAACCTTATCATTTCGATAAGGTTTTTTACTAACTTGAAACAGATATTCTCTCTCCCCTTCAGGGGTGTAATCTCTTTTACCTAAAATTATGATTTTCGACGAACAAATATCACGCAAGCCCGATTATTACCCTTGGACAGAAGAATTCAGACGTTCTATGTGGGACGGTCATTGGACAGATAAAGAGTTTTCATTTTCTTCAGATATCCAAGATTTTCACGTTAAACTTACAGATCAAGAACAGCAGATTATTATTAGAACTTTATCTGCTATTGGTCAAATAGAGGTTGCGGTAAAAACTTTCTGGGCTAAAATTGGTGATAATTTACCTCATCCATCTATTCGTGATCTGGGCTACGTTATGGCCAATATTGAAGTGATTCATAATGAAGCTTACGAGAGATTATTGAAGCTTCTTGATTTAGAAGAAGTATTTGAAGAAAACATGAAACTTGACTTTATTGAGGGCAGAGTTAATTATCTAAGAAAATACACCCATAGATTTTACAAGGATTCAAAAAAACAATTCGTATATGCTTTGATATTATTCACTTTGTTCGTTGAAAACACATCTTTATTTAGTCAATTTTATGTTATTAATTGGTTTGGTAAGAAAAATTTGTTGAAAGATACTAATCAGCAAACAAAATATACTGCTAGGGAAGAAGATATTCACGCAAAGATTGGTATTAAGCTACTAAACACTATTAAAGAAGAGCATCCTGAGTTATTTGACGATGATTTAGAACAGAAAATTTTACATGAAGCTAGAGAAGCATTTAAAGCTGAAGAAAAAATTATAGACTGGATAGTTAATGGAATTCAAAAGGATTTGCTTTCTGCCGAGATTCTTAAAGAATTTGTTAAAAACAGAATCAATGAGTCGCTCGATCAGATAGGGTTTGAGAAAATCTTCGATATTGATGAAAAAATAATTTTACGTACAACTTGGTTCGATGAGGAAGTTTTAGGCAACATGATGACAGACTTTTTCGCTTCTCGCCCTACAGAGTATTCAAAATCAAATAAAAGCTTTAGTGAAGCAGACTTATTCTAAAAATATGGACAAATTTTACTGGTTAAACGAGGATTCAAGAAGATTTCTCAAGAGGGGTTATTTAAAAGACAACCAAACGGCAGAAGAGCGAATTAAAGAAATATCCGATAATGCAGAAAAAATTTTAAAAATAAAAGGGTTTTCTGATAAATTTTATAAGTATATGAGTAAAGGGTTTTATTCCCTAGCTACCCCTGTGTGGACAAATTTTGGAAATCACAGAGGCTTACCTGTTTCATGTTTTAATTCTCATGTAGATGATACGATGGAATCCATTTTGTATAAGGCTGCTGAAGTAGGCATGATGAGCAAAATGGGAGGAGGCACATCTGGCTATTTTGGAGATCTAAGGCATCGAGGTGCTCATATAAGTGTCGGAGGAGAGTCTAGCGGGCCAGTTCATTTTTTAGAAATTTTTGATAAAATATCAGAAGTGGTTAGTCAAGGTAGTGCAAGACGGGGTAGCTTTGCCGCTTATTTACCTATTGAACATCCTGATATAGAAGAGTTTTTGAAAATTAGAGGTAGCGGTCACCCTATACAGAACCTAAGTATAGCTGTAACGATAAAGAATGACTGGATGAAGTCAATGGTAGAGGGGGATTCTAAAAAAAGAGCTATTTGGGGCAAAGTCATACGTAAACGTTTTGAAACGGGTTATCCTTATATTAGCTTTATCGATAACATAAACAATAACAATCCTAAAGTTTACAAAGATAAAGGGTTAGAAGTTAAGTCTCAAAATTTATGCAACGAGATCGCTTTAGCCTCCGATAGCAATAATTCTTTTGTTTGTGTCCTTTCTTCTGTAAACTTGGTTCATTGGGATGAAATTGAAAAAACTGATGCCGTAGAAACTTTAACTTATTTTCTTGATGCGGTTAATGAAGAATTCGTTAAAAAAACCAAAGGCATTCCTTTTATGAAGCATCCTCATAATTTTGCCAAAAACCACAGGGCTTTAGGGCTGGGAGTTTTAGGTTGGCATTCTTTACTTCAATCAAAAAATATATCTTTTGAGTCGTTTGAAGCTAAAATACTAAATGGTAAAATATTCAAAGCATTAAGAAAAAAATGTGACAAAGCTTCAGAAGAACTTGCTGCTTTATGCGGCGAAGCACCAATTCTTAAGGGTTACGGTAGGCGAAACACTCACACAATAGCGATTGCCCCAACTACATCAAGCTCTTTTATTTTAGGGCAAGTTTCCCCATCTATAGAACCTCTTAACTCTAATTATTTCGTTAAAGATTTAGCAAAGGGCAAATTTACTTACAAAAACCCTTATTTAAAAGATTTATTACAATCAAAAAATAAAGATACAGCTAATATCTGGAAATCCATTCTGGTTAAAGGAGGATCTGTGCAACATTTAAAATTCTTATCTCAAGAAGAAAAAGATGTCTTTAAAACTTTTGGCGAAATATCTCAAAAAGAAGTTGTTATACAAGCTTCTACTAGACAAAAACATATCGATCAGGGGCAGTCACTTAATGTAATGGTACCCTTACAGGCTAGCCCTAAAGAGGTCAGTAACCTTCTTATAGAGGGGTGGCAGCTAGGCATTAAGGGGTTCTATTATCAAAGAAGCGCTAACCCCGCACAAGAGCTTTCAAGAAGTATATCTAGCTGCTCTTCATGTGAAGGTTAAATACTTTTTTCATTTTGAGCTCTTTTCAGTGTATAATTGTTTATAATTATGGACGAAAAAAAAATAAACCTAGCAGGTAGATCTGGGCCAAAAAGCTCAGCTCAAACTCCTGCGAAACCAGAAGAAAAGAAGAAAGGGTCTAAAATAAACCCTCCGGGATCTGCTGGAACTAAACCTGACGCGAAAGAAAAAGCAAAAAAAACTTTAGAACGCAAAGATGATAAAGAGCTAGTTAGTGGAGCTATCACATTTTCAGAAAGAGTAACTAAAGCTTTAAAAAATAAAGTTTCAGAACATAATAAAAAATATTCCAAAAAAGTTTCTCTTACTCAGCTTAAAAAGGTTTATCGTCGTGGAGCAGGGGCATTTTCTTCTTCTCATCGTCCCGGTAAATCCAGAGATCAGTGGGCTATGGCTAGAGTAAATATGTTTCTGAAAATGATGCGAGGAGGAAAAGTTAAAGATGCTTACAAAAAAGCTGACCAAGATATTGCTAAAAGTAGCATAGATTTTTATAAAAACATTGATAAAACTGGAGATCAAATGATCGACATACAAAGGGTTGGGGCATCTATAGAATTTACAGAGGTAGAGCTTTATAATGCAAAAGAGTACTTAAACAAATTTTAATATGAATATCAAAGTAAATTTAACTGATAGCATAGCAGCAGACAAAGAGAATAAAACTCTTAATAAACCTTTTAGAACTCCTAAAGGTCCTAAAAAATTCGCTGTTTATGTGAAAAATGAAAAAGGCAGTATTGTAATTGTTCGCTTTGGAGATCCTAATATGGAAATTAAACGCGACGATCCACAACGCCGCAAAAACTTTAGGTCAAGGCATAATTGTTCTGACTCGGGACCCAAATGGAAAGCTCGATATTGGAGCTGTAAAATGTGGGAAGCAGGCAAATCAGTCACAGATTATATCAAAGGATCATGGGACGGTAAAGAGTTGTGGGACCATCAGCAACTTTTATTAACAAACCCAAATCTATCGTTAGCCGAAGAAGAGGATGACTGTGATTGCGGCGGTGGGTGCGGCTGCGATGTTAGCGAAGCTAGTGATTATGAATTAGGTATGGCAAAAGCTCAACTTAATAAAGCTCAAGCTCAAATAGCAGAACTACTTAAAATGATGGAGGGTATGAAAGACGATACCGAAATGGAAGCATGGGTTCAATCAAAAATCACTAAGATTTCTGATTATGTAAATTCTATTCACGGTTATCTTATCTACTACAATGACACCGAAGAACAAGGGGTCATTGAAAGTTCTAATAATAAAACAATAATTTAAAATGAAAAATTACAAAGAAAATTTAGAAGTCTCATTTGCCGATTATGGTAAAGATGAAATGGAAATTAAAGGCGAATTCATGGGTTCTTGCGCTATGGATGATAAACTTTATGTCAACACAGCCGGATTAAGCAACAAAGACACTGCGTCTATGTGCGCTATGCAATATATGAAAATGCGTCCTGAAATACTTGAAACAGGAAAAGGTGGACTTACAGACAAACAAAAGAAGCTTCCACCCGCCCTTCAAAAAGCTATTCTTAAAAGAATGGAAAAGAAAGGAGAGCTTGGAGAAGAAGGGCAAAAAGAAGCGCAAGAGCTTGAAGCGACTCAGATTGCAGTTTTTCCTGATAAAGAAATCCCTGTTGATGAAGTAGGGACTCCTTATCAAGATATGAGACCAATTAATAAAGACGGCTATAAAATAGACGAAGAATTAAAAGATAAAGCAAAAAAGGAAAAACTTAAAAACCCCGGCTTGCAATCTGTTTCCCCGCCTCAATCATAAGCCTATTGGTGCATAGGTATACTAGCAATTCAACTTGCGACTAAAAGAGTCCCGAAAGGGGCTCTTTTTTTGTTGACGTAAGGTTTTTGTGTGTTAATATTGTTTACATGCCTAAAGTAGCCTTCAGTAAAATTATCGAAAAACATATCGAAGTAACGAAGGCTAGAGGTTTTTGGTCAAAAGAAACCAAGCTCTTAAAAAAACTTATAGAGAAATATCCCAATTTAGAATTCTGGCAAAAAACCGAATTTAGACCTAAGTTAAAATCTTTCGCTCAACTTATGGTCGAACCTCTAGAAGAATATTTGAGAGTAAAGTATAGAGATTTTCACCGTGTTTCTCGTAAAGATGAAGATATAGTGATTTACGATAAAAAATTCGGCAAAGATATAACCAGAAAAAATAAACCACAATCTATTAGAAGTTTTTTAAATGGCTAGAACTAAATCAAAAACATCAAATTCAACTCCTCTCACTGTGAACGATAAGCTTTCAAATTTTTTGAAAACTAATCAAGAGAATCATTATAATTTTGAAGAAGATATAGATTATAAAGTGTCTTACGGGAGCTTGGTCGTAGACTTCGAATTGCAAGGAGGCATTGGCCCCGGACTACATCGGTTTACAGGTATGAATGAGGGGGGAAAAACCTCTGCTGCACTAGAGGTGATGCGTAATTTCCTTAATACAGTGCCTAATTCTAGAGGCTTTTACATTAAAGCTGAAGGCAGATTATCCAAAAATATGAAAGACCGCTCAGGAGTAGAGTTCACAAATAAACCTGAAGAATGGCAGAATGGAAATTGTTTTGTATTTGAATGCAATGTTTACGAAACAGTTGTCGAGGCAATGCGCAATCTTGTTTACGATAACTCTGAAGATATTAGGTATTTTTTCTTATTAGATAGTGTAGACGGTCTTATCACAAAGAATGACGCAGAAAAAAGTTTCGAAGAATCTTCTAAAGTCGCTGGAGGAGCAGTTATTGCTGCGACATTTATGAAAAGAGTTAGTATAGCCCTTGCTAAACGAGGGCACATGGCAGTTTTCATTAGTCAGGTCCGTGCAGACATAAAATTAGATCCTTATAGTAAAGCCCCTATAAGGCAAACTACAGCTACGGGTGGTAATGCTTTATTGCATTTTGCTAACTATATCTTTGAATTTGAGCCTAGATTTAAAACTGATATGATTCTGCAAAAACCTTTAGAAAAATATGACCCTCAAAAAAATCCATATATAGGTCACTATGCAAAAATTACGGTAAAGAAAAGTCCAAATGAAAAGACTAATTCTGTAATTCGCTATCCAATTATTTATGGTCGTATTGGAGGAAAGAGTATCTGGAACGAGAAAGAAATATTAGATATGTTATATTTATGGGGTCACGCCGAGAAGAAGGGTGCATGGATATCTATCTCTACAGACTTAAGAAACGAAGCGCTAGAGCACAAAATCGAAATACCAGAAACAATACAAGGTGAAAACAAGTTCAATACTTTAGTAGAAGAAGATCAAAAAATTAAAAACTTTTTCATAAAATACTTCAGAGATTTAATTTTGTCCGAATGATATTTAAAACACTATTCGGTTCTACAAAAAAACTAAAGAAAGCATCTTCGTATAGGGTTGCTTGGGCTAAAGATAGTCGAAGTAAATTTCAAAAAAAAGTAAAAAACATCCTTTATGCTTACTGGGAGAATCATATAGTATTTGAAGAATTCCCTATTGTAGGCACTCGCTTGACATTGGACTTCTACAATGCTACATTAAATATAGCTATTGAAGTTCAAGGGAGGCAGCATACCGAATATGTTGAATTTTTCCACGGGAAAAGCAAGATGAATTACCTTAAGCAACTTAAGAGGGATCAAGATAAGCTTAATTTTTGCGAAATCAATAATATTATGCTAATAGAAATCCATGATGAAGAAGATATGGATTATTTACGCCAAATATTAGCCAAAGGAAAGTAATAGTGTAATATATATTATGGATCACACAGATAATAATAATGGGGTGCCAGAAGTCATAATGGATAAACTTTATGAGTTTACTAATAATGGCCAATATGGAGGGTTTATCTTGGCTTATGTAGATAATAGCGGTAGTGTTTCGATAAACTGTAAAGTAGGATCTCAGGTGGTTGAATTAGGCTTAAGAAAATCTTTAGAAAAATTTCTTGATCAGATCGAGTTAAGCGAAACAACTATGCCCCAACAAGACCCGGACGAATTAGAGTAAGATGATATATAACTTAGAGCTTGAGCATAGATTGCTGGCTGGTTTATTAAAGCACCCTGACCAATATGGTGCTATAGCCGATTTCATATCTGAAAAAGATTTTGCTTCTACCGAAGAAAATATTACAGGCACTGTATATATAGCGCTTAAATCTTTTTGCGAAAACAATAAAGGTGTAGACCTAATTGTGTTAAGTGAAAAAATTAAAAGTTTAGGAGTTTCTTTTGCTAATGGTATAGATATATCAAAATATTTACATTCTTTATCTATGCAAGCTATATCTGCCAATCAAGTTGTGCAGGTAGCCCAAGCTCTCAAAAAGGTCAGCGTAAGAAGAGAGATTTACTTAGCCTCAAAGAATACGGCTGAGCAAATGAAAAAGATGCATGAAGATTGCTCTTTTAATGAAATCGTTGAGGTTGCTGATAAGTCTTTTAATGATAAAGTAAATATTTTCGATTTATCAGAAGATAGTTTTAGCAATATCTGTGGGGATGAAATGAGGGAATACATTGAGTTTTTAGGTGAAAATCCTAAAGATGAAATGGGATTAATGGGGCCTCATCAAATGATCAATGATTTATACGGTTCACTTTTAAGGCCGGGAAATATTACAGTTATTGTCGCCAGATCAGGAGTAGGAAAAACAACTTTTTGTTTGGATTATTGTGTTAAAGTGGCATTGCAACACAAAGTGCCTGTACTTCATTTCGATAATGGTGAAATGAGTAGAAATGAACTAATGATCCGTCAATGTTCAGCTGTTTCTGGCGTTAGCCCTCATTTACTTGAAACAGGAAAATGGAGACAGGCGGGAGATGAAATAGTTAAAAAAGTTAGAGATGGTTTTGATAAAGTTAAAAATCTCAAATTCCATTATCACGGTGTAGGAGGTTATTCTTTAGAAAGAATGATTAATGTTCTTAAAAGATTTTATTATAAAGAAGTAGGTAGAGGTAACCCGATGATATTTTCTTTTGATTATATTAAACCAACAGAAGAAACGAATAAAGCGGAATGGCAAACAATAGGAAAAATGGTTGACACATTTAAAAGGACGATTCAGAGAGAAATTGTTTTTGAAGGTGAGCCAATCATTCCCATGATAACCAGTATACAAAGTAATAGGTCAGGTATCGTCACTAACCGTCAATCCAGAGATGTTAACGATGACGAAGGTATCGTTAGTGGATCAGATAGAGTTACTCAATATTGCTCCCATCTTTTCATCTTAAGAAGAAAAACTGCTGACGAAGAAGTTCAAGAAACAGAGCGTTTCGGTAACCATAAATTAATAGCAGTTAAAACTCGACATTTAGGTAAGATGCCTCAGAGAGCGAACGCTTTAATACAAATGCCAGACAGAACTGTAAAGAACAGTATTCAGCTTGATATTAATAACTTTAACGTAGAGTGTAGGGGGGATCAGCAAGATATATCAGACTTCCTAGATGCGCAAGATGAGTTTGTACAAAACGATGAGCCAGAAGAAGACTTAAGGTCTTTTGAGAGAGGTGAAGTTCCTAACACAATATAAAAAATGAATACAGAAGATATTCAAGATGTGCTTCATAATTTAGGTTTCAAGCTTTTAGACAAAGGTGATTTCTGGACTACAAATGCGATATGGAGGAATGGGGATAATAATACTGCTGTTCAAATATATAAGAACTCTGGTGTTTGGAGGGATTTTGTTGAAGGCATTCCTCCAAGTCCATTCGCAAGATTAGTGTCGAAAGCATTAGGGACTTCAAACCCTGATGTTTTAAAAAAATACGACATAACTAAAACAAAAACCAAAGACATATTTGAAAACGTTGACCGTAAACATAATATAAGAATGCCAAAAACATACGATGCGTCTGTCATAAATAACTTTTTACCTCATTATAAGTTTTACAATAGTAAAGGTATATCTTCTGAAACCTTAAAGTCTTATAAGTCAGGGTTTTCTACATTAGGAAGCATGAACAACAGATATGTTTTTCCTATCTTTAGCTTTGAAGATCCTAGCTCTTTAATAGGTTTTTCTGGCAGATCAACCTTATGGAAACCTAATCAAGATAAAATACCAAAATGGAAGCATGTCGGACAAAAAAGAGATTGGGTTTATCCTCTATGTTTAGGTAAAGACTTTAAAGATAGCGTTAAGGAAAAAGGGGTTATTTATATTGTTGAGTCCATAGGGGATAGTTTAGCTTTAACTGAAAATGGATTTAAAAATCATATAGTTACTTTTGGCCTAAGTTTAAGCGGTAATCAATTGGCATCAATATTAGCATTTAATCCTAAAAAAATCATTATTGTTATGAATAATGATAAAAGTAATGAAGTAAACTCAGGTTTAGAAGCTTCAATTAAAATTTACATTTCTTTATTAGATTTTTTCGACATAAATAAAATCTCGATAAAACTGCCTAAGTCAGGCGACTTATCAGACATACATCAAAATAAAACCTTTAATGAGTGGACTGAAAAACAAATAAATGAAAAAGATCAACGCAAATACATATTAGATTTCATTAAGAACCCTTTTCATAAAAAAATATTTTTAAAAAAAGCTAATCTACATAAAAAAATAGAGTTGTTGTCGGCGCATTTAGATGAGGATACTTTTTAATGAATAAAATAGTTAAATTATCAGCAAGTAGATTAAAAACTGCGCAAAGTTGTAGTTGGTTATATTGGGCAAAATATCACATGATGCTGCCTGATAAAAAAAATGATGGCTCCTCTAGAGGTGATATATGTCACGCTGTATTCGAATGTCTAGGTAAGGCAAATAGAAAAAGATATTACAATAAGATCATTAAAAATAAAGACTCCTTTTGTGTCCCATCCATCAAAAGAATGATTTTAAAAAAGGCTGTAGGACATGGAGTCGATGACGAAGAAAATCTTACTATGATCAATGATATGATTGTGGCAGGATTAGAATATGATTTTTACGGTAAAGATTTGCAAAAACCCACAGAAGCATATTCTGAGTATGAGTTTGATTTAAAAATAAAAGAGGAAGGTAAGCAATACCACATTAAAGGATTTATTGATAAACTTTTCCTATACAAAAGTAAAAAGTTAGCTGTTATTAGAGATTTTAAAACTAGTAAGGCGGTTTTTCAAGGAAAAGAGGTTTCTAAAAATCTACAAGATTATATTTATTGCTTAGCTGTAAAACATTTATTTCCAGAATATAAAGAGCGAAGAAGTGAATTTGTTTTTCTTAAGTTTGATTTAAAAAGCCCAGAAAACCCAGAAGGATTATTGAAGATGGAAAAAATCCCTTCCGATGATCTTGAAAATTTTGAGCTCAATTTGGGTAAAGCTCAAAGGTATCTTGAAAAGTTTAACAAAGTCATGGCTAAAAAAAGTTATGCTGCAGATAAAAAGATAACTAAAGAAGATGGGTTTGCTGGGCCAATTATGTGTGGATTCGCAAAATACAGAGGCCAGCCTAAAAAAAACGGTCAGCCGATGTGGCATTGCATGTATAAATTTCCTTTTGAATATTATGCTCTTTATAACGATTCAGGTAAACTGATTAAAAAAGTTTTTGCTGAAGATTATTTTGAGCTTGTCAAACTACAAAAAGAAGGTTATACTATAGAGAAAGAGCACTACCAAGGTTGCCCTAGATGGAATAGAACTGATTATTGAATATGATACCCTTGTTCACAACAGACCATAGTATAGGAAAATCTATACTAAAATTTAAACCAACGAAGCCAAATGGTCCCGATAGCGTTGTAGATATTGCTAAAAAACATGGTTTAGAAAAAGTCTATTTGTTGGAAAATAGAATGCATGGATTCCTTGATTACCTAAGATACTCTGAAAAAAATGATTTTGATTTTGTTTTCGGTTTAAGACTTCAAGTGACCAGTGATTTTGAGAAAAAGAGTTCACACAGAATAAATATATTTGCAAAAAACAATGAAGGTATAAAACTCTTATACAAGATCTATTCTCTAGCCTTTAGCGAGAGAGATGGTAGAGTTTGCGAACAAGATATCTTAAAGTTTTGGAGCTCTAACGATCTATTGTTAGCTATACCTTTTTATGATTCGTATGTTTATTACAATAATCTAACGTTTGAAAACTTTATTCCTGATTTTAGTAAATTTGGTAACGTTACAATGTTCACGGAAGATAACGGCTTGCCGTTCGATAATATTCTTAGAGAAAAAGTAAAGGTAGCGGCCAATTATTACGGGGCAACCACGCAAGAAGTAAAATCAATATATTATAAAGACAGAAAAGATTTCGCTGCATATCAAGTTCGCAGAATTATTGATGCAAGACAAGGGGCTAAAACTAATAGTTTAAGCAAACCGAATTTGGAATCATGCGGAAGTGCAGAATTTAGTTTTGAAAGTTGGCTTGACTATGAAAAGCAAATTGTTTAAATCTGAAAAAATATACATCGGCCAATCTCAAACCCACGGGTATGGAGTTTTTTGTAATCAGGATATTAAAAAAGGAGAACTGATAGAAGAATGTTATTATTTAACGCCCAATGAATCGAAGTGGCAAGATTTAGATAAAACATTTTTAAATTATTTTTTTGCTATACCTTATCTTCAAGATGATCATGCTGAATTTGCAGATAAAAACGGAGCTGTTAATATCGGTCATGTCACTAGGCCAGTATGCGTTTTAGGTTCCGGTATGATTTTTAATCACTCTAAAGATGCTAATGTAGACTATACTTATTTCGAACCAAGCCAGATATTTTCCTACAGAGCTAATAGGTCAATAAAAGAAGGGGCAGAACTTTTTATAAAATACAGCGAATACTCTCAATTTTAAAATGACAAATAACTTGCTAAGATACAAAAAAGACCAAAAGTATATAGTCTTTGATTACGAAACAGAAGGTCTTAATCTGTATTACTCCAAACCTTTTCAGCTATCTTTTGTTATAGCCCAAAATAAAAAAATAATAAAAAAGGTAGATAACTATATAAGCTGGCCTAATTTTAAAATCAGTGATGAAGCCGCTAAAGTCACAAAGTTTAACGTTAATGTATATAATAAGCTGAAAAAAGATGCTAAAGAAGTTTTAAAAGAGTTTGATCATTACCTTTATGATCCAGAATATATGGTTGTGGGTCATAATATAGCAAATTACGATGTATATATACATAACACTCACAGAAGGCTCACAGGGCACTCTACAGACTACAGTTACATGGATAGAATTTTAGACACAAACTGCTTGGCTAAATCTTATAAATGTGATATACCTAAAGACGTAAATGATAACCTACTTCAATGGCAACAAAAACTTATAAGCTTCCGTAAAAAAGGAGTGAAAACTAACCAAGCTGCTATGCTAAAAGAATTTAATATAGATTTTGATCCAGATAAGCTTCATAATTCGTTGTATGATGTAGAAAAGAATGCTGAAATGTTTTTTCAACTTTTATGGAAGGTGGAAATATGAGTTTTAGTGATAATTTTTCAAAATATGATGATTGTGCTCCTGCGGGAGTGGTGTTACCTGTTATTGATATAGAAGAAAAATGGTATAATAAACTAGGCATAGACAAATCTTCATCAAATGACACTTTTTTATTACATCTTTGCTTAATGTATTTTAAACAAAAAGGTTTAGATAAAAAAGAAAACAAGCAAGTTTATGTAGATAGGATAAAAAAGGAATACAAAGTTCTACAAAAATTAGGCTTTATCGATTACATCTTGCTTAATTGGGATATTTTAAATTGGTGCCATGAGCAAGAGATTCCCACTGGAGCAGGTAGGGGTAGCGCTGCAGGATCTTTGATTCTGTATCTTTTAGATGTTACAAAAGTTGACCCAGTAAAACATGGTTTATTTTTCGAGAGGTTTGTCTCTGAGAGTAGAGCTAGAAAAATAGAAAAAAACGGCATAACATATCTAGATGGAAGCCTGCTTGCAGATGTTGATAACGATATCGCTTTTGACCGAAGGCAAGAAGTTATAGATTATATTGGTAAAAGGCATCCAGAAAGAACAAGTCGTATTTTAAACTTGGTGACCCTGAGTGGCAAAATATGCATAAAAGAAGTCGGCAAAATAGTTGGAGATTATACAGAGCAAGAGATGAATGGTGTTAGTGATTTAATACCATCTCATTTTGGCAAAGTAGCAAAATTAGCAGAAGCTTTTGAGGAAAGTGAGCATTTTAAAAAATGGGCAACGGAAAACCCTAAAGTTTTTACTGTAGCTCAAAAGTTAGAAGGCTTAATAAAAAATACCGGAGTGCATGCTTCAGGTATAGCTATTTCAAGTGAAAAGTTAACAAATATATGCCCCACTCAAAGTACTAAAGAAGGCCATCTCATAACATGTTACGATATGAACTCCACCGCTGACCTTAGTGTTAAATTTGATATTTTAGGTCTTAAAACTTTATCTGTACTTAAAGATGCTTGTGATAATGCAGGGGTGGATTTAGATTCTATAAATGTAGAAGAGGCTGATTTATACAAGCATTTTCAAGAGCTTGATTGCTCTCAAGGACTTTTCCAGATTGAAGCAGATACAAATTTACATGTCTGTAGAACAGTTAGACCCAGAAACTTAGAAGAGGTTTCAGCTGTGGTAGCTATAGCCAGACCCGGAGCATTACAGTTTAAAGACGACTTTGCTGAATATGTTCAAACTGGAGATTTTCAAACTCAACATGCTCTATTTAATGATATCTTATCTTATACAGCTGGCATTCCCCTGTATCAAGAGCAACTGATGCAAATGGCAGTAAAAATTGGTTTTAGCCTTGACGAAGCAGAACAACTTAGAAGAATTGTTGGCAAAAAAAAGGTTGATCAAATGCCTGCATGGAAGCAAAAGATTTCAGATAAAATTAAAGAGAATGGTATAGATGAAATAGCTGGCAAAATTTTATGGAAAGTTGCTGAAGACTCAGCAAATTACTCTTTTAATAAATCCCACTCTATTGCTTATGCTATTTTAGCAATGAAAACTGTATATATGAAATTTAATCATCCTTTAGATTTCCATATTGCTTTGCTTAGAAACTCCAAACACGAACAAGATCCTTACGACATTATAGATAAAATACAAAAAGACTTATCTATGATGAACATAAAGCTTCTTCCTCCTGATTTAGCAAAAAGTGAAATGGATTTTAGTAAAGAGGATAATAATATTAGATATGGATTAAACTCTATAAAAGGTATAAGTGAAAAAACCTTACAAGCGATAATAGATTTCAGAAAAGAAGAGTGCCCGGATTTAATGAGTATGTTTGTTGCAGCAAAACAAGCTAAAATTAATATCGCTGTACTAAGTAGTTTAATTCAAGCTGGAGCTTTAAATAGTTTAGTTGACGGCAAAAGAAGTAAAGCTGCGCTGGAAGCGCAGTTATTTAACACTCTTACAGATAGGGAAAAACGAATATTTATGAACCTTGGTTCTAAATATGGTGATAGTTGCATAAAAATTTGGGAAAAAGAAATTGTAAATGGTCCTAATATAGGGGACGATGGCAAACCTTTGATTAAACCCGGCAGACAAGAGACTATAAAAAATAAAATGGCTCCCTGTATCGAGATATATAAGCACAACAAATTGAATCCTGATTTTGCAAATTGGTTCTTTGAAAAAAAATTGCTAGGGTATAATTACTCTTCTAGATTAAAAGACTGTTTGTCTAAAAAATACTTAACTAGAGGGTTAGAAGAGTTAAGAGGTGAATCTGAAAAGGTTAATTTTAGGTCAGTGGGCATAGTCAAAGAATCCTCTTTAAAAAGAACTAAAAATACCAATAAAAGATACTTATCATTTGTGCTGTCTGATGAGAGGAATGAGGCTAAATGTTTCCTTTGGCAAGAGGGGTTAGAAAAATTAGAAAAAAACAAGCAAAAAGTGCCACAAAAAGATGATATTGTTGTAGTGGTAGGACAAACAATGAAGGACCAAGCCTTAACCGTACGTGACATAAAAGTATTTGATACAAAAATTTACATGAAAATGAAGGATTTGAAAAGTTCATGAAAAATTATTCTTTTACAAATAGATCAAAATGGCTTTACAAGAAAGCCGCAAAGATATGTAGCGAGCTAAAGCAAAAACAAGTAACCGCAGAGCATCTGATCGCAGCATTTTTCTTTTGTGAAGAGTCTAAGTCTATCAGGATCTTATCAGAAATAGGTTTCGATTACGAAAGTTTTAGAACATGGATTGTTGAAGATTTTTTTCAAGCACCGGAAGATGAAGCTAAAAAAAATAAAATTCTAACTGTAAGTGCATCCAAAGAAATTATAGCTATTTTTCAAACTGCAAAGGAATTTTCTGAAGATTGTGATGACGGGTGGGTATCCATAGATCATATTTTTATAGGTATTATTTCTAATATAGACTCTATTGACACTGCTGTTGCAGAAAAAATGGACTTTGATTATGAAGAGTACGAAGAACGAATAACAAAATATTTTAACAATGAGACTTTTGTCGAAGAACCTTTGGAGAAAAAAGCTGAACAAAAAAGAAACAAGAGTGGTAAAAAAAACATTCTTGACCGTTGCTGCATTAACCTGACATCCAAGTGTCAAGATGTAGAATACAGAATAAAAGGTAGAGATCAAGACCTTGAAAAAATGCAATACATCCTTAACCGCAAAACAAAAAATAATGTTTTGATAGTCGGTGAATCAGGTGTCGGTAAAACAGCCTTGGTCGAATATCTTGCTCACTCTATAGCCTCTAACTCATGTAACATTTTATTATCGGGCAAACAAGTTTACTTGTTGAATTTAAACTCTTTAGTTTCAGGAACTAAATATCGTGGGGACTTTGAGAGAAAAATGGAGAGTGTGATCGACGAATGTAAAAACTCTAATATTATTCTTTACATTGACGAAATTCATACTTTGGTTGGCGCAGGAGATGCCGAAGGAGGCTTGGATGCGGCCAACATTTTAAAACCTTATTTATCGAATGGTGAGATAACTATTATAGGATCTACTACATACGAAGAATACCGTAAAAAAATACATAAAGATAAAGCTTTAAGCAGAAGGTTTGATTTAATTAACCTCAAGGCTCCATCAGCCAAAGAAACTTTAAATATATTAATAAATAAAAAAGATTATTTTATTGATTATCATGGTGTTTCTATTGATGATCAAATCTTGATTGATATTATTGAGCTAGCGGATAAATACATAAGAGATACTAATTTTCCAGATAAAGCAATAGATCTTTTAGATTTAGCTTGTAGTCACTGCAAGGTGCAAAAAACTCACAAACCAAAATCCCTCTTAAAAAAAGAAGCTGAAGTTGTAGATATCTTGGTCGATATGGCATGCAAAAATAAAAAAGAACAAAGCGAAGCATTGAAAAAGCTTTCTGTTTCAGACTTTAAACAGGAATACGAAAAATGGCTCGCTAAAATTGATTCACCCAATATGGTAGGCAAGTTATCAATGGCTCATGTTATAGATGCTCTATGCCATAAGACCGGGATACCCAAAGACAAATTTAGCAAAAAGAATAAAAACAAATATATTAATTTAGAAAAAGAGATTAAAAAAGATATTGTAGGTCAAGACGAAGCGGTCTCCAAAATAACCAAATGTTTATTGCGCTACAAAAGCGGTTTAAGAGATGTTAAAAAACCTATAGGTAGTTTTTTATTTTTAGGTTCTACTGGCGTGGGTAAAACTTATTTAGCAAAAACTTTAGCTAATAAAATGTTTATAACTGAAGATAATTTTGTTAGATTTGATATGTCAGAATTTTCAGAAGAGCAGAGCGTTGCTAAGTTGATAGGCAGTAGTCCGGGTTATGTTGGCCATGACAGGGGAGGCTTACTTATTGAAAAAGTTTGCCAGAATCCACATACTTTAATTTTGTTTGACGAGATAGAAAAAAGTCACCCCAAAGTTCAAAAGGTTTTATTGCAAATCCTAGAAGAAGGGGAGCTTACAGATTCTATAGGTAGAAAAGCTGATTTTAATAATTGTGTTATTATTGTTACAGGTAATATAGCGTCCAGCCAGTTATCACAAAAAACAATGCTAGGATTCAAGCCTAATATACCAAGTGAAGACATTAAGGAGGAAGCGTTTAAAACCTTAAAAAAACATATGGCTCTTGAGCTTATGAACAGGTTTGATGAAATCGTATTTTTTAATGACTTTACAGAAGAAGGTATGAAAAAAATAATTAAAAAAGAACTTAACTCTTTTTCTGAGGTTAATGGCATAAAAATTAACTATAATGCATCTTTGATAAATTTTATTTACGATAACAATAGTAAAAAAGAATTTGGAGCTAGGCAAATCAAAAGGATTATACAGAACGAAGTGCTAGATCCTTTGTCTATTTTTCTTTTAAACAATTCTTGCAAAAAAAGTGCATCAGTTTATTTTTCATCAAAAACTAACAAAGTAGAGATTAAATGAGTAAAAAATGTGTAATTTATATTAAATGTTATTCGTTATAGCAGCCATAGCATTCTCAATAACATTGGGAGTGTTTATTTTTAAACAAGTAGCCAAACATTACTTAGATTAATATGGGCATAGAATATGCAGGAAATAATCCGATGATACTGTCTAACATTATTCACGGAGAAACAGATACTGGGTTTTTAGCTACAGGCTATAAGCCTCAGATCACAGGCTTACTTTCTACAGGTGATATTGGCGACGAAGCTGTTTTGAGGGATCATATAGGTAGAGAATACTTCAAAAAACTTTATTATAACAATTTGACCAGTTTTATTTCAGATGATTATGACGAAGGATTTAGACCTTTAACTTTTACAGGGCTTTACGCATAATGCCACTCCCTAAACCACGCAAAAAAGAAGACAAAAACGAGTTTATTTCTCGCTGCATGTCTGATGATATTATGGAAAAAGAATATAAAGACAATAAACAGCGTGTTGCAGTTTGTTTAACTCAGTTTCAAAATATTCAAAAATCCAAAGGTGAAGCTAGCTGGGATGATGTCCGTAAAGGAGATGTATTAGGATTATTATAATATGAAAAAACCATTTGACATTCACGATGCATTCGCAGCTTCCCCCAGTAGAAATCATACAGTTAATTTTAATTACGTATGGGATGAAGTTAATGATTATTGGACCCCTGAAAGAACCAGCGATATCTCAAGAGACGCAATTTTAGGAAAAGCTGATGATTTTATTCACAAATTTGGAAGTAATCCTGACGTTTCTAACTCCGTCAGTAGGATTGCTCCAGAAACTGTTTGGGACGGTTCTGCAGAGTATGTTTTTCCTCCTGATTCAGGAACAGGTATACAAATTAAATCTTCACAAACAATTGATAATCAAGAATTTGTTGTTCAAGGACTTGATGAAAATTTTCTAGAACAAAATTGGACAGGTAATTTAAATGGTCAAACAGAAGTTAACATAGATGGAACTTGGTCAAGGGTTTTTAGAGCATTTAATAACGATACTGCACATATATCTGGTAATGTAAATATTCACGCTAGCGGAGATGATTCAACAAGCTACGCTCAAGCTCTAGTAGGTAATGAACAAACAATGATGGCAATTTATACAATTCCTGCTAATGTTACTGGATATTTGACCGAATACCACATGAGCGCCAGCAACCCCGGAAGTTCTTCCTCGATAGATTATACAGTTCAAATCAAAACAAGAGAATACGGAAAAATCTTTCGTGTCCAAGAGATTACTTCCGTAGGCACTACTCATAATGTTGAACAAGCACTTCCTTTTCCTAACTTTTTAAAACCTAAAACTGATATTATAATATGCGCAGTTGATGCAAACGGAGGAGGAGGCACACTTAACGCTGACTTTGATATAGCATTGGTTAGAAGCTGAAACTAACAGTAATTTTTAGAAAAAAATACTTGAATTTTTAAAATGGAAATGTATTATAGTAAATAAAGGTAGCTAGGTTTAGTTAAGGTACCAATTATAAAATATTGAACAATATATAAAAAATTAAAGACATGTCAGAAGAACAAAGCACGGATACTATTGGAGCTCTAAAGAATCGTCTCGCAAATATGCTAATTAATACTGTTTCCTTAAGCGAAACTATTAATATTTTGAGAGATTTTTGTGTTAAACGAGGAGAGGAGCTTGTAGATAACGCCTCAGCAGAGCAACTTGAAAACATTAAAAAACAGGTTAACGACTACGAGGACTCTATTAAACAGCAACAGGAGGTCGAGCAACAAGCATCGGCTGCGGACCCATCTGGCCCCGCTTCTGGACCCACAACGGGACCAGAGATTGTTTCTGATCCCTCAGGACCCTCAGGGACCTCAGGAGGATGTCAAGCAGGCTGCTAATAAACTAAAAATCAAGAATAAAAAGGCCCTCCAAGAGGGCCTTTTTTAGTTGAAAAAACTGTTTGTTTACATATTATTATAGAATATGAATTTACAGATTTACAAACCAAATGCAAAAAATACGGGTTCAGCTTTCAATTTTTCAATTGATACAAGAAATGAAAAGCCAGTTTTTTATGTAAACGCCATTCTGCAGCACTCTTGGAACAGTACAACCAAAACAGGTAGCTTTTCTGGCAATAAAGACAATCCTGACAAAAAACTTGCAATTAAGCTTAATGAATTTGAGTTAGGGGAAATATTGTCAACTCTTAATACACGGATTCCTTGGTCTGGATTTCATGATTTTAATGATAATAAAACATCTATAGGCTTAACCCCTTGGGATAAACCTAAAAAAGTAAAAGATAAAAACGGCAACTATCATGAGTTTAAATCCCCAGCTTTTGGTTTTACTGTGACTCGCAACGGTAGTCAAACTTTTAGGATTTCACTTGAACCCGGAGAGGTAGAAGTTTTAAAAAGACTGATTGCCACTTTCTTTGATTTGTTTCTAGCGTCTACTTCTAAAGCGAACAATAATAAAAACCCAAGCTACAATAAAAAACCAGAAAGTTCCCCAGAAGAAGCACCATTTTAAAAATGGCAACACTGCATGAATATTCAAATATAAAACCTAAAAGTAAAAATAATAATAAACATATGAGCGAAGAAGAAAAAACAGAAAATCAAGAGGTAAAGGACCAAGAAATAGATGAAATTGATGATTTAGGCGTAGATATGCCTGATATACCATTACCTAGCGAACAAGAACCAGAAGAAATTATTGAAGATGAGTTCACTTCAGCTTATAAGTTTGCTATTGTCGGTGTAGGCCAAGGGGGTTCTAGGTTAGCTGAAACCTTTTGGAAATTAGGTTATAGGAGAGTTGCAGCAATTAATACGGCTGCTCAAGATTTAAAACCTTTAAAGATCCCAGAAAACAACAAATTACTTATTGGTGGTTCAGGTGCAGGCAAAAACAGAGAGGTAGCAAAACAAATTTTTGAATCACACAGAGAGGATATTTTAGATTTCCTTAAGAATGTTTTTAAAAGTGATTTTGATAGAGTGTTAGTATGTATTGGTGCGGGAGGCGGAACTGGCGCTGGAGGAGGTCCTATTGTTGTTGAGATAGCTCATGACCTGTGTGAGAGCTTTGGTATTGAAACTTCAGATTTTCAAGCGAAAGTTGGCTCAATTGTAGCTTTACCAACTAAAGCTGAAGGGTCTAGAGTAATTTCTAACGCTAAAGAAACCACTGATGCTTTAATAAACTTTTGTAACAACGGAACTCTTTCTCCGTTAATTATTCTAGATAACGAAAGGATTAAGCAAATTTATCCAAGATTATCTGTTAATAAATTTTGGAATACTGCTAACACCAGTATCTGCTCTTTGTTTCATTTGTTCAATAAAGTCTCAGCTCAAGATTCAGAATATACAGCTTTTGATAAGGCTGATTTAGATACAGTCTTATCTTCTGGAATTATTTCTTTTGGAGCAGTACCTGTAAGAATGAAAGAAGAAGAGGTTCAAGAAACAGATATAAGTTACGCAGTGAGAGATAATCTAAAGAAAAATATTTTAGCTAATATCGATGTGGCTTCAGGCAAAGTAGCTTCATGTGTAGTTATTGGTGACAGAGAAATCCTTGATAATACTCCACAAGAATATCTTGAGCATGGGTTTGAGCAGCTAAGCAGGATTTTAGGCGATGGTTCGACTGTTCATAGAGGAATTTACCATACATCTAAAAAAGGTTTAGTTGTCTATACTATTATTGGAGGAATTGAAGCTCCTGAGCAATTATTTAAGTGATGAGGAAAAAGAAAATTCTTATTCATAGCAATTTCTGTAAAGCTTTTACAGGGTTTGGCAAACACAAGAAAAATCTACTAAAGTATTTATATCAAACAAACAAATATGATATTGTAGAACTTGTAAATGCAAAAAAAGAAAAAGATGAAGCTTTATCTCTTTTACCTTGGAAGGCTATCGGCACTTTACCTGAAGATCCACTTGTTCTTCAGCAAATTAGTAAAGATAAAACTAGATACAGAAATGCTGGATATGGTCACGAATCTATACAGAGCATTATAAAAAAAGAAAAACCTGACATTTACCTCGGTATAGAAGATGTTTGGGCTTTTTCGGGGTTTACAGAAAAAGACTGGTGGAGCAAAATAAACTGTATTGTCCATACTACTTTGGACAGTTTACCTCTTTTGCCCGATGCAGTCAAAATGGCTCCAAAGATAAAGAATTATTATGTTTGGGCCAGCTTTGCAGAAAAAGCCATGGCTGAACTAGGCCACAAACACGTTAAAACTATAAGGGGGACATTAGACACTGATAATTTTTATAAAATTAATGATCAAAGCAGGGCAGCTTTAAGAAAAAAGTTTTATATATCAGATAACTTTATTATCGGTTTTGTTTTCAGAAACCAATTAAGAAAAAGTGTCCCTAACTTATTAGAAGGATTTAAGATTTTTAACAGTAAAAATCCAAGTGCAAAAGCAAAATTGCTTTTACATACTCATTGGACAGAGGGGTGGGATATACCTAGACTTATTAAAGAAAAAGGTATTAAAAATGAAGATGTTTTAACGACTTATTATTGTAAAATCTGTAAACAATATGTAGTCTCATCTTTTTCTGGCCAGAAGCGTCCATGCCCATATTGTTCTTCTAAAGATTCTCTTGAAACTACTAATATTTCTAATGGGGTGAATGAGTCTCAGTTAAATGAGATTTATAATTTGATGGATGTTTATTGTCACCCTTTTACATCAGGAGGCCAAGAAATACCTATTCAGGAGGCAAAACTAACAGAGCTTATTACTTTAGTAACTAACTATAGTTGTGGTGAAGATTTGTGTACTACCGAAAGCGGGGGTTTAGCTTTAGATTGGGCAGAGTATAGAGAACCGGGCACTCAGTTTATAAAAGCTTCCACCAGTTCTAATTCAATATGTAAACAGCTTACTAAGGTTTTTAAAATGAAACCTAGCGCAAGAAAAAAAGCTGGTAAAGCTGCTCGCAAATTTGTTATTGATAATTTTTCTATCAAAGTTGTAGGAAAACAATTTGAAGATATTTTTGACGGTTTTGATTTTGTTGATTGGGATAATATCTCGGTTGACGATTTTAAATTAAGAGATAGTGAATACACTCCTAATAATAACTTACCTTTAAAAGATTGGTTGATTGACCTTTATAAAAACTGCTTAATGATGGAAGTTGATGAAAATGACAGCGGTTATAAATATTGGACTTCAGAAATTGCAAAAGGCAAAAGTAAAAGTCAAATATTAGATTATTTTCATAAGACCGCTAAAAAAGAAAATATAGAAGGAGAAACCAAGTCATTAGACGACATTATTAATAAAGATAGGCCTAATAAAAGGATCGCTTACGTAATGCCTGAGCATGGTGAAGATATTTTAGCATCGACAAGTATTGTCAAATCCTTAAAGAATAATTATCCCAATCACGACATTTATTTCTTTACTAAAAAAATGTATTATGATTTAATTGACCATTGTAATAGTATATACAAAATGTGCGAATATAAAGAAGAAATGGATTTAGATTGTTTCTATTTTATTGGCAGGGCTAATAAAAAAGGTTTATTTGATTTAGCATTTTTTCCCTATAAAGAAACTAAAAAATCTATAGATTATGCAAATCACGGAAAAACAAAAATAGAATACCAATTAAGATGAATGTTTTAGAGAAATACGCTTCAAGCTGCGGTGTTAAAATTTCTAACCCAGATGTCGGCATTTCATATTTTCCGTTGCCATATGAAAAATATATTGTTATAGACAATAGGAATAGGAACGGTATGAATGTGTATGATATTTATACTGATGTTATAGCATATATTAAGCCGGTATTACAAGATCAAGGGATTGAAATAGTTTCTTTTTGCAAAGACTCAAAAAGCATTCCTGAAAAAACTAAGCCTTATATAAATTTAAATAAAAAACAAGAGGCATATATTCTGGAAAACAGCTTACTGAATATTTGTTCTGATAATTTATCTTCATATATCTCTAACGCTTTAGAGGTGCCCTGCATTAGCCTTTATTCCATTTTTCCTTCGGCAATAAATGAGCCGATTTGGAATAACAATCATTTTTCAATTGATAGCGAACGCGCAGGCAACCTTCCCGCATACGGAGTAAAAGAAGAACCTAAATCTATTAATTTTATCGAGCCAGAAAAAATAGCTCAAGCGATATTCGACAAACTTAAAACAGGTAAAAAAATAGAATATGAAACTATTTTTATAGGAGACCTTTATCCTGTTAAAATTGTAGAAATAATTCCAGATTTTGTCGCTCACGCTTCTTTTATGAAAAATCGAGCGCTCAATGTTAGAATGGATTATCATTTTGACGAGCAAATTTTAACTCACTGGCTGAAAGATAGGTTTTTGAATATAGTTACAGAGAAACCTATAAGGATCGACTTATTAAAGTATTTCAAAAAAAATGTAGCACAGTTTACAATTAATATCAATGATAGCTTTACAGAAGATTATCTCAAACAAGTTCAAGAGATAGGTATAAAAACAGAAATTTACTGTGAAGAAGGGTCTCAGATAAATAAATATAGATTTAAGTTTTTTGATTTTGATATCCAAACAGCGGACTGGAAAGCAAAAGAAGATGCTGGAGAAAAAGTTTCCGATGACACTAAGTTTATTAGCAGTAAAATTTTATTGAGTGAAGGTAAAAAATATTCTTGTTACGAATCAAAGGTGCAAAAAAAAGAGTTGACAGGCAACCCTGAATTGGTTTATAGTTCTAATGAATTTTGGAAAGAACTTGATCACTACAGGTTAATAAATGAAATACAAAAGAAATGAATCCGGCCTTGTTGAAGGGGTAGAATATAAGTATAATGAAGACGGCTCAATTAACTGGAGGGCCATGATTTCTGCAGAGCACCTTTATCCCAATAAAGGTTGGTTTGAAGCAAGGAACCAGCCTATGCCTAACTCAACAGAAGGGTTAGAAGATTATCAGCTTTTAATTAAATTGTCTGGCATCAAAGAGTTAGCAAAACTTCGTGGCTTCTTAAATGTAAGCTATGATATTGTGAAATGTGATATAGATCATGTGGCCATCAAATGCACTATTGACTGGCTTGGTAATTTTGAATCAGAAAATCAATCTATTACTTTTCAAGACGTTGCTAATGCTACAGCTTACAACACAAGCAATTTCGCCCAAAAATTCCTAGAAACTATTGCCACAAACAGGGCTTTTGTTAGATGTGTTCGTAATTTTTTAAATATTCATATCGTTGGTGCTGATGAAATTGATACATCGAACAATAAGAATGCCCCCATGCAGCAAGAAAGCGTTGCTTACGGGCCCTTAAACGTCTTAATGTCTCAAGTTAAACTTGGAGCTTCAGACCAAGATTTTGAAGTCTTTAAAGATATCCTTAGGGGGCTTTACAAAAATAATGCTTACAAAAACAAAGATGTTAAAAATTGGAAAACTTGGGAAAATATCCCAAAAACAGAAATCACAAAATTAATAAAAGTCCTTAAGGCTGGCTGATGTTAAAAAATTTATGGTTAATATGGTGCAGAACTGTAGATCATCGTATAGGTAAAACTGATGATGATGAACCTAATATCCCTATTTTAACAATTAAACAGGCTCAATTAAGTTTGCTGATAAGGAGTTTTATTATTATCGTAAATCTAATTACCTGTTTTTTTATTTGCGCAAATATAATACATAAGTGGTAACCATGCCTAACCAAAATAAATTAGACCAAAGATATATGGCTATGGCTAAAGAATGGTCATATATGTCAAATGCGATAAGAAAAAAAGTAGGATGTCTAATAGTTAAAGATGGCCAAATAATATCTGATGGGTATAATGGTACGCCTTCTGGTTTTGATAACATTTGTGAGGATGAGTTGTATACATTCGATGAAAGAGATTGGTATGGGGATCAATCATGGATAGAAGATAAAGTCAAGAAGCGGTTCTATAAGCTCGTTACAAAACCAGAAGTGCTTCATGCTGAGAGCAATGCCCTTATGAAGCTTGCTCGATCTACCAATAGTAGCGAAGGTGCTACAGTTTATTGTACTTACTCCCCTTGTTTTGACTGCGCTAAACTAATTATTCAAGCCGGAATTAAAAAAGTTGTTTATGAAGAGTCTTATCGTTGCGAAAAAGGTTTAGATTTATTAAAAAAAGCAAATATAGAAATATTTAAAACAAATTAATATATGAAAAATAAAATACTGTTAGCGTTAAAAGCTCATTATGAAGCGTCAGTAGCAAAGAATGAAGTTCTTTTAGAAAATTATTTACAAAATTCTGCTGGTATCGGGGAGCACCCAGATATTGTAGAGGAATGTGTTAAAATTGTTGACAATCTAGTCTCTGCGAAAGATGCGTTGAATGAAGTATTAAAGCAAATTGATAGAGGATGAATTCGGAAAAAATATTAAATATATTAAATGATCTTCACCTTAAGGACCCTGCTTCAATTATGGCGCTAGTATCTTTAACAGTGCCAACTTGTAAAGAGGTTTTGGAAGATTATGACGTTAAAATTCATAAAGGTTATGTAGAAATAGGTTTACTTAGCATTCTTAATAAAATTATCGAAGATGAAGATAAAAAAATAGCACTTTCTTATTCTATAGATTCCAATGCGGTAATGCAGCCAGAAAAATTTGTTGTTAGAGATATATAAAAGATGAAGATAGGAACACCTTATTCAAGGACAGCAACTAAAGTAATGTTGCTAGGCAGCGGAGAACTAGGTAAAGAAGTAGCAATTGAGCTAGTTCGACTAGGTGTTGAAGTTCATGCATGTGATAGTTACCCTCATGCACCAGCCATGCAAGTGGCTCAACATTCACATGTTTTCGATATGCTCGATGAACGTTGGTTGAATGAATATATCAACTTAATCAAACCACATTATATAGTTCCAGAAGTAGAAGCTATTGCTACACAAGCACTTACCGTTGCCGAAAGAGAAGAGATTACTGTTATTCCAAATGCAAAAGCGATTCAATTAACAATGAATCGTGAAGGCATTAGAAAGCTCGCTGCTGAAGAGTTAAAGCTGCCAACCAGTAAATACAAATTTGCATCAACTGAACAAGAATTTGCTAAAGCCGTTCATGAAATCGGTATGCCGTGTATCGTAAAACCTATCATGTCTTCAAGCGGCAAAGGTCAATCTGTAGTTTCATCATTTCCGAAAATTGGTCATCACTGGAAAAAAGCCCAAGAAGAAGGTAGAGCTGGAGGAGGTAAGGTTATCGTTGAAGAGATAATTGATTTTGATTATGAAATAACTTTATTAACTGTTCGACATAAAAAAGGAACAATATTTTGCGAGCCAATAGGTCATAGGCAAGTCGATGGAGATTACGTTGAATCTTGGCAACCTTGTGAAATGAACGTTGTGCAACTTAAAAAAGCAAAAGGTATAGCTACTAAAATTACAGATGCTTTAGACGGTTATGGGGTATTTGGAGTAGAATTGTTTATCAAAGGTGATGAAGTTTATTTTAGTGAAGTGTCTCCAAGGCCACACGATACTGGGCTTGTTACTATTATTTCTCAGGATCAATCTGAATTTGAATTACATGCAAAAGCTCTTTTAGGTTTACCTATTAATTCTGTTAAGCTCAATACGGCTGCTGCGTCTGCGGTTATTAAGCCATTAGGAGTTAGTAATCAAGTCGAATACGATAATTTGGATGAGGCATTAGATGAAGATAATGTCAAACTCAGGTTATTCGGTAAACCAAGTATTAATGGTAAGCGTCGAATGGGTGTTATTGTAGCGGGAGATGAGTTCGTTAATCTAGCTAAACAAAAAGCTAAAAGAGTTGTTGATAAAATCAAAACAATACTGTAATATGTTCCCGAAATACGTTTCGGGAACATAAATAGCAATACAAATGAAAATTTTAATACCATTTGTAGCAACTTTAATTTTAATTACTATAGTTACTAGCAAAAAATGAAAAAAGTTAAATTTAATGTAGAACTAACTGCGCCGAATAACGCATTAAAATTTAAACTTAAACGGCGAAGTATGAGTTATCCTGATATTATTGGTGGAGATTTTTATGACGAGTTGTCTAAAAAAGAAAAAGAGTTGTTTGAGTTGATTGACTTTGTTGATTTGTTGAAAAATGCTAAATCTAAAAAGATTAGCAAAATAGATATAAAATAATATGTTACACGATGACAGGTTTACTATTCGGCGTATAACAGGTGAGATAATTCTTACATTTTTAGCGGTATATACTTTGTATTTAATAATAACTAAATACGGGATACTTTAATAATGAAACCTAAACCTGAAATAAAAGTTATCGATATAGTAGATAATCCAAATGGTTCTTCCTCAGTTACCTTTGAAACTAATGAAGCTTTTGATCAAATGTACCTAAAGGAAACTGGTAAAAAAAGGTTGACAAAAAAAGGGGTAGGCAATTATATTCAAGAAATACTTACAAAAGCAATTGAAGAAAAAGATGGTTTTTCAATCAAAAAACAATAATGAATTATAAAGATTCAGGAGTAGACATAGAAAAAACAGATAACCTTGTAAAAGAGATTTCTGGTCTAGTAGATAATATTGGAGGTTTCGGGGGCTTATTCGACCTTGGCGATAGCTATCTTGTTGGAGCCACAGATGGAGTAGGAACCAAAATTCTTTTGGCGCAAGAATACGATATGCTTGATGGCATAGGTATAGATTGTGTTGCGATGTGTGTTAACGATATTATCTGTACCGGAGCTAAACCATTATTCTTCTTAGATTATTTTGCTTCCTCTAATATAGAGGAAAAACAATATTTAACAGTTTTAAACTCTATTAAAAAGGGTTGCGAAATAGCAGGTATCCCTCTTATCGGGGGAGAAACAGCAGAATTACCTTCATTAGTAACTGATAATCATTTTGATGTTGCAGGTTTTTGTGTTGGTATAGTAAAGAAAAAAGATTTAATTGACGGTAAGAAAATTAAAAAAGGTGATGTAGTAGTTGCATTTCCAAGTAACGGGTTTCACAGCAACGGCTACTCTTTAGTTAGAAGCATTTTCGACAAGGAAAAGCATGAGAAATATATTGACAAAATCTTAAAACCCACAGAGATTTACGTAAAAGAAGTCTTAAATATATTAGATGCAGGGGTCGATATTCATGGAATAGCTCATATTACTGGAGGAGGATTAAGCAATTTAGATCGTATCCTCCCTCAAGACTTAAAAGTCAAATGGAAAGATGATATCACTAAGCCTTTTGTATTTGATTTGTTTCAAAAAGATGGTAATATATCTGACGAAGAAATGGAAAGAGTCTTTAATAATGGCTTAGGTTTATGCATGGTTGTAGACCCTAAAGAGGTTAATAAAGTTTTTTTGCAGAAAATTAATAGGCCAGCTATAATTGTTGGGCATATAGAATCATAGTATGAATAAAACTGAAACAGCATTAGCAGCAATCATAATCGTAATAACGGCTCTATTTATAGCCAATTTTACAATTCTTTTTAAAATATACGATGACCAACAAATAATTAAAAATAAGATAGAGAAACTGAGCGGGTCTCAATATTTGAATGCATTTTTAAGATATAAAAGGGGGTCAAATTAAATGAAAGAAGTTATAAAAAACATTTTAAATGAATTCTCTCAACATTCATTTCAAATAAATCTTGATAGCGAGGCTGCAAGAGATACATTAGCGCAATACATAGAAGAAGGAATAAAAAAATGGCAAAAGGAAAAGCAAAAGAAAAACGAGGCTTAAATAAAAAAATAGCTGACATGAAAGGGAGGCACTCTAAAAATAATTCTTCCCGAAATAAAAGTAGTAAAAATTACAAAAAACCTTATAATAGGCAAGGTAGATAAAAATTTAATGTGCTAAAAGTAATTCCGCAACTTATTACTTTTTTAGTAATTCCCCTAGTTATTGCTTTAGCACATAATTCAAGCCAGTGTGGTGAAATTGGCAAACACAACAGACTTAAAATCTGTCGCCCTTCTAAGGCTTGTCGGTTCGAGTCCGACCACTGGTACCATTTAAATTTATTATGCAGTTAGATTGTGAAACTCCTG
>Ga0222716_10000305_pt1 | contig 41079 bp, 38 predicted proteins | sample C33_13DmetaG_FD_165044 | JGI IMG/M metagenome (GOLD analysis project Ga0222716, IMG submission 165044) | Estuarine water microbial communities from San Francisco Bay, California, United States - C33_13D | ecosystem: Environmental > Aquatic > Marine > Unclassified | place: USA: California... | reverse complement strand
GTTTGGGAGCAAAAGAACGGCAGCGATATAGCTTACTCGGGGCATATGTTCGATGTAAAAGGTAACGATGACTACGTTATACACTGGGGGTTCACCGTGTCACTTGCGGCAAACGATTATATAGAAGTATATTGGGCTACAGGAGATACTCAGTTAAACCTACATACCGAGGTAGCTACATCCCCACACCCCGGTATACCATCCGCGTCTATCGACGTATCATTCGTGAGTAACGCATAATGACAACAGTTATAGATAGTGAACAAGAGTTCTTGGCGGTGCCTGTAATAATGAACGCGTCTATAATGGAGAACGCGGGGGACGAGAGAACTGTATCTGCAGAGACCTTACAGCTTTCTAAGGCTATGCAAGACCCAAAATTAACTATAGATCAGTTTGGAAATACATTATTTCTTTTATTCGACGCAAAGAAAGACGCAAAGCCTAAAACGTCATATTTGCGTATATACAATATAGACACCCCTGAAAATTTGGTGGCTAACGCCGTTGAGTTTTTTATGGCTGCAAGCAAACGAGGACTAACGTACATAGCTTACGCCCCGACGTTACCAAACTACCTCGGCGTGCCCTACGAAGAGTTTTTGTCTGCCTTGTTTGATGGCCCGCTAAAAGACAAAGGATTTAAACGTATGTTGGCTACAAACAATGGAGCGTTGGAAGGATACCTCATTGCTATGCCAAAAACGGAGAGGGTAAACTAGATGGCGTGGTGGGACAAAGATTGGCTTGACTGGAGCGGTGTAGATCCTTCGGGAAAAGATTTACTAGATTGGAGCGGGATTGACCCTACTACAACAGAAAATCAGGTTGACCTAACTAACATTGATATTAACCCTTTCGATGCGGGCGATTATCTTGAGGTAGATCTTGTAGAGTCTGCGGAAATAATAGCTGACGCTATAGCTGAAGACCCTATTGGCACTATAGGTACTATTGCGCTCACGATGGCAGGGGTGCCACCTCACGTTATTGCTATGGTGCAGGGCGCTAACACTGCTGCCCGTGGGGGGTCGTTAGAGGATGTTATTCTATCTGCGGTAACCACTTATGCAGGAACTCAGATAGGCGATATAGTTGATACTAAACTAACAGAGCCATTGAAACAGGCGTTATCAAGTCAAGCGGGGGGTACTTTAGCACCGTTAAACGAAGCATTAGCCAACGCTATTGGCGCAGGCACCACAGGGGTATCACGGGTTCTCATACATAACCCCAATGCGAGTATTGAAGATTTAGCCAGATCATTTACTGCGTCTGCACTCAGTGGAGCTACGCTACAATCAGGTGAGGTAGAGACGTACCTCAATACTACTCTTGGCAAGATTGACGATGTTCTTGGGCTTGAAGGGTCTTCTTTTGCCAATCTGACTGATTCTGTGCAGGCTAGCATTTCTGCGGGTATAGCAACTGCTGTGTCAGGCGGAGACATAACGTCTAGCATGCTGGAAGGACTGGTCAAAGGGTATGCGGGTATCGGCCAAGACGTTACCGATGCGCTAGCTGAAACCACAGGCATGTCAGACGCCATGGCTACGCTGTGGACCCAAGCTATGGGCAACAGTCTTTCCGCTGCAATAAAAGGCGGGGCCGAACCCACAGACGCTTTCTTCCAAACATTTAGAGATAACGCTGACAAAGGGTTCAAAGAGTGGGTAAATTCCCCAGATGGCCTTGCAATAAATGATAAATTAGACAGTTTGTTTGGCGACAAAGAAGATACTTTAAGCGCTGCGAGTGCACTTCAAACTGCTGAAACCAATCTGGCAAACGCTACCAACAAGGTAAATGATTTAAGTACAGACGCTACGCAATTTAACGCTTTGGCGTCCACTTACAATGCAGACATGACGCAGGAAAATCTGGATGCGTTTACGGCTAAAGTTGAAGAATTTAAAACAAAATACGGTGTTGACACGATAGACAGCGCTTTCTTTACGGATCAGCTATCTAGCGCCTCCGCTGCTCGTAACAACTTGGTAGAACCCTATACTACCGCAGCAGGAAACTATGAAGATGCACTGGGTACTATCTTATCTAAGGCAGATGATTGGGGCACTGATTATCTACCCGCGTTCAGCGAAGCAGATAAAGTCGCCGCGTTTACCATACGTCCACAGTTCGACGAGGCCGCGTATAAAGAAGTATTGGGGCTTGACGATGATGTGAACGCCTACGAGCACTATTTGAACAACCAGCAGATTGCAGATAGCACAATAGCCGCAAATATAGCAGGCGAATATCAAGATGTTATATTAAAGTTGCAAAACGGTGAAATTGATGAGTTACCAGAGTGGGTAGGCTCTACAAAAGACATTGTACCCAACGCTTACGGCGCACCAGAAGGTTTGGCTCCACTTGATGGCGGTCTACCACCAGACATAGATTTTACCGTGCCGCAAAGACCTCCTTCCCTAGCTAGTGGGCGTGGAGGTGACCCAAGAGATTACGGACTAACTCCAGAAGAGTACGGAGAATATTTAACCGAAGCAGGGTCGAGTGTGCTAACGACTTTTAAGGACGCATACCGCAATGCTACATCTGGACTTGGAGAAGCGTTCGGATTTACTGCAGGCGGTGCTGGCACTCTCTTAAACCAGACAACAGAAAATATTATAGATGCGTTTGGTGTAGATCGGTCTGAAGCTGAAAGGTTATCGTATGAAAGTCTAGCTATACAATATGACCCTGATCTGACCGATGATGAGAAAGTAGAAAAAATAGCAAATAATGTAGCTTTAGCGACGGCAGCAAACGCGAAAGCAGAAGCTGAGCAGGGCGCGAATATAACGTTTTTTACTAACTTTACTGATCCGCTAAAAGACACACTTTTAGGCTGGAGTGAATCTGAGGCAAAGAAAATATCTCCCGCGATGAAGATCCGCCAGTACAATGCGCTCCCTCACCCAGATACTACATGGGAACAAATACTATCAGGACAGGCAAAAGATCGTTTGGGTAGACCCTACGGGTTTGGTGACCCAGTGGCTACAGCGATGTCAGGCGCACAGGAGCTACCCGACTTATTAGTTGACGTAGCGTTGTTGGCGCTTACCAAAAACCCTGCCGTTTTAGGTGGTGTTGTAGCTAGTACAAGTATGCTTGAAGCAGGTGAAGCCGCGGCAGATGAAATTAAAGCTGGTTTACAAGCGGGTTACGATTCCGGTGCGTTACAACAATCCCCTGAGTTTCTTGACCTTGTGCGGTTATATGACGGTGATATGGACGCCGCTTTTGAAAAGCTAGTTGATAATAGTATGGGCTACGCTGCAGCTTCTGGAGTCGTAGGGGGTCTTGGGGATCTTGTTTTAGCAAAGATAGCTGGGGCTAGTGGGGCTTCTACCCTGCTGAACAATGTACCCACAGTATTAAAACCCATAGTAAAGACAGGCGCTGGCGGGTTATCTGAAGGAATTAATGAAGCTGTTGAACAAGTACCCGTAAACATGGCTATTATAAACGCAAACTTTCTAAGTGATGACGAGGTATCAATTCTTGATGGCACACCTGTTGCGTTTTTAGTGGGTACTTCTAGCGGGGCCACTGCGACCACCGCTGCAGATTTTTTTCAAGCCTCTCTGTCCACCATAAAAAACACTGTAAAGTCAGTAGCAGATGGCACGTACACAGCACCTGACGGATCTACATTCGCCCCAGATCAGCCTAACAGTGATGCAACAGACTCTGCCGCTGACCAAGCACTAACCTCAATAGTTAAGTATGAATTGTACACAGGAGCGCTAAACAACCTTGCTTCTTGGGGCGCAGTTCCAAGTAACCCTGCGGATAGCAATTCTACTGAATTTGTAAGTACGCTAAGTGGTCTGGGCTTTGACACAGATACGATTACAGATCTTGGCAATGTTGCGTATAGTAACGATTTCGTAACCAAAGACGAAATATCTAACGAAATAAAACTTATAAACCCTGCGTTCAACCCGTCTGAAGAGTTATCAGCGCAGGCGTATGAACAGTTTGGGGGTAACAAATCTCAAGCAGAATTAGACACACTACTAGGTAATTTTATTGATCCGTACTATTTTGACCGAGACGAAGTAAAGAAAGCAGCGGAAGCCGCGGGCGTCGTGTTAACTGATGAGCAAGCGGACGAGTATGTAGGGCAAGTTGAAAACGAGGATGATGCGGCAAATGAAACGGTGGAAGCGTTGAACTCTCTAGTTACAAATGCAGAACTGACCAACACGGTCAACGCTGCAGTCGGCACGCCCTCGGGTGTGGATGAAAACGGCAACGTCATACCTGCTACGGGGCTGCATAAAACGATTGAAGATGCTACAGGTGGTACATTAACGGGGGACGATGTAACAAAAGCTGTTCAAGACCTTGTGGGTACCCCTGCGGATGAGGATGCGGGAACTGAAGCGACCGGACTATACAAAGCACTGACCGACACCGATTTGGATGTTGAGGCGATCAACGATATACTAGGTAATCCCGGCGAGACGGTGGGTGACTTTACCACAGCGCCTACAGGGTTATTTAAGACGCTTTCAGAACTGAACAATCTAAGTGAGGACGACGTTGCTGATGCGGTGGAAGCCGCCCTAAACGATGCAGGACTTAGCACAAAAGCACAACAAGATGTAGCTAACATTGTAGGTGAAGCGTTAGGCTCCCCCGCAAGTGTAGATGAGAATGGAGATGCGACTGACCCCACAGGCATATACAAAGAGCTAGCCGATTTAGAGGCAGCGGGGTTGTCCACCAATGCAAAGGCGGATGTAGAAAAACTAATTGGTGATGTTATTGGTTCCGCTGAAGAAGGCACAGGCGTGCTCGGTGCCATAGATAACCTAAACGACCTTAGTGACTCGGACGTTACCGATATTGTAAAAGAGATAGTCGGCTCGACGGAAGATAATACAGGGCTGTTTGGCGCTCTTGCGGGCCTCAACAATCTAAGTGACCAAGACGTAAAAACCGCATTAGAAGACTACGTAGGAACCCCTGCAGGTGTAGATGCAAATAACAACCCCGTTGACCCGACAGGGCTATACGCAGACTTAGGAAATCTGTCTACTGACATTGGGAACGTAGCGGATGTGCTAGGTAATCCTGCAGAGTTAGACGTGGATGGTAATGTAGTTACCGAACCTACAGGGGTGTTTGCTAACTTTGCAGCTATAGATACTCGTCTTGACACTATAGACACGGTTACCACCAACCTTACAAACGCCATTGGTGCAGCGGCTCAACTCGGCGTCGACAGCACGGGGTTGTACGCGTATATAGACAGTGCTGTACAAACACTCAAAGACGCGGGGCTTACACAAGAACAGGTTGCAACGACTGTTACAGGGATCGTGGGTAGTCCTGCTACAGATGATACTGCAGCTACGGGCATATACGCAGAATTAGGTAATCTTGGGCTAGACCTCGATTCGATTGCTAACACGTTGGGTACTCCCGCTACGGACGACGCCGCGAGTACGGGGCTTTACGGGTATATAGACACCGCTACAGGTAAAATAACAGAAGATGTATCGGCTCTTGCAGGCACAGTCGGTAAACCCGCGGTACTAGACGAAGAAGGTAATGTAGTCGAAGAGGCTACAGGGGTGTTTGCAGATCTAGCTACGCTGGAGGCTTCTGGATTAACTAGAGACGAAGCAATCCTGCAACTTGCCACCAACCTTGGCCTGCAAACTACCACACTTACTACCGCCATATCTGATGCGGAGGGGCGTATACGGGCAGACATCGGTAAGCCTGCCGTACTGGATGAAGAAGGTAATATAGTAGACCCTTCGACAGGCGTGTTTGCGGGTATAGATACCGCAGAAAGCCGCATAGTGGAGCTTGTAGAGCAGTACGAAGCTGACGGTATCCTACGAGATGAAGCTCTTGATACTGCTATAGGCAATGTTGCCACTGATCTCGGTGTGACCAAAGAGGCGCTTCTTGGCGAGATAGGCACAACTAAAACAGATCTTCTTAATGCGCTAGGCGAGACCGAGACCGCCATTACTGGGCAGGTGGCTGAGCTTGGCCTTGATGTAGACGATATTGCCCGCACAGTCGGTAAACCTGCACGGGACGTAACGCAGGAAGATATAGATCTTGTAACAGGCGCAGTTGAAGAAGAGACTCAGCTAAATGCCGCACAAGTAGCCCAGTTTGATGTAGATGGCGACGGTGTAATCACCTTTGCAGATCGTGATGCCCTGATCGGGTATATGTCTGACACAGACCCAACACAACTTGCGGCTACGGGTATATACAGTGAGCTAGATACACAGACTGATGCCTTTACACAGCTTATGAACACGCTCTCTACAGACATAACCACGCAAATGACCACCGCACAGGCCGACCGAGACCTAAAGCAGCGGCAGAGCAACATCTCTGATTTTACACAGCTTCTCGCGGGTGCGGATGATTTGCAAGGGCAACGTACTACGGTCACTACACCTGACCCTATCGGGGACATTAACCCTTATAGTTTTGAATCTATCTTCAGAGATGCGGGGCAAGCTGGTAGGTATACTTCTCCGTATGGGGGCACGCAAGCTACCGCCGCTCAAGAAGCATTGGACGCCGCTCCTCCGACTCAACGCGGGAATATGGGTATGTTGGCGGCTAGACTAAGGGGTGGGTTTGCGCAGGGTGGACAAGTAGAGGACGAAAATGATATGCTGTTAAGAGTTCTTGGAGAAATACGATGAGTTGGTTTACCGATACGATAAAAAGCGTAACTGGTGGCGCTGTAGATTTACCGGACATTGATTTTCTTAGTCAAGATGGCGACCCTGCTACACGTATGGCGGGTCTCCTCGGCGGGAGTGCCTTGTTAAAAGCTACAGGTTTGGCCGATAGCCAGTCAAAAAAGGTAGGCTATCAAGGCAAAATACCTGATTACGCTGTAGAACGTCAGATGGTCCCTCAGTCCTACGACCCCAATAGACGCGCAGGTAGTAGCGGACAGCGTTATTTTACTGACACTCAGTACGTTTCACCGGGAGGTGAAGAGGCGGCAAAGCTCGCAGCAACGGAGCAAGCAGAAGGTCTGGCTGCACTAAATTTAACCAACCCTGCACGCCAAGAACGCAAACGCCCTGCTGTGGGTATACCGATGCCTGTAGAAGAAATGGCTGCAGGGGGTATTGCCACACTGAAAAAAGGTAAGTATCTTGACGGCAAGACCGATGGTATGGCCGATGAAGTGCCCGCCACTATTGAAGGTACACAAGAAGCCCGTCTTAGCGATGGGGAGTTTGTGATCCCTGCAGACGTTGTAAGCCACCTCGGCAACGGCAACTCTGACGCAGGCGCGAAAGTTTTAGAAGGCATGATGGCTCGGGTACGCAAAGCGCGTACTGGAAACGATAAACAGGGTAAAGAAATAGACCCTAAAAAGTTCATACCCGCGTGAGGTAACCCATGGCAGAAGAAAACATTTCAACTTACGTTGACCCGATGGCGGGCGCAGAAACGGGTAGAGAGTCGTCCCTATCTACTTGGGCAGGTGACTACGTTACCGATATGCTCGGCAAGGGTGCAGCGCTAGGTAGTCAAGATTATCAAGGGTATGGCGGTCCACTTACAGCAGGTACATCTGAACTGCAGGATGTGTCGTTCGGCGCGTTCGAAGGTATGGACATCCCTACAGACGAAATGGGGGTATTTACCCCACAAACGTTTACCGCGGATACTGCACAACAATACATGAACCCGTACCTTATGGCAGGGCTGCAGCCACAGCTAGATGAGGTTCGCCGCCAAGCAGGCATTACGGCTGCACAGAATGCTAATAAGTTTGCAGGGGCGTACGGTGGGTCGGCTCAGGCATTGTTCGATGCGGAAGCCGCTCGTAACATGGCTCAAAACTTATCTAGCATAACAGGTCAAGGTTACTCAGACGCGTTTGACAAAGCTATGGGCCAGTTCAATACCGAGCAAGGGCGCGAGATGGAGGCTCAGACCGCGGCCAATCAGTACACTCGCAACCTCATTGGTGACATAGCCGCAGCGGGTGCAGAGCAGCGTGCCATTGAATCTGAAGGTATCACCGCAGATAGATTGCAGTTTGAGGAAGAACGTGACTTCCCATACAAGCAAGTACAGTACATGCAATCACTCCTGCAGGGGTTGCCGATTGGGGCGCAGTCTTACAGCTACGCTGAACCTAGTATGTTGTCAGAGATCCTTGGTGGGGCTGGCGGACTACAAGCGCTGTACAACCTTATGTACGGTAAAGAAGATAAGAAAGATGGGGCATAAATATGGGTTTGGCACCTCGCGGCGGCATAGCGCAACTTCCTCAATCTCGTGGTCCTAATCCACAAGGCGGCATGCCAAACCCTCAAGCTCAGGGTATACCCACTCCCATGCAAGGGGGGCAGAAAAAGCCGCTAGTCGAAGTGCTAGCTATGCAAAAGTTAGAGCGGGAAAAACAAGCCGCTATGCGTGATATGCAGGCTAAGATGGATACTGACCCCCGTAGTATTGCTGAGCAGCTTGAAGCAAGCGTCATGTCCATGACGCAGGACGAGGTAAAAGGTAACGTCAAAGGCGTTATGGATAAGAAGAATACGGACGCGCAAAAGAATGTGCAGCGTGCATCCAAAGGTCTGCCACCTGCACGTCCCGCAGGTCTCGGCGCACTCGCAGGAGGCGTACGCCCACAACCAAGGCCACAACCTACACAGGGGCTTGCCGCTGCTAGAATGGCTCAAGGCCCAACGAAGATGGCAGGGGGCGGCATTGTTGCGTTTCAAGAAGGCAAGCTAGTCAAACTTACCCCCACACAGAAGGCTGCAGCACGACAGAAGTTCGGTGCTCGGGCTGATCGGTTTATCACGACTTTAGAGAGTATGCCTCAAGAGGCGAATACAGCTAAAAGAATGCTACAAGAGTTAGGTCCGGTTACAGAACCACAGCCACAGAGCGATACTGGTCCTTTTGGATTAAATCCTGCTATGACTAAAGGAGAGGCCGCACTTCAGTTCCCATTAAAAGTGGCAGAAGGTTTGGGCGGCGCTGCCGATTCCTTGCTTTCTTTACCTACAGAGTTAGGTCAGAAAACCGTAAAAGCAGTTGGCTCTGCTAAAGATTCTTTTCAAGATTACATTGCAAGCCCATCTCAGTTTGCAATAGAGCAAGGCAGAACACCTAATTTAGGCTTTGAGTCAGGTACTACTCCACAGGAAAAACAACTACAGGGGTTACCCTCGTTATCACAAAGACCTACATCCGCATTGCCCTTAGATACGAAGCCTACAATACTACCTACCGAAGATGATAACCAAAGACCTTCTGAGGGCACCGCACAAATACCTTCGGATATAGCCGTTGGCACTACTAAAGTAAAAGCGGGGATCTCTAATCTCGCAATGCCTGACACGGACGTTCTAGCTGGAGGTATTGGTTCAGGAGCTATAAAGCCGAAGCTAGACGAGGTAGTCAATGCAAACACTGTGGATATTACTTCAGCAGACGGAGATGTTAGCAAAGTAAGTGGTGGCAGGTCTAAAGGTACAGGTACAGGTGGCCTTGGCTCTCTGGAAAGCTACACTGCAGAAGCACGGAAACTGCTTGGTGCAGACAAATACCAAGAGAAGTACGCAGAGCTAACTCAACGTTTGAAAGATTTGGACGATAAAAACTACAGCCCCGAAGAAATGGAGCGAGACCGCTGGGCCGCGTTTTTTGAGGGCGCTGCAGGTAAAACAAGCCTTGGTGCTCTAGGCGCAGGAGTATCTTCTTCTGTACGTGCGGAACGCAATCGCCAGAAAAGAGCTACAAGACAACAGCTTATAGACCAGATCAACCTCGACAAAGAGGCACTAGCGTTGGATTCTAGCCTACAGCAGGCGGCTATAAACGTTGGGTTTAGTTTACTGGCCGAGGATCGTGCAACACAAGCTGCCGCCACTGCCGCAGCAAACCGTGTAGAAGATCAACAGCTACAAGCCATACTGAAACAAGCAGAGATGGACCAAAAAGCTGCGGAACGGGCAGACACAGCAGAATATAGAGCGGCTACAATCGCAGTTCAGGAGGCCAATGCGGCAACGTCCGCCGCGCAAGAAGCTCGTTTAAGCGATAATCAAACGTTTAACCAAGCGAAAACTAATATAGATATACTCGCAGGGCAGCAGACAGCGGCCTTGGAGGCGGCAAACAACCTTATCTCTCTGCGCGATGCAGAGATAGAAAAGAAAGAGGACGAGCTACGTAACCCGTTGCTTACTGAGTTGGAAGAACTGATAAAATCTAAGGCAACTGTTGAAGACCCAGAGCAGATAGCTGGATTTGACCAACGTATAAATGCAACCAAGGCTGCGTTAGCAGACCCCAGCCTGTTTGACCAAGCTCAGCTTGCAGGCTCAGCGTTTATGGAAAATTACAAAGTTACCATAGACGGTGAGGTGATGGACGGTAATTCCGCTATCGTCTACTATTCTGAGAAGAGCGCAGATTTAGGTGAACAAGTTAAGTCTCGCACTGCCGCTCTTGGAGGAGGTGCGGGTGATCCGTTAGGTGGTGCGGGCATTGCGAGTTCTAAAGTAGTGAGCAAATAAATGGCTATACATTCGGTTACGCTAACTAACGGGACAGAGTTCTACGTAGAAGCTGCCCCTGAAGCTACCCAAAATGAGTTACTGCAACTCTTGCGGCAGGGTAAGGGTATGGAATTATCCAGCAAACTACCCAAAAAAGAAGCGAAGCCCCCCGTAGAAGAACCCACAGAAACCGAACCTGCATCTCCTGCACGGCAGGAACAACAGCGTATATATGAACAGATGTTAGCCGAGGCGCAAGCTCCGGTGCCTGTACCCGAGGAAGAACCGAGCACGTTTGAGAACCTACGTAAAGGGTTTGGTACGGGGTTTATAAGTACAGGTGAGTCAGCGGCGCTGGGTTTAGCCACTCTACTTGAAGAAGAAAAAGAGCTACGTGCACGAGATTCCATCAAGGCCACTGCCGATGCGTTAAAACCCAAGGGTGGTGGACAAGACGACATCTCATATAAAATCGGCCAGACCTTTGGTTCTATTGCTGGGTTCGCTGCGCCGTTAGTCGGTATTGCCACCCTACCCGTGTCTGCCCCTACAGTGACTGCTGCAGGTATTGGTGCTGGTGCAGCATTGGGTATAGGCGCACAGGCAGGCGAAGCGAGCGAACGCGCTCGTGCAGCGGGGGCTACTGAAGAAGAACGTAACCGCGCTATCCGTCAAGCTGCTCCATTCGGTGCGTTAGAAGCTCTGCCTATCGCTCGCTTTGCCCGTCCTTATCTTGGCAAACTCATTGGGGATGTTGGGGAAGAGGCAGTAACTGGCTTAAAAAACCGCATGAAGAGCGCAGCGGGAGCAGGCGGTGTAGAAGCCGCACAAGAAGTTGCAACCGAATTTGTTCAAAACCTAGCCGAGCGTGGGTACAACCCAGACCGCGAACTGTTTGCAGGGTTAGCCGAACCCGCCGCATACGGTGGTGGCGCAGGTGCTACTATCCAGCTTCTTATGGATGCCTTCGTAGGACGTAGAGGACCACGTGGTCCCAGTGCGGACCCAACTCAAGAAGATACAGGGACACCTACACCGGAAGTACAAGAGGCTACACCCACTCTACCACGTCAAGGTCCAATCCCACAAAGACAAGGCCCGCTCCCTGCGCTGATAGGTCCAGTGCCACCACGTCAAGGTCCAATCCCACAAAAACAAGGCCCGCTCCCTGCGCTGATAGGTCCAGTACCTCAACGTCAGGGGCCGCTCCCTGAACGCCAAGGCCCAATTCCACAAAGACAAGGCCCGCTCCCTGAGCGTATAGGGCCGATCCCACAGCGCCAAGGCCCACAACTACCTGAACGTCAGGGGCCACCGTTACCCGTACAAGGTCCACCTGAAATGCAAGGGCCACGTATGCCTGCGCGTCAAGGCCCGCCTGAGATGCAGGGTCCGCCCCTACCTCGCCAAGGACCGCCTGAGATGCAGGGTCCGCCTTCTCCCGCAAAGGAGAGGCTAACAAAACTGTTCGGTGCCCCTGCAAATAAAATGGGTCCAGCCCGTGAAGGTACACCTGCAGCTAGTAAAGTGACAAAGGAAGTCCTACGAGATCTTAAAATTGGGCCTAGAACTAAGTTATACAAAGACCTGCTCAACAAAGATGCGGGAGACCCAGAAGTTGTTACCCTGTTGCAGGAACGGCTAGGTAAAATTAAAAACCCCGAAAACCGTAAGAAGGCGGCAATACTGACCGATGTGTTCTTAGCCCGTGCGCGTAAAGGACCAATAGCTGCGGGTATACCGCCCGTTGTAGGAAAAGAACCTGAAGCAGAAGTTGCCTCCGAAACTAGCCCCGAGTATCAAAGCAGTGTGGCACAAGATAAACTAGATGCTGCATTTGCTCAGCGCATGGCAGTTGACCCCGAGCTTGCTTATCTTAAAGAAGAGGCTGGCGCAGACACGCAGGGGGGTGATGTACGAACGATCCGTGGTAAGCGCTACAACAAAGATACTAAACAAGAAGAAGTTGTAGATGTAGCCTTGGGCGCGGATGTAGACCGTACTACGCCCGTCGACAGAGAGGCAGTCGCACAGCTACTGGATCGCAAGCTATCAAAAGGCGGCAAGAAAGACACTGATGCCCGTGCCGCGCAAGCGTTCTTCAAACGGTATCGTCGCCCATCTGATGCACTCGAAACTATCGGCGCAGCCATTGCATCAAAAAATAAACAAAAGCCCAGCCGTGTAGTAAACTTTAAAACGCTTGAAGGGAAAGTCGAGCAAGAGCCTGCCTATGCGTCAGACGCGGAGTACAAGTTCTATGCGGACGTAAACACTGTCGGTATGGGCGAGGCCGCTCAACGTTGGGTGCAGGCCAACATGGGCGCAGAGGCTGTCAGCTACATCAAACAGGGCATAAATAATATGTCCAAAGGCACCGCGTTAGACAAACAGGGCGTTGCGACACGGGTGGCGGCAAAGGCTAAAGAAGTAGAGTCTGATGAGGCAAAAGCCCTGAACAAGCAGATAAAAGATGCTGCCAAAGCTGCAGAACGTGACGCTGTGGCAGACGAAGCTACTGCAGCCCCCGCAGAGGTTACAGCTAAAGGGAAGTCAGACGTAGATGTCGCTCGTGAAAGGGCTACTACATCTAAAGCGCAGGTTGTAGTTGACCGTAAGTTTGAAGCATACGCAAAAGAGCAGGAGTTAGATCTGGACGCAATGTCCGACGCGGAAGTCTTAGCGTTACGCGAAGCTTTTGAAACTAACGTGGACATCAAACGTGGGGCAAAAGACATTAGGGATCTGCAAGCGCAAGATCCGTATGCTGGTATGTATGCCGCGTTTGATCTACCAAGGAACGATGTGGTCGCTCTGGCTAGACCCCTTTCGGCTTCGGTCAAAAAGGCTGTTCGTGCGGATAAATTAGAAGACGCCCTGAATAACATGGCGGGTAGCCCCGCGGTCCGCGCACTAGCCAAGAAAATGGCTACAGCCGTTGGCACTACTAAAGTAAAGGTCGTAAAAGACTTACGTGGTTCGGCGGATATGCCTGCTGCAGGTACGTTTGACCCCCAAACAAACACAATATCTTTGGACAGCAAAGCAGGCTTAAACAACCACGTACTCCTGCACGAGATGGGGCACGCGTTAGCGTCGGCTTCACTGGCTAACAAAAACGCAGGGACAACGAAGAGCCTCACTCGTTTATACGAGGCAGTCCGCGAGCAGATTGGCGGAATGTACGGCACAACATCTGTGGACGAGTTCCTCTCAGAGGCGCTAAGCAACCCTGAGTTCCGGTCTGTGTTGTCTACACTGCAGATAAAAGACGTTAAATTTAGAACCGCGTACGATAAGCTTGCGGACATCTTGGGCACCTTGTGGCGCAGGCTACTAGGCTACCCACGGGAAAAAACAGTAACAGACCGCGTTGATGCCTTGTTCGATAACATCATGGCCCCTGCACCCAAATACCGTAACGGCCCGACTTACAATATGTTGGCCTCTACTCCTGAAGGTAGCGAGGCGCTAATTAAAAGCATCTTCGACAACAAGGCAAGCGGCACTCCCCCTACAATACAAAAAATACAAGACTACGCAAACGATACAAAATCTAGTGTGGGCAACAAACTGCTTAACATTGTGTCGAGCTTCTTAGATTCTCGTATTCTTACCGACATTGCGTCTAGCAAAATACCATTTGCAAAAGACCTACATGATTTAATCTTGAAACAGACTGGTGAACTTCGCAATAGGTTAGAGCGGATCGATTCTCTTACGGGCCGTATTCAAAAATACCGTAAAGAAAACAATGCTGGGTACGAACGACTAGACTACCTAACCTCTACCAGCACATTCTTACAAGTAGACCCTTCCGTGCCACGGAGCACTTATGATTCATACAGGTTGTCCTACGCGAACACAGAGACAGGCAAAACTACATTCCAAGAGTACAAAACCAAAGACGAGCGTGACGCTAAGATAAAATCCTTGAACGCAAACATACCTGCGAATCGCACCAAAGCGCGAGCGGCTGGTAATCCAGATCCCGATAAAATGGCGGATTGGGACAAGCTGAACGCCATGTACGAGAGCAAGGAAGTTGGAGACGCAGGGAGAGATCTGTACCGCACCACACGCAACTTCTTCCAAGAGATATATGACGAGATCCCCGCTGCCCTAGAGGCTCGTATAAATGCAGTGTCTGTGGGTGAAGAGCAACGTAGAAGTGCGTTGGATAAAATAAACGAGTTACTGCAGACACAGGGTGGCCTCATTCGCCCGTACTTCCCATTAAACCGTAGAGGTGAGTGGAGACTAGAGTATAACGCGGTGGACCCCATGTCGGGTAAAGTAGAATATTTTGTGGAGTATTTTACCAGTCAGTCGCAAGCTAAACGTGCACAGGCAGAGGTGACCGCATACAACAAGAAATCAAAGAGCACTGACGCTACCTTAAAGGAAGCGCCCATACTATCGCTCGCCGCTGCACCACGTGGTATGAAGAACTACCCCAGTGCTTCTTTTGTATCCAACATCCTTGAGACGTTGAAAAAGAATGGTATAACTGACTCCAAAGTAACCAACGATATACTGGAACTGTCGCTTGACGCGATGCCAGAACGTTCTTTCATGCAGGGCTTTCGCAAACGTAAGACCACTGCGGAAGGTCGAGGCGTGCGTGGGTTTATCGGAGACATAACCCCAACTACAGGTATATCAGGACAACGGTTTGACTTTGCCGAAATGATTAAATCCAAGGGTCGAGACTTCAGCCGCCAGATCGTGCAGTTAAAATCAGGTGCAGAGATACAAGGCTTCCTGAAACAGCTTGAGGACGGTGGGTACGAGAAAAACCCAGAAACAAAAGTCATAGCACAAAAACTAAAAGGTATTGCTGAGTTTGCACAAAGCCCTAATGTGGCACGTTGGTCACAGAGGGCTACGGCGCTTGGGTTTAACTGGACAATGGGGGCTAACTTCTCTTCCGCAGCTATCACGTTCTTCGATGTGGGTATGAGCGCTATGCCTATACTTAGCGGGCGCTTTGGTTTCGGCGCAACCAACGCAGCATATGGCAGATCTATGAAGTTGCTTTTGGGTGCACCCAAAGAGAGAACTATCGAAGTTACAGGCCCAGACGGCAAACCCGTTAAAGAAGTCGTGCAGATGGGGATGCAGGGCAAGTCGATTGCAAACTATGACTTTGACTCCAAAGATGCGCCAAAGGGTTTGGCGTACATGAGGTATATCGTAGCGGGAGGGCTAGCTAAGGGGCAGTTCAACCAGTCTATGACACAGGAACAGTTAGAGATCGGGCGTGATGCTCCGCTGGAAACCATAAACAAATACACCAGCTTTATGTTCCACCACTCAGAACGTATCAATCGTGAAGCCACGATGGCCGCTGCGTATGATCTAAAGCTTAGTCAGTTAGCTAAGGGTAGAGATCTAAACAGTTTAAAAGAAGAAGAGTACCAAGAAGCGGTTGACTTTGCGATTGGTGAGACTGAGTTCGTGTTAGGTAGTGCAGCCTCCGCAGGGCGTCCAACCTTTGCGCAAAGTAACATTGGGAACATTCTGTTCTTGTTTAAGCGCTTCGCCATCAGCAAATACTACATGATGGGCCGCATGGTTTCAGACTCAGTTGCCAACGCTGATCCAAAAGAACGTGCCATTGCACGCAAGCAGTTCGGTATGTTCTTGATAACAACAGGGCTAGCTTCTGGCATTGGTGGTATGCCGTTGATGGGTCTATTCGGCGCGATATACAACATGTTCTCTGACGAGTTTGAAGATGACTTTGAATCAATGTTACGAAAATCTGTCGGTGGAGGTTACTACGACGGGTTCGCAAACGAATTGCTTGGTGTGGATATTGCTAGCCGTATATCTATGAACAGCCTGCTTTACCGCAAACCGTTTATTGAAAAAGACCAAGACCCTATGTGGACGTTGGCAGAACAACTCGGCGGTCCAGCGCTCGGGGTGTACCTATCTACAAGCAGAGCAATACGCGACGACATTATGCAGGGTGAGTATCGTCGTGGGATAGAGAATATGATGCCTGTAGCGGTGCGTAACTTTATTAAAGCAGAACGGTACGAAAAAGAAGGTATACAGACACGTCGGGGTGACCCCATTGTAGGTGATCTTAATTCTGCTAATCTAATAGCTCAAGCATTAGGGTTCACGCCGCAGACAGAGGATGTGCCTTTGGCGGAAATCCGTAAGATTAACAACAACGAACGCCGTAAACAGAACGCTATAAATTCTAAACGCCAGCGCCTGCTACGCAAACTAAATATCGCACGGCGTGAGGGTGATATTGACGGAATGCGTGATGCTATGAAGCAAATCCGTGAGTTTAATAAACGCTTGCCCAAAACTGCACGCAAATCTGTCATCACGACTGCAGGTAGAAACAGCACTGTGGCTAAGTCCCGCAAGTCTTTCCAGCGTACTACGGGGGATATGACGGGCGGTATTACCTATACTCCGTACATGCGGGCTAGCCTGAAAGAGTACGATACTCAGATCCAATAAAAAAACCCCCTACATATAGTAGGGGGTATAGGGAGGAGAACAACCTATATGTCGAGTTGTCACATATAGTCTATCACACTGTTCTCCACAGGCGTAACCCTAATTTACCATCTTCTACGCGAATTTTAATCAAAAAAGACCATTTTTTTAATTTTGCTATAGATTTTAGCTGTTCTTTACACTTTTCCGTGTTGATGCAGGGCACAAAAATGGAATGACCTACCCGCATATCGTTCCATGCCACGGTTATAACTACACCGTCAGGGTTCAAATCACCGACTTTAAGAACTCTCCGCACTGTCGTCGTCCTTCATGTCATGGAAGTCTACTGATATCGTACGCGCTGCAGGTAGGTTTAGATGTGTACCTTTACCTAAACGTATCGACACACGCTTCGCACCCATCTCGTCTTGCAGGTCACGTATGAAGTGTTCGTATAGTACCTGCTGGTTCGTGCACCACTTCTTCAGCGGCTTAGGTAATAGGTACAGCTTCTTTGTATCGGTTTCGTATCGGCCCACCCATTCACCGCGAGGAGACGCTTCGGGTATAACAAGCTCGTCAAGACCGTTGTTATTGGCTGAGCGCATGTCGTAGCTCCCGCGGATCTGCAGAATAGACGCATGGTTCTCAAACACATAGTTGTTTAAAGTCTCGTGCACGGAGGCGGTTGCATCCTGCAGATGGTTCTTACGGGATATAAGTAGTGCAACTAACCACTTGCGAACCTGCTTTAGATCCCAATCTATAAACCCTAACTTCTTTGCAATGTATAAACCTGTAAGGGACGCGGCGCACCCTGCAGACCAGAACCTGTGCTCCTGTGCCAGACCTGCGCTCTTGTCCAAGTTACGGCGTAACTCAGTCAACCACTCTTCTACCTGCCTTCTATGGTTTATAATGTACTGAATGTAGCGTACCGCAACCCACCCGTAGTTCTTTGTTATCCGCTCAAACAGTGCGTCTGTCTCTGCCTTCAACGACGGATCTTTCAATGACTTATCTACAGATATCTCCAACATGCGTAACATCTCTGCTTCTGGAAACTCTTTGTCTCGGCTCAGGATTTGCCAAATACTGGAGTTAGCCGAACTCACAGCGATCAGTTGCCACGGGTCACCCCTGAACCGCTCTGTGTTACCGTTGCTGGACATACGGTTCTTCTGTCGACCGCCTGACAACTCGTACACGTAAGAAGATGCGAAGTCTGGAGTGATGTTCGTCATCTCGTCAGAAGACAGTGGTACGTTCTTCATTACCTCCGCCCTGTTCATACGTGAGTTTGTTGTGTCTTTGTGGTGGTTCATCAGTTCTTCGGGGTTGCCGAATATACCCAAGGCTGCACGCATAGCAGTTGTCTTGCCGACACCCGACCCACCGAACAGATGCAGGCCCATACAGTTCTGACCTGTGAGCGGCATCAAGATTGAGCCGAACCCTGTGCCGATAACAAACTGGTGCAGTTCAAAACGCGGACGGTTATAGAACTTCAAACAGTCCAAGAACTCTTCCTGTGTGCCCTCTGGCACAAACGCAGGAAACAGTCCTGCTGTCTTCTTTGACGGAGGGTTGTAATCCACGTCCGTACCACGCACGAGTGTGTCACCTAAGACAAACTCCTTCATATCTTTATTGGTCCACCCAAATTGCAGGTGCGCTTCATCCGCTGCATTAGCCATCTGTAACTCATCAATCCATCTAGTTGTATATCGCATTAGCTTCTCCAAAGTACCGCCCCACGCTGTTACACCATTAGTTGCTACGGCTTTTCTAAACTCTTCTTTTGAAGTTATTGACGCCATGGGGATAGTAAACTCCCGCACACCATCGTGCGGAAGGTGTAGGTTAAACACGACCACGTAACCTCCAAGGGAAGCATCGTGCAGTAACCGCGTAACGTAAAGATCATGGTGGTAAAGGCACTCTTCGTTCACCTCCCCATCCACAGTAGATCGTATATACACACCACCGTTTCGGCCACGAAAATAAGGTTTAGGGTATGTCGGTATTGTAAGCGTTTTACCTTGCGGGTCTGGCGCTTCAATCTCTTCCTCTTCTTCGGCCTCGGCAACGCGCTCGCCAAGATCAAGAGGCTTTCGTATTTTGCCCTGATGTATGCAGTTTATACACACGTCTGGGGTAGCCTCATCAAACGTAGAACATCGGTAAGCGCGGTCCGCTTCTAAGGCGTGCCACTTATTCGTTGTCTCTTCTTCGGTGTAACCTTCGTACCCACGAGATATACTATGCGCGATCTTCAAAGAACTATCGCCACAGTTTTTCAACGTTGCTAATATACCTCGCCACAACGGTTCGGATGCAGAGTTACGATCTTCTAAGTACCTGCGTATCTGTTCACACCCACGCCCATCAGCCGTTTTTGTTAGTATGTCTTTGAACGACCATTGTTTGTTACTCGCCAATTTGTCGAACAACGCAACAGGTGCCTCTACCCCTGCAACCTCCTCTGGAGCTTCAGATATCTCCACAGGCTTGCCATGCAGCAGGCTAGCAAACTCAGTGAACGACGTGGCCTTTGGTAGATCGACACCGTACGACTTCACCTCTAACGGCGGATCTTGTTTGTAGTTGTGCGTGTCAGGAAAACGTAGTACCCGCGAAGAATCCGCAGTCACCCCTGCATCGGCCCGCAGTTTATGTTCGGCGCACCGCTGCTTCAATGTTTCAGCAACTCGCGTCCACTGTCTCCGTGGCACGGCCTCGGTTAGCGGCCAGTATACATGCACTCCTCTACCAGAGTTTACCATAGCAGGAGTAGGCAGTGACAACGCCGTGCAGAACTTACGTACATCTGCTATAGCTGTCTTCTGGTCTGCGTAGTCTTTGCTTGGCCCGCAATCCAAATCAAGGAAGAAGGACCGTAGCGAGTTCACGTTATCTTGTTTACGTGAATTATTCTGTGTAAACGTGGCTAGTGCGAAATATACATCGTACCCGTCCTCGTCATACGTAACCGCCGCGTCTTGCATAGTATCTATCGAAGTGTAGAATTTCTGCTGTCGGTGGTCTTTGGCAGCGTTAGCGGCGAACAGGCAATAATAACCCTCGTCGCTTAGTACACTCCCTAAAAAACTTTTTGTGTCCATGATTGCAGCTTTCGCTAGAGATAAAGAAGCCGTGACGCTGCATACCCAACAGGTAACACCGTCACGGCCATGAAATACTTAGTCGTCAAATTCGGCTAAGATATCATCTAGTTCTGCTTCTTCTTTTGGTTTTGGTTTAGCTTTCTTGCGTTCTGCCTTGACAGGCTCAGCAATCTCTTCAGGTTCGTCTGTAGGCAACTCAAACCCAGTAACCTCAGTATCGTCTTCGACAGTGAAACCATCTTCGACATCGAACGGCGAGTAAGCCTCACGCGGTTTGTATTTAATAACCTGCACTGCACGTAGACGTAAGGATACACCTGTGTCTCTCATGCTGTAAGGCACAAACACCACCTGAATGTTAACGGTACTGCCTGTAGTAAGCTGAAAGTCTTCCGCCAACTCTTTGTTCTTGGCATCATACTGTTCTGGTTTGTTAGTAACCTGCTTACCGTACGCCCCTTTAAGAGCGGCTTTACCTGTGAAAGTACCGTCCGATTCTTTTGCAAACGGCATAGTAATCTTTTCAGGCCAGTTTTGCTCTCGCTTCGCTACATAGGCTTCCATCATAGACTTGAACAAAGCTTTTGCTTGTTCTGCGCTCATACGAAACTGAATTTCATATTTTGCGCCTTCGTCCAGAGGGTCACATGGTACGCTCTTGCCGCGTGTGCCCGCGGTCTGATCGAAACGATAGGGTGAGTCTAGACGTGGGTATATCGCTTCTACGCCACGGATAATATAGGGTGTGTTGGCATCAGCCATTTTTAGTTCTCCTAGTTAGTTTCTATACTAAACCCGTCTTCTTCTGAAAACGGTGATGTTGAAGGCATATCAACCTCGAACGGTTGGTACGCTATAGCTCTGAGCGTATCAGCATGGTTAACCATACCTTCAACGGTCTCGGCTTCGTCTCCTGCAACAGGTCTACGTGGCCTGAAGAAGAGTTTTGGCACGCTACTTTGCGCGTCAAAATAGATTTGAGTTATCACGTCCACTGCACGTGTACTGCGTCCTGTTAAGAACTTTACGTACGCCTGTAGCGGTGTGGCCCCTCCACGCCCCTGCCCAAAAATTGACATGGCAGAGACTTGTAACTGGTATACTTTATCAAGGTCATCCTCAAAAACAACAGCTAAACGCTGTGAAAATCTGCACGCCCTACCGCCCCCATCGTCTGAACCACGTATGTTCTGCGTGCAGTCAAGGCAGCGCCGTGCTTGCCGCCTGTGTTCTGGTACTTCTGCAGCAGGTCTCTGTGTATCATCAGACCAACAAGTGGGCGGTGTAGGATTAGCAGGATCATAGACCCCTTTGTAGTACGCACGGGATATACCCGCTGCATTTATAAGTATGACGTTCAGCGTGTCTAACTCTCCTTTATCAGGCACGCTGAATAAACCGTCACGTGTACTTATCCTACGTACGTCGATCACGATTGCTCCTTGCTCTTCTGCAACGCATCGACCAGCTTGTTAAGGTTAAACCTGTACGTATCCTCCACGTGGATATACGTATCAGACGGTATGTGTCCTTTGGCTAGCCACTTTCTCAATGTAGACACAGAGATGCGTAGGTGTTCAGATACTTCGTTTAATGTTAGATATTCTTGGTTAGTCATTTTTTCCTCACAGAAACAACATATTCCGAATCAACGTTTAGACCTTTCGGAACAAGATCAGGGTTTTCTTCCAAGAATTGCTTTACGTTTGTCTGGTTTAACCGTTTCTCAAAGAAATGAGGTAGGTTGTTTTCCATGATGAACTCGTGCATGGACTCCCAGTCACTGGTCCAGTAACGTTGTTTGGTAGTCCTAAAGAATGATCCTTCGGAAGTTTTGACACTTGTAACATCGTGGTCTTTACAATGCTGCAAGAGGGCTTGCTTTATAAGATCCATCTTAGCGGTCAGCTTACTGTCTGCCGCCTTAAATGCATCTGACAACTCTGCACGTTTATCGCGCATCTTCACATAGGTCTTGACCAGCTTTTCAATGGACGCCGCCATAGGTATTCTCCGTTATTTTATTGTTATAGGTGGTATATAGTGGTAATGAGATAGCTAGTCAAGCATCTCTTTGTAAAGATCTATCATTTTAGTGTGTACGTCTATTCGTTTATCAAGGAGACCGTACATGCGCTTCTCTACGTACGAACCCTGCAACTGGATAACTGTGCACTTGTGCTGCTGACCAGACCTGTGCACGCGTGCATTTGCCTGTGCGTAGGTTTCAAGGGAGGATGTCGGTCCCCACCAGACAACCGTGTTGGCTGCGGTAAGTGTAACACCGTGTGCAGCGGCCTGCGGTTGGATCAACAAAACCTGCGGATCAGTTTGTTTCTGAAAACGAGCGAAGATGTCAGTACGCTTACTAACAGGTACGTCTCCGTTTATAATATCGCACGCAACGCCGTCTTTGCTGAGCTTATCCTGCAGGGCCATGATGGTGTGTTTGAACGGTACAAACACCAGCACTTTCTGACTGCTCTCATCAATGGCTTCCTTTAGAACTTTATAGCGATTGCTTATGTCAAACTCTACGGTGTCGCCCCCATCAACGTAGATAGCCCCTGCCGATATTTGTAGGAGCTTGTTCATAACAACTGCGGCGTTGACTGCGGTTACGTCTTCCCCTGCCACCTGCATCACTAACCGCTTGCGTAGCAGTTCATAATACTTCTCTTGTTGCTTTGTCAGTTCTACGTTTCTCTTCACGTACACCATATCGGGTAAGTCCAGACATTCATCTTTGGTGAACCGTATAGCGGGCTGCAGTGCTTGGAACACAACCTCGTTGGCATTTTCTTTTGCGGCCCATTTAAACTGAGTTTGTTTGTACATAACCTTGTCTCGGAACGCGCCGAAAAACCTCGGCACCCCGTCAGGGTTTACCAACTTAGCTAACCCGTACGCGTCCAGCGGAGACTGTGCTGCAGGAGTACCTGTCATCAACCAAAGCCACGTGTCTTCTGTGATAACTCTACGTAACGTCTTCCATCTGCTGGTCTGTACGTTTTTGTAGTGGGTAGCTTCGTCTATAATAATGAGGTCGAACCCACCTGCACGGATGTCATCCTCTACAATGTTAACACCATCGTAGTTTATTATGACAAATTCGGCCCCGCCGTTTACGATATCTTTGCGCTTCTTCTTGCTGCCATAGGCAATGTCCACACTACGGTGCATGGCAAAGGTAAACAGATCCTCCCGCCACGCGCTGTCCATGATCGACAGCGGGCAGATAACCAATACCCTATTTATCTTGCCTTGTTGCATCAAATAGTCTGCGGCCCATATCGCAGAGGCAGTCTTACCTGTGCCTTGCTCGTTAAAACAGAACCCCCTGCGATTTATTGTTAGGAAACCTGAAGTTTTCTTTTGGTGGTCGAATGGTTTGTATTGACCTGTCCACGTATACCTACCCTCAATAGGTGACGGTACGCTTATGCCCATGCTGTTAAGTGTCTGCGCTTCATCTACGCCCCACTTCACCACGACTTCGTTGTCTGGCAGTAACTTGCAGTTGGGTATGTACTTTGCAACGCGGTTGGGGTCTCGCAAGGTCAGCAAAAGCGCCTTGTTCTTCAGTATTTCCACAATGTTCTCCTCGTTAGTACGGGTACTAACTTACTTTTTCTTTTTTGGGCTGCTCAGGGCACCGCCTGCCGCTCTGTTTTTGTTGCGGCTTTGCACAGTATACCCGTGTTTGTTTGAGCCACCTTTACTTAGCGGTTTCTTGTGCGCGATGTCTTTACCCTCACGCTTGTCGGCTTTGCCGTTCTTGTTGGCGTCTTTGCCAGTCTTATCCATTTTGCGCCGCGCACGCTGCCGCTCCATGCGGTCCTCGTGCTCACCTCTAGCCTTCTGCTGTTGGTATTCTTTCTTGTACGGGCGGGGCTTGTTTACGTAAGGCATCAGTTAACTCCGTTATGTGGGCACTCTACCACGGGGCAGTGGCGACGACATAACCCGCTAGGTCGGGGGTTCCATACATCGTTCTTCGCGGCTTCGGCCATGGCATTATACTTGATTATCCATTTCCCCCAAAGCTCTTTTCTATCATCGAAGACATACTTCTCCTGTACAAGGTCACGACACACCACAAAGAACAACGCTGCGTGCACTGTCTTTACTTCAGGGAAGTGCGCGAACACCGAAAGCGCCATTAGCTCTAGCTGCCCTTTGTCTGCATACCGTGCGGACTTGCCTGTCTTGTAATCGACTACACGTGCACGACTACCGTTTACGATAATAAGATCGGCTATACCGCGAAACCACACGTCTTTGTCGTAGAATCCGCAAGGTTGTAAATCTTCTGTAATACCTAGCTTCAGTTCGCAATGCTTATCGCCCTCACGACCTTTCAGGTTCTCTAACGCTTTCTGCGCGTAGCTGAACTTCTCCGCAACAGGTTCGTCTTTGCCAATAAAGTTTTCCGCAGCCTTGTGAAACTCATTACCGTACAAGATCGCTTCGGTCTGCACAAAGGGATATGCCTTTAATATTTTCTCGTGGTAGAATTGTTTTGGACACTGCTCAAAAGATTTAAGTCTACTAAAAGACCACGGCGCAACTTTAGTCATTCACAATCCCCGTATGATTTGCCTGTACCACTCTCGCAGGTGACGGGTAATCCTTCGGCCCAGTCTGGTGTCTTGCTCATACACTTCTCTATGTACGCTTGAGCTTCGTCGACTTCTTCATCCAGAACACAGGCTACAACTGAATCGTGTACAGTTAGCACTACCTTGTACTTGCTAGCTATACTTAGCATTTGTTCACCAATAATGCAACGTGCAATACCTTGACACACGTTCTCAACAACCTTCCCACCGTATATACGGGTTCGGCTCCGCCGGGTTTTGTATGAGTATTCTATACGCCCGCTGTCTTTTTCTTTTTCGCCTTTCAAGTCTTCGTAATACATCAACAGACCAGACGGTAACTGCAGTGCGTATTTGTCGGGGTGTACTTTTATAACCCCAGCTTTACCGAAATTCATCACATGTCTGTTAGCAAGGTTTCTAACCATACCCTGTGCATCGGCCCACAACCCGTTTATGTCTGAGTTTGCGCTCCGGTAGATGTCAATGATACGCTTGGCTTCGTCCAGAGGTATCTCTACACCCATACCCTTCAACTGCATCTGGAACTTTGCCGCGCCCATACCATAACCTGCGCCAAGGATCGTAGTCTTCCCAACAAAGCGTTGTTCTTTACTTACATCACCAACACCCACACTGTAGATAGTCGACGCCATGTGCTTGTATACGTCATCACCACTTGCGAACGCCTGTGTGAGATCATTCTGACCCGCCAGCCATGCCAATACCCGTGCTTCGATCTGCGAGCTATCACAGTCAATCAGTGTATACCCCTCGGGGGCGATGATGCTACGTTTTAACTTCTTCCCGTTCGGCCCACGGCTCGGTAAGTTCTGCAGGTTTATCTTGTCTGACCCACCCCACCTTCCTGTGTGCGCAGCGTAGTAGCGAACGGGAACTGGCAGCAGTCCTCGTCGTGATATGTTCAGAAACCTCTGCGTACGTGTCTCTTCCAATGTGCTCTTATTGCCTAACCGTGCAGCCACAAGCGCCTGTATACGTACGTCTTCGTGTTCGTGGAGAGCCTTAAACGCTTCGTCTGACTTAGCAAAAGCAAACGCTTCTTTACCTGTAGTCGGACTGATCTTTGTGGGCGGCTCTACACCTAAACCCCGTAACAGGTCTGCGAACTTCTGGTTGCTCATCAAATCGGCTTTTTCTACATTCGCCGCTATTAGTAACTTGTCTTTCGCATCCCGCGTGTCCTCTAGGTGCTGTTCAAGCAACCCCTCATCTAAATCCAACATCGGTTCGATGAACATACGCAACGTCAGATCTATCAACTGTAATTCTTTTTTGGGGAACTTCTTAGCCATCAACCTAAACAGGGCGACTGTGAGATCCACGTCATTGCTACAGTAGCGTCCATACTGTTCTAACTCGTCAGCGGCGAAGTCTTCTATCCGCTTGCCCATGGCATCAGCGACCTCGGTGCCCTTAACACCTACGCCGTACCTCTGTGCGAGAGCTTTTAACGCAACGCTGTGCTCCGTGCCATGTAACGCACGCCCCATGCAAAGCGTGTCCAGCCACATCTTTGGATTAATCTGGTAATGCCAACTCAGTATAGCCCCATCAAACATAGTATTGTGGCAGAGTATTGCGGCATTGGTAAAGTCGGTGGCCGCAAGCAAATCGCCCGCGGCCTCCTCACCAGCGGCCCATTGCGTAGGGCCGTTGTTTATTTTTACAGATAGCCCTATGACTTCGAAACGATCATCACGTATGTACTCCTCCGTCGTTAGTTTCGACAGGGAATACTGTTTGTCGTAGTACGTTTCAAAATCTAGGGCTATCAGGTCCATCAGGTCTTGCTCACTATCTCGCCGCCACACGCCATGTAACCACATGCGTCTACCCAGTTGTCAGGATGCGTGGGGTTTGACTTTATACGAGCAGCCTTCAACAGGTTCATCATAACGGCCACGTCTGTAGCACTCACGTCTACACCTAAATGCACGGACCAATACTTACCAATAGTGCTGAAGTTATCTTCCATGTTGCCATGGTCAGCCGCACGATCTTTGGTCACGTATTCTTTGGCGGTGTCTAGCACCTGTCCACGTGTGATCGCTGTGCCCTGCTTCTCAGGCGGCGCGGTATCCCGCTCCAACACTTCCTTCGGGGTGCCGATTTTCTGCATAAGTTTCTGCACATACCCGTAAGACGTGTTAGTCGCATCCGCTATCTCTCGGATCTTTGCGGTGGGGTTTTTGACTTTGTACGCCCAAATCTTATCCGCGTACGGTGAGCCTTTAGTTTTCTTTTTCATTTACTTCTTCCTCTACAGTTATTTTGACTCGAACTTTTGGGTCTTCGCCGCTATAGCAGGTGAGTTTTACTATGTCTCCCGCTCTAGCTTTCTTGGAAAGCCCTTTGATAGAAAGTAATTCGTCACCTCTTGGGCGGCGATACAAACGCAGCTCTGAAGCAGAACCATCATCGAATACTGCAAGGAAACGTGCTTTCTTACCGTTTTCTATGTGACCATAATCCACAGGTAAGTTCTCGTTTGCAAACGCAACTACAGACTTGTTTGCGTCGATGATACTCTTGGTAAGCATACGTTGGGTTAATTTAATAATCCCTACTTTACCCACACTACTCTCCTACTGCTTTGTCTTTGTCATCGCGCAACACATGCACAATGTCCTCCAATGGAGTAACGTCTACACCCACGTGTTCAGCACAACCACGGAACCGCTCCAACCACGCAGCGAGGCTCGTACCTGCTTGCCTACGTAATTCGGCTTGCGCCACTTCGTCCGTGGGATCAAATGGTTCATACCCACCACCATCACGCCGCTTGGACACGGGCGATATATACGCAGGATACTCTGCCACTCTGATAGAGACCACAGAACTCTCGACCTCCTCCACCTTAGCAACGATACGTAGTCCAGACGCCATTTGACGTGCCATCTGAATACGAAACTGTCGCGCTGCTTCTGCATCATCCATCTCATAGAACGCAGGGTAAGCCTCATGCTGGGGCTGGCCTGCTAGCCAATCAACAAAATCCGCTGGCACAAACATGTTCGCGCCTGTTTGCTGCAGGTAATCATCAATGATACGCTGCTTCGTCTTCTTCGAAAAGTTAGCCATATATAGTTCTCCAATAGCTTTTTTATGTTTGCGTAGTGGGCCACCACAGCCCACCACCTTCTCATTAGCTTGACCGCCATGCCATCACTGACCTCACCGGACCTCACCCAAACTCAACCGCCTGAACGCACCCGACCCGACCAAACCGAAACGAACCACGACCGCCCCGCCACACCGGACCGCGCCACATCGGAACGCACCACGACCGCCCCGCCACACCGTGCCTCGCCGCGACGAACCGGACCTAGACCGCCTCGCCATGCCGCACCCGACCAAAGCTCGCCGCGCCAGAACTTACCATACCCTGACCGCCCAACCGGACCGCACCCAACCATTCCACAACGTAACACGCCTCGACCGCCTGAACCCGACTTGCCGTAACACAACTCAACGTGCTACACCCCGCCCCGACCGCCTCACCCGCCATGCCTCACCGTAGCTCGCCATACCCGAGCACAACACACCTTGACCGCCTTAACATACAATACCAAAACCAATAAAACCGAAACACATCTCGCCCCGACCGCCTTGCCTCACCATGCCTTACCATAACTCAACGTACCCAACCGTGCCGCGACCGCCGTGCCACGCCCGTTCGTGCCTTAACCCAACTCACCGCGCCTCAACCGCCGTATCCGTGAATTAGGGCGGCGTTAACCGCCCCTCTTCGTTTAAGCTGCTCGACGCAACCGCTCTTCTTGTAGAAACTGCATCAACTCTGCTGTCTGCTCATCGGCGCATTCGGGGTATTCCATCGCCATCTCTTGGACCTCACGCCCTTCTTGCGTAATGTCATCCCAGAGCGCTTGGTGGTCTCCCATGTCTTCAGCACCTGTCACAGAGAACGTACCGTAAGACCCCCGACCTTTCTCCTGCCTGAAGTCACCAAGCCCCACGATTATCCCTGCGTTCATTAGCAATGACGAGATAGCCATGGCACTGAGCGTTGGTGTGACAAACTTTATGTCCACTTCTGCACACCAGTTGGGTAAGTACGCCCGACTACGAACATCGGGTGTTTTGTTCATGTCCGCCGAGCGAACAATGTCCATCTTCAAGTAAGGCTTACCCCAAACCTGAACATGGCTTTCGGGTAGAAAGATTAACCGCTGCACACTTGTCTTAGTAATGCCAGCCGTTTCCAGCGCAGCCGTAGCCATCGCGCCTTTTACCCCCGCTGCAGGGAAACACAGTAGTGTGTCTCCGGTCTTTTTAGTATAGACACTCTCCCGAAACTCTTGCTCGGGGTTATGCTTCAACTCTTTCTTTTCTGCCGCTGTCTTCTTACCAGCGCCAACTAACAGATCCCGCCACGCCTTCGCGCCCATACTATTAAAGTACATCGGTGTCTGCCCGATCATACGCAGTTTGATACGTCCCTGCTTAACAGTATGTATCTCAAGGGGTGCCCCTGCTGTTTTCTTCGCAACCATAGCCATTCTCCTATCTTGGCAAACCATATTTTTTCTTTGTCATTGACGCCCATTTTCTACTTATGCCCATTATCTGAGCGGCGTCTGTCACTGTCATACCGCGCTGTAACATCCTGTTCAGCATTTCGGCATCCTTCGTTAGTCCTAATTTGTTCTCCTCCTTTCTGGGCCTACCGCCCTTGAAACCATTCTTCCTGTGAGCAGAATTATTTATATACCGAGTGTTATAGACTAACCGCGGGTTTTCTTTTTTATCCTGCTTAACCTGTTTCTCCCAACACGTGCGGTAGAACTCTTCGTATTCTTTCCGGTGCGGTATCTTCATATCTTTATACCGTGGTCACGCAGTGTCTTGACGTAGTTGTCAAGCTCCTCACGCGCAGCCCAGAGTTCCTGTTTTACACGGGGGCGTGCATCTGCACGGTGCTGTTCATCCTGTAAATTATCAACCTGCCGCTTCAACCATTTTAGGTTAGCTTCTTGAAACGTAGATAGCTGCTCGTCGCCCATAAATCCCTCCATAATATTGTGCCCCACGTTTGGTTCGTGGGGACTAACCGTCTCGTGGCTTCTCCGGTATGGTCACAGGACTGAAAGGTAATCATGGAGTGTCCTGCCCATACTGCTGTGGTTATTGCGGAGCAAACCTAACCGCTACCCACTCACAGCTTGGGTTGTTTATCCTTAATATCTTTTATTATTGTAGCCGCTAAATCAATATTGGTTTCGTTAATCACCAACGCTGCGCCACCCGCTTCAACAATCTCGCGCAGGTTCTTCTCCTGCAGTGGTGTGGGTTTGTTCTTCCCAGCCTTACATTCGATACCGACAAACATACCGTTAACGCACGCCACGATGTCAGGCACACCACTCTTTCCATACCCACCTGTAACGGGGTAGAAATAATAGGCACCTGCATCTTTCAGCAAGGCAACAACTTTCTTTTTAACTTTAGCTTCAGGCGTCATGCTCATCCCCCTGTAAAATAACTGGCTTCGAAGGGCAGCAATAGCCGCCCTCCGTATTAGTACGTGTACTAACTATCGTCGCCGTAATAGACCCAAAAGACATTCTCATCTATTCTCCTACCGACCCCTACCACCTCATGCTCGGGTGGCTTTGGGCTTGTACCTGCCAGCACGCTCAGCTTCCGCTGCAGCCATATTGGCAAGTCTTCCACACCTATATAGAAGTCGTTTACTGTCCTGTCAATAGCATTACTACCAAAACAGAAGATTGAGATAGATTTAGTGTCAGGGTCTACTTTAACACGGTATATACTGTTATCGGGTATCCCTTGAGATGTTTTAGGCATAGATATAAAACATAGTATCGTTGAACTTGTACCCAACACCTTCGACGAACTGCTTTGGTTGGCACGCATAGAGAACAGCGACCTTACGCTGTACGTCTTCGGGTACGCTGTTCTCTTCCCACATCTCGCACTCCTCTTCGACTACGTTAATAGTGAAGGTGTTCACGTTCTCCAGACGCACCTTGTCCACATACTGCCTACCGAACCGCTCCCGCACATTGATAAAGTCCACGGGCACTACCTCATCATCCTTTATATCTACCTTCTGTGCGGCAATAAGCTCCTCCATTTTTGGTTTTATGTCTGCGTTTAAGAACACATGCCCGACCTCGGCAAGGTGCACTAGCTCTTGTAGAATACTAGACTTGTGTTTTGAGTACCTGTTCAAACCCAGAGCTTCATAAGCGTTCCTCAACCTGTCACTCGCAGAAGACGATAACCTGTACAGTTCGTGCCTCATGTTATCTGCGTGCAGCATCCCTATCTCGGGTATGGTGTAGCTGCTCAGCTTTTGACGCGCTGCCTTCACCGCAATGTCCATACGGTTAGACATACGCATATAGTGTTGCTTCGACCCGCTGCTGTACTTTTTGTTTTCAATCTTGCGTGAATATACAACGAACTTCTTAGGTCCATACCTAGTCGTATAGAAGTCACCGTACCCGATCCACCCCATGGCATACATGTCGTCCTCCCTGTATACCCACGTACTAGCGCCGTCACGATTCTTCAGTTTCACGCCGCGTATGGCACGCTGCACCGCTATACCGAACGCTACTAGCTCATCAGGCTGAGTAGACGCATTCATACCTGATTTGATCTCTTCGTTAATGTCGGAAACAAGTTTTTTGTTATAGCCCATTAGTTCTTCTCCATGTCTGGTCTTGGTTTCGGTTTAATTGTTACGGACATTGCGTCCGTCTTCTTGCATTGCCCGATTGCATTCTTATCAAACGCATAGACGGGTTCGTAATACGCAGGCAGTGCATCGCCGCATGCTTCTGCGCTCGGAAAGACCGTGCTTGATTGCAAGGTCTCCCCACTGATGCTGTATGTCAGCATGAGTATCGTAAAGTATTCTACCATGGCGGCTCCCCGTTCTCGTCCAGTTGTACCTGTTTGAAGGTGAAGTCTCGCTCCACTTTCGGCTCACCCGCATCGACAGCAGTGGTAACGTTGGGATCGGGACGCACACCTAGCACGTCCAGTAGTTCCTCCACACGTGTGGGCATAAAGTCACTCACCTCAGTCACGCTCTATCTCCCCAAGTCCGTGGCAGTTATCGCACTCGCGCTTGTACTCCTCCAGATACCCGTAGGGGTTGTCGTTGCTCATACATACTGCTCGCTCTGCAGTGACTTGACCTTCGCCACCACACTCGGGGCACGCGATGAAGGGGTTGTCTACAAACATATTCTCGGCCATCACATGTCTCCTGTGTTAGTGTGTATAACCTTACCAACGGGCGGCATCTTGCTTGGGTTGTCGAGTATGCACCACAGCAGCGGCCACGTCCACTCGCCCCAGCCACCCCACAAGTCACCGTCAGTCAGAACAATGACAGCCTGCGCGTTGATGTTATTGGCACGCAGGTATGCAGGTACACAGCGCACGTCAGTGCCGCCGCCACCCTTTGGCTTAGTAGACTTACTAAGCTGGTCATAGTCTTCAGGCATGTAGATCTCTTCCTTACACACCTCTGTGTCCCAATACAGTATGCGGACACGTGACGGATTGACCATGGTGCAAATACTCTGCATCTCGGCTAGCACCATTGCTAACGGGCGACCGAAAATCGAACTGGACGTATCAGCAGCAAATACCAGTTCCCCCACCATATCAGTCACACCGCTTGGCATGTACACACCCTGCTGCAGGTAACGGCGATTAGGTCTGCGATATGATGAGTAGCTCGCACCTCTGCATGTATCCACACAGAACTCACGCAAAGGATCGCGCCAGTTCACTTTCGGCTTGAGCAGATCATCCACGTCTAGCTTCTTGTTACCCTTCATCTTACCTGCAACGATGTCACCTTGGCGAATAGCTTCGTCGATCTCACGATCAAGCTCGGCTTCCTCGGCTTTGGTTAGCTCCTTGGCTTTCTCCCAATCGATGTCACCATCACCACCTTCACCACTGCCACCTTGCTTCGAGCGCGGCTGGTCACCGTTCTCCTGCCACAGGATATCAAAGATTTGTTTCACATTCATGCCACGGAACCGCACGTCATACAGCCCACCATCAGGCATGATAGCGAACCCGCCACTACCAAACTCATCTGTGATCTTTAGATTGATATGATAGTCACATGCTTCGTTCGCAATCTGCGGACACTTCTTGGACAGGTCACGCCACGTTATCGGGTGTCGATACATCTTGTGGAAGACTTCGTGTATGACCAAGTAGCGTAGCTGCGGGTCACTCTGTTTCGCAACAAACGCCCGACCATACCACTCGTCACGACCATCAGTGCAGGCGGTGGGTGTATCCTCGTCGACTACACGTTTACCCACCATAGCAACCCCGCCGATGGCGGGTGCCCTTTCCATGATTGCAATGAGAGCTTTGGACAGGCGCTGCTCTGCGGTTAGTTCATTTGACCATAAAGGCATTAGTTCTTCTCCTTACGCTTGGTCTGCTGAAAAGACGTAGTTGTTATCCAGCATCCATTGTTGGAACTTCGGGTTATTAGCCACCCATTGACGTGGGTAGTCTTTAGCTATGACACCTTTGACGAACATGCCCTGAGCCTCTGTGTCCAGACGCATGAGGTATGTCATCCACTCGTTAACCCACTCGCGTTCGATAGAGGCGAGCGCACGGAACACGACCATGCACGTAGCTGCAGCAGTGTCAGGCACGACTGCGCCCATGGGATCTTGCTTGATGGCATCCAGTGATGGCAGTCTGTCACCCAGCTTCACGCTTGCCATGAGGTTCGGCCCAGCATACGCACCGACACAGCCAATAAGTGCAGCAGTCACGGTGTGGTCATCCAACCCATACTTGTCACGTGCGTGCAGTATGTCGGACGCAATGTGTAGCGACCGCTGCGTAACAAACGACAGACGCGATGGATCTTTGGGGTGATAGATCTCCAAGTTGTCCTCGGGGTTCTTGACCTGAGTAAAGCAGTCAAAAAGTTGAGGATTGTTCTTGGCGTACACCAGTACAGATGAGTGCATGGGCGGCTCTTGTGCGATACCCCATTCGATCCACTTGATGTTAGTAGACTTACTAAGTCTCACCACGATAATCGCATTGCGCTGATGCGGTAACAGCACGTCACCCAGTCCTTCTTCACTGAGGTTAGACGTACCGTAGATGATGCTACCCTCTGGTAGAGGTACACCACAGATCTCACGCTCCAACATGAATGCGCGTACGCCTTTACGTACGGGGTCAGACGCTTTCTTGAACTCGTCGAAGTTAATAGTCACAGGGATACCCAAGTGCACGCCCAACTCTGCATTCGGCACGAACTCTACATAGTCAGAGATGTGCTCCTCTAGCTTCTTCTTGAACTGTGGCGCTGTCAGATCCTGAATGTCTTTGTTGGTGCAGTCAAAATCAATGTGAGTATTCTGCGGGCGTTTCACTTTCAGCTTAGCCTTGATGCCTGAGCTTTTACCCGTGCCCATGCCACCCTCGACAATGACAGTACGTACTGCACCCACTGCGTCAATAAGATTTACAGCTTGATCCAAGTCCAAAGAATATGTTGCGTTTGCATTTTCCATTTTAGTTTTCCATTTCAGTTAGTAAGGCTGCTAACAAGCAGCGGTTAAGTAGTCAGGTAGTCGTTAGTGTAATGTTTGCCCCTCTGTTGATATTGAGACTATGTATTCAAGAAATATGTTCCCTGCTAAGTCTAGGATATCCAACCCGTCCTCGGCATCTTGTGCGTACGAAGCCAATACCTGAGCAAGCACCACAGAAATCGTGCCGTTAGTCAGATCATCAGGCAGATCTTTTATGAACTTGACCGCAAGCTCGTGCACAAGTTTGTTTTTGTCAGTCATGGTTATCCTAAGCCAGTTACATTGCCGATACACAGGAGGGTGAACAGTGTGTAGAATATACACACTGCCCCGATCACGTGGCGGATCATATGTCGAACGTTTCTAGTGACGCCAACACATCGTCGACGTTACGTTTCACGTCCTTGCGCAGGTCTCCATCTCCACGCAGGTCATCCTCGGTCACGTTACGCAAGGTCTCGTCGAGCTTGCGCTTGGCATCACGCACCACCGGATCGTTGGGGATATACAATGCCATGAGATCTGCAGCGTCGAGCGCGTTAGACACAAGTGTGTCGTGGAACTTCTTCACGCCGACCTTACGCGTCATCACTTTGCCGTTGGGGTTAGCTTTACTCGGCTTCGTCCGATACTCCTCTGTCTCACCTGTGTCTGTGTAGTCCAGACGCTCGGACATGTTACCCAACATCTTGAACACATTGTTGAACACATCACGCAGCATATTCTGGATACGAAACTCATTCATGCGGTCACATGATTCGACAGCCACACGCACGTTCTCGTCCGCAATGTCAGCGAGGAAGTTACCAGACTGAGGCATTGGCTCGTAACCACACCGGAAGTAGAACCGATTACGTACCTCTTCGGATGTCGGGTACTCGCTCGGGTCATACATATCACCAAGGCTTACCTGCGCGTCGATCACCAGATCATTCCACACAGCCACCAGTGCGTCTACGGCTTTAGCGTGCTCCTGCTCATAGAAGCTCATCACTTTCACGTGGTTGGGCATAGCCAAATTAGCCAGTGCACGCGGGCCACCGTCACCCCATGGCACAGTGAGCGACTTGTGCACACGACGTGCTTCACTCGTGAACGCTTTGATCGCTTCCAATTCGGCGCAGTTACCACCGAACAAGAACTTCTGAACACGGGCTGCTTTGTCGCTCGCATTGTTAGACACGGTGACCTGCGCTGTCGCTGCACGGTCATTGCGCTCGTCACTCCACACGCCGATGTTCAACGTGGTGACCATCGTGGACGAAGCCATTGAGGGCATGTCAATTTGAGGTTTGCTGTTAGCAGCGTTACTACCTGCGGTGATGTTTTCATTCAACTTGTTCATTGTAGTTCTCCATTTGCTTCTTCATTAAGTCTTACGATATGTTCAAACGCTGCCCACGCATCACAGCATGGGCACCCACAAGTGTTGTCGTCACCGTCTGCAGATATTTCCAAGTCCTTGCGAAGATCGCCCGAACCTTTCTCGCTCCACGGCTTGTAACAAGGCTCGCCCATGTAGCTTGTCAGGAACATCTTCACGACACGCAGCGCAGCCTCTGACTTGTGCGCCAGCTTTACCTCGTGCGATGTCCCATGTTGATTTGATATCGGCATATCAACGTACCTTCTGGTTTAGGTGCAGCAGGTCAGACTTGCGTGTGACCAGCGTGTAACCTTGTTTCGGCAACGGCACTCGGCACCAGTTCTCGCGGGCACGCACAGCGTGGAAGTCTCCACAGTCGAGGCAGAAGTTAATGCCCAGTTCAGTCTTACGACGCAGCGGGTATTGTTCGCCGCATCCGACACAGTATGCTTTCTTCATTGTTTTACCTTTCAGTTAGTAAGGCTGCTAACAAGCAGCGGTTAATTTAGTGATCGTGCATGTCGGCTTGACACACACAGTTCGTTGCAGGTTTCTGAAAACCTCTGCGTGTATACCACATGTGAGCGTAGATGTCAAGGAGAATGTTTCCTTAGCACCCTACAATCGTAGCTTAGCATCAGTGGTATTTGAACGTATGTCTGGGTTTATTTAGGGGCAGGGTGTTAGCAAGGTTACTAACTCGGGGCTAATGTTACGGGAGGTGTGGGCTAAAGTTACGCTAAAGTTACGCTAAAGTTACGCGAAAACGGCTTGTAGGTTATTGAAATGAAAGGAAAGTTACAAAGTTACGCTTTTGGCGGTGAGGAAGGTTTGAAACCGATGTCTGTGTAGTTTAGAAAAAACTCGTACAGGAGAACTCCTCGAAGACGAAATATTGTTTGTGTATTTGAACGTAACATTAGTAACAATAGAAACATTATAATAAAATCAAAGACTTAGCCTAAAAAACAAGGGTTTAAAAACGTAACATTGACGTAACATTTGAAACATTACTTTGTTTTCAATGACTTAGCAAAATCGGGGTTTGTAATGTTACGTTTGCCTCAGAGCTACTTCGGGAACTGGTTTAAATTAGGCGGGGTGAGTTAGTAGTGCTGCTAACTGCGTGCGTGTAATGTTACGTCCCAGCTCCTCGGGTCTACGTGTGGTAGTTTATATGGAGAGGTGTGGCTCAACACTACTCAGAGAACTGGTTTAATTTAGGGAGGGCGAGTTAGTAGGCTTACTAACAGGCGTGCGCGTTTGGCTCAGAGCTGCTCAGAGAACTGGCTTCCATTTAGAAGACATAAAAAAAGGGCCGACCCGAAGGCCGACCCGATTAGTATTACTTCAATTTGAAGCCTTGGTTTTTCTTGGCGTTCTTAACAACCGTTGCCAGCCAGTTGCGTTGTTGCGCCGTCGTCGTGTTATCCAGATCTTTGAGATCTTTTTTGAGCAGGTTTGCAATAGTCTGCAGCGCATTGGCGACGGTATCGACGTTTTGTTTTTTGGTACGCGTGCCTGACTTCTTGCCCGCTTCCAAGTTCTTTTCCGCAACCGTCACGGCGTCGCGTAATTGTTTAAGCGGTACATTCTTTTGTGCTTGAACATACTTCTTAGTCTTGCCGCGAAACTTGCCCGTTTTCATTTTGGCAGCGCTGCCAATGGTTGGATCATTGGCAAAGGTCAGCGCATCCGCGCCGTGCTTAGCGATAAACGCGTCTTCTTTTATCGCAACGAATGCAGGCTTGTGCGCGTTGGTAACAGTGCCTGATGGCGCGGTTGCATATTTATAATTGCCATATGTTTCCGCAACCATGTCGCGCCATGCGAGGGCAAGCTTGTCTTTATCCAGCGTTGCTTTGACCGCTTTATCAATGGCCTTATGCGCGGCAAGCGCTGCAGCCTGCATATTAGAGCGTTGCGCGTCGGTTGCGATGGCGTCGGTTGTGTTTGCTTTTTTAGTCATGGTGTACCCTTTCAAGGTAAATGTTAATCGATCCCGCGGCGTGTTGCCTCGTCCGATGTAATAGTTATAGCAGATATGTAGACGTGTGTCTTAGGATGCTAGCAGTTAGCAGGCTTACTAACTCAATATCGCTAATTAGCAGGCATACCCGCCCCCTACCCCCAACGCTCACATATGGGACTCCGCACTACTCTATAAATACTATTCTACACGAATAATCCCCATTTTTTCAAAATCCAGACCCCCCACCCCTCCTCACAGGGATACCCCCCACCCCAAAAAAGTAAGGTTCCTTGATAAAAAATTTTTTTTCTATATAATCGGCAAAATCGGCCAACAACCTGCGAAAATCTATGTCTCTGCACCTAGAACCTGATGTAAGTATCCCTATAGACGAGCTACCCGACGTGGTAGACCTGACGGTAAGGGCATCTGCCGCTGCCGAGACTGCAAAACTCCTTTCTCATCATGGATTAGACATAGATGTAGACAGTAATGATAAGGATGTTGCGGCTGCTTTAGCTACTTCTTACGCAGAAGACCCAGAAGGTACGTCTAAACAGGCTACGGCGTCACGGGTATCAAAGCTCACACCTGCAACTTTGCTGCTGACAGACAAGATTTTGAAAGATTTTGGTCATTCTGTAGTCGAATCTTCGGTTCAGTTACGCCATTTGGTTACGAATAAACTTATAGAAGAGTCGGACAACCCTGATGCACGCATAAGGATACGTGCGTTGGAGCTGTTGGGCAAAATTTCGGACGTTGGGCTGTTTGCGGAGAAGTCTGAGGTCACTATTACGCACCAAACTACCGATGACATCAAGGAAAAGCTGCGTACTAAGCTCACAAAGCTCATAAACCCCGAGCCAGACGTGGAAGACGCGGTGGTGTTAGAGGGTCAGGCCGTTGACATAGACGAAGAGTTCGGGTTCGACGACGATGAATAAGCCGTTGGACTTCACGGACGAAGAGATTGAGCTGATGTTGGCTAATCTGGACTCGTTTAGTGTTGATGAGGTGGCCGAGATTGATAAAATGGTCGATGAGCTGCATAATCGGACGGCAAACAAGTCTGCACATGACGATTTGATAGAGTTTTGTAAGCTGATGATGCCTGACTTTATAGTTGGTAAGCACCACCGCATACTGGCTAATATGCTCATGGGTATTGAGCGGGGCGATAAGGACCGTGTGTGCGTGAATATACCCCCTAGACATGGTAAATCACAGCTTGTTTCGATCTTTTATCCTGCATGGTTTTTGGGGCGAAACCCCACTAAAAAGGTGATGATGGTGTCCCATACCACGGACCTCGCGGTGGATTTTGGTCGTAAAGTGCGTAACTTGATCGCTACAGACCAGTATCGCTCTATATTTCCTACCACATCATTAGCGCAGGATAGTAAGTCAGCGGGACGATGGAACACCAATGTAGGAGGTGAATATTATGCGTGTGGTATTGGGTCTGCTCTTGCTGGGCGGGGTGCTGACCTCCTCTTGGTTGATGATCCCCACTCTGAACAAGATGTTATCAACGGGAACTTTGAAGTCTTTGAAAAAGCCTACGAGTGGTTCACATTCGGTGCGCGAACACGTTTAATGCCCGGTGGACGGGTTGCGATAATCCAGACGCGTTGGCACATGGACGACCTGACGGGTCGTGTTGTGCGGGATATGGCGCAGAACGAACGCTCAGATCAGTATGAGGTGGTCGAGTTCCCAGCCATACTGGACGTTATGAGCAAAAAAACGAAGAAAGAGGTACAGAAGCCCTTGTGGCCTGAGTTCTTTGATCTGGACGCCCTGTTACGAACTAAGGCGTCGATGCCTACATTCCAGTGGAACGCTCAGTACCAACAACAACCCACCGCTGAAGAAGCAGCTATTGTTAAGCGTGAGTGGTGGCAGGAGTGGACTGAGGAAAGCCCGCCTCCGTGTGAATACATCATAATGTCGCTCGACGCAGCAGCCGAGAAGCACAACCGCGCAGACTATACAGCACTCACCACGTGGGGAGTGTTCCTGAACGAGCACACAAACAACTACAATATTATATTGTTAAACAGCATAAAGCGCCGTATGGAGTTTCCAGAGCTTAAAGAGCTTGCTATGGACGAGTATAGGGATTGGGAGCCTGATTCGTTCATCGTGGAGAAGAAAAGCTCTGGCGTGGCCTTATATCAAGAGATGCGGCGTATGGGCTTGCCGATATCGGAGTACACCCCACATAGGGGGTCGGGGGACAAAACAGCGCGTTTAAACTCCGTAGCGGACATAATAGCGTCCGAACTCGTATGGGTGCCACAGACACGGTGGGCAGAAGAAGTTGTAGAAGAGATTGCAGGATTCCCGTTTATGAGTAATGATGACCTCGTGGACTCGACGGTTATGGCTCTGATGCGTTTTAGGCAAGGTGGGTTTATCCGGTTACCCACTGATGAACCGGAAGAACCGCAGTATTGGAGACAACGCAGCGGTGGATATTATTAAGAGGGTTAGAAATGGCTATTGAAAAAGGACTATATTCCGCCCCACTCGGGATGGACGAGGACATCACCGACATGGAAGAGATGGAAGTTCCTGATCTGGAGATAGAGATTGTAGATCCAGAGGCTGTAACCCTATCCGATGGGGGTATGGAGATAACCATAATTCCCGGCAACGAGATGGATTTTACTGAGTTTGGTATGAACTTAGCTGAAGTTCTGGACGAGCGTGACCTAGCGTCCCTGTCTGATGACCTCATGGGGCAGGTACAGTCCGATATAGATAGCCGCAAAGATTGGGCAGATACGTTCGTCAAAGGTCTGGATGTGCTGGGCTTCAAGTATGAGGAACGTACAGACCCATGGGAAGGCGCGTGTGGCGTGTTCTCTACCGTACTTGCCGAGGCCGCGATACGGTTCCAAGCAGAGACAATGAGCGAAACATTCCCTGCTGCAGGCCCAGTAAAGACCAAGATTCTTGGTGAAGAGACCAAGGAGAAGGAAGAAGCTGCTGCACGGGTCAAGGCGGACATGAACTATGAGCTTACGGAGCGCATGGTAGAGTATCGCCCCGAGCATGAACGCATGTTATATAGCCTTGGGTTGGCTGGATCGGCATTTAAAAAGGTGTATTTTGACCCAAATATAGGTCGTCAGGCCGCTGTGTATATCTCCGCAGAAGACGTAATTGTGCCTTACGGCGCGTCAAACATCGAGTCTGCGGAGCGTGTTACGCACATTATGCGTAAAACAAAGAATGATTTGAAGAAGCTACAGGCTGGTGGGTTCTACAGGGACGTAGACCTTGGGGAACCTGAAGCGTTTCACACCGACATAGAAGAGAAAAAAGCGGAAGACGGCGGGTATTCGCTGACTAACGATGACCGCTACGCT
>Ga0222716_10000303_pt1 | contig 41172 bp, 26 predicted proteins | sample C33_13DmetaG_FD_165044 | JGI IMG/M metagenome (GOLD analysis project Ga0222716, IMG submission 165044) | Estuarine water microbial communities from San Francisco Bay, California, United States - C33_13D | ecosystem: Environmental > Aquatic > Marine > Unclassified | place: USA: California... | reverse complement strand
AGTGGTGGAACGGGCGAAACCATCCCCTTGGAGCACGATCAAAATCTTTCACACGTGGACGGTGCTCTTGGGATGGCCCGCAGTGCTGATCCAGATTCCGCAGATGCCCAGTGGTACATTGCAGAAACTGAGGCCCACAATTTAGACCCAGAGAATCGTGACGATGAAGGCTATGCAACCTTTGGTATCGTGCGTGACGGCATGACTCATATCCGGGCCATTGCTGTGACTCCTACCAGTGACGATCCGACCGGAATCGAAGAAATCCAAAATCCAGCCTCTTCAGCCGGGAGGCCAATTTACCAGGTTGAGATCCTTTCCATGGAAATGGTTGGCGTTGCTGACCCGGACGGGTTGATTCGCAATCCACCAGAACCGGTTGAGACACAATCCTCTTTCATGGAATCCTTTGTCCGTGTCGTCACCTTTCCGTTGGTCATCCTCCTCATCGTCACTGCAGTGGTAGGGATTGTCCGTGCACGTACGGAGATTCCTGTGCTCATGGAACAAGAGGATGGTATCCTCGTGGCTGAGTTGGTAATCGACGGTCAAAAGACCGAATGACATGAGTTAGACTCGTCGGCATTCGAGGTCAAGTACAACATGTCTAACGAAGGGTGCAAACCATTTGACCCGCTCAAGATGCCTGTTGTGGACTTCAAAACCAAGGTCGTGTTGGTCTGCCCATGCTTGAAAGCGATTCCTTGTTGCTTCCATCCATGACGGAATGCGCTCTTCTTCGACATTCATGTGAACGTGAAGCCATCCTCCTTGTGATTTCAGGGCCTTGATGGCTAATTCCCAGACGGGTTCAGATGATGGAAGCAAGCCGAGATGGCAACGGTCTGCCATGCCAACAAGGCTGGCAAGGCTGACTTGATTGTCGCCTTCGTGCACCGTTAAGCACTCACGAACCTTGTTGGCTGCTGCCCCTGCTTGCAAACCTGCGATGGATGCAGGATTGATTTCGCACGCATGGACGTGGGCAGCTTGGCTGTGAACCAGCATGGGTAGGGTGTAGTAGCCCACGCCAGCGTAGGCATCAATCACCGTTTCCCCTTCCATGCTGATGGCTCCAATTCGCCGTCGTTCAGTGACGTTTCCCGAAGAGAACATCACCTTTGCTGCATCGAAGATGTAGGTGATGCCGTGGTCCAGAAAACGGACCTCGGAGGAGCCGTAAAGCATGTTCACTTGAGATGAGCGAAAGGTATCGTTCGCAATTGGCGCCTGAATACCGAGGGAATCGCCCTTCAGGGCATCGAGGATACCCAACCACATATCTTCGCATTGCGGGTGATTCATCACTTCAAGCCAGGATGGTTGTTCGCTGAGGTCGGCTGGAAGGAGAATGAGTCCGCCAAGACGCTCCCATTTGGACGGTACTGAGGAGAGCAGGTCGGCATGTGTCGCTGCTGCGTGGTGATTAGCCCAAGATTCCACCGCCTTTGCCAACCGTCGGTGAGGGTCGACCAGTGGTTGGATGCTTGCTTCTAGAGTGTAAAAAATTGGACTCATGTCAACCGATTGCAGACATGCCTCAACGGCGTCTTGAGTCGCAGTTTCAATGAGAGGAAAGGCGACCTTACCGTTCTCGACTTCCTGTGGAGAAAGGTCGGAATTGAGCATCAGATGCTGTTTGAGAAGAGCATGAGCAATCTCGCCTTCATGGCGATGAACGGCCACAAAAGGATGAAGATTTCGAGGTTGCTCCATGAGGGTCCCACAAGCGGAACTCCTTTCAAGTTCCCGACCCTAGCATGAATTATGACGCACCAGCCCGAATCACGCTCATTTCAATTCGGTATTCTACCATTTCTCATCATGTCGCTCTTCTGCCTACAGATGTGGGCGCCCCTTGTGAGTGCTGCAGGTATGCAGTCCTGCAGTGCTACCGGTGGGACATGTGATGAATACGACCATGCCGAAGATCTCACGCCCCACCGTCAGGATTGGGTAGAGGGCACCTATGTCTTTGACCTGGTTTCAACCTCCTCCATCAACCTCGAATTGACATGGGCGGTCCGTGAGTTTGAGCGAGACTCTCTTGGATTGGGTTCAGGAACCATCATTGGCGATGCGCTCGAAGATACCGACGGTCTCGATGCTAACGATGGAGCGCCAGCCGATTTGATTCGTGAAACCTTCAATCAACCCACGGCGGGAGCGGGCTCTCCAACGGTTGGGCAGAAATTGAAATCCGAAGTCAACGATGCGGTTCAAAGTGCTCTTGAATCTGGATTTGGTACCGTTACAAGCATTTCCACAGATTATGTGAACTCCTTCACCAACGCCGGTATAACCACTGCATGCTCGACCGACGAGGCCACAGATTCACTCGCTGAAGGTGCGAGTGTTGACAATGTGTTTGAACCACCCTTGTGCTTCACCGCCGTCGCTTCGGTGGACTTAGCAGCGGGTAATTTCAATCTCAACGCCACCTCGGAGCTTGACTTGGAGCGGACCTACCAAGGTTTGTTGACCATGGGCGCTGAGATCAATACCAGTTTTCAATTGACGACTCAACCGGGTCACAAATCAGATTTCGTCATCAATCCACCAAGTTACTCCACCGTCATGGGTGTTGATGATAACGGGTCCGTGGTCGCTCGGGTCGGCCCACCAAGTTACTGGGCAGCTCAATGGTCAATGGACCACCTCGATGCTCAAGAAGTCGACACCGACCTGCTTCAATCGGTCAATTTACAAATGGCCCATCGTAACTCAAGCCAAACGCCAACGGTGTGGATTGAACCTGACTCGAAAGCCCTGGACATCAAACTCGTTCTTGACCTTCGAGACGATACGGCAGCCACCATTGATTTTGCAGCAGGCTTGTACTATCTTGACGATGCAACGCTTTCGAGTTGGGGTATTGACATGTTCTCAGTCTCTTCCGCAGCATACGTCCCCGTCATTACTTCCGATGGAATTCGCTTGGCCTATCACAACGGAATTGTTGATTTGACTCAATTCACCAATCAATTCCCGTTGGGAGATATCGTTGAAGGTCTGGGAGATACGGTTGCGGGCGTTGGTGATATCGAAATGAGTGAACTTGAATGGGTCTCACAAACCGAAGCAAACGGTATCTTTGATCAAGCCGGTGGGCTGAATTATTCACACTCGACGGGTTGTACTGAACCTGTTGCAGCAGGCGTGAGTCTTTACTATTGTTTACAAGGTGACGTAGCAATGGATGCGAGTTATCCAATTTACTTGCAAACGACCAGTCAACCCTTCTCAATGAGTCTTGTTGACATTCTCAAGGCTTACAACACCAATCAAATGGTGGATGACTTCCTCAATGGCGTTCAACAAAACGATCTCGAACGGGTCATGAATTCAGGCATTGCGCTCGACACAATCATTGACTCGAGTTACCTTGATACGATCATCCCCAACAACCTTCCACCTTCAGAACTTACCGTTGAAATCCTTGTACCATCCTGGATTTCGACCCTTGATGGCACATCGAAAATCGTCCTCAACAAAACCATTGAAGGCACCCAAGAAACAGAAATTTCCCTCACTGGAACCAATCCTTATGATTGGGAACATGAAATCCGTGACGAAAACGACGTCGTGATTTGTCATGCCAATCAGTCCACATGCGTTGTAAGTTCAATAAATTTTGATTGGGAGAAGTTCAATCTCAATGAATGGTCTCAATCCCTGAGTTTTACCTTCGCCCTCGATGTTGAATTCAGCGTTTACCGAATTGGCATCCCCGGCGGAAGTATTGAGAGTGGAGGGACGGGTGTGACGATGGAGGCAATTCCATCCGACCTCATCCGTTTGCTCATCGACATCTCAAGCCGGATGGACGAACCTCTTTCGCATGATTTTGGGACGATAGGGGATACGGACCTCAAGGTGACAGGCACGCGTCAAGGGATGAAGGATTTCACCGAGGACATCGGCGAGGTTGTGACCAGTGTCATTCATACCGCAGGAGATGAGGCCGAGATGGAGTTTGATCAGGTCCAAACCATGGACTTGTCTTCCTTCATCATCCAAACCTCAATTTCAGGTATTGAGGCTCCAGACCAAGATGTTACTGATGATGAGCCGCTTACATTCAAGGTTAGCATTCCCGAAGTATCCTTCACCATCGGAGTGGATGCAAATGTCGCTGAGTTGCAAGAAGGGGATACCGATGGCCTGCGAATCAATGTCGTCACCGATACATTGCAATCGGTGTTCTTAGAGCCAATGCGGTTGGCCTCAAATCTCTTTACTCAAGGGTTGTACAATTCACTCGTAGGAACGAACGGTGTGACCTATCCCCCTGAGGGAGAGGATAGGGAGGAAGTTACAATCAGTCTTGGTGCTGGTGAACCCGAACTAATTGGCGAAGTGGGTGGCGTAGAATTGGATACGTCCATGTTCTCAGAAAACTTGACCGGTCCGATTTCGTTCACCCTCCCGAGGGGTGTTCAATTTGTTGACGTGTCATCAACTTCCGGCGAGCTCATTCTATCCAAAGATGGAGGCCGTCAAACGTTGACCTATTACGTTCCTGCCGGTGATGTTGAGGACAAAATTTTCTTTAGAATTCAAGTTGGTTGGATGTACTTTTTGATTCAATTTTGGATCTATCCAACCATCGTTATACTGCTCCTGGTATTGGTGGTTCGCAAGTGGCGAAAACGACGAAAGCGAAAGAAACGGGCCTTGGCCAATCGAGCAGATAACATCAACAAAGCGCAACTTGGCGATCATGAATTCGCAGACCTTGCTGGTTTCTCAAGCCCTGCACTTCGCCGAGGTGAGTCCATAGAGGAAATGGCTGAAATTGACGATTACTAGTCTTCAGTGAAGCGTGCTATAGATTCGCTCAGCCAAGGCAGGACCGATGCCAGGTACGGTCATCAACGCATTGACCGTAGCGTGTTCGATGCCTTTGCGACCACCGAAATGACGCAGAAGCGCTTGGAGTTTTTTGGCCCCCAATCCCTCAACGACCTCTAGTGGGTCGGCAAGACGTTGCCGACTGCGGCGGCGGCGGTGAAAGGTATTCACGAAACGGTGGGCTTCATCACGAGCGTGGACGAGAACACGACCTTGACGGTCCAAGACAAGGGGTTCGTGCCCCTCGCGATGGATTGTCTCTTCACGCTTGGCAAGAGCCGCTAAGGAAAAGCGTCCACTCCATCCGTGTTCCTCAAGCGCAGTACGAATCGTATTGAGATGAGTTTCTCCACCATCAATCAACAACAAGTCCGGCCATTCCTCCTGACGTTTCGCCCAGCGAACAACGACTTCTTTCATCATTCGTAAATCATCAAGAGCGTCACCTTTGACAACGTATTTTCGATATTCGTCCTTGGCCGGACGGCCATGACGCATGACGACGCTGGCACCAACACGTTCGTCTCCCTGAAGTTGCGCCATGTCAAAGCACACGACGTGGTTGAGTTGTTCCATGCCCAGCGCCGTTGCTCCTTCATCGGCAGCACGTTGTTCCAACGAACCACTGGATTTGCTGGCCAATCGGTGCAGTTGTATCGTGGCGTTTTGGCGAGCGAGTGTAGCGAGGTTTTCGAGGTCGCCGCGCTGCGGTGTTCTCACTTCCACTCGACTTCCTCGCCGTTCATCAAGCCACGACTGAAGCCCATCGAAGAGCGGAACGGGTGAAAGCAAGAGTCGGGGTGGGCGACGATGAGCGTAATGTTCAGCGATGAACATTGAGATTGATTCCCCAATATCGCCCCGGTAAACGACTGGCCACGCCTCTTGACCCTGAACCATTCCCTCATCAGCATGCAGCACGACAATAGCAGCGAGGTCTCCCTCAGCATCGATGCCAAGGGCGTCACAATCGCGGTAGACTTTGCTCGACACAACGTGTTGACTGGTGGTGGCTCTGACCGCTCGTATCATGTCACGATGATGTGCTGCTTGTTCGAAAGCTTCGGCTTTTGAATCTGCTTCCATCTGACTTACTAATTCAGCCAACAGAGGGGCTGCATCTCCATTGAGGATGCGTCGGACGGTTTTGACTCGGTCGCCGTAGCCTGTTCCATCAATGCACGGCCCAGCACACAAACCGATGTGCATGGACAGACAACCTTGTGGGAGCAATTCTTTGCAGTCGCGAATCCCAAACTGCCGTCGGAGCAATTGCATGACCTGCTTTGCAGCGCCCGCATTGGGGAAGGGCCCCCATTGTTCGCTTGATGCTGGGGGGTGACGGGTGTACATGATTAGGGGGTATTCATCGTTGGTGAGTACGAGATAGGGGAAGGATTTGCCATCCTTCAGCATGGAATTGAAGCGCGGCATGTGTTCTCGGATCAATTGGCGTTCCAGCACCAAGGCAGCCTGAGGAGTTTGAGTCACAATGCACTCGATTGTATCGGCTCTGCGCACCAATTCTGGTATCATGACACGGTCTGGATTTGAAGCAAAATAGGAGCGAATACGTTCGTTGAGGCGCGTGGCTTTTCCAACATAGAGAACGCGACCTTCGTTGGTTTTGAACAGGTAGACGCCCGCTTCTTTGGGGAGGTCGGCTGACGCCAAGTCCACGGGCATATATTCACCACATCCGAGGTCGCTCAAAAGGCCAACCCCTCATGGGAGTGTGCAAACGCGGGCAGGGATGTTTCATGAAGGAGGTTCACAACCAATCCATTGAGTCAGTGCATGTTCAGCCGTCCCCAAGAAAAATTATTGCGTTACCTCGGGCGCTTTCCAGAATCTCTCGAGAAGGCGTGGGATGTTCCGCGAGAGCTCTCTTTACCCGGGCTCTCAGAAGCCATGGGCGTGGTGCGTTCTGGTCTCAATCAACCGCTGAATTTTCTTGAGTCAAAGGGTTTCATTTTGGTGCGCGTAGCCCACGTCATTGGTGGCGGGACTCGCCGTCGTCAGGTCTACCACATCACCCAACAAGGCAGGGCATGGTTGTCAGAGCACCCGGCTGAGGAAGTTCTTGGAGGCGAGGCAGTCATCGCTTCAACCAAGATCATCGGGCGCGAAGATGAACTGATGAATCTCGAACGCGCATTGCTGGACGAACACACCATGATTGTCGGCGGTCTTTCCGGGATTGGAAAAACGACGCTCGTTCGTGCTCTTATGGAGCGTCCGCCCTTTGCATCCCGCCCCCTTCACTGGGCAGATGTCAATGAATTGAGTGATGTGAAAAGCATTCTTGCTGCTTGGTTTCCCGAGGACAAGGATCGTTTGAGTGACCGAGAAGCACAACGTGAACGGGCGAATTACGGCGATGCTTGTTTTGTCCTTGACGACCTCCATACACTTTCCTCACGACATAGTGATGATGTCCTCTCCTTGCTATCCTATCTCAAAGAACACAAGCGAACAGTGGTTGTTATCGGCAGATATCCGCTCACGTTGGAACTTGATTGGAAGAAAACCCAACTAACAAGTCTCGAGCCAGAAGAAGCCATGCACATGCTTGGCGAACACTTGGGAGACAAGGAACGTTTGTCCATTTCTCAAGCCCTCGGAGGACACCCAATGGCGCTTAAACTGTACAGTGAAGGTGACCCCTTGCCCGAAGCGGGCAGCGATATCCAGACCTTTGTACAGGAAACCATGCTCAATCCTCTTGATTCCGAAGAAGTTTCAACGCTTGACCATTTGATTTTGAATCCAAGCCCCTTGCCGGTTGATGACTTGCCCCGATCAGCGATGATTGGAGCCTTGGATGACCACGCTCTCCTGCGATGGGCGTCACAGCAGGAAAAGGTCGAAGTTCAACATCTCGTACGAAATGTTCGACGAGCCATGTTGAGTGATGATGAACTCAACCTTCTCCATGAAGCATCCATTGAACATTGGAATTCCTATGAGGACATCCCTAAGTATGCTGTGCTGAGCCTCTATCATCAATTGGCCCTTGACCGCGACAACATGGTGGCTTCAATGGACACTCAATTTGAACGCCTTGTTCCGACACAAGACGGTGCGATGGCGGTAATTTTCAATCGGGCGATTGAGCAAAAACCAGGCGATGAGGAACTGCATTATTGGGCTGGAAAAATAGCACTTCACCGCAACGAGAAAGAGCGTGTCAAAAGCCATGCTGAAGCGGTCACATCCTTGCCATTGCGTCATGATTTATTGTACCAGTTAGCCCTGCTCGAGGGGAATGAGGCAGAGGCTCAACGCCTTCTTGAAGCGCAATTGAATGATGGCTCCGAAATCGGTTCGTCCCGCTTGCTCCTTTCTGCAGCAGTTCAACACCTTGATGACAGAGTATTCGACCAGCCATCCTCCGACCAATCCGATGACATCGAGTCGCTTTTGGCTCGAATTGAACTTCCCGAAGACCCTCGGTTTCGTTCACCCATGACCGTAAGCATCACGATGATTCAGCACGGTTTGGCCTTATTGACGGGAAACCACCAACAAGCAAATGAATTGATTGAGGTGCTTGAATCCTTGAGCAGTATTCAAGACCCTCTTCTTCTTCAACTCAATTTCAAGACCTATCTTGCCTTCAATCCAGACGCCACCATCGAGGACCTCCATGAACGGGCTCAACGAGCGATGGAAGCACAAACTTCTCCTGTTCATCGGGCAATCATCGGCCTGGCATTAACAGAGCGCCTCTTCCCTCGAGATACGCTTGAAGCCCGCACGTGCTTTGACGGATTGCCTCATCCTGACTCCCTGATGGTTTCAGGTGCAACAGCACATCGGTATGCTGCTCGCTGGTGGTACCTTCGTGGCCAACTCTATGCTGAAGAGGCAAGGATGGCCATGCGAGAATCAGCTCACAGATTCCGACAGGCTGGATGCCACAAAGCGGCTCGCGCTGTCGCTCAGCGATTGCACCGTTTGCTTTGATCAGAGTTCGGCACCGATGAGTGTTTTTGTCTCTCGAATGCCGGGCAACTGGCGGATTTCTTCAACGATGCATCGGGTGAGTGCGTATTCTTCATCCGCCTGAACGCGAGCGATGAGGTCGTATTCTCCGAAGAGCATCCAATGTCCCGTGACCAGTTCAATGGATTTGAGTGCCTCTCGGACGCTTTCTTCTTGACCTGGTTGTGTGGTCATTAAAACAAAACCAATGGCCATTTCATTCACCCCCCACTGCGATCAAGGTCTGGGTTTCTTTGACACCGGGAATTTGACGAAAGGTATTCATTAACAATCCCGAAAGGCCTTTTGAATCCTGTGAAGATATGCGTACAAGAAGGTCAAATTCGCCGTAGAGGGCGTGTACTTCACCCACATCTGGGTGTCCACTGAGCGTCAAGTAAACTTCTCGCTCATGGGTGGGTTCAGTCTTGAACAAAACGAATGCTTCAGGCATGATTTCCCTATGCCTACTCGGGTTTTATGGCTTCCTCCATGCGAGGGACGGCATCACACGGGAGGGAATGCTTGAAGTGTGACAAGGACGGGTAGCAGAGCATGAACCGGTACCAATCCTCCCGATGGGCTGCTATTCTCGCCGTTTCATTTTTCATTCTTCCAATGCTTCAGGCATTTATTCCCGTCCATGTAGAAAGCTTTGAAGAATCCACAGATACCATCCTGGAAGCATCCGGTCGCGCACAAACGACGTGGTCGGGAACACAATCGCTCTCTTCTACCTATACGGTGGCGATCTCGGATGAATTGATCATTCAGTCCTGTACCGTAGTCCAAATGTCAGGAGCAGCCCGCATCATCGTTGAAGGACGGCTGACAGTTTTGGGTACCCAAACCTGCCCCGTCACGCTTGAAGCGAGCGGTCTGCAGGACCACGAAGGTATCCAATTCAACTCATCTTCAAACGGGCGTGGTTCCCTTCTGCAGAACCTCACCATCACCGACTCAATTTATGGGATAACCATTTACGGCTCAAACCCAGTTGTTGAGAACCTGACCGTTGTGAATCCTGACCGTGTTGCCGTTGATATGTTCAACAATGCAGCACCGCGTATTACCGACTTGTATGTCAATCAGGCAGGGCGCGATTTGCCTTTCCAAGGTGATTGGCGTTACGGTATTGGCCTCTCGATTGGTGCGGGTTCCACCCCCATTGTGACCCGTGCAGTCTTTTCCGATATTCTTACGCGTGCCGTCAATATTTGGGGAGGCTCAGGTGGTTTGATTCAAGGAATTACGGTGGACAATTGTTCGGGGTCCACGTATGCCATGGTCGCAGGGATTTGGGTTGAAGACAGTCAACCTCTTCTGACCAACATCAGTATTGATAAATCCGACACAGGAATAGTGGTTCGTCACATCGACGATGGAGGATATACCCACGCAGTCATTCGTCATGCCTCGATCAGCAATTCGATGTACAGAGGCGTATATGTGGACAAGAACAACCATACGAATTACACCAATTATGAAACAGCTGACTTCACAAATTTGACCATTACCGGTACGGGGGCTTCGGGTGCTAAAACTGCGAATATTGGCTATGCAGCGCTTGAAGTCAACGCCACAGGTGCGTGGTTTGATGATACGTTGATTGAAGACTCAACCACCGTTGGTGTTCGCTTGTATTTTGTAGATGACACGACGACGTTCCGAAATTTGACCATACGCAATTCAGGCGATCCAGGTCAGGGGCCTCATGAAGCTGGATTGGCGATACGCTCATCCTTCTTTGCTCCGCGCCTTGAGGGAGTCGAAATCAGCGGCTCGGTAGGCCCTGGTATTTCTTCCACTTCCGGCGGTGCCATGCAAGGCTCAGACTGGAGCCTTCACAACAACACGGAACACGGTCTCTACATTGACAGGGCAACCGTGGTCGTCAACGGAATGAACCTCTCCAACAATCAGCAATCCGGCGCTCAGGTTTGGGATGCACGGTATGTGACGTTTGAGAACCTCAGTGCCCACAACAATGGCGGGGTCGCCTCCAGCAACCCTCTCGCTCAAAATCAGGCTGGGTTGTATTATGAAGATTCAAACGACATTGAATCTGGTTCGGCCGATGTCCGCTGTCGCAACTGCCTCGTAACAGGCTCAACAGGCGCTGGCATTCTTGCAGTCAACTCTGTGGACCTTTGGTTGGAGAACATCACCTTGGAGCAGAACAGCGGTGATGTGCCAGCACTCGAAATTGACAACACCGATACCATGCCAGCGGGTGCATTGGGGCGCGTGACCATCGCTCAAGCAAGCATTACAAGCGAAAGCCCAACACAACCCGCTGTTGAGTTGAAGCGAACCGCAGCAAGCATCACCGGTCTGGCCACCTTCGGAAACAATACAGGATTCATTTGGCAGGGCGAGAACAACGGTAATTTCCCCTCAACCCTTTCGCACAGCACCTTCTCAGGAACACACTGTCTCCATCTGGTCGACCATCCTGATTTGAACGGTACCGGCAATACCATCGCCTCAAGTTGTACGGGCAACCTTGAGTTTGAAAACAGCCAGGTCAACTGGTCAAATCTTCAGGACGCAGACGGTCAAACCGCCTCGCCTCACCTCCTTACCCTCGATGCTACCTCGAACCTCCATCTTCACCAGCCTCAAGCCATCGATGTTGCCGGAGCATCCCTGGCATCAGGAGCCACCATTGATGTGGCCTGGGACTTGACGGTTTGGGCCGTGAATAATTTCTCCAATGGAATTCCGATGGCCAGTATTAACGTGTCATTCACCGATTTTGAGCCTGCACTTCAATTGTATACCAACGACCTCGGCTACGTTCTTCTTCCGGACTTTATCGGGCAACGTTGGACTTCAAGCGGTCCCACATCCTACAATACCGTCACCAGTTCTTGCGGCTATGACAGCCAATCCAACTCGACCTCGACCGTGCTTGACCAGGACCGCGTAGTGTATTGCCTCCTGCCGTTGGACAACCAAGCGCCGTTCATTCACTGGACCACGCCCGAAGACGGGAGTATTTTCCCCTCACAGTCAGAGGTCGAATTCAACGCCTCGGATTCTTGGGACCTCGATAACGACGTGTTGACTTTCGAATGGTCGTCCTCCATTGACGGTGTCTTTGCCACCCAAACCGACCTCTTTGTCGTCAACGACCTTGGCTCGGGCATCGTGCTCAGCGACGGCATCCATCAAATCACACTGGAAATTTGTGATCCGAGCCATTGTGTTTCAGAAACTCGTACCATTGAACTGGTCAATTTTGCACCCGTGCTGGTTGTTGATTTCGAACCTGCTCTCAACCCGTGGAGCGAACTCATCATGCCGCAAACGGGCACGGTTACCGTCAACACCACGGGCACCTACGATCCTGAAGGTGATGATTTTGCCTGTCTCATCACCTTTAGAGGCTACAACCGCCAAGGTTCGGGCTGGGGTAACGTGTGGGGATGTCCCGAGGAACTCACCTACACCTTCGACCATGTGGACGATGATCCTCCCGCTTCCTTCACCATGACCGTATTAGCTTGGGACGACGTTGGTAACAACGCATCGTACACCGTACCCGTGATGCTCTACAACGAAATTCCCGACCCTGTTTTTACCGTTGAGCGTGCCAGCAACGACAGCGCTTCCAGTGTATTGCTGAACGGGAGCGGAGTGACTGACCCAGAAGGCGACGGGCTGACCGTCACGTATACCTCGTCGCTCGACGGTGTGTTGAGTCTCGGCCCCTTATCGTGGGAGGGTTACCTCTCTCGAGGTGTTCACACCATCACGATGGAAGTAACCGACGACCGTGCCGAACATGCGAACCAATCAAAGTCCACTTCCGTACTCATCACGGTGGACAATTCTGTCCCCCATGCGGTCATTGACACCCCGCTGTCTCAAACCTTTGAGAGCGCAGAGTTGATCTCCTTCTCTGCCAATGGCTCGGGCGACTTTGATGCCGCTTGCAGCTCCTTCCCGACCGATGGTGATTGGGTGTGTGCACCCTTTGAACCGTCGGGAGGAACAGAATATCTCGTCGTGACATGGACCAGTGATTTGGACGGCCGATTGACACCTGAAGGCCAAGACTGGTTGCTCTTTGAGGAGCGCTTGAGTGCAGGTACCCACACCATCACCCTCAGCGTAGACGACGGCATTCACGAGCCCGTCCTCGCACAACGGGCGGTGACCATCATCGCGTCTGCCCCAGTCCTGGGTTTGGTCAGTCCCCTCAACGGCAGTCAATCAATCTCCTCCCAGACCTTGATGTTCGATGCCTCGCAAAGCGTGGACTACGACGATGATGCCTTCACAGTCACCCTCCGCTCTTCACTTCACACCGAGCCTCTTCTCGTCGATGTTGACCCGTTCAATTCTCACGCCTTCAACCTCAAAGCGGGCCAACACACGCTCACAGTGACCTTAACGGATGAGAATGGGGATTCTCGTGATGAAACCTTCGTCCTGACCGTGGTTGAATCCGAGCCCACTCTCGTGTTGATTTCCCCTGAGAACAGGGCCTCGATCGAACCGGGTGGCGTGCTGCGATTGGAGGAAGCTTCCTTCGATGCTGACAATGACCTCACCGTTCGTGAATGGCGAATGTGGTCACCGCAAACGAGCTTCCCCGAAGTACTCTCGACGAGTTCCATCGAGGAATTATCAGGTTTTGCACCTGGCGAATACCATCTTTCTCTTTATGTTGAAGACGCACGAGGAAAATGGGCGGAAGAACACATCAACATCACGATTCAATCCAGTTTACCATCGCTGGACCGTGATTCTCTCAGTTTGAGTGGGACGACCTTTACCCAAGATGAATTGCATCGTTTAACCATCAGCATTCGGCTCGATGACGCTGACGGCACCACGCAAGATGTTCGTGCAAACTTGACACTCAACATCCAGCAGTGGGAGGTCAATCTCACTGACGAAGACGGTGATGGTATTTGGGAAGGCGTTCTTGAATGGCGACCCGAAAGCACCGGTCGGCCGAGTTTGAAAATCATCGCCAAAGATGGACAAGGGGAAACAGCCAACGTCGATGTAGTAACCCGCAGTCTGGTCGTAGAGGCGAAAGAAACCGACCAACGTGCGTTGATTCTTGGCGCATCAATTGCTGGTTTGGTAGCATTTGTTGCCTTGCTTGCCTTCGTTCTCGCTCGTCGAAAGCGGGCCATTGAGGACATTGATTTGTTGACCTCATGGGACGCCTTCAGAGCCCCCGCAAGCGATGCAAAGACTGATGGAAAGGACGTTCCGTCGCTTGAAGAGAACATCATGGATGGAACTGAAGAAGTTCAAGCAACGCTTGAGGAATTGGACTGATTCATCATTCCGAGGGACTCAGCGTCGAATGAGCTTGTAGACCGAAGAGTACGAAGATGAAAAGCCACGGTCTCGCTCATCGTCAAGCGTGATTTGCTCAAGGCATTGAAGTTCAAAGTGCTGTGAAAACAAGGCAGCGACCTCCTCATCTGGCAGCGAGAACGGGGGGCCTCCCATTTCGTGTTGAGGGTAGGAGAAGGTGATCAACAACCCAACTGCTCCTGGCATTGTAAGCGCTCGAAGTTGGTCAACGTACGCCTCTCGCATCGCAGACGGTAAGGCAACCATGGCTGCGCGGTCGTACCAAGCATCGGCTTGGACCAATGAGGGTTGCACGTCGAATAAATCCCCTTGTATCATGACAAAAGGTGCACTTGAATAGCGAACCAGTTTACCAATTTCCTGTTGCTGAGGCGTCAGTCCACGTTCTTCAAAAAAATCTTCGATAGGTCGACTCACAAGTTCCAATCCAGTCACAGTATGTCCTTGTTGTGCCAACCATTCCATGTCAAGGCTTTTACCACATAGAGGTACGAGAACATTGCTTGATTCAGCAGCCTGGACGGTCGGCCAGTGCTTGAGCAAGAGGTCGTTGTAAACGGCTCTATGCCAACCTGTTTGCTGGCTCATCCAGCGTTCATGCCAATTTGTCATCGCCAATCGTCTCACGCTTGTTCAGGAAGGTCGCCCTTCGTTGAATCGGGATTGGTATCTCGGCCACCCCATGGAGTCAGGGTCTTATGGAGTCGAAGGCGGCGGGCGAAGAGGAATTTCAGATTCTTCCATCCATCTCCCCATGTATGGATTTCAGCCTCGCCGACACGAGGCCGATACGGGACTGAAATTTCAACGGCTTTTTGCTTTCCAAGGGTGCGACGTGCAAGGATTTTCATTTCCTCACTGAGCGGCATACCATCGTTGGTAGGGCGCATCTTTTCATCATCAAAAATGGATTTATTGAACACCCACATGCCAGATTGAGAATCCTTGACCCCGTAGCCAAAGAGCAAGCGGGCGGTAAAAGAAAGCATCCAGTTGCCAAAGCCGTGAAGCCCTGACATCGAACCGTCTTCTGCCAGTGAAAGGCGATCACAGGTGATGAATTCCAAATCATCGTCAATCAGGCGCTTGACGAGGTCGGGAACAAGTTCAGCAGGATAGGTGCAGTCTGCATCCATGGTGACAATAATGTCGTTTTTAGCGACGTCAAAACCTGTTCGGTATGCACGTCCGTAGCCCTTGCGGTCTTCGAGGTGAACTCGTATTCCTTTCTCAAGAGCAATCTCCCGAGTTCTGTCTGAGGAGTTACCGTCGACGAGCATAATTTCAAGGTCTTTACACCATCCTCGCGGGATGGCATCAATGGTTGGCCCAAGGGCCTCTTCCTCGTTTCGTGTAGGAAGGATGACCGTCACGGTTACGGGTAACACATCGCCCATGATGAGGCGAACCGATGATTGACCTTCAAAGGTTTGGCTCAAAGCGTGCGTAGATATAGGCCCTGAATCAATGACATTCAAATGGTGTCTCACCTTGGTCAACATGATGCACATCGCCATGGTCTCAGGCGAATATCCACCTCGCTGGGGTGGAATTGGCTCGGTAGTCTACCATTTGGCTGGCTACCTCGCACAACGAGGTCACGATGTCACCATCATCACTCGTAGTCACAAGCAACGGACGCCTCAGCAACCCGGTGTCAGCGTATTACAGGTACCCTGGCTAAAGGCTCCGATGGCGTTCACTCGCTCCTATGGGAAGCATGCACTAACAGAATTACGCCGTCTTCATCAAGTAAAACCAGTTGACGTCGTTCACGCCCTGCTTCCCTTGGTGAGTTGGACAAAGAAAGAATTTCGTTGGGTTGAGCAGAACGTTGCTCCGGTCGTCTCCGCCCTCAACGGTAGCTGGGTTGGCGAACGAGAAGGCATGAAACTCGCAGCCCGTCACAAAGAGGCGGCGACCTGGAAGAACCCCAATGATCTCGCTATCCTCCTCACAGGTGGATGGTATGCTCGTTACGAGCAGGCTGCCATTGAGACTACATCGGTGTGCGTTGCTATTTCTGAGTCGACCAAAGAAGAATTTCAACGATGGTATCTACCACCTGAAGATTGGTGGTGTGAAACCGTTCTCTACGGAGTAGACCACAAGGTGTTCCGCCCTGTGAATCACGACCATGAAGAGGATCAATTAGCCTACGAAGAAGTAAGGAAAACCTACGATGCAGCCGATGATGCTGCCCTCATGGGTGAACCGGACACCTCCACGCCACTTCTGTTGGCCGTTGGCCGATTGGTCGCGAGGAAAGGCCACCGAACACTGCTTCGTTCCATGCCAAGCATTCTCAAAGCCCATCCCGGAGCAAAATTGGTGATCATCGGCCGAGGTCACATGCGCAAGACCCTGATGCGACAGGCCAAACGAATGGGTATCGCGGACGCTGTTGTGATCAAAGGTGGCATGAGTTTTGAAGACCTTGCACTCCATTTCCGAAGTGCAGATCTTGTGGTTTACCCGTCCTATTACGAAGGGCAGGGACTTATCCCGCTCGAGGCTTTGGCCAGCGGGACGCCTGTGGTGACCGTTGACCAAGCACCGCTTACAGAAATGATCGACGAAACAGTAGGAGGCCTGTTTGCCTGTGGCGATTCAGAGGATTTGGCTCGTGCCGTCATCGAATCTCTTGACCGACCTAAAGAGCGTCGTGAACAGGCGGCCCGAGGTCGTGAGCGCGTTTTGAATCAATACACCTACGAGCACAATGCAGAGGCGTACGAACGTATCTATGTTGACGCTGCTGATTCCTAAACTCAAAAGCATCTTCATCATTGCCAAGCGGAAGGTCATTATTGGACTGACCGTTCGGTCAGGCATGCAAGGCCGCGCTCTGCTTCTCACCCTCATGGTTGCCTCACTCTCCCTGTCCGGGTGCTTTGCTGAACCTGAGCCGGTATCCATGCCTGAAGAAAGAGAGGTTGAGAACCCTCGAATCTTCGTTACCGATAAGACCGGAGCATCCATTGGCGAATCTCCAATGAACATCTCATTCCAATTCAGTGATGTCGGTGAAACAGGCAAAGAACCGAGCATAGGCATCACTTCGAGCGGTTGTATTTTCTTCATCGCTATGGAGAAGGTGATGCGCTCGTGCGACTACGGTGAGTCTTGGATTGAATCCCAAGACCCCGTGATGTGTTCGCCTACCACAAGCGACCCCTACGGTTGGGTTGACCCGATCACCGATCGTGTCTTTGGCGTCCAAATGATCGGCCTCGAAACATCATGGATTTGCTGGAGCGATGATGACGGCGAGACATGGCTTGGGAATCCTCACGATTCAGGAACAACTCCCATCAACGACCACATCAAGTTGGCCAGTGGTCCGTGGACGACGGCTGGATACGGGGCTTTGGGCCAAATTACAGGAAGTACAATCTATGAAACAGCCGTGTATTATTGCTACAACAAACTTGCTGGAATCTTTTGCTTCACCAGTTTTGACGGAGGTGCAAGCTTCGAAGCCGGCGGGCAGATTGTTGGCCTTGCTACCACTAACGGCGGTCTCCACGGAGCGATTTCAACCGCAGCAGACGGAACCGTGTACGTCACCCCTCGGGTCGAAACCCCCTCAGTCATCGTTTCCAAAGACAACGGCTTCACGTGGTTTGACCGAACCATGGGAGAAGATGTAGGAACGCCGTACCCTCGTAAGAATTCAGAAATATCAACGGATACCGACTCAAATGCCTATCATGTCTGGACGGGTGGTGATGAAGGAATCTACATGTCGAGGTCGACCGATTCCGGTGAGACTTGGGAACAAGAAAGCATTCGAATTTCTCCTGTAGAAGTCATCTCATCCGTATTCCCGCAAACCGATGCAGGAGACCCCGGAAGGATCGCAGTTACCTATTTGGGGAGTGAGAATTCAGAAATGCTCAATCAATCGAATATTGACGGTAGTCCTTGGGATGGAAATGCCCACTATGCGCCCAACAATGCAACCTACCACCTCTACATCACCATCAGTTTGAATGCCCTTGATGCCAATCCAACCTTCCATACCTACCGGGTGACGGACGACCCGGTCCAAATTGGCTCAATTTGCCTTAATTCAGGCGACTGCCGTGACATTGGAGGCTCAAATCGCAACCTTTTGGATTTCAATGACCTGCATATTGACAGAGAAGGGCGTGTCTACGTGGCCTATGCTGACGGTTGCACGGGTGATTGTGCGACCAATGATAATGCAACCGCTGAGGATTCACGGGACGGGAGAGGTTCTGTCTACTATCTTGCAGATGGCCCGTCTCTCTATGCCGACTTCGGTGAATTGTACGCATTGCTTTGAGCCATCGTGGATCAAGGCCCGTGTTGGGGTCTCTCTCAAAACATGCGTGCCTTGATTTTGCGAAGGTTCAATCGAATTCCGAGTAGGACCTTGCGTGTGAATGAAAGGCGAACAGGCTGGGTGAACACATCGCCTGAGCGTCGCACGATTTCGCTCAGGATTGATGCGTAAGCATCAGCCATAATTTCGGGCTGGACGCGTGCTCGAGTATCGAGATAGCCGAAGAGGTGATTCGCTGATTCTTGATGTCGCTTGATCATGTCCACATATTCAATGATGAATCCTCTCCATGCCGGTGTTTGAGCGATTCCAGGCGACCGTAGTTGCTCAAGGGTCATATCGTGAGATGCGAGGATGTCCAGAGGGAGGTAGACACGTCCACGTTCCATGTCTTCGTTAATGTCGCGCAGGACATTGATCAATTGCATTTGGATGCCCAAATCAATGGCGTGCAGGCGGGCAGCACGGTCCTCATATCCGTAGATTTCAATCAGGATGAGGCCCACTGCTGATGCAACTTTGTAACAGTAAGAACGCAATTCATCCCAGGTGCGATTTTTCACCGGGTAGAGATCATCTTCCATTCCTTCAAGGACGGTTTCAAAATCGCTGAGTTTGATGGCATACCGAGTAAAAACATCTTGCAGGGCAATGAAAATCGGGTGGTCATCCTCCTTGATGTCCTGTCTATGTGCCCGGTGAAGTTTCAAACGAATGTCTACCAAGGCCATGAGGCGACGACGGTGTTCATCCTCAGGCAAGGAGGGGGTTTTCCCTTCGTGGATTTCATTGATCACTTGTTGGCGTTCATCGGTTTCTTGGCGAAGTTCATTGGTTTCAAGAATGCTTGGTTCTTCATCTCCATCGACAATATCGTCAACCCAGCGGCAAAGAGCATAGACTGCATGAACCGCCTTGCGCTTCTGCAGTGAAAGTGCTGAAAACGATGAATAGAACGTTGTTGAAGCTGTTCTGCAAACCGCTTCGCAATACGCATAAGCCTGGTTGATGGTGCTTTGTTCCATGTTCAACCCTCAAGCCGATGTAGGTGTGCCTGTTGACGAATCCTTGGATGATTTATCCAAGGCTACACGTCCTTGCTTGCTTCGCTTCCGGCTTTCAAACCAAGTATCAACGCCGTTCCAGTCTGGAATGATTCCCAGACTGTCAAGCAGTAATTTGCTGCTGATTCGTGCTGATTCGTAGATGACAGGCAATCCACTTCCTGGATGGGTGCCTCCTCCAACGAGGTACAGGTTGTTGATTTCGTCAAACTGATTCTTTGGTCGGCGCCAAAGCATCTGGTCCAAGCCGTGAGCCAAGTTGAACACGGCGCCTCGATAGCAGTGGTCTCCCCAATCTTCGGGGGTGATAACCATTTCCGTCACGATGTTATCTCGGAGGTTTTCAAAGCCGAGTTTGGACTCAATTTGGTCAATGATTCTGTCGCGGTACGCATCCTTTTCTTTGTTCCAATCAATGTTCTCATGGATGTGGGAAACAGGGACGAGGGCGTAGACAGTTGAGCAACCTTCGGGTGCCAAACCTGGGTCGGTAATGCACGCGTTTTGGACGTAGATGGAAGGGTCGTCCCATGTGATTCGGTGGTGTTTTTCAATGTCCTCTAGATTGTTTTCATAATTCGATGAAGCGTATATTTGGTGATGTGGGAGGTTATCATAGGTTCTGTCAACGCCAAGGTAGAGCATGAATGTTGAACAGGAATATTTCTTGTTGTCCAATTTCTTGTTGCTCCACTTCTTACGTACCTTGTCAGGGAATAGCTGGGTCATTCCGTTCGCAAAATCGGCGTTCATAATCACCTTTTCAGCCAAGAACTCTTCCTTTGCAGTCCTTACCCCTTTGATGGTCTTGCCGTCCATGATGACGCCCTCAACCGCTTCGTTGAGGCGGAATTTCACGCCGAGGTCTTCTGCAATTTTGGCCATGCGTGCACTGACGCTTCCCAGCCCGCCAATCGGGTGGAAAATACCGTATTCATACTCGAGGAAAGCAAGCATGGTAAACAGGCTGGGGCAATTGAAGGGGGACATGCCGAGATACTTCGTCTGGAAGGACATTGCCAGCATAAGGCGGTCATCGTCGAAGAGTTTCATGAGGTCCTTGGCTACGGAGCGTTGGGGTCGGAGCACGCTGGCAACTCGCATGGCTCGCTTAGAGAGGAGGTCAGTTGGCCCGTACCATGGTTCTTGAAGGCAGGCCTTTGATTTCTCCAGTTTGAGGCGGTTGTCAACGACATAGCGCTTGAATGCCTCGGCATTGAAATCGCCGGAAAGGCCTCGGATACGCTCGGTCATGACGTCCAAATCGCTCGTGCAGTCCAGTTGTCCACCCTGTCCAAAGATGAGCCGATAATTCATGTCCAGACGGTGAAGTTTGAGTTCTTCATGAGCGTCCATTCCGATGGCTTTGAAGATGTCTTCAATCACTTCAGGGTAGTGGAAAAATGTGGGGCCAAGGTCGAATTTGAAACCATCTCGTTCGAAAACTTTGTTTCGACCACCAACACTTCCTGACCGTTCAAAGACCGTTACATCGACCCCTGATTTTGCAAGCAGGAGCGCAGAGGCCAAACCTCCGGGACCAGCACCAATGATTGCGACTTTCGGTTGAGCGGTGGCTGCCATGCCTTCCGCTCAAATAACGACCATATAAAGGGGGGTTTTTGACCTAAAAAAATGCTTTAAAAATAACATCTTTATTTTTCATCTGAAATAATGGAATAGGGGTCAATGAGCACAGAAAATTCGTCGAGATAGGGACCCATTGAACTGATCAGATCCACTTCAGGATGTCCTTTGAGCACCATTCCGTCCATGTACATCAAGGAACGAATGATCGGGAAGGCTTCTTCACCGAATGCACAACCCGCTAACACCGCTGCTTTGACGGTCTTCATCATTTGCTCCGTGAGGGAAACTTCGCTCACTGAGGTTCCAACAAATCCAGCGTAAAGCTCGTTCATCGAGTCATAATACGTTTGCAGTGTTTTACCCGTGGGCTGAACAGCGGCCATCGTGAGCATAGCATCAAATGCATGCTTGAGTTCACCTTTGGCGAGGAAGTAAAAGAAGCCAAACAAGGCATTACGTACGTGAGGCGGTGCGTTGCAAATCGCACCGGTATCGATGAAGAAAAAGTCGCCTTCATCGTTCATCATGGCGTTTCCTGGATGCAGGTCTCCGTGGAATGTACCGATTCCAAACATGAAGGCACCGTGAATGCGAAACAATTCCAACATATTTGCCCAGTTGAGCGTTTTTTCTTCCAGACGAGCCTCAAGCGTGGGGTGCGTGATTTCTTCCATGACCAGCACGTGTTGATTGGACAATTCATCCCACATCCGAGGGAATTTCAGTTTCGGCATGGGGAAATGTTGCTCAATTTCTTTTGCCTTTTCGATGAGTTGGTTTTGCCCCTCAATCTCATTGGTGAGATTCAATTCGCGAAGGGTATAATCTTCGATGTGGGCGAGCAGTCCGATGGGGTTCCCGACCTTTCGCAAGCGTGGGTTGAACAACAGACCGGTGCGGATCCATCGCTTCATACGCCGAACATCTCGCTTGAACGAGGCCTCGAAATCTGCTTTGATAATTTTGACAACCACGCGAGTTCCATCGTTGAGGACGGCCCGATGGATTTGACCGATGCTTGCAGCAGCAAATGGAACGGGTTCAATCGATTGGAAATGACTTCGGAAATTGGGTGGAGCAAATCGGTCGAGAAGGCGTTGTGAATCTTCGGTTGGAATGGTTGCTCCGCGACTGTACAAGCGTTGCAGTTCAATGCATCGCTCTGGCTCAATGAGGTCGGGTCGAAGAGCAAAGATTTGTCCAAGTTTGACAGCAAGGAGCCCCATGGATTGAATCTTGTCAATATCGATTGGTTTTTTCCCTTTCAGTTGACGGAAAAAACTGAGAAATGTACGCAACTTCATGAGTATGCCCACCTAGTCGCCTAACTCGATCATTTTCATTTCGTGGCGATGAATGATGTACCGCCACAAATCACTTGCATCGCCTTCACCCTCAGTTCGTTGAATCACAACGTTGACTTCCTTAGCGAAGCGGGTCGAAAGAGCCCCTTCGATGATTCCATCATCCATTTCCCACATTGGTAGCGCATCAATGTCTTCCACTGGAGGGTGGTTAAGGCCTACTCGGACATGGAATTGTGGGTCAACATCGTATTGGAGCAAACCCAAACCGGCATGCTCCCACCAATCCATCATTTCGTCGAGGAACTCGATATCGTTTTCTATAGAACGAAGCGAGAAGGCTATTTCTTGTCCAACACGATTTCCAATTTGACGAAGCATTCGCCCGATATCAATTCCCAGAACTTTGAGATTGGAGAGTTTACCCTCTGTCAAACGCATCCGAGCTTCGTTGACTTCATGTCCCGCAGCGAAGAAGGCATCGGGGTCAAAGGGAGTATCCTCGTCGGGCAGCTCCCCGTCAAAGCCAAGAGCAACTGAGACGTTCTTCAGGAAGGAACCCTCGCCGATGGTCAAGCGCAACGGGTCGTTGATTTGATTTTCAGTAAAGCGGGCACGGGCCGTTGCAAGTGGTACGGCTCCCTCCCAAATGGCATCGATTAGGTGGAGGTGAGCCTGAGAGAAAGGCCCAGATTCGATGATGAGTGCAGCGTCTTCTTTTCCTCGTCCGACAGGATTGTCTTCGATATTGAGGTATTGAATCACTTCAGCCTGGTCTTGTACGAAGCCGAGGGAGTCGAGTTCATCCGAGTGACGAACTTCGATGCTTCCGTTCAATTGGTCAAAGAACCGCAGGGTCCGGCCGTCAAGATGCGTGATGATTTGTACGACGACACCACGTACCGCAGCGGTATTGACCGCTTCAAGAGCGTCGGGGTTGCGGCAGAGGTGGAGGATTCCGAATTGGCCGAGCAATAAGATCAGGCGCTCTTCGGATTCAGCAGCCATCTTTTGGAGCCGATTGTAGATGTGGGTTCGTTCTTTCAGCACAGCGAATCGTGGGTCATCGATATCCCGTCGTTGTTTCTCGTAGGACGCGTCTGTCTCAGTAATTCCTTTGGAGAGATCGTCAAATCCGTGGATGAGACGATCAAGCTGCTGTTTTCTGGAGTTGATAATGTGCTCCATTGCTTCGTTGATTCGGAGGCTTGAAAATAACATTGGGCGGTCTGCTGTCGCCGTGACAATACCCATTTCTTGCAGCCTCGACAGGCTGTTGTACGCATCGAGTCTGGTCGTGTTCAATTCCTTGGCGAGTTCAGAGGCTTTCATGCGTGGCCTTGAGCCAAGAATCATGATCGAGCGGACTTCACGTTCGTTGAGTCCTGCCTCAAGTAATAATTCGTCCCACATTCAATTGTCCCCCGTAACCTTAGAAATGTCTGCTAGAATCTTTGCGACGTGTCGTCGTGGTCTGAAAAGCCAGTCATAGACGTAGTGAATGGTGTTGTCTGGGCCGATCAGGAAGGATGATTTGGCCGGGAATTGGCCAAGGTGTACGGGCACACCGAATGCTTTGCCAACCAAACGTTCAGGGTCAGCAAGTAGCGGGAAGGGCAAATCTCCCAATGAGGCTTTGTGAACTGCCTGTTCTTCAACTGTTCCCGGTCCGATTCCGATGATGGAGCATCCCGCAGAAGCGAAAAGATCGTGTTGTTCTTTGAAGGTGAGGCAGCCTCGCTTGCACGTTGGTGAGTTATTTCTCGAGTAGAAAAAGATGACGCGCCATGTTCCGTTCAGCGAGGCGCTTTCAAAGACCGCACCGTCATCAGTTTCAAGAGAAAATTGAGGGACATTTTGGCCGATAAGGTGCGTTGACATGGTAAGGCCTCAGATAGGTAGCATATGGCCCATTCGGACTGCCTTGGTCTGCAAGTAGGAGTTGTTTTGGGCACAACGACCGACGATGAGAGGGATGCGGTTGGCAACACGAATGCCGTTATCGAGCAGTTGTTGCCGCTTTTCTGGGTTATTGGTCATCAATTCAACGCCCTCCACGCCCATGGCATAGAGCATCTCAGCTGCGATATCGTAGCGGCGAGCATCCGCTGGAAGTCCGAGAGCCAGGTTGGCATCAAGAGTATCGTATCCAATATCCTGCAGGGCGTAGGCCTGCATTTTCGCATAGAGGCCGATACCGCGGCCTTCCTGGCGCAGGTAGACGATAGCGCCCTTGCCCGCCTCTTGGATCGCTTTCATCGATGCCTGAAGCTGGGGGCCACAGTCGCAGCGAAGTGATCCAAAAGCGTCACCAGTTAGGCACTCCGAATGAATCCTAACGAGAGGGTGTCCTTCTGTTATGTCGCCTACATAGAGTACGGAGTGCTCTTTCCCGTTGGATGGATCTCTGAACGCACGGATGCGGAAATCTCCGAATTGAGTAGGTAGTGCTGCGTCGGACTCGGGAAGTGTATCGAGGGTTTTTTGGTTGCTGCTGAGCATGTTAGGAAATCTCTAGATTTCTTATATAAACACTCGTCTTTTCCCTTCACTGGACTTAAACCGTTCTTGATATAGTGAAAGAAAATTTTACGAATCTGATGGCGACCATTTCATGTGACCTCGGAGTTGCAGCACGGGTTGTTGCAGATGGTGGAATTCTCCTCGTACAAGAGGGGCAGGGCCGTCACCAAGGCTGTTGGGGATTGCCCAAAGGTCACGTTGAGGAAGGCGAAAGCCCAGAAGAAGCAACGCTGCGGGAACTCGCAGAGGAATCAGGCTTCGACGGACGCATACTCGGCCTCGCTGGGGTTCGCACAGCGCTGCGCAAAGATCATCCCGCAGTCTTCCTGTGCTACGACGTCGCCATCCATGCCGGTCAAATTCAAGATAGCAGCGAAGAAATCTCTTCATCAGGATGGTTCTCGCTTAGCGACCTTCAGTCTCTCAAGTGGGTCTCAGAAACCATGCAACAGCTTGCCATCGACGGATTGACCCAACCTGCGAACCTTGGAGGACAATCAGGATTGACACGTCGTGACCGCCCGTACTCTGTGTACCGCGCAGCGGTCTCTTCAACGCCCTCTGGAGGTCGCCAATCATGATTGCCTCAACTCGTATCCAAATCCACGGCACCACCAACCCGTCGGGTGAATACATTCTGTACTGGATGACTGCGGCTCGCCGTCCACATTGGAACCACGCCCTCGAACACAGTATCGAAATTGCCAAAGATCACAACCTGCCCTTGGTGGTCATTGAAAGTTTGGCACTTCAGCACAAATGGGCCAACGACCGCATCTCTACCTTTGTCCTCCAGGGCATGCTTGACAATCGAGACACTTTTGCTAAAACAGGCGTCACTTACATCCCCTACATTGAAACCAAGCGGAAAGAAGCATCTGGCCTGCTCAAGGCGTGGCTTCAGCGTGCCAAAATCTGTATCATTGATGATTATCCTACCTACTACCCCAAGCACGTACTCAATACTGCATTGAATGTCAAGCCCTGTGAAATCCGAGTGGTTGACTCCAGCGGGTTCATGGCGATGCGTGCACAAGGGAGGGCGTTCTCAACGGCCTACTCACTGCGACGGCATCTCCACAAGACCATCCGTGAGCACATGCATGACTTTCCGAGTGCACGACCTCTTGAGCAGGCAACGGACCTCCCCTGGCTTTCGGAACACATCGTCAGTGAAATATTCGATCAATCCGAAACACCACAAACACCCTATGAATTCCTGTGGCGGGTATCTGAAGGCGGAGATGTCGGACGACAAGCGCTTTCGACGCTGAGCATCGACCATAATGTTTCTCCGGTCCTCAGTAAGAAAGGCGGCTGGATTGAAGCACGACGGCGTTGGAGAGAATTCTACAACGAGCGTCTCGAAAACTACCATGAGAAGCGAAACCACCCGAATGAAAAAGGGGCGAGCGGCATCTCTCCCTGGCTCCACTTCGGACACATCAGCGTTCATCAAATCCTTCATGAGATTTTCACTCAAAGTCGTTGGGATGTGTCCCTCGTCAACCTTCCCAACGACGGACGTCGTCGTGGCTGGTGGGGCCTGTCTGAACCGGTTGAAGCCTTCCTTGACCAGGTCATCACTTGGCGCGATATCGGATTCATCCACTGCGCCATGGTTGAGGACCACATGGAATACAGTTCCCTGCCCGAATGGGCCAAGATTACGCTCGCAGAGCACGCCAATGACCAACGCCCCTACATCTACACGCTGGAAGAATTTGAAGCCGCTGCAACCCACGACCCACTTTGGAATGCAGCCCAAAACCAGCTTCGTCAGGAAGGAATCATTCACAATTATCTTCGGATGCTATGGGGAAAGAAAATACTCGAATGGTCTCCAACCCCCGAATTGGCCATGGAATGGATGATTGCCATCAACGACCGATGGGCTCTTGACGGCCGTGACCCCAACTCCTACACGGGCATTGGTTGGGTGATGGGTAAATTCGACCGAGGCTGGACCGAACGAGCTGTTTTCGGAAAGATCCGATGCATGACCTCCGACTCAACCAAACGAAAATTCAACACCAAAGCCTACATGGAGAAGTACAACAACCCAAGGTCGGTTCAAACAGCACTCGGCTCTGGACCATCTCTGTATTCAGCCCACCAATGAGGACGAACCATGCCAACCTACGAACATCTCGCCACCTACGATGCCCCGGTTGAAGACGTGTGGGACTGGTACAACAGCCCGGGGGCTTTTCGTCGTATCATGCCCGAATGGGAAGGTATTGCACCGATTGAAGCAGGAGCCTTGGTCAACGGGGCCACCACCCGTTTCAAAGTCAGTCTCGGGCCAGTCAAAATGATGTGGGTTGCCCGTCATTATGACGTTGTGAGCGGTGAGGTATTCAACGATGTCATGGAAAAAGGACCCTTCGGCAAATGGGATCATGAACACCGCTTCATCGGTGTCGACGCACAATCCAGCCAAATTCGAGACACAGTTCAGTGGAAACTTCCCTTTCATCCGCTGACATTTTGGTCAGCACCGTTCACCGTGAAGGGACGGATGAACCAAATGTTCGCCTATCGGACGCTTCGTGTACAGAACGACTTGAAGCGAATTTCGCAATTTGCAGATAAAGGGCGACATAACATCCTCGTCAGCGGGTCTACAGGACTGATTGGCTTGCAATTGTGTGCCTTCCTTTCCGCTGCCGGGCATCGAGTCACTCGTCTGGTTCGTCCAACAACGGTGTTGCCACCCGATGCGAACAACGACGACGTCATTCGATGGAACGACCAAACTGGAGAGGTTCTTGAAGGAGACTTAAACGGTTTTGACACGGTTATACACCTCGCTGGAGCGGGAATCGGTGACAAGCGATGGAGCAAGAAGCGAAAGGAACTCGTCGTCAACTCCCGGACCACGCCAACCGCCAATCTCGCAACTATCCTCAGCAAATTAGAACATCCTCCATCCAACTTTCTATGTGGCTCAGCAATTGGCTTCTATGGCAATCGAAAGGATGAGGTGTTGACCGAGGATTCACCCCCGGGCGATAATTTCCTCGCAGAATTCTGTCAGGAATGGGAGGCAGCAGCACAACCTGCTGTTGATGCAGGCATTCGAACGGTGTGGTTGAGAACAGGCCTCGTTCTCACGCCGATGGGTGGTGTTCTCAAGAAACTCCTTCTCCCAACTCAACTCGGTGGAGGGGGGCCTGTCGGTGGAGGACGGCAATATTATTCCTGGATTTCACTCGACGACCAAATCTACGCCATCCACCACCTGATGATGACACCCTCTTGCGAGGGTGCTTACAATCTAACAGCGCCCGAGCCCGCACAGCAAAAGGCCTTTGCAAAATCCCTTGGGAAAGTGATGCTGCGCCCCTGGTTCATTCCTGTCCCGGGCTTCGCTATACGAACCCTATTCGGAGAAATGGGAAAGGCTTTGGTGCTTGATGGTCAACGAGTCACACCCCATCGTTTGCTCGAAAGCGGGTATGAATTCCAACACACGGACCTCACCGATTGCTTCCGTCAATGCCTTGGAAAACAGCGACTTTGAATCTCCAAACGCCGAGCCTCCGTAGGAGTTCGTTTGATAATCCATAGACCTATCCCGATTCATGGGAGGCAGGTGGTGGCTGGTAGTCTTCCTTTCCATCACCCTGCTTCATCTGCCCGTTGCATCAGCCGATGACACCGCTACAAGCGCTAACGGTCTCACTGATGGAGTCTCTTCTAGCGGCTATGTTTGTGACCCAGACGGCTGTTCTCCCAACGACAAGCGTGACTATTGGAAAATTCAAGGGAAAAAGGGCGACATCGTGCAAGTAACATTCTCGGGAAGCATGAGCAATCCCGCATGGTGGTGCCTAAACGATGGATGGGAAGGCACCTTCACGATGGGGTCTGTTACTCAAAATGTGGACGATGGTTCACCGACCTCAACACTTTCGTCCACGCTTTCCACAGCCGGAGAAATCATCCTGAAAGTCGAAGGAAAAGACTCGTGGTGTAATGATGGCTTTGATTATACCATTACCCCGTCCATTGACAAAACCAATCGTGACAGCGATGAAGATGGTTTTGTTGATACCGAAGACGACTGCACCTTCTTGGTAGGTACCTCGACCAACGACCGAAAAGGTTGCACGGATTCAGACGGTGATGGATGGTCCGATCCCGATACAGGGTGGGGCGTTCAAAACGGTGCAGACGCCTTTGCAAGTGAATCCTCACAATGGCTTGACTCAGATAACGACGGCTACGGAGACAACCTCGAGGGCTACCAAGGCGACCACTGTCAATACAGCCGAGGCTACTCTTCCTCTGACCGATACGGATGCATTGATTCCGATGGGGACTCCTATTCTGACCCAGACCCTGGCGGCCTCAACGGCTATGAGGCATGGTTTGCACATCCCGTAGGAAAAGCCGATGCATTTGTTTCTGAAAGCAGCCAATGGAACGACACCGATAACGATGGATACGGCGATAATTGGGCTGACGCTTCACTCAACGATAGCCGTGCAGTGTGGGGAATCGGTCAATATGTCGGCAATGCCTCGCAACCTGACGCCTGTCCTTTCCTTACGGGCACGTCCTTCTCAGATCGGTTTGGCTGCCCTGATTCAGACGCAGATACCTTTTCTGACGGCGATGAAAACTGGACCATTGAAAACGGTTCAGATGCCTTCCCTGCAGAACCGACCCAATGGGAAGATTCTGACCGAGACGGATGGGGCGACAACCAAACAATGGGCGCTCAACTCATCGATGATTTCCCGTTCAACCCAACCCAGTGGCAGGATACCGATGATGACGGGTGGGGTGATAACCAAACCTACGGTGCCACTCAAATCGATGACTTCCCATTCGTCCCATCTCAATTCCGAGACAGTGACGGGGATGGCTATGGTGATAACCTGACTGGATTCGAGGGAGATGTGTGTGTCGCCTCAACCGCCGAGGAAGTCGACAACGATTGGATTTCCCGTTTCGACCGGTTGGGTTGCCGAGACACGGACAAGGACGGCTATTCAGATCCAACTGAATTGTGGACTGCTCATCCATTTGGTTTTGCAGATGCTTTCCCTGATGATGCCTCACAATGGCACGACACCGATGATGATTCCTACGGGGATAATCTCGAGTATTTTGACGGCCAAACATGGAGGACATCCTACCGGCCCGACAGCTGCCGAACGACCGAGGGTAATTCGACCTTCGACCGCTGGGGTTGCCCGGACGGTGACGGTGATGGCTGGTCTGATCCGACCTCCTACTGGCTTGCTAGCCCGGGCGGTTCTGGTGATGCATGGCCACAAGACCCAACGCAGTGGCATGACAGCGACGGCGATGGACGTGGCGATAACCCAATGGGCACAACTGCGGATGTCTGTCCCGACGTAGCAGGTACTTCGGTCGGTCCTTCATCCGGCGGCGACCGATGGGGTTGCCAGGATACCGACGGTGACGGCTGGTCAAATTTGGGTGACGCCTTTATTCACGAACCCTCTCAATGGAGGGACAGTGATGGTGATGGCTACGGCGATCGAATGACTGGACATCAAGGAGACGCCTGTCCAGAAACACGTGGTACCTCAATTCTCGACCGTCTTGGCTGCCGTGATACCGACGGCGATGGTTGGTCGGACCCTACGGAAAATTGGCCAGCTCATCCATTTGGAATGGGCGATGCCTTCCCAACCGAAGCACTGCAATGGGCCGATACCGACAGGGACGGCTTTGGTGACCTTCCTTTGGGTGCGTTCAGGGACGACTGCCCCGATGTGGCAGGTGAGTCCAAGCGCGACCTTCAGGGGTGCCCTGACGAAAATGGAGACGGATGGTCAAATGATTATGGCGAATTAGCAGCCGCCATCGCCATTATGGGAGAAGACCCAGCCGCTTCGTGGTTGACCTACCTCATCATTGGACTCGGCTTCCTGATCGGGGGCGCAGGAGCACTCATCGTCCGAATGTCTCGCAGCAGGGCTACCATGATGGAACAACTTGCTTTTGATGCAGAGATGAAACTCATGGCAGCACCTGGAATTGGCACCACTGTTCCGCAATTGATTCCCCTAGAAGACCTACCACCGCTCCCGGAGATGCAAGGAGGTGAGATCGATGCTCAGTAATCCCCGCATGACGGCGTACACCATCACTCTCTTGCTGATGCTTTTGCTCGTACCAATGCCCCAGGCATCAGCCGATATGACTGCTGAGGAACGCCTTGCAGAGCGCGGTTTGACTCTGCTGGCTTTGAGAAACGATACCATTGACACCAATCAAGACAGTGACATTGACGCGGTTCGTGTTGTGATTGTTTTGAATTCAACCTCGGCCGAAAACGACCTCATAATCAAATTGAGGGGGTTGCATAAGGAACGAGATGTTCTTGAAACCATCGAAGTGTCCTTTGAAGGTCAAACCAATGTGAGTCTGATCTACGATGCTTGGTCAGCGGGCGAACACGATTTGAGGCTTGATTTCTTTGATGATGACGGCGATTCCATCGCTTCATATCCGCTTCCAACCTTCCTTCTCAAACCTGCATTACAAATCCCATTGGTTGACCTTCAACTGAATGCTGCAAGTTCCATCAGGACGGGGGAAGTGTGTGAAATCCACCGGCATTTTGGTGATGAAACAGGACCACGCTATGGAGAGACCGGTGTTCGTACCTTCACCGGAGCACCATTCAGCGTCCTTGATTCGGACGAAACACTGGATTGTTCATCATGGCCAGCAGGCGATTACAAACTTAAGGAGACCTACCGAAACGGGTTGGGGCAAACAGCAGAATCCACGCTGAATTTCACCATCAACAATCGCCCTCCTCCTGAATTTTCACTCGTCGCAAGTGGCCATCAAAATACCACAGAAACACCTTGCAAAATCGCTGTGAAAACAACACAGAACATGGATTATGACGGGTTGATGAAGGTTTGGCGCATCAAGGGGAAGGTCGTTGAAGGCGCCAACAGTACCTCTTTGGACTGCAGTGAACTTCCTGCAGGGGCCTACTTGATATCCCTTGAAATTGTGACTGAAAAAATGATTTCTTCTACACAGGGTATGAATCTTATTCGTTTGCCACAACCGGACCTCAGCGAAAATGAAAGCGCAGCTTTGCCATCGACCTCACTCGGGCCCGAGACGCCAACCGAATCAGTTGGATGGTTCTCCATTGGTGCACTTGCGTTGATTGTCACCTTGCTCGTGTTCATTTTGTTGATCCGTAACAGAGAGCCAGAGCCCCTGCAACTTCCTTCTCTTGGCCCAACACCGCAAGTCCTTGAAGACGGCTCTCCAGATGCCCAAGGATTGCCTACCACACTTGATGACCAAGGTGTTCTTTGGCGTCAACACGCCGATGGGACGTTGGATTGGTGGGATGATGAATGGCAAATTTGGCATGGGTGGGAATGAGATGACTTGGCTTGAGAGAATTGGAATCGTCTTGCTCGGACTCATCGTGCTCGTCATCTTGCGCTCCTTCTACCTGTGGTGGACTCGAATACGCCCCCTGCAACCTTCACTTGACCTCCATTGGGAAAACGATTGTGAACATGCGACCACTGCCACCATCGATGGAAACGAAATCACCTTCCACATGGTTCGAGATTTTGTATGGCGTACAACACGAGACCGTGATGAGCATTGGGCAGAAGAGGTCAAAGTTCGCCTTGATGAACTCAAGGACGTATGGTTCATGGTTGACCACTTTCATTCAATTCATGGAATGGCACACACCTATCTTACCTTTGAATTTGAAGACGGAACATGCCTCTCCTTTTCCTTTGAAGCTCGCCGAGAAAAAAGCGAACGTTATCATCCCTGGAAGGGGTTCTGGAGAGCCTATGAGCTCTATCTCTTGGTGGGCTTTGAACGAGATGTCACTGGATTACGAACTCACGGGCGGGGCAATCGAGATTACATGTTCAGGGCCATCACACCGCCTGGGAAAGACAAAGATCTGTTGATGGGGCTTATCGGGAAATTGAATTCCCTTGCGGTGTCTCCAGAATGGTACCATTCCCTTTTGACAACATGCAATACATCCATCGTTCGGATTGTGAACAAAGTAACTCCAGGACGAATCCCCTTCCTTTGGAGAAATTTCTTTCCAGGCTATACACCTCGTGCGGCCCACAAACTCAAATTGATTGAGGACTGGGGGGGCTTTGAGAAAACACTCGAGCATGCTCGAATCGATGAGAAATCACAATCGTGGGATGGCGTTGAAGACTATTCGGCTATGCTTCGTTCCCATCTTCCAAAGGGGCCTCTTCCTGAAGAGCCCTGATCATCATCAGATTGCCTGCTTCGTAGGCCAAGTCAATCCTCATAGTCGTCGCTTGATTGTGCAATCCTCTTGAGCCGCGCATCAAGGGCTCATCCTCGAGAGGAAAGCGAGCCCCTTTGAGCGTGACTCCGGTGGCCCTCTCCAATGCGAAAAGTGAGAATTCTTGCCCCGCCTCAAAATCTATAGAATATGGCGCTCCGGGATTGAAAAAGAGATATTCGTGAGTCTGAGTTTGCCATCGAGTTTCAAGCGGTAGGGTGCTGCAGGTCAAAAGGTTGGCAACTTCATGAGCAGGGTCGCCACCTGTTGCTCCCAAAATAAGACATGAAAGTGCTCCGATGGAGTGGATGTGAGCCAGGGCTTTGTGCAAGTCGTTGGTCTCTTGATTATCGATTTTTAACAACTGGCTACCTTTGGCTTCCCATTCTGCAAGGAAGGAGGGTTCGACTGAATCAAAATCACCGATTACGATCGTGGGTGCCTTGAGGTCCCCACTCCAGCGGTTTAATGCGCCGTCACAGACAATCAGTTGATGCGATTTTTGGACAAGGGCCTTCACAGTCTCACGGTTAGGCCATGTTCCATTGGCTACCACCAACCACGTACCCTCAGCCATGGAGAGCCTAGGTTTAGCTCCTTTCTCAAGTCAGCGGTTGTTCTCCTTCGCCGATGGGATTGACCCCCATAGGGGGTCAGGATTTCTTGAACAATGATTTTCTAGGTCGGCATATGTGTATAGGCTATGTCCGACGCCTTTTCTCGAAGAACATTTGGAAAAAGCGTCCTTGTTGTCCTTACGTTCCTTCTGGCCTCATGGTCACCGATGTTGGCTCTACCCGACGAAATATCGGTGCTTGAAGAGGCAAATGATTCACCTCGCCAAAGCAGTCTGTATACCACCACCTCCGGGTACGGGCACGACTTTGCAGGCACGACCATCACCTTTGATGGTATGGAAAATGCCGTGGTGAAGGAAGAATCAATGTTTGATTATTGGCACAGTCAAGAGTTGAACAATTCAAGCACCGAAAACCACGGTACTCCGGACCTCAAATTGACTCGTCACGACAAGGAGCATTACTGTTGGAGTACAGAAGAAGGACCCGTTCGAACAGCGGTTCATCGCCCCTCTGGAACGTGGACCTCCAGCCTTGTGGATACCGTTGCGGCCACCAATACAACAAACCTGGTGGATTGCGCAATTGGAATCACCGCCAATGAGTTGCCCCGTGTCCTTTACGCTGATGGTCCAGACTTGAAAATGGGGCGATATGCTCGGGAGAGTGCGACATATTTCGACGGCCCTCGCTGGCACACGCGGACCATCATGGAAGATGTGAATGCAACCCACCTTGCCTTGGACATCACCTCGGAAGGACTTGAATGGGGATTGATGCGGACAGAATCTGGTGCCCTTCATCAAGTGAATTTTAGTGGAGCATATTGGACGGATTATCTCTTGGATGCAGGGCCTGTCGGTGAAGATTTCGAACTTGACATTGACGACCAAGGTCTGATTCATATCCTCTACACCCGTTCATCTTCTGGAGAGGTGGTCCTGCTACGTATTGATGGTGCGGAGCACGACCTGCGTATTCTGGCCACAGATAGCACGATTGTTGACGGAGTTGGGATGGGTTTGGATGACCAAAACATTGAGCAAGTCGCTACCATGACGCAATCTGAAAATGCCTTTTCAATCAATCTCATCCGTTCCTTAGCGGGTCAAGATTCTGGCCGGGTGAATCCAACGCCAACCCAAATTGTGGCAGGTGAAGAGGACGCCTCTGAGGGAGCAATCAAATTTGCCGACCTCAACAACGATGGCTTTGATGACCTGATCATCGCTACACCAGAGGCCAGTTTACTGACCTATGTTGAGAACGGTCGCGTCGACATCTATTACGGGTCTTCAAGTGGTGTCGCTGAGGTTCCCGATATGATTCTAGCAGGTGAGGCTAATGGAACTCATTTCGGTGCTGGTTTGGATACAGGTGATTTCAACCATGATGGAATTCAAGATCTTGCAGTTGGCCTCCCCGGATGGAATCCAACCAACGATTCCAACCTCACTCACGGGCAGGTTCATGTTTATCTCGGCAATTCATCGGGAATTTCAGCCATGCCATGGTGGTCTGTTTCTGGCTTGAATGGAGAGCGTTTGGGCAGTTATCTTTCCACCCTTGTCCACGACGGGCAAGCAGACATGCTTGCAGCAGCAGCGTACGGGCACGTTTTCGGTTCCGGGGCATCAATGCTCACTGGAAAAGTCAATCTCTATGACGGTGGTGAATTCAACCTTTCCAGTCAACGTAACTTGACGGCCTCAAAGAATGGCAACATGTTTGGTCGCTCAGTTGAGGGCTGTGACATGAACGGGGATGGTCATCAAGAATTGATCATTAGCAACGTAGGAACATACTCGTCTTCGCCGGATTACTCATCTGTTGAATATTTCAGTGGCTCGGCCACGGGATACAATGGCACCCCCGACCATACCCTCGAGACTAACATCCAAGGACGTCTCTTCGGCCATCTCGTACGCTGTGTTGACGATATCCATGCCGATGGATTTGACGACCATATCATCACCGAACCCTACAACGGCACAGAAACCTTCGGCGGTGGTAAATTATGGATGTACGACGGAAGCGACAGCGGCTACCAAAACGAACCGGATTGGACGCTTGTTCCGAGCGTGCAGAATTCACGCATTGGTGAAGCGATCGCTTCAGCGGGCGATATTAACGAGGACGGCTATGATGATGTCTACATCTCAAGCTTGAACGGCGATCAATCGGGGAAGGTTGAGATCTATCTCGGTAGTGCCGCTGGATTGCAGTCAGAACCTCAATTGCTCGCACAGGGCACAAGCAACCAACTGATTGGACAGAGCATGGTCGCCATGGGTGACATCAATGGGGATGGTTTGGGTGAAATGATCTTTTCAGCACGAAATAGCCTACAAGGAGCAGCATACGGCCTTGAATATCATGTACTAAGTGAACGTGACTGGGAATCGATTTCCTTCCCATATTCAGGTACGGCCCAAGGACTCGACCTTGCCACTGCGCATCGTGGTGAAACGAGCATTGTTTTCACGTACACCGATAATACAGGAATGCACCTCATCAAACTTGAGCACATGAAAGACCAGACTCCTTCGGGGCAATGGGTCCATCAATCCGTCACCAATGATGCAAATACCAACACGACCTTCATTTTCAAGGCGCGTTCAACAGGACAACCCGTAGTGGTCACTAAAGACGAGAATGCCATCAATCTTCACACAACCCGTTCGATGACGGCCGTTCAACAAAATGTGGCTTCTACGGGTACGGTTGGACAATATCTCGGGTCATCAATTGACCAGCATGGCATACAAGCAATTGCTTACACTACGGGGGCTGGCCAGCAAATATTCTATTCAGCCTACGATGGAACGAATGGATGGACCTCAGAAATGGTGCGTAACAGTGTCGTTCTCGGGGGCAATATTTCCGTTCAAGTCAACAGTACCGATGTGCCGCACCTCATCTATCGACACAGCGACACCGATCAACTTGCGCTGGCCGTTCGCGACAGTTCGTGGACGCTAAGCACCCTGGGTGAAGAAGGCGAAGCAGTATCCTCTCAACACCCGACGATGCTGTTAGCGAACGATGAACTCGCCGTCGCATTGGTCACCCAAGACGACGGAGCGAGTGAATCAAATCTTTCACTTTGGACCTATGACGGTGCCTCACTTAGCAAAAGTATCATCGCCAACGGAACCGATTCTGATGTTCACATTGACATGGCGAAATTGAATAACGGGTCAATTCTCGTCGCAACCTTGTCCAATGATGGAACGTTGAGCGTCTACGAACAGTGGCCAGGTGATGCGAATTGGACTCAACATACCATAACTCAACCAAGTGGTATCACAGGCGAGTTCCGCTTGGACCTCGAGGGAGGAGCTTTCCCCATTCTCGCCGTACGAGGGAATGCAGTTTCCTCCTTGATGACGATGAACAGTACGGGTCATTGGGTGGCCATCCAGGAACGTCCTGCTGCTGCTGTTGACGGGGCTTGGGATGTCCTTCACACAGGGACGCATATCTTGATGTTGACCAGCGACCCTGTGACTCAACACCTTATCGTCAATACTGCAGAATTGAGCGGCGTTCATTCGGGCTTTGCACCGTGGATGTCTGTCCAATTTGGTGATGTCGTGGTCAGTGAAGAATTGAACGCGATGGTTGACGCAAACGGGACGGTCCATATGGCCTACTGGGACACTGTGAATGATGATGTCATCATTCTGCGACTCTATCAAGACCAAGACCGGGATTTGGTCTTTGATTTGGTGGATGCTATGCCTTCGGTTGGAGACCAGTGGATGAATTCGGATGGGGACAACTACGGGGACAACGCCCTTGGCCCCCTTCCTGACGCTTGTCCAACCACCAATGGTCCATCTTCATACCTCATTTTCGGATGTGAGGATTACGACCTTGACGGCTACAAAGATTCCATCGATGGATGTGATGACGTCGGTGGTACATCATGGATTGACCGCTATGGATGCGGAGATCTCGACCAAGACGGTTGGTCTGACAACGATGCCTCGTATTACGATGGTGACCAGTTCAAAGGCAATTGGAAACAAGCCTTGGACACTGACGGTGACGGCTTTGGGGATAACCACGGTGTTGATTGCTGTTCAGTGCCGCTTGACCCAAACGCAGGGGCAGGAGATCTATTCCCTTACCTCGCATCACAATATGAGGATTATGACGGTGACGGTTACGGTAATAACGATACAGATACGGTTCACGGCGACTATTGTCCATGGAATTACGGAGAATCTTGGCGAGACAGAAACGGCTGCTTGGATTCGGACAATGACGGTTCAAGCGATACCTCCGACGTGGGGACGATCTTCGAATGGAACATCACACATGGGGCGGACGTTTGGCCTTTTGACCCAACTCAATGGGTGGACAGCGATGGTGATGGATTCGGCGATAACGACTCCGAAAACGCAACCAACCCGGACCAGTTCAAATTTTATCCAGCCGCTGCAAACGATACTGATGGCGATGGCTTCCCCGATAATTGGACTGCGCTCTACAATGGCTCCAATGCAATGGGGCTCAAATTGGACGGATGCTCAGACATCTGGGGCAATTCAACACGTCCAGTAGTTGGCTGTTTGGACAGTGACGGTGACAGTTACACGAACATCTATTCCTACGACCTGAATACAACATCTGGACTTCGAGAAAATCAACAGGGTGACGCCTTCCCCTACCTTGACAGCCAGTGGTCAGACGCCGACGGCGATGGATTTGGCGACCAATTGGCAGGATTCGAGGGCGACCAATGCCCCACCGAGGCTGGCGTACTCAACGGCACCGACGGAATTGGCTGTCGTCTCATTGATATCGCTGACAGTGATGGTGACGGCGTCATCAACGATTTGGATACCTTGTGTCCCACGACGCCTGTGGGTGAACCAGTCAATGCAGAAGGCTGTGCACAATCAGAACTCGATGATGATAACGATGGAGTGAAAAACAATTTGGATCTTTGCGCTTCGACTCCCACAGGTGTGTCTGTTGACACGGAGGGATGCAGCATTGAACAGCGGACCTCTGATACCGACGGTGACGGAGTCAACGACCCTGAAGACGCCTGTGCCGCAACCCCAAGTGGCGAAACGGTTGACACAAACGGTTGTGCTGAAAGTCAACGAGACAGCGACGGCGATGGCTTGTCGGATTTGGATGATGCCTGTGACGATACACCAGTTGGTTTCCCTATCCTCGACAATGGTTGCACCGATGAAAGCGCCTTGGACACTGATTTGGATGGAGATGGCTATTCTGGCATGTACACCTACGATGTGGACAATGAAACGGGCCTTCATACCAATCAAACCGGTGACGCCTTCCCATCAGATCCAACCCAGTGGTTTGATTCCGACGGAGATGGCTACGGCGATAATCCAGACCCAGCGTCCAATGCAGATGATTGCCCCGATGAAGCAGGGACCTCATTTAGAGACTTCCAAGGCTGTTACGACGACGGTGATGGATGGCGCGATGAGATGGAACCATCCTCAACCCGTGAAGACCCTACTCAATGGCAAGATACTGATTTTGATGGTTTTGGTGATAATTGGGGAGACGCTTCTTGGAACGCAACACGCGATGCCTATTACCAGCGCTTGAATCTCAACGACCCTGGACAATTCATCGAAGGTGCTGGATTCCCGGACCGTTGCCCAAATACACCGTTCGGCTTAACAAATCAGGTGGATGAATTCGGATGCCATATCTCCGAACGGGACACGGACGGTGACGGCGTTCTCGATGACGAGGACAATTGTGTAGACCAACCAAAAGGGATTGATGGCTACGATGACGGTTGCCCTTATGTTCCGCTAGCGGGTGATGGTGAAGCGGGTCTCTTTGGCCTTGATGCTGGCACCTTGATGGTCATCATCGGCGGTGGCGGGCTCGGTCTTGTTCTCGTTGGCCTCATCATCGCACGAATGCTACGAGAAGACGATGATGAGGATGAAGATGATGATGACTACTTTTTCGATGACGATGATGACGAGGAAGAAAATGTACTTGATGCGCTCGATCGCAAAGGAGTTTCCCCGATGGCATCTCGCCCTCGCCAAGCAAGTCAACCACGTTCCACGCCTGCACCAAAGGCAGGACCAAAATCACCTCCGGGTCGACAGAAGTCCTCTGGTCCTCCAGGCCGTCAACCACCTGCGCGGGGCCCACCTGCGCGGGGCGCACCTGCTCAAAAGGTCGCAAAGAAAAAATCAGTCTCATCAGAACCAGAACCTTCTGCGAAGGTTCGAAAGGCACGTATTCAAGTTGATCTCAGTATCTTTGAGGACTGGCAAGAAGACGATCGAGAATCTGCTGTTGACTGGGTTGTTGGCGCGATCTCGGAAGGTGAGGATGAACGAAGTGTTTTGATGCAACTCCAAGAAACCGGGTGGTCTGCTGAACAATCACGAGCGATTTGCAATCTCGCAAAGAATCGCTCGGCGTAATGATGTTCATGAGGGCTTAAATGGGGAACATAAGTGCGGTTGATAGGAGGGTGCGACGGTGACGGATAACGACGCAACCAACAACCTCGAAATTGAGGTTGATGATGCTGCGGCTTACTTTGGTGTAACTGCATCATCAGACATGCTCCATAGCATGATGGGAATGGCTCGTAACGAGGCCATGATTCAATTTTTTGAATTCCTCTCCGATATTGTTCTTCAACCAGGTGACTTTGATTTTGAGGCTGCTAGCGAACGCATGGCGTGTGAGGGTGGCGAAATCTACTACCTCGTGGCCGGCCATCTCGGATTGATGAGCCTGCCAGACCCCTTGTTGAACGCTCTTGGTGAGCCTGGCTCAACAGGTGAAATTCAGGGTCAGAAGGTGACGGGAATGACCGCCCAACAGGAACAGCATCTTTCCAGCCTTGCCGACCCGATGCGAATGATGAAACTCTTTGCAGTCGCTCATCAAACTGGAAAAGGCGAGGAGGTCATCAAGTATCTCAGTGCTCTTGAAGGCCATCTCAGTCAAGTTGAGGCGTCCATCGATGCCCTTGTGAGCATTGACCAGGAACTCAATGCGGCTCTGGATGTGGCAGGCCATGTTCTTCCTGTTCCAACACTTGCTAGCGGAACTGCTTCTGCCGCTACGATTGCCCTCCCACCTTCACCGCCAAAACCAGCGGTTCAGGAAGTGGCTTCTGCCCCAGAAGTCGTCCATGAAGCAAAGGATGTTTCACCGATACCTTTGCCTAAGGTGGACAATGTTGAACCAACATCAGTTGTTCCACTCCCCGATACTTCCGTTGCGCTTCCCGATGTAGAACCCGCTGAGGCTCCGCCCGAAG